>Ga0307479_10001414_pt1 | contig 21814 bp, 16 predicted proteins | sample atmos_gasesECM4C_FD_203743 | JGI IMG/M metagenome (GOLD analysis project Ga0307479, IMG submission 203743) | Hardwood forest soil microbial communities from Morgan-Monroe State Forest, Indiana, United States - atmos_gasesECM4C_515 | ecosystem: Environmental > Terrestrial > Soil > Temperate...
AATTCATCCGCCCCTTTATATTTTGCCCTGCAATCCGATGATCTGAACGATAAAACCTTCGGTTCGTTGGCGCACCTTGCTGCGGCCGTGTTTGAGTATGCCGCCGCGCGCAATGGCTCCGCCTCCATTCTCTTTTGCCCGACGCCCTTGAAACGTGTTGTCAATATTTGGGGACCCACCAGAAACGACGTTGCTCTTATGCGTCGTGTCAAAAGCGCCTTCGATTTCCAAAATATTTTTGCGCCCGGCAGATTCGTAACAGCCGCATAATCCCCTAGTCTTCTGGCGGGCTGCGTTTGCGTCCAAGAATCTGGAAATACATATGAGCGTCAATTTCACTGGTACCTGGAATGCAAATTTGTCCAAGAGCAGATTTTGGGGGTCCACTGCCGACAGCTATTGCGATAAGGATCGAGCCTTCAGATCCTGAGCTGCGGGAAGAGATCCTGGTTACGAAAGTCGATGGCCGCGAAGAGCCAGTCGTCTTCGAATGTTGGACTAACGGCGAGCAAGGGAAAAGCCTAATGAACGACAGCGCAGTGCGTCGAAACGCACGGTGAGAAAGGGAGGAACAGGAACTCGTTATCGAATCGTGGAAGCAGTTTGGTACGGGTGAGATGCATTGCTGTGACGGCTGATCCCTGCCTCCTGATGACTATCTCGTCTATGGAACACCGCAAGGGTGATTTGGCTGGACAACGCATCGTCCTCGGCAGAGTGGCATAGGGCTCATCTCGAACTGCACATCACCGAGTTTTTCGGCAACCCATTAGGTCCGCGTTGGAGGAAAAGTAGTTCTGAAGGCACGCTTAGATATAATTTACAGGGAACGACCGGGCGACATCGCCGATGGCGAAGAGGCCGGGTTTGCCGGCGGACTCTGAGGATTTTGTACCATTCCATCAAGGCCCAAAACATTGATCAGTCCCGAGTTCGCTGGCACGATGTATTTCGTATTTTGTGCCAGAGTATTGTTGAGGACTTCAAGCCTTCTCATCATTTCGGCACGTTCCTTGAAAAATGTTTCCGCAGCATTAGAGACCAATTTGATGGCCTCGGCCTCAGCGTTCGCGCGGGTGATGCGCGCCTGAGCATCACCCTCAGCTTTCAGGATTTCAGATTGCTTGGTGCCTTCCGCTTGTAAGATTTGACTCTGTTTCACACCCTCAGCATCCAAGATCGCCGCACGCTTGTCGCGCTCGGCCTTCATCTGCCGAGACATCGCATCGGTGATATCGCGAGGAGGATCGATTTTCTGCACTTCGACACGGGTGACCTTGACGCCCCAGCCATTGGTAGCTTCATCCAATACCTCGCGAAGGTTGGTGTTAATCATGTCTCGCGCCACCAGGGTCTCGTCCAGGGTGCGGTCCCCAATCAGGTTGCGGAGGTTCGTCTGCGCCAAAGTGGTGCAGGCATAGCCAAAATCCTGCACTTCGAATTGTGATTTCGCGGGGTCGACAACTTTGTAATAAACCACCGCGTCTACTTCCACGGTAACGTTATCTTTGGTGATCAATTTTTGCGGCGGCACACTGATGACTTGCTCGCGCATGTCCACGCATACGATGTCATCGACGAAGGGCATGATGAAGGTGAGCCCCGACGGGGCCATGCCATGATATTTCCCTAGTCGAATAATCAAACCTTTCTCATATTGCCTTACGGTACGTGCGCCCTTGGCAAGCGCGACCAAGCCAAAAATCAGGAACACCAGAAGAAATGCCGTGAATAGAGTTCCGCTCATCGCTGCATCCATTTCTTACCTCACTTTCAGCGTTACGCCTTCGACTGCTTCCACTTTCACGGTCGCGCCGGGTTCGCGGACGCTATCATCAGTAGTGGATAATTCCGCTCGCCAGATTTCATCGCCCAACTTCACCATTCCGGCACTCCGGCTGGCGATTTTTTTTGTTACCACGCCGGTTTTTCCTATCACCGCATCGGCATTCGTGAGCTGGTTTTTAACCGTGAGCTTTGCTTTCAACCACCTTCGAAATACTGCCAGGTAAACCAGTGACAATCCTCCGCCTGCCAAAAGCCCCACCATGGGCGAGCCCACGCTCAGGCCGATCACACCACCGATCGTTAGTGAGGCTCCCACTAACGCTAAATCCAGACCGGTGGCCGCGCCGAGCGCCAATTCGATCGTTACGCACACCAAGCCCCCGATAATGAGAATCCAGCTCACCCAATTTCCCACAATGTCTCCTGGCGAATAACCGGCGAATTACAGGCGGGACAGTATCACTCAGTCGTCAACCATTCAACGAGTTCGTAGCGGTGTTCGCGTTTTTGCCTATATCGGGCGGCAAGGCCGGCTTATCATAGATAAGTCACTCGAAATCTCATGGCACTGAGTCCCATTCCTGGCTTGATTCCTATTTATGAGGATTACGCGCGGTGTATTCATTGCGGGCTTTGTCTGAATGCCTGCCCGACATACCGGCTTTGGAACTTGGAAGCCGATTCACCACGTGGGCGAATCCATCAAATGATTCATGTGGAACACGGCGATGTTCCGGTCACGGATTCCTTCGTCGATCACATCGACAAATGTCTCGATTGCCGCGCGTGCGAAACCGCGTGTCCTTCCGGAGTCGAATATGGAAAGCTCGTGGAATACGCTCGGGCGCGCATTGAGCGCGATTACGACCGTCCGCTATTGTCGCGGATTACTCGTGACGGGGTCTATCGCCAACTGCTGCCTTATCCAAAGCGCATCGCGGCCGTGGCGCGCTTGCTGCGTGCTTATCAGCGCTCAGGACTGCAATCGCTGGCCCGCTCCATCGGCATCTTGAAACTTCTTGGCGTGGATAAACGCGAACGGCTGCTCCCGCGTGTTGACATTAAGTTCTTCTATGATCGTTTTGGCAAGACGTTTGCGGCCACTGGGGAAAGGCGCGCTCGGGTCGCATTTTTTGCGGGTTGCGTTGCTAACGTAACTTTCGCGGAGCTGAACTCCGCGACGATTCGCGTGTTAACCGGGAATGGTTGCGATGTTGTTGTGCCCGACGGGCAACTATGCTGCGGTGCGCTTGCGGCTCATGCGGGTGTTCGCGATGTAGCTCGCGAGTTGGCGCGCGAAAATCTCCGTGCATTCCTGTTGAATGATGTAGACGCCGTGGTGACGAATGCGGCAGGCTGCGGTTCCACGCTGAAGGAATACGATCATCTATTTACCCCAGAGGAAAGGGAATACGGCCAAGCGTCAGCCTTTGCAAAGAAAACGCGAGATGTGACCGAATTTCTAGCCGCTCTGGGGTTATCCGCTGCGCTTATGGCACTGCCGTTGCGCGTCACCTATCAGGACTCCTGCCATTTGCTTCACGGCCAAAAAGTGCGCGAAGCCCCGCGAAAATTATTGCGCGCCATTCCTGGACTTGACCTGGTGGAATTGCCGCACTCCGATCTTTGCTGTGGGTCGGCCGGGGTCTACAACGTTACACAGACAGAAGCTTCTCTCGAGTTGCTGGCCGAGAAAATGCGCTACGCTTCAGCTACGCGAGCGCAGATCATCGCCACTTCAAATCCGGGCTGCCTGCTGCAGATGCGCGCGGGCGCGGAAATACACCAAACGAATCAACAGGTGTTGCACGTGATCGAGTTGCTGGATCAAGCCATTACGAATTGAATCGCTCCAATGCGCATTGGCGCCATTCATGTAGTCAGGGCTTTGCCCCAACCTGCGCCCGTCCTAATGTGCTGCCGCAGCCGCGGTCATCCCATCATTAAAGTTCTTGAAAAACGCATCGAACTGCCCGCTTGCCTCGGCGAAGCGCAGTGGCTTGACGCGCTCCACGCAAATTTCCGTAACATTCGGCGAGTTCTCGAGGATACTGATGGTTTCGGAAATAAAGTCTTTGAGTGGCATGGCATTCGGATCGCTTGCCATTCTCGGTCCCATCAATTCCGTCTGCACGTAGGGCGGGATGAGTTCGAGGACCTGCGCTGTGGTGTCTTTAAGCTGATAGCGCATCGATTGGGTATAAGAATGAATGGCCGCCTTCGTGGCGCAATAGGTCGGGGTCATGGCCAAGGGCACAAACGCCAGGCCAGACGAAACGGTCATGACCACAGGGTTTTGTTGTTTGAGAAGGAACGGCATTAACGCTGCGTTCAGGCGGATTGGGCCGAGCAGATTGGTCGCCATTATCGCTTCCGCATCCGCAACCGCGGCGTTCTTCAATGACTCGGGTTTCATAATCCCGGCGTTATGGATGACGACGTTGAGGGCGGGGTAGTCCTTCTTCAGTTTTTCCGCGAAAGTCCGAATCGCTTCACTATTCTCAATGTCCAGGACCGCCGCCTTCATCCCGGGGTTCGCCGCGAGAGTCTCATCGAGGAGGTTCTTGCGACGGCCGGCAATAACGACTTGATTGCCCTTCGCGTGGAAAGCCTCGGCGAGGCCACGGCCGATACCAGAGCCTCCACCGGTTATCAGGATTGTGTTGCCAGTTATTTTCATGACGTTTCTCCTCCGCTCGCATACTAAGCCCGACACGAACCAATGGGAAGTGGGCACTTTAGTCGAGCTGACTGGCCTGGGTAGAAGTCCGGCACCGCAAACGCGATGTAGGAAACCCAATTCTGCCCAAGGCCGTCTAACACCCAGCGATCACGCAACTTACCTTCCGCACGAAATGCTGCGAATCCCGGCCGGATTAGCTCGGGAACTTTTTAGTGCTTGCCTGGGAAATGCTAGATGAAACGCATAATGCCTGATCAGACCCGATGAAAATTCGACAAAACGATCAGGACGAAGAGCTACTGAAACGCTCCGCCAAGGGCGATGAAGAAGCATTCACGGTTTTGTATCGCAGACATGTGGATGTTTTATATCGCTTTGCGTTTCGCATGACCGGCAGCACCTGGGGCGCGGAAGAAATTATTCAGGACGTTTTTATGACGCTGGTTCGCGAGCCGGGCAAATACGACGCTGAACGAGGCACTCTGCCCGCGTTTCTTTTTGGAATCGCGCGCAACAAAATCATGAAGTACAACGAGCGCTTGCCGCGGGAGATTTCTCTGGTGGAGCGCCAGGAAGACGGCAGCGGCGGCGGATTGACGCTACGGGACTCTTTCACGCCTGCGATGTGGGCGGAACAGCGCGAGCGGCTGGAAAAGGTGAGAGCCGCAGTGATGGAACTTCCCATCGAATTTCGCGAGACGGTGGTTTTGTGCGAGTTGGAAGAAATGAGTTATGACCAGGCCGCGCGCGTGCTCGATTGTCCCATCGGCACGATTCGTTCGCGTTTGCATCGCGGGCGCGCGCTGCTGCTCGCCAAGCTGGAAATGCTTCGCGACGCGCCGCGGCGCTGGAGCTCGGTAGCACGATGAGAAATGGAAAAGCTGATATGAACTGCGAAGAATTTGAAATTCTGAGTTTGGATTCGCAACGCGACGGATCGATGAGCGAAGAAGGCCGCGAACACGCCCTGCAACACGCACGAGTTTGCGGGCGGTGCGCGGCGCTGGGAGCGTCATGGACCGCGGCCCAGGCGGAGTTAGCTGCGTTGGCGGAGAGCAGCCGGATAATGCGCGTGCCAGTTCGCGTGGAAGCAAGGGTATTGCAACAGTTTCGGCTCAAGCATCAACCCAGACAAGAGCGCAGATTTTTGCAGCTTGCGAGCTGGGGGCTGGCAGCGGCTGCGGTGATTGTATGCACGCTCGGGGTGTGGGACTGGCATAAATGGCGCCAAGGTTCGACAGGCGGAAACATCGCTGGCACGCCGGCTGCGGTTCACAATACGGTCTCTCTGACAGGTTCGTCGGCGACTAACGCTACTGCGGTCACTGATGATTCCGAGATACTGATGGCCGGCAACGAAGGAAATGAAGGCAATTGGGTTAATGATTTCACCCAATTACCCGGAGGTTCTTTGCAGGAAGTAGAAGACGGCGCCATCGTGCGAGTCGGAATGGAAAGAGCCTCGCTTGCGGCGTTCGGTTTGCCAGTGAATGAAGACGAGGCCAGCGACTGGATTCAAGTGGATTTACTGGTGGGCCTCGACGGCTCTGCGCAAGCGATTCGCTTGCGTGAATAAAAAGTTTCCGCGGTGATGAGTCACTGCGTCAGGAGAGAAGAGGAGAGCTGCATGAAGCGAATTGGTTTGATGCACTTGGTTTTGGGTGGCGCTTTAGTTGTGGGTGTAGGAACAGCGATTGCGCAAGGGCCTGGAGGCGGTCATCACGGACCATTTGGCGGTCCGATGGAATGGATGGGCTTCGAGGGAATGCACCCTGGGAAAGTCGTAACAGGCGCTCCATTTTCGGCGACCTCCACGTCAACTACAAATCAAACCTTGCAGGATGGAAAGACGACCATCAATCGCACCGTCCAGGGCGCTATCTATCGCGATAGCCAGGGGCGCTTGCGCCGGGAAGCGACTTTTACCGGCGTGGGCCCGTTAGCGGCCAGTGGCGGCACACATAAAATGGTGGCAATATTCGATCTCGCCGGCGTGCACTACATGCTGAATCCCGATAAAAAAGTTGCCTACAAGATGACCCCGCCGGCGGGCGGAACCGCCGGGAATACCGCTAAAGCGCAAGCCTTTCAGCAGAAAATGCAGGCTCGCCAGCAGCAGGAAGAGGCCTCTGGCGCGTTGAAGGTCGAGCCTCTCGGAACGCAAGTAGTGAACGGCGTGAATGCCGAAGGCACTCGCACCACACGCACGATCGCGGCGGGAGAAATCGGCAATAGCGCCCCTATACAAATCGTATCGGAACGCTGGTATTCGCCAGATCTCCAAACGGTGGTACAGAGTTCGCGAACGGATCCGCGTTTCGGCACCACCACGTTCTCTCTGACAAACATTCAGAAGACCGAGCCCGCCGCGACATTATTTACTGTGCCGGCAGACTACACCGTGCAAGCCGGCGGACCTGGACATGGACGTCACGGCGGCGCCGGTGCAGTCCCGCCGCCGGGCAGCTAACCAATTTATTTAACCTCTTCTCTCCTTGAAGACGGCGGACGCCTTTCTGGCAGCGCAAGTTGCTGTCGGAAAGGCGTTCTCGTTTCTAGAGGAGGAAGTTCAGGTTGCTGTGGCTATTTCTAGCGCTCGCGCTGTTTAGCGTTCGGGTGGTTTGAACATGCCTGCGGCAATGCGTGTGACCATTCTGCGCGGCACCAGGCGTTCGCCTTGCGCGCCAAGGTAATTTCCCAGCCCAGAGATCACGTAACTTTTGCCGGCCGCCAAGGCCTTCAGTCCGGTGCGTGCTACTTTCTCGGCCGTTTCAGCTTTACGCATGAATTTTTCCTGGCCTGCCACCACATGAAATTCCGACTCTGTCGATCCTGGGCAAAGGGCGCAAACGCGAATGCCGTAAGGCTTCATTTCTTCCGCAAGGCCTTCCGCGAAGAGCAAGTCGAATGCCTTGGTCGCCGCATAAGTTGAAATGTATGGGACGGCCTGGAACGCCGCAGTGGAAGCTAGAATCAGAATATCGCCGCTGCGCCGCTCTACCATCTCTGGCAGATACAGTCGCGTCAAATGCGCCACCGCCGCGCAATTGACCTGCACCATGTCCATCAAGCGGCTAACTTCAACGGAAGGCAGCTCGCCGTACGCGCCGAAACCGGCGTTGTTCAGGAGCAGTTCAATGGAAATTCCTTGTGCGCGCGTGAAGGCAAAAATCTTTTCCGGCGCGGTCATCTCCGCCAGATCCGCTACAAATACAGAAGTTTTAATTTTGTGTTTTGCGGTGAGGTTTCTCGCTAGTTCTTCAAGACGTTCTTGCCGCCGCGCGGTCAGCACCAGATTCGCGCCACCGGCGGCCAATTCCTTAGCGAGTGCTACGCCGATTCCCGCACTGGCCCCGGTAATCAACGCCCATTTTCCACGCCACTCTGCAATCATGTGCGCCTCCTCATTTGTCCTGGCTCTCGCCTTCATAAAAGCGATGCCATCAGCCCGCCAGTTTACTTGGATCCATCGGAAAATGCGGGAGATACATCGGCCCGCAATTTCAGAACTCACTTGAGGTGGATAGAGAAAATTCCAAAAAGTATAAGTTTCATTAACGTTCAAAATCCCAACCATCGGCAAAACCCACTGTTCCAGCGGGATACGGCGGAACAAATGTATACAAGGCGTTAATAGTCTAGCCGTGTTGGGGGGTCAAATCAGTACTAAGGTCCCATTCTGAAACACTTCTCTGCCACCTAAAACGGTACTGATAGTACTAGATACACCTAACTACACCTAACTCTGCCCTTCGGTGGAGTTACGCCAGTGCGCTTATGCGCAGTGCTAACCAGGTGGCCTTAGTCGGCCACGGAGAGAAATGCCACTAGACCAGTTAGACCAACAAATGGTCGACAGCCTTCCGCAACTGGCGGACGTTTATGACCGCTATGGCGTGGAGGTGAACGCGCTATCGGTCCCGGAAATATTCGCACTTTATGAGCGCACTGGGTTTCTGTATCCGGATAAAGCGGCACGGCTTTTCCCTCATCTTGCGCAAGTGCGTGAGAACTGGCGGCGGATGTTAAAAGTCGGCGATTCACTTTTATATGTGCTGACCGCCGGCGATAAAAAACGCGGACTCGCCTCTTTAGCCGTCTGGAGAGCCTCACAGAACGGTTGGATGTCCCAGCACCTGGTCTCCGACAACAACCCGTATGCATCTCGCGCCGTGTTGTTGGCAGCCGCGGCGGCCAGAATCCGCAAAGATTGCGACGTGTCGGCGCAGAACTGGTTCCGTCCTGAGAATCGCTTCCCGGCACGCGTATTCGGCTCGATGGTAAAGACGATCGGGGAGTCCCTGTCGTCAGTGCAGCGGCACGCTTACTTCGGACTACCGCGAACATTGGTGTTGCCGACGGCGAAACGAATTCGCGTGGTGCCATACAGCGCGCCGCATAAGAGCGCATTACTCGAAATTGCTTCGCAGGCGCGGGGCAGAATTTATGTCGTCGCTGAGGAATTAGAACAAGACACACAGTTTGAAACGGTTGCGGAATTGTATCGCAGCGTCGGATTGCGGCGTTCACGGCACGTTTGGCTAGCCTATCGCGCGCACAAAGAAGAACCAGTCGGCGCCGCCATCGCGTATCGCGGGCCGTTGGGCATCAATTTCAGTTACCTCGAGAATCGCTGCGACCTGCTGCTACTGCCCACACTTCCGGAGTCGGAAGTCACCGACGTGGCATCCGCGCTCCTGACTGCCTCTTCCGCCGCTTATAAAGATTTCGAACTGGATGAGATCCCGGTGATCGCCGACGAAATGGCAACGCACGCCCTGGTGAAACTGGGAGGCGAGTTTGTCCGGCATTACTGCCAGGGAATATGGCTCAAGGATGGGCACCCGGGCTTTTACAAACATGTTGACGGTTTTTATTCACGGATATTAGCGCGTCTCGAGAGGCAGCAAGAGCCGCAGGAAACTCTAATTGGGCAGGAACGGTAATGAGTAAAGGCGTGTCCGCATTCGAATACATCATGGAAGATCCGCGCGAGGCCGTGCGCCTTGAGGCAAAAGTGGACGCCCATGGGTGGGTGCAAAAATACCTGGCGCATCGCGTTGGCGCCGGCGCGGAAGTTCTTTCTGTGGGTTGCGGGCCGGGAGTGATTTTGCGCGAAGTAGTCGCGCTCGATAAGTCGATACAAGCGACGGGCGTGGACATCAGCGAGGACCGTATACGGGAGGCGCGACAGCGGCATCGCGGGGTCGAATCAATGAATTTTGTGCGCGGGGACTCGCACGCTATGGAATTCCCCTCGAATCGCTTCGACCTGGTGTATTCGCGGATGTTGCTCGAATACCTGAGGAACAAAGAACAGGCCGTACGCGAGATGGTGAGAGTTTGCCGACCTGGCGGGACGCTACTTTTGCAAGACCTGGACGGTCAGCTTTTGTGGCACTACCCCGAAGATGCGGAGATGCAACGGACCAGCGAGAAAGTCGTTACCGCGCTGGCCGCCACCGGATTTGATCCCTTCGTGGGAAGAAAACTTTTTTCGTTTGCGCAAAGAGCGGGGCTAGAACACATCGATGTCCAGGTGGAAAGTTACCACCTGATAGCAGGAGTAGTTGGGCCGGAAATCCTGAAGCAGTGGGAACTCAAGTTGGAGATCGCGGCGCCGCAACTGAAAAAGGTGTTGGGCAGCGAGACGGCAGCCAGTGAACACGCAAAAAGATTTCTCGAATATCTACGGCGGCCGGACACGCTGACGTATTCAACAGTATTCACGGTAAGTGGAAAAAAGCCGCTGCAGTAAAGGTGTGTTTGAGAAGCATTCAGTTAAGCAGCGGGCCAAGGATTGAAATGCAGTGTGAACGAGACTAAGGGCCAGGAAAAGCAATGAATATCCAGTTTGGGGATCAAACAAGAACGCTGCTCAAGACTTCAGAGAAGGGGATATAACCATGTTTCCGAAACACCCACCCACTTTAGCCGCCGCACGGTTCGTCGGGCGAACCATGCTTGCGAGTTTCATGACCGTATTTCTCGCAGCGAACGGCGTTGCGCAGAGCCAGCAGAGCGTGCCGGACGTCACCGCTCTGAGCATGGAAGACCTGATGAACATTCAGGTGACCTCCGTCTCCAAACGGACGCAGAAGGTCGCGGACGCCGCTGCCGCAATTTTCGTCATCACGCAGGAGGACTTGCGACGCTCGGGCGCCACGAGTATTCCCGAGGCGCTGCGACTGGTCCCAGGTCTGGAAGTGGCGCGCATTGACGAAAACAAATGGGCCATCGGTTCGCGCGGCTTCAATGGACGCTTTGACAACAAGCTGCTCGTTCTGATCGACGGCCGAAGCGTATACACGCCGCTCTTCTCGGGAGTTTATTGGAACGTTCAAGACGTGATGCTCGAGGATATCGACCGGATCGAAGTCATTCGTGGTCCCGGAGCAACTTTGTGGGGCGCGAATGCCGTCAACGGCGTAATTAACATCATCACCAAGAAAGCAAAAGCTACGCAATCCGGTGTCGTGACCGCAGGCGGCGGCAACGAAGAGCGGGGTTCAGTCGCAGGCCGCTATGGCGACAAAATCGGCAACGATACTTCCTACCGCATCTACGGCAAGTATTTCGATTGGGCTCCCTCTCAATATGCCACCGGTGGTACGGCGAATGACGGATGGGAGGCTCAGCGTGGCGGGTTTCGCGCGGACTACACTCCGGCGGGCTCGAACTCTTTCACCTTGCAAGGGGATATTTACCACAGCGGATACAACGAAACTTTAACGGTTCCTTCTTTCGCTGCGCCCTTTTCCCGCACCTTTCCGAATAGCGGAGCATACAGCGGCGGAAACATTTTGGGCCGCTGGAACCATTCTTCCGAAGGGTCGTCGATGTCGTTGCAGATGTACTACGACAACACCACGCTATCGGACAATTCGTTATTCGTAGATCATCAGAATCTTTTCGACGTGGACTTCCAGGACGGCTTCCACGTTGGCGATTCACAACAAATGGTTTGGGGCCTGGGGTACCGGTCCATTATCGATCGCAACGACCCCAGTTTTTCCGTTTCGCTGCAACCTAACCAGCTAACTTTGAATCAATTCAGCGCTTTCCTGCAGGACGAAATCAGTCTAGTGCATTCTCTGCGTTTGACGGTCGGTTCGAAATTCGAACATAACGCCTTCACCGGTTTCGAATTCGAGCCGAACGTCAGACTGCTCTGGACCATGACCCCGAACCAGTCGATCTGGACCGCTGTTTCTCGCGCGGTTCGGACACCGGCGCTGACTGAAGAAGGACTGCGATTGACGAATTCGGTGGTGCCGCCTGGAATACCGCAGAATCCTACGCCGTTCCCAGCGCTGATAACGGTTTATGGGAGCCACAACTTCCAATCGGAAGATCTGCTGGCCTATGAATTGGGCTATCGCGTCCAGGTAACCAATACGTTGTCGACCGATATCGCCACCTTCTACAACAGCTATTCCAATCTGCGGACCGCAGAGCCCGGCGCACCATTCCTGGAAGGGAATCCGGTGCCCACGGACATCGTTGTTCCGTTCGTGGCCAGCAACAAAATGGGCGGCGGAACGTACGGCGCGGAGCTCATTGCCGATTGGAAAGTCACTCAGAAATGGAGGCTGGTGGGTTCCTACAGCTATCTGCAAATGGATATAGTGAAGAACTCCAACAGCCTGGACCCGACGGCCGATCTTCCTAACGGATCAAATCCGCGTCATCAGTGGTACGTGCGCTCGTCGCTGGACTTGCCAAAGCATTTCGATCTCGACAACACTCTGCGATTTGTCGATCACCTTCCGGCCTTGAATATACCGTCGTACTACTCGTTGGATGCGCATGTCGGATGGCGCCCAGTGCCGCGAGTGCAGTTTTCCATCACGGGGCAGGACCTGCTCAATCATCAGCACCTGGAATTTATTCCGGATTTCATCAACACCGCTCCCACGATCGTAAACCGGGCCATCTACGGCAGCGTTACTGTGAACTTCAAGTAATTGGAAAGTGACCTGTGAAGCATTTTGAACATCCGCGGCCCGCGAACGGCATGTTGAGGCGACTGGCAATCCTGATCGCCGTCTTCAGCATGACGTTGAATTGGACGGTATCAGCTGGCGCACAAGCCGGCGATGCTTCCGATTCGTCGGAATACCTCATCAAAGCGGGTTTCATTTACAACTTCGCGAAATTCGTGGAGTGGCCCTCCACGGCATTTGCGGAGCCGGACTCTCCCATTGTGATCGGAGTGCTGGGAACGGATCCATTCGGCGACATCATCAATCACGTTGTGGAAGGCAAGAAAATCGGGGCGCGCGGTTTTGTGATCCGGCGATTTAAGTGGAGCAAAGAACTGAAGGATCTTAAAGATTTTAAGGAGTGCAGGATTCTGTTCGTGAGTTCCTCCGAGAAAATGCACTTCGAGGAAATCGTTGAGGCTGTTAAGGGGCTTCCTATCCTGACCGTCGGTGAAGCGCCAGGCTTTGCCGAACGCGGCGGCATGATCCGCCTGATGTTGGAAGACAACCGCGTGCGATTTGAAGTAAATGTCGATGCGGCGCACGACGGTAATTTGAATATAAGTTCCAGGCTATTGACGCTGGCAAGAATCATCTCGCCAACCGGTGCTTTGGCAAGGAAGCCCGGATGAATTTTCACGATCTCTCCATCAAGCGTAAATTAACGCTCATCACCATGCTCACCAGCAGCGCCGCGCTGGTTCTTTCCTCATTGAGTTTCCTCATTTACGACTTGGTGGCCTTTCGGCACTTGCTCATTCAGGACCTGCGCACACAAGCGGAGATCATTGGTTATAACAGCGCAGGCGCCATGGAATTCAAAGACGTGCCGGCCGCAACGGCTACGCTTACGGCGCTCACCGCCAAAGAAGACATCGTGGCCGCGGTGCTGTACGGCGTGGACGGTAAGGAATTCGCGCATTATTCGCGCGCCAACGACATCTTCCCAAAAGTGCTTCCTCCGCTGTCGCAAGAACAGGGTTATCGATTTTACGGCGGATACCTGCAAGTGTTTCACGACGTCACTCTGAACGGGGAACACCTTGGAACGCTGTTCTTGCAATCGGACATGCGGCAATGGAGTGTGCGTGCCAAACGGTACGGTGGAATTCTTTGTATTTTTGTGCTGATCTCCGGCAGCTTCGCACTGTTCGTTTCCTCGAAATTACAAAGACTGATTTCCCGGCCAATTCTGCACCTGGAAGATTCGATGAGAGAGGTATCCGCTAACAAGAATTATTCGGTACGCGCCACGAAGTCTTACGGCGATGAAATTGGCAGGCTGATCGACGGATTCAACACCATGCTGTCGGAAATTCAGCATAGGGATGGAGCGCTGCGCTCCGCGAACGACGAATTGAAAACCAGGACGTTGGAACTGGAAAAAGAAATTCTGCACCGCAGACAAACGCAGGAAGAGTTGCTGACCGCGAAACACACCGCCGAGGAAGCCAGTCGCGCGAAGAGCACGTTTCTCGCAAACATGAGCCACGAATTGCGCACGCCGCTGAATGCCATCATCGGATACAGCGAAATGCTGGACGAAGAGGCGCGGGAATCTGGGCGCTCGGAGAACGTGGAAGATCTGCGAAAGATTCAATCAGCCGGCAAACACTTATTGTCACTCATCAATGACGTTCTGGACCTTTCGAAAATTGAAGCCGGGAAGATGGGGCTGCATCTCGAGGATTTCGACGTATTGCCGCTCATCGACGAAATCGCCACGACCTTGCAGCCGGCTGCCGCCAAGAACAGTAATGAGATCAAGATCCGCGTATCGGAAAACGTCGCTACCATGCGGGCGGATATCACCAAAGTCCGGCAGATCCTGTTTAACTTAATGAGCAACGCCTGTAAATTCACCGACCACGGCACCATCGCGCTGGATGTCGATCAGAACGACCGCGACGGCAACATCCAGTTCCGCGTAAGCGATACCGGAATCGGAATCTCCGAGAAGCAGCAACAGAATTTGTTCTTTGAATTTTCGCAAGCAGACGCCTCTATCGCCAGAAAGTATGGCGGCACTGGGCTTGGACTGGCGATTACCCATCGCTTCGTACAGCTGATGAGGGGACACATCTCAGTGCAAAGCGAAACCGGCAAGGGTTCCATTTTCACCGTGAAATTGCCCACGCAGGTGGTCCTGGATAGTACGAAACTCGTGCGTCCGGCCTTGGCGAATGATGGGGAAACTTCGCCGGCAGGCTCGAAGATTTATCAAGACACGGTTCTGGTTATCGACGATGACGCATCAGTACGCGATTTGATGTCGCGCTTTCTCAGCAAATCGGGATTTCGTGTGCTGGTCGCCTCCAATGGAGAGGAAGGGCTGCGACTTGCCAAGCAAGAGAAACCCCTGGTGATCACTTTAGATGTGGTTATGCCGGACTTCGACGGCTGGTCGGTGTTGAAGAAACTGAAGAGCGATCCGACTCTGGCGGAAATCCCCGTCATTATCGTGACCATCGTCGACAACGAGCCCATGGGACTAGATCTGGGAGCCGCCAGTTATCTTGTGAAACCCGTCGATCGTGACCGTCTTGCAGTGCTGGTTGAAAAATACCGCATGGCTCGCTCGCCGAGTGACGACCGTCCACATTCAACGCCATCTTTATCAGGCGCCAGGAAATCCAAGCGTCAAACAGAATTGAAATCGACAGGAGATGTTCATCATGCCGACGATCTTGTTGGTCGAAGACAATGAAATGAATCGCGACATGCTATCCAGGCGTTTACAACGCAAGGGGTACACGGTGATTGCCGCACACGATGGGGAGCAAGGCCACTTGCTGGCGTGTTCTAAATCGCCCGACCTGATATTGATGGATATTAGTTTGCCGATGATGAATGGCTGGGAAGTTACCCGCCTGCTGAAAAGCAACGCGTCCACGAAACACATTCCCATCATTGCGCTGACCGCGCACGCCATGGTGACGGATCGTGAGAAGGCCTTTGAAGCCGGCTGCGATGATTACGACACCAAACCCATCGAGTTCACGCGCTTGAGTGAAAAGATCGAAAATTTCCTGTTGGCGAAGAAACTATCATGAAACCACACACGAACCGCCTGCTGATCGTCGACGACAACGAGATGAACCGCGACATGCTCGCGCGCAGATTGGCGCGCAAGGGCTACGACGTGCTGGTGGCCAATGGCGCTCACGATTTGGTGGAGAGCATCAAACAGGACGGAATCGATTTAGTGTTGCTGGATATCGAGATGCCGGAAATCAGCGGTCTCGACGCGCTTCGCATTTTGCGAAAAGTGTACTCCGCTGCGGAGCTGCCGGTAATTATGGTCACCGCGAAAAATCAGAGCGAAGACATCATCACCGCTTTGGATCTGGGCGCCAACGATTACCTCACCAAGCCCATCGACTTCCCGGTAGCTGTTGCGCGAATCAGCACGCAGTTGGCGCACAAGCGCGCTCAGGAAGCGCTGAAGGAGAGTGAAGAGCGCTATGCCCTGGCAGCTCTCGGCTCCAATGATGGCTTGTGGGATTGGAACATTCCCGAGAACGAAGTGCACTTTTCGGCTCGCTGGAAATCCATGCTGGGTTTTCAGGAGAACGAAATCAGCAACAAACCGGAAGAGTGGTTTGACCGAATCCACGATGCCGACCGCGCCCGAGTGAAAAACGAAATCACGGCGCATCAAAATGGAGCTACACCGCATTTTGAGAGCGAGCACCGCATGCTGCATCACGACGGAACTTTTCGCTGGATGCTCAGCCGTGGCATCGCGATTCGTGATCAGTCCGGAAGACCGTTGCGCATGGCCGGTTCGCAAACCGACATTACCCAAGCGAAGGTGTCCGATCCGCTCACGGGATTACCCAACCGGCTCTTATTTATCGATCGGCTGAACCGGCTTATCAAATATTCCAAGCGCCGCAAAAACCATTGCTTCGCCGTGGTGTTCATGGACCTCGACGGCTTCAAGATGATCAACGACAGCATGGGTCACTTGGTCGGCGATCAGTTGCTCGTAGGAGTGGCAGAGCGACTGGAGAAGTGTTTGCGCGCCACCGATACGCTGGCGCGGTTGAGGGACACCTACACGGTAGCGCGTCTGGGCGGAGATGAATTCACCGTGCTGCTCGACGACCTGAAAGATCCGAATGATGCGAAGATTGCCGCGGACCGCCTGATGAAAGCGCTCAAACCTCCGTTTCTACTTGCGGGTAAAGAGGTATACACCTCGGTGAGCATCGGCATTGCGCAGAGCAATCCGGTGTACGAAGGGCCAGACGAGATGTTGCGCGACGCGGACACCGCCATGTATCACGCGAAGTCCCTTGGGAAGGGCCGGTATGAAGTGTTCGACGCGAAAATGCGCGCCAATGTCATGGCTCGTTTGCAACTGGAGACCGACCTGCGTCATGCCTTGGAACGCGGAGAATTTCGCAATTTTTATCAGCCGATTGTGAATCTCGCTTCCGGAGAAATTGCGGGATTTGAAGCTTTGCTGCGGTGGCAGCATCCTACACGCGGGCTGCTCGGGCCCATTGAATTCATCGGTGTAGTAGAAGAAACCGGCCTTATTCGCGAAGTCGGCTGGTGGAATTTGAGCGAGGCGTGCCGGCAAATTAGCGAATGGCGCGCGGCTTCCCCTGCCAATCGCAATCTGATCATCAGCGTGAATCTCTCCGCGAAACAATTTCTGCAGCCCAACCTGGTCGCGGACATCGCAGACTTATTGCGTGAAATAAAACTTCCGCCGGACGCTTTAAAACTGGAAATCACCGAAAGCACGGTGATGAAAGATCCTTCTGGGGCGGTGGAGATGTTGCAGGAGATCAAATCGCTGGGAGTACGCCTGGCTATAGACGATTTCGGAACAGGGTATTCCTCCCTCAGTTATCTGCATCGTTTCCCCCTGGACACGTTGAAAATCGACCGCTCGTTTATCAGCAGCATGGATGACGACGGGGACGGGATGGAAATCGCGCGGACTATTCTGCCGATGGCAAAAAATCTTCGGCTGGATGTGGTGGCTGAAGGAGTTGAGACGTTAGAACAGTTTGAAGTATTGAAAAAGTTTAATTGTGCATACGGGCAAGGGTTTTACTTTTCGAGGCCGCTGTCGGCCGAGGGTATTGCGACGCTGTTGAAAGGCGATCTGGCTTGGCAGAGCTTCGTGCAAACAAAATAATTCGCACCGCTTCGTAACCGTTATTCAGACTTCAGGCCTGCCATGGTGTGCCCCATTCGGCGAAGTAGATCCTGATAGTGCGGCTCAGAGTGCAGCGGCCCAAAGGCCTGCTCGATGACCAATGAAAGAGTATGCGAGCAGCGCCCGTTTTGTGAAGTTAGCCATGGAAAATTTGACGTTGGTTAAAAAATAACCTTGACCGCAAATTGAATCTGCCGCTCCGAAACGGTGGTGCGCACCAGCGCTCCTGCGGTGCCTGCGGGAGGAGCGCCCGAAGCGCCGGTAGGATCAAAAATGTCCGTGTTGGTATCGCCCGGCCCCGGAGGCGCAAAATTGGGATGATTCATAATGTTGAACATCTCGACGCGGAACTGCACGTTGAAATTTTCCGAGATGCGCCTGATCTTGTTGTTCTTGAAAATAGAGAAATCCAGGCTGGTCACGCCCGGGCCAACGAGAACGTTGCGGCCGGAGTTTCCGCGCAGGTTGAAGCAGCGCAGATCTCCCGGAGGCAACGGACCGCCAAAAGTGGGAGGAGCCGGGTCGCAATTGGCATCGAAGAACGCTTGATTGGGCGCCACTGGAACACTGAAGCACTGGGTCTTTATGTAGCTGGTGGGATTGCCCGGATTAACAGCGGTGCCACAGCCGGGCCCTTTGAGACGGTTCGGGTACGCAAAGTCGTCGCTGCTAAGTGTGCCTGCCGGATCAGCGCCGGTTCCCCACGTCGGAGTGAAAGGCACGCCGTCACTCGCGGTGAAAATCATTCCGAGCTCCCACCCGTTGATGAGCCACTGGGCGGGGCCGGTGAAAGATTTAGCGGTTGGCAGCTCCCAGGTAGTATTGATCACCAGAGTGCGGCCGACGTTGAAATCCGATAAGCCCCGAGTGAGCTTCATATCAAACCAGTCAAGGCTGGAAATAGAGTTGCCAAAGGCATCGCCGGCGACCGTAGCGGAGCTGGTGTCGATACTCTTGGCCCACGTATAGGTGCCTTGCATCTGGAAGCCGTGGCTCAAGCGCTTGGCCAACTGCAGTTCAAGAGCGTTGTAGTAGGAACGTCCTTGATAAAACATGCCGCGCACGGATCCAAAAGCGGGGTTAATAGTATTTGGCGGCGCACATAGGTTAGGGTCGTCACTCACGGCGGCATTGGGATCCGTCTGATTACATTGGGCGCTGAACACGTTCCCTAGTACGTCAACTTTGGGCCACAGATATCCGGCCGAAGTCTTGGTCGGTATCACGAGGTCAGCTTCATCCACACGGAACGGTTGGTGAACGCCGCGCGATCCCACGTAGGCCACGAAGGCCGCCAAGGATGGAGTGAGCTGGTACTGCAAATTCAGGTTCCATTGAGCTACATAGTTGCGTTTGGGATGTGATTCGATATAGGTCGAACGCAATTTATTGGCGGTGATGAGCGCCGGATCGACAAATGGAAAAGTGAGCGGCGGCTCATTGGGCGGAGTGGAGCCCACCTTCAGAGATGTGTATTGAAAAAACGGAGCGGACTGGGTGGTGAGCAGGATGAATTGGTAAGGCAAAGGCAGAACGTCAAAGAGACCTGCTCCGCCTCGCACCGCGAGCTTGCCGTTATGTAGCGGGTCCCAGGCAAAACCGAAGCGCGGCTCAAAATTGTGCAAAGTTGGATTGTAGAAAAGTGGACCGGTGCCTGAACAACTGCCCTGCACCAGGGTGCCGCAAACCGGGAGCGGATCGGAAAGATTGCGAAGATTTGCAAACTTGCCGTTGGCCTCGGTGGGAACCGTGGTCATTTCGTAGCGTAGTCCCAGGTTCAAGGTCAGATTCGGTTTCCACCGCCAATCGTCTTGAACATAGCCTCCAATTATGGATTGGCTGATATTCCGCGGAGTCAGCGAACTCGCGACGCCGCCCTGAAACTTGTTGGGAGAATTGGAAAGGAAATCCGTCAGAGTGTTGAAGAACCATATTCCGTTAGCGTCGGTAAGGGCCGTCACTTGCAAAAGCATGCGCTCGAAGGCTCCGCCGAACTTGATGGAATGTTTTCCGATGGTGTAAAAGGCGTCATCGTAAGCTTGAAACGAGTTCCAGCGATACAAATAGGTAGGTAAACCGCCTACCCCGCCTGGCATGGAGGTCAAAAAACCGGTTACGTTGACGACCGAGGCATCCCTGCCGGCGAAGGCCCCTAGCGAGGTGTCTTTTGCAATCGGATTGAGAGCCGTTACGCTGGCGTCATTATCGACGCGTTCATGGTTGTAACCGAAACGCAATGCGTTCACAAAAGTAGTAGTGAAACTATGTGTTTCTTCCACTGCAACGATTTGTCTTGCGGACAAGGTGTTGAGGCCAACGTTGCCAAAGCCATCCGGAGAATTATAGGGAGTCTTATCGTACAGATAAGTTCCAAACAAACTGTCTTTATCTGAAAATCTGTGATCAATTCGGGTGGTGACAAAGTTTTCAGTTACAACTTGTTTTCCGTTGAAGACGTGTTGGCACACCGGCCCACCAGTAGCGCACTCGGCAGCCGTAGGCACCGGGTACAACTGTAAATATTTCAGGATTGCAGGATCTGTTACGGTAGCGCGCGCTGCAGGCGAAGGCACAAAGTCCACATTGGCAATTCCCTTCGATTGCCGGATGCCTTCGTAGTCCACAAAGAAAAAGGTGCGGTTGGGGATGATGCGCCCGCCAAGTGCGCCGCCGAACTGGTTGCGCTTGAAGGCCGCTTTTGGAGCGCCCGCCGATTCAAAATAGTTTTTAGCATCGAGCGTGCTATTGCGGAGAAATTCGTACACGCTGCCGTGAAACTCGTTCGTACCGGAGCGAGTGATGGCATTCACAACTCCTCCGGAGGTCTTGCCGTATTCGGCGGAGTAGTTGCTCGTCAATACCGAAAATTCCTGGATAGCATCGACGCCCAGATTTCCACCCAGCACGCTGCCGGGTGCGCCGTTGGCGTAGTCGTTGAGGCTGACGCCGTCGAGACGATAGTTGTTTTGCTGCGGGCGAGCCCCAGAGATGGTCAGTTGTTGCCCGAAGCCACGGTTGCCGCGATCAGATCCAGTAGCAAACGACGGCTGTGTTTCAATAGTGGAAACCCCCGGTTGCAGCGCCGCCAAGTCCGTCCAGCTGCGGCCATTCAGTGGCAATTCGCGCACCGTGGTGGCATTGACGACCGCGCTAATGTCAGAGCTGGTGAGTTGCACGGCGGGTGTTTCGGCGGTCACTTCGACGCGGTTCGAAACGGTGCCCACGTGCAGTGTCACATCCACCGTTTGTTGCGCTCCGACGGTCATGACGATACCGGTGGTCTCTTCCGGATTGAATCCGGTGGCGGTGACCTTGAGTTGATAAGTTCCCGGCAAAAGATTTACCAGCGTGTAGAAACCATCGGAGTTTGTAGTGACCTCTCGATTCACACCGGTGTCCACGTTGGTGATCACCACGCTGGCTTTGGGCACGCCTCCGCCATTTGTGTCGGAGACGGTGCCCGAGAGCGTCCCGCCGGCAACTTGCGCGTGAGCTGCAGCAGAAACAAACATGCTCAGCATGAAAATAATCGCTGCAAGGCGGCCGGACGAATACGTAACGGAAGAAGTTTTGATGGACAAGGACTCAACCCCCAGTTGGGCGGAGCCTAGACCCTTCGGCACAGTGGATGCCTTAACGGCAGATTAATTTATATTTAGCCGTGTCAAAGCGACAAACTTTTCGATGAAAAATAGAGCCAGGAAATATGAATAAATCGCGGGGAAATCCAATGAATTCAGCGAAAAAGCAGTGGCAATTGGAATAGCCCGGCGTACTGTAGGCGGAAGGTGGGCTAGTTTTTTGGGTATCTTCTACTTGGTATCATCGCGAATTACTTTTCCGCCCTTCATGACGAACTTAACGCGTTGAAGTTCTGTGATGTCCTGAAGAGGGTCCCCGGAAACGGCGATGATGTCCGCGAACTTATCTTTTTCTATGGAGCCTATTTTATTTTGCCAGCCCATCATTTCTGCCGCCACCGTGGTGGCCGTTTGAATGGCCTGGCTAGGTGACATGCCGTACTTCACCAGATAAGTAAATTCCATCGCCTGCGACCCGTGGGGAAAAGGTCCAACTCCGCTTCCAAAAGAAATCTTCAAACCCCGAGAAATGGCCAGCCGGCCGCTCTTTTCTCGCAGCGCTTCCAGACTGTATTTTCCTCCAGTGGATATTGCGTCG
>Ga0307479_10001415_pt1 | contig 21797 bp, 19 predicted proteins | sample atmos_gasesECM4C_FD_203743 | JGI IMG/M metagenome (GOLD analysis project Ga0307479, IMG submission 203743) | Hardwood forest soil microbial communities from Morgan-Monroe State Forest, Indiana, United States - atmos_gasesECM4C_515 | ecosystem: Environmental > Terrestrial > Soil > Temperate...
ATTGTATCTTCCTGAGCGTCTGATGAAAAGAACTTCAAACAAGAAATCCAGGTGCCACGCGTAACCGACCCGCTTTTCTTAGACGCAGGGACAGCCCAGTGGTCAGCAGCGGGTGCGGCTTTTCAAAGTCCAGCCAAAAAATCTTGAAAGCCAAAGGGGCTGGCCTCTGCAATTGGTTGCAGATGCCAGCTTTAGCATGACTCCGGGTGCGCCGCGAACTCAGTGCTACTCCCATTTCCAGTTAGCGAATTGTTCCCGCAGAGCGATTTTCTTGAACTTGCCAACGGAAGTGCGCGGAATCGCCTCCAGGAACACGAAGGCGTCTGGAAGTTGCCATTTGGCAAAGGATTGTGCGAGGAAAGCACGCAACTCTTCGGGCGTGGCGCGCGCGTCATCTTTCAAAACCACAGCGGCGAGCGGCCGCTCCTGCCATTTTGGATGCGGAATCCCCACGACGCACGCCTCTTTCACCGCAGGATGCCCCATCAGTGTGTTTTCCAGATCCACGGAGCTAATCCATTCACCGCCGGACTTCACCAAATCCTTGGCGCGGTCCACGATCTTTACGTACCCGTCTTCGTCCATCGTGGCCACATCGCCCGAACGGAACCAGCCGTCGGCCGTCCAGCGGTGCGCCTGGTCTGGTGATTCGTAGTAACTGGCGGCAATCCACGGACCGCGGATCTCGATTTCCCCTGACGTCACGCCATCCCAAGGGGCCTCACCCTCTGGCCCCATCAGCCGGATTTCCACAAAAGGCGCGGGCCAGCCTTGCTTGGCGCGTACTTCGTATCTTTTTTCGTCGGGCCAGCCGCGCATGTGCTCTCGTAAACCGCCCGAAGTTCCGATCGGTGTAGTCTCCGTCATGCCCCAAAGATGCTTGATGCGCAAGCCAAAGCGGTCGAGGCGGCGGATGAGCTCGAGCGGCGGGGCGGTGCCCCCACAGACGACCCGGATAGGCAAGTCAAATTTCCACTTGCCAGGATTCTTCTCTAACGCATCGAGGACAGCGATCCACACCGTTGGTACTCCGCAGGCGATGGTTACATGTTCGCCGACCATAAGCCCCAGGATGTTTTCCGGATCGACATGCGGACCAGGAAGAACCAGCCGCGCCCCGAGCATGGTCGCCGCAAAAGGGATGCCCCAGGCATTGGCGTGGAACATGGGCGCAACGGGGAGCACGGTGTCGGCCTCGCTCATGCCAAAAACCTCAACCAGACCGCAGCAAAACGAATGGAGCACGATCGCTCGGTGCGAGTAGATGACTCCTTTTGAGTACCCGGTTGTTCCCGAGGTGAAGCACATTGCCGCGCCATCGTTCTCACCGATGGCCGGGTAGCTAAACTCGCTGCCGCTCTCGGCGAGCAGCGCTTCGTAATTCAAGAAGCCTTCCGGCTTGGCATTGCAACCGTAAGGAACGACGATGACGCGCTCGAATGGAGCGTCCTCCCGAAACTTTTCGTAGACCGGAAGGAGCACGTCGTCGATCAGCAGAAAGCGGTCCCGCGCATGCTTGGCGATAGCGGCAATTTCGTGAGGGTGTAGGCGCAGATTGAGCGTATGCAGGATACCCCCGGCGCAGGGAACACCGAAGAAAGCTTCCAAGTGGCCCGCATGGTTCCACATCATGGAGGCGACGCGCTCCCCCGGCCTTAACCCAAGCTTCAAGAGCGCGGATGCAAGGCGGCGGGAGCGGCCATAGAACTCCCCGTAAGTTGTGCGAACAATGGACTTATCTGGTCGGCGGGAAACAATCTCGACACGCGGAAAGATTTTTCCGGAGCGCTCGAGGATGGTCGTAAGCGTCAGCGGAAAATCCATCATTGTGCCGCGCATAGGCTCTCTCGCGCTCCTGGTAACCGTGGCGAATCCTAGCACGAAAAAAGTGACTGCGGTGGGAGGACTGCGCCAACGGGGCTAGAGCCGGGGCTGGCACAACGCGGCGAATTTATTTAGTTGCAAACGGGCTGAATTTCCGAGACGATGCAACGGACCGTTGAAGTTATAGTCTCGCTCCCTCGGTGGCTCCGCGGAAATGCCTCCCGGTGAACGATGCTGTGTCTTCGGCGCGCTCCGCGACTCGCAGGTTAGGTTCCGGACAGAAGGAGTGAGAGGTGAAGAAGCTTTATATCGGCAATCTTCCGTTTTCGACGACGGAGGATCAGCTTCAAGAGTGGTTTTCGCAGGCAGGAGTTACCCCCTCGGGCGTGAATCTGATTCGCGACCGTTTCACAGGGCAGTCGCGCGGTTTTGCCTTCGTCGAGATCACCAGCGACGAAGAAGCTGACCGCGCAATCAATTCCTTAAATGGCCAGAACTTTGGCGGACGAAACCTGGTAGTCAATGAAGCGCGTCCCCAAGCTGAACGGGGTGGAGGCGGGGGGCGCGGCGGCGGCTACGGCGGCGGGCGCGGCGGTTCCGGTGGACGTGGCGGCGGCGGGCGCGGCGGCGATCGTGGCGACCGGGGCGACCGCGGCAATCGCTGGTAGCCGGCCTTTGGTGGACTGACGCTGGGCACGCCGGCGCGGGCGCCAAATTTCCTGACATCTTGACCTCAGCTGTCCGAGAAAAGCTCGCGACATCCAGCACAATTCGCGTGCGTAATCCTAGGTCCTTAATCCTCGACGATTTTTCGCTCCTAGCTGCGTTTCCGAGACAGAACTATGTCTTGCCTCTTGCGGCAATGTCTCGCGAAGCACTTCTCCCCGTAACGTGTTTGATACAACAGGCAAGGAAAATGCTTTGCCGGACGATTTGTGAAGTATATGAATAGGTCGGAAAACGAGGCCCCTTGGAGCCGGAGAACCGAGGATACGCCCGGTGAACCTTCTGGGACGGCGCCGCATCCAATGGATTGGGTGAACGTAGTGCGAATGAGCATGACTACCTGGAGCAAAAGCGACTGGCAGCAATTCTACGAGGTGGCGCGCCGCCCGTGGCGTCGTCATCGTCCGCCCCGGCCCGTGTATCCGACGGGCCTGAACCGCGTGCTGCCCGCGCAGGGATTTAGCCTTTCGGAGCTGGATGACGCCGGCGTTAACCTCGAGCTTGCCGAGCTGTTGGGGCTCCCCGTCGATGCGGGCCGCATCGGCACATACGGTCCGAACGTAACCGTTCTGCGCGATTTCGTGCGCTCTTCGCGCCGCCCGCTGTAGGTATCTCCCGCCCTTTTCGCAGTTCTTCGCAATTTCGTGGAATTCCCGCCCAAAGATCAGGTCGCTAAGATCAAGTAAACCGGTGGTACCGGTGCCATATAGTGGGGCAATTTCCTGTCTCTTAGCCTAGTGACCGCCCTGCGGTTACCGGGTTTGTCGGGAGTCGAGGAGTAAGTTCCGAGCCTCACTTCGACTAGGTAGAAGCGCGGGTAGGGTCTATTTCAGACTTCCGAGATAGGTGATCAATGCCTTCAAGTCATCGGGCGGCAGATCTACCGCAGGCATGCCACCCGCAGTCATCTTGGCGGTGGGATGAGCGAGGAGTTCACGCAACCGATCTGGCTTGAATTTAGAACCAATATCCAGGAGCGCGGGCCCCGCGGCGGTACCGACACCACCGTCGCCATGGCACGCATTGCAGGATTGCGCCTCGAAAATGGTCTTACCTTTTGCCGCCAGCGGATCCGCCAGCATCACATTCGCCGCAGCCAGTGAAGCCGAAGAGAGCTCGGGCTCAAAAGGCTTGCGCATGTATTCCTCTTCCTCCGTTCTTTGCTTGGCCAATTGCTGCGCGACTCCAGGATCGTGCTTGTCCAAATACTCGCTCCGCAGTCCAAGTGCGAGCAACATTGAGATTACGAACACATATGCCCCCATTGCTGCGGGTCGCTTCCACGGGCGCCGCTCAATGCCGCGATCGAGAAAGGGCAACGCAACGATGGCCACCGCCAAGGCCGCGGGGATCACAAGTACGCCGACTACCGAGGCCGAACCGTGCCAGTATTTCAGCCACTGGAAAATGGGTAGGTAATACCATTCAGGCCGGGGGATGTACTGGGCGTCCGCCGGGTTTGCGGGAGGACCCAGCTGCGCAGGTGCGAAAAAGCACGCGAAGCCTAGCCCAATGATCAGCAGCGCCGTCAGGGAAAGATCCATCAAAACCTGGCGCGGGTAGAAGAGCTCCGGTTTTTGTTCAGGCTTAAAAGGATTTTCCGTGAAAGGTCCCGCGGCTCCCGCCTTGCGAAAAACGAAAATATGTGTTGCCACCAGGGCAAAGATGCAAGCAGGAATAAAGAAGACATGGGCCACGAAAAATCGGGAAATGGTCAGAGTGCCCATGTCCGTCCCGCCGCGCATCATGCGTTTGAGGCTTTCGCCAATCCACGGAACCTCGCTGACAGCGTTGGTTCCCACGGCTGTGGCGAAATAGGCTCTTTGATCCCAGGGTAGCAGGTAACCCGTAAACGCCATCCCAAGTACGAGCGCAAAAAGAAAGCAACCCGAAAGCCAAAGCAATTCGCGCCTGCCTTTATAGGCCCCGTAGACATACGTCTGCGAGAGGTGGAGCACCAGGACAATGACCATTGCGCTCGACCCATAGGCGTGAAGGCTTCGCAGAAATGAGCCTGCCGTGACCGCCTTCGTGATGTATGCAACCGTCGTGTGCGCGTGATCTGCAGAAGGGACATAGTAAAGAGCTAGAAAGATTCCGGTGATGACTTGCGAGATAAAAATGAACAGCAGACCGGAACCAAAAATGTAGGCAAAGCGTGCGCCTCCGGGGATCGGCTCATACAGCGCCGTTCTTAATAGCGAGTCGAGGCCCGTGCGCCGGTTCAGCCATCCCCGTATTTCGCTCTGGGGAGACGATGGAAGGTCAGCGTGGGTTTTCTGTGTGGAATCCATTTCTTAGAGCTCTCTCCTCAACCGATGACTTCCTTGTCCGGCACGAGTTGCCGGAAATATTGAAATCGCACCAGTACCTGGCCGTCCTCAACTGACGTTTCCAGTGAGTCCATGCCGCGCAGCGAGGGGCCGCTGAGGCGTTTACCATCCGGGGCGAACGCGGCTCCGTGGCATGGGCAAACAAACTGACTCTTCTCTTTGTTCCACGGAACTGTGCAACCGAGGTGGGGACAGACGGACGTGAGAACAAGGAGGCTGCCCTTCGTATCCTTGGTTACGTACACAGCTTTTTCGGATGTCGCTTTGCGCCAGCCATCGACCTGCTCGATCTGAATCGTGCGCAGCAAAGGCTCTGTTAAGGAAGAAAACTCGCTCAGCGCTCCGACCGATGAACTCTTGAGTTCTGTTGTACGGCGCAGCAACGGGAAAAGTGCAAACCGAATCAAAGGCACAGAAAGCAAGCCACCGACAAAAGCGGAACCCACTCCGAGCAGGGCGCCTAGAAAAGAGCGCCTGGTTCTCGGAGGCAAATCCACTGCTGAAGGATTCGCGGTCGCGCTTTCCAGATCTCCTTCACGAGCACACATCAAATTCGCCCCCCTTCGTTGTGCTAAACCTGCTCCATAATTCCACGGTATTGCTGGCCCTCGGGACGTGCTACTATTTTTTCGCCATTGACCGGATATATTCGAGAAGCTGTTTGATATCATCCGGTTTGAGTTTTGCACCGAAGGCGGGCATTTTCCCCTTGCCTTTGGTAATCACTTCCGAGAGCTCCGCATCCGATTTCTTCTGCACTTCGCTTGAAGCGAGATCTTTTGCTTTTAGCGCCTTTCCAGACGTGGTGTTCCCGCTGCCATCCGCGGCGTGGCACAAGACGCAGTTCGTTTTGTAAACCTTGGCTACGTCGTTCTGCGCGCGAGCCGCAGCCGTTAGGGCGAAGGCTAGTAGCCAAGCGAGAATGCTTAGAGCAGTCAATCGCAGAAAGTTCTGTCGCATGTGTCCTCCATGATTCCCTGGCACTGTTTCGTGGTGCTTCTCGGCCATCCGTGTATCCAAGCCGGAAGGACCTTATTAGAAAACAAAGCGCGCGAGTAAGAAGACGGTGTTATTTCCGCTCGCACTGCGTCCCGCTCCATCGTAGTTGATCGATCCGCCGTTGAAGCGTAGATAACCGGTATACTGCACCGCGAGATCGATGTTTTGTTCGGGCCACCAGGAGAGATTCAGAATGTATCCATTACTCCGCGGGTCTCCGTTCGCGCTTCCAGAGACCGCTGCTTGGGGATACAGCAGCGGGTCGGGCGTGCCGTTTACGCCAAACCACCCAACAGTTCCCGACAATTTCGTGCCGTAATGATATTCCACGTTTCCTTGCACGGTGTTGAGGTGGTGGCGAATCGCTGAGGCGCCGCCCGCGCCAAAAGTCGCGTCAAGGGACGAATTCTCCCTGATATACGTCCCGCGGACCGACAACACATCATTCTTGAGTTGCGGGATCGTGCGGTCGTATTGGAAGTCGACAGCCCAATCTGTATAGCCATTGGTCGGGCCTGTGATTGCGTTGGGCGTGCTCTTTATGTGCATTCCATAGCCCCCAAGTTCCAGGCTGCTATTCTTCGTGACCGTTTGCCAGGCGATCCGCCAATAGGGCGCCAAGCCGCGAATGTTGAAGTCGAATCCCGTCCCGGAATTGGGTTCACCCCCACCAAGATGCTGCGAGCGATAGATTGTTCCCCCGATGTACAAATGCTCATTCCACATGCCGTAGCCCCCGAAACCAGCCGCATCTTGGGCCAGAGTGCCGTTGACAACTGCTTTTGCGAGAGGCAACGGGGCGCTATTGGAGGCCGTAAAAGGGAATCCCCATGCAGGAGTGGAGTTCCAGAGATCCTCGACGGACGGATTGTTATTAAAGGTGATTCCGTAGGAGAAGGGTTTCCCGAATAGATCGTGATTGCTGGCGTAACGGACGTCTGTATTGTCCCAGCTGAAGTGATTCCCTTGGGCCGTGTAGGTAACTTGCGCAAAACTCCCGACATGGCTTGTCCATCCGCCCGCCAGGAACAAGGAAATGTCCTGAGGGAATTGGAAATTGCCATTTTGGGTCGTTGGCTGAGGCGACTTTGTTGAAGCGAACGATGTATCGAAAACCACAGAAAGGGGAAACACCTCCAAGAGGTGCAATGAGGAATCATGGTTTGTCTTGTCCTTATCCTCGTTCACCTCCGGCTTTGTTCTAAACACATACCCGTCCAGCTTGAATTTCCGGCCGAAGGGCGTTAGCTCCGGCGGAGCGAGGTGGCAGGTGGAGCACGCCAGTCCGGTCTGGCGACTGTAACTGGGAACAGCTCGGGTGTCCCGGCAAGTGCAGAGAATTAAAATGATTGTGCCAACAGTGATTAAGCACAGAAACGGGCGACTGAATTTCATTGTAGTTCCTTTCGTCTGCTTTCCATATCCGCGCTTCTAGATGAGTTTTGCTTGATTCAGGGGCGAATATCCGTGACATACGTCACCGATTGGTGTGACGAACATCACAAGCCCAGTTTGGAAAGGGGAATTGCGTTGAAGGGAGTGGATTAGGAGCCGATCATGCTCTCCAGCCCCGCCTTGTTTTTGATGATGAGTGTCGACCCTTTTATTTGCAAGAACTGTTTCTTCTTGAAGTCACCAAAGAGTCGCGTCACGGTCTCGCGCGAGGCGCCAATCATCTGGGCGATTTCCTCGTGCGTGAGAGTAAGTGTGAGCCTTACTTCGCCTTTGGTTTCGTTATGATCCACTGCCAGATCCAAAAGGAAGCGAGCCAACTTTTCGCCAACTGAATGAGAAAGTCCAATGGTCCGCATTTCCGCGATCGCCGAATGGTACGTTTCGCCGAGTTGCTGGGCCACGCGCAATGCTGCTTCGCCGTTCTCCCGAAGAAAAAGCAGGAAGTCCTGTCGCGAAATGAAATTCGCTTGCGTCGGTTCGATTACGTCAGCGGTCAACTCGTACGCTGTCCCAGTTACCGTAGCGGGCAAACCCAGAACCTCTCCCGGTTCCGCGATCCTAATTATGAGCGTCTTCCCGTCGGCGGATGATGTCGAAAGCTTTACACGGCCACTGCATAGAATGAAGACGCCACGCGGTAACTGCCCTTCTACAAAGAGGGTTGCTCCTTTGGGATAGGCCGCCGCCGAGGTGATGGCCGCCAGCCTTTGAACCGCAGGAGGCGGAAGGTTGCAGAAGAGCCGATCCTCCCGGTGAGGGCAGGAGAGACAGGTCTCAATGATTTCTAAGCCGTACGGGGCGCGCATGAATTCACCGCCCCGAAGTATACCGCCCTGCTTGCGTCTTACGAAATGAAACCCGCTCGGCATACGCTCGTGTCCGGGAAATGACCACCAATTCTCGTCATCCTGCCGGAATCGCTGGTTGCTCGCTGTGACGCGCGTCACGGTGCCACGTGATGCCGGCTACACCGGCCCTCCTTCCCTCAACCACATGCAGACGCGCTGCGCGCCGTGCACGAATTCTTGCGCTTCCAGATTTCCGACCACCAAACCGGCGATTCTCCGGAAGTAACCAAAGCATCATAAGCCATTTCGTATTGGAGTTGGTGGCTTTTGGGAATGCGCGGTAAAATAGGCTTTCGCGTGGACTCTATGGCCTCGCCCTTTCCTATTCTCAGCAATTCGCCGGCCCCACCGGTGCCGCTGCCGGGCGCACACCCACGGCCCGATTGGCTGCGCGTCAAGTTTTTTGGCGGTGAACGCTATCAGGAGCTGAAGCGCTTGATGCGTACGCTCGACCTGCATACGGTGTGCGAAAGCGCGCGCTGTCCGAACATGGGTGAATGTTGGGAACATGGTGCGGCTACGTTCATGATTCTGGGAGACATATGCACCCGTGCGTGTGGCTTTTGCGCCGTACCGTCGGGCAGGCCGGCAGGCCCCCCTGACGAAGACGAGCCTTATCGTGTGGCGGATGCCGTGGCGAAGATGGGGTTGCGTTATGCCGTAGTTACCAGCGTGAATCGCGACGACCAGCCGGACGGGGGGGCGCACATTTTTGCCCGCACGATTGAAGAGATTCGGCGCCGCGTGCCAGGTTGTAAGGTGGAAGTTCTGATTCCCGATTTTCGCGGCGATTGGAACGCGCTGGACACCGTGCTTGCGGCGCAACCCGATGTTCTCAACCACAACACGGAGACGGTGCCGCGGCTGTATCGCCAAGTGCGCAAAGGTGCGGTCTACGAAAGGTCACTCGAGCTAATGCGGCGCGCGAAAGAAGCCCATCCTGAAGTGCCCACGAAAACGGGGATGATGCTCGGCCTAGGTGAAGAACGGGACGAGGTGCTGTCCACGATGCGGGAGCTCGCTGCGCAAGGCACGAACATCTTGACGCTAGGCCAATACCTCCAACCCACGCGCGAACATTTACCGGTAGTGCGTTACGTTCATCCGCGCGAGTTCACGGAATACAAAGTCCTGGGCGAAGCCATGGGTTTTAAGCACGTCGAGTCTGGCCCCCTCGTCCGATCTTCCTACCACGCTTTCGATCAGGCCGAATCGGCCAGCAAGTAGCGCAGCCTGAACCCTGCTGATGGGGTGTCGTTGCTGTTCAGGTAGGGTCATCCTGGCCGACCGAAACTGACCTGCCTTATTTCGGCGCGGCGGTGGACCAGTCCGTGAATGGCACGGCGCGGCCGCCGCGAATCACGGTTGGGATGACGTGGTCGAAGCCTTTGTGTTCCTTCGGGCTATAGTCGAGCTTCAGTTGAGGACCGAGACCGATATCCATGTCGTGGATGGATTCGATGCCTCGAATCAGTCCTTCCCGAGTCAAGTTTTTTCCTGCCTTTCTTATCCCATCGACCAAAACCATGGCATCGACGAATCCTTCCAGGCTCACAAAGTTGGGTTGCGCGGAGGGATAGTATTTACCAAGCGTGCGGCGATAGAGAGCAACTGTCTTGTACTCGGTCAAGTAATACGGCGGCACGACTTGCGTAACCACAACGCCCTCGGCATCGGAACCCGCTTGCTGGATCAAGTCGTCCGTGCCCACGAACGAAACGGTCAAGAAGAGCGGCTTCCAGCCTTTCGCGTGAGATTGCAGCAGAATGGGTGCAACTGTATTCGCAGGGCCAACTACCACGACGGCTTCAGGGTTCGCGGCTCGCACCGTGTCAATAGCTCCTCCTACCTCGGCGGTCTGCCGCGGATAGGAGGCGGTCGCAACCGGTTCAGCGCCGTGCGTCGTGAGCGCCGTTCTAACCCCTTCCAGCACCGTTGCGCCAAAAGGGTCTTCTGGATAGATCACACCGACCTTCTTGTATCCCAGCGTGCCCCACAAACCGTCCATTTGTTCGCGCGTTTCGTCGAAGTAGGAGGCACGCACATTCACGACCCAGTGGCGCATTGGAACGTAAAGCGTCTGGGCGCCAGTAAAAAGCCCGACGAGCGGAATTTTGTTGCTCTCCGCCATCGGGAGGTACTTCACTGCGGTGGGCGTGCCTACGAAGAATCCAAGCGCGAAGACTTTCTGTTCCATCAAACGATTGAAGCAGCTTTCGGTCTTCGCGGGATCGTAGCTGTCATCGTAGGAGATGAGTTTGAGTTTCCGGCCATCGACGCCGCCGGCGTCATTGATCATGTCAAAATAGGATCTCGCCCCGGTCACCGTTTCTGTGCCGAGAAAATGCGAGGGTCCTTCCAGCGCAGAGCACGACCCGATCAAGATCTCCGTTTCGCTGACACCGGGCACGGCTTGGCCCCGGGTCGTCAAAGGGACTAAACAAAGAAACACCGCCATCAAGGACAGCCCGAGGCCGTATCTCGAAAACGTCGCTTTCATTTCACTCCTCGTCTGCGAAACGCCCCTGTGGATGAATCTCCCCTCCTTTCTGTTTAGCCCTATGAGAGGAAGCTGTCAATGCACAGCAAGAGGAATGACGCGAAGCCGTAAGGAGATGCTATTTGAGTGGCAGCAGGTCTTGGCCTTTATTTGAGGGGGCCGAGCTGAATCAACTGTGTGCGCAAAGACACTTCTGCGCCGAAATGACGCAGAGTGGAAGTGTGAACAAAAGAGAAAGACCTAGGAGCGGCTGGCAGCCGCGGCAGCCTTCTTGGCGGCCTTAGCAGCGGAGGAAGCCTTGCGGCGACGCCTGGTCTTTGGTGGCGTGGCGGGCGCTTCGCCGATAAGCTCGGCGGACATCATGCTGGTAACGAACAGCTTAGGGCCATGGTCGTCGAAATCCACGGAGGTGCGCTCTGTGTCTGAAGCGGTCACGATTCCGAGTCCGTACATTTGGTGCTTAATGGTTTGACCTTCCTGCATTACTTGCACAACGCCCTCCTCGACCGCTCTTTTTCCTTGTCGAAACTTTCGAGCCCTCGATTCGAATCTCTTCGAACGGAAGCCCCGGTAGCCACCGGGATTGCCAAAAACAGGCTAAACTCCTACGACGTTCTCTGCCTGAAGGCCCTTGGGGCCCTTCTTTACCTCGAATTCCACTGTCTGACCCTCGTTGAGCGACTTATAGCCGTCCATCTGGATCGCGGAGAAGTGCACAAATACGTCCTCACCGGTCTGACGCTGGATGAACCCATAGCCCTTCGAAGCATTGAACCACTTCACCGTTCCTTGTTCCTTCACTTCTACTACCTCGATATTGGAATTGCTTTTCCTCTCTTGGTCCGTTCCTTGGTTCTTGCAGGAGGGCAAAGCAGCTCCGGCCCATCCAAGGGCCGCGACAGCCCTCCGCCCGCAACAAAAAGGCCGCAAAGTTTGTCCCTGCAGCCTGTTGCACTAGTCAAAAGGTCGTACAAGAGCAACAAACGCTATTCTTAAACTATCACAAAACACAGGGTTTGTCCACTGCGAAGCGCAGGTGTCCATCGGCCCTGATTGGCTTCTAATTTATTGAAAACACATGGCTTAAATAGAAGAGCTGACAGAGGAAACGGCTATTCCAGGGCGTCCGGCTCGAGGCTCAAAACACCCTGCCCCGAGCCCTTCTTTTCCCAGTACCTACGTACCCAGGCTTCCCAGCTTTTTCCGGCCGCTGTGTCCTTGCCGGTGAAGGCTAGTGCCGCAATGTCGGCATACGGAATCTTCCGTCTTTGGAGTTCATCCTTAGGCATCACGCGCACAAAACTGGTACCAAGCGAGCTCCCAGTCACTCGATCGAAAATGTAACCCTCGATTTTTGAACCATCTTGGAGCGTCAGCGTCACATCTCCACGATAGTCAAACGCCTTTTCGAGTGCGATGCGCAATTCTTCTTCCGTGGCGAGCTTTGGCACCCAGCCCTGGACTGTTTCATGAAGTGTTCCGGGCGCAACTTCGAGGGCATCGGGATCAAGCGGGGACCCTTCGGTGTGACTGGGACGGTCAGCGTGGCGCGGACCACTCATGCATGCGTCTCCTCAAAATGGCCCTTGCCGGGTTCGATCTGAACCAGTGGATTGTAGGAGTGCACCGGATTGACCGGCTCATCCAGCATGGCCAAGGCGTCCGCATCTGCGTAAGTGGTAGACAGGCTGGCCTTTACCGTGGCCACCAAGCCGCGCCAGCCGCTGAACGTATGATCCACCGCCGAAGCTTCATACCCGCTATGCACCATGCAATTGGCGCACTTGGGATTGCCGGACTCCGTGCCGTAATTTTGCCATTCGGTTGAATCCATCAGCTCCTGAAAAGTGTCGGTATAGCCGTCCTGCAGCAAATAGCATGGCTTCTGCCAGCCAAACACGTTGTACGTGGGCATACCCCATGGTGTGCAGGCGTAATGGCGCTTGCCCATCAGGAATTCGAGAAACAAGGGCGACTGATTGAATTTCCAGGATTTTTTGCGGTTCGCCAGGATCGCGCGGAACAACCGCCGCGTTCGCGCGCGGCCCAGGAAGTGCTTCTGATCCGGGGCTTTGTCGTAGGAGTAGCCTGGCGAGAGCATCATGCCTTCCACGCCAATTTCCATCATTTCGTCGAAGAAGGCGCGCACGCTCTTGGGGTCTGCGCCGTCGAACAGCGTTGTGTTGGTAGTCACGCGAAAGCCGCGCTTCAGCGCTTCTTTGACCCCTTCCAGGGCCAAGTCGTAACCGCCTTCACGGCACACTGAGAAGTCATGGTGTTCTTTTTGTCCGTCCACATGAACGGAGAATGTCAGGTACTTGCTGGGCTTGAAGAGGTGGAGCTTTTCCTTAAGCAGCAGGGCGTTGGTGCAGAGATAAATATACTTTTTTCGCGCGACCAAGCCTTCCACAATCTTGTCAATTTCCGAATGCATCAGCGGCTCGCCGCCCGGAATCGAAACCATAGGCGTGCCACACTCGTCCACCGCCTTGAAGCATTCTTCGGGAGATAATTCTGTCTTCAGAATGTGCGCCGGATACTGGATTTTCCCGCAGCCCGCGCACGCCAAATTGCACCGGAACAAAGGCTCCAGCATCAGCACAAACGGGTAGCGCTTGCGCCCTTGCAGCTTTTGCTTCAGGACGTATGTCGCAACCGTCCACATTTGTGAAACCGGTACGGGCATTTTCCCTGCTTACTCCGAATTGGATAGGGGTCCGCGGCGCCCCCAGAGTCTCCTTGCAGAAGCTAGACTGCAATTTTCTATTGTACCTGAGAACCGGTGAAATCGGTTCGGCTCCTTTTAACTCACTTGCGCTATCCGCTCACCGCCTGGCACAAGAAATGCTCCCTTGCCCTTGATGCCATCTCCCGTTGCAACTGAATTGTTTGCGCCGATCGGCGTTTCGTCAAAGCCTTCGGGAGTAGAATCAACCCCTAGCCAAAGTAAAGAAACTAAGGCGCTTATGGCACGAAAAAACCTGCTCAGTCTCTTCGACGACTTTGCCCGATATGCCGGAGACGTAGCCGTCGTGCAAACCCGCGGGTACCGCAGGGAAAAGCTGACGTATGCCGAGTTATCGGCGTATGCCCTGTTCTGGAGCCACGCGCTCGGCGGGCGTGGCGTCGTGCCTGGGGATCGCGTCCTTCTTTGGGGTGCTAACTCCGCGGAATGGGTTGCGTGCTTTTGGGGTGTTTTGTTGCGCGGCGCGGTCGTTGTGCCGATGGATGCAGCGGCGTCTCCCGATTTTGTTCAGCGCGCCATCAAAGATGCAGACGTGAAGCTGATCTTGCGCGATCGCCAAATCGCGGAACTTCCCGGCGGGCCGGCTTCCCTCATCATCAACGATTTGAAAGATGTTTCTGCAACACCCGCTGTCGGGGCAAATTATAAAGTGGATCCTGGCGACGCATCAATCCGCAGCACGATTGCCGAGATTCTCTACACTTCGGGAACGACCGCCGAGCCGCGCGGCGTCGTTCTGACCCACGGAAATTTCCTCGCTAACCTCGAGCCCCTCGAACGCGGCATCGCCGAATATCGAAAGTATGAACGTTGGCTTCATCCCTTGCGTTTCACGACCCTGGTCCCGTTAACCCATGTGTTCGGACAATTCATGGCGTTGTTCGTTCCGCCGCTGCTTGGCGCCGCCATCGTTTTCGAACCATCTGCCAATCCCGCGGAAATCATGCGAAATGTGAAGCACGAGCGCGCCACCGCACTCATCGCCGTGCCGCGGATGTTAGATCTTCTGAAAACAGGACTTGAGCGCGAACTCGAATCGCGGGGAAAACTGCCGTGGCTTCAGCGCACCCTCGAAAGAGCCAACGGCCGGAAGTTTCTCCAGCACGCCTGGATGTTTCGCCGTATCCATCGCCGCTTCGGCTGGAAGTTCTGGGCGTTCATTTCGGGGGGCGCTGCGCTCGCCGGCGACACGGAGAGTTTCTTCAAGCGAATGGGCTACGCCGTGGTTCAGGGATACGGCATGACGGAAACCGCTTCGCTCATCAGCTTGAACCATCCCTTTCGCACGACGGAAGGCTCCGTCGGCAAAATTCTCCCGGGCCGCGAATTCAAGTTGGCCGCCGATAACGAAATCCTCGTGCGCGGAGAAAACGTGGCCGCCGGCTATTGGAAGAACGGAGCTCTTCAACCCTCCCGCGAAGAAGGGTGGCTGCATACCGGCGACCTTGGGCAACTGGACGCGGAAGGCAATTTGCGTTTTCGAGGGCGCAAGAAGAATGTGATTGTCACGTCCGCAGGCCTGAATGTTTATCCCGAGGACCTGGAGGCCGCTCTCCGTAGGCAACCCGGAGTACGCGATTGTGTGGTGATTCCGTTCGGACGCGACGGCAATGCCGAGCCCTGCGCAATTCTCTTGTTGCAGGATTCGAACGAAGCCGCCGCGCGTGCCGCCATCGACACCGCTAATCTCTCGCTCGCGGAATATCAGCGTATTCTGCGTTGGCTCCTTTGGCCCCAGTTCGATTTTCCTCGTACGTCGACGGGCAAGCCACGCCTTGGCGAAATCGCTGCTCGCGCCGGCGGGATTCTGAGCGGTCAGCAGCCAGGTTTCGCCTCCAAAGCAAAATCTCGCCCCCTGGACGACCTGCTTTGCAGATTCACTCGCCCCTCGAGGTATGCGAAACCTGCCGAGCGCTCCGAATCCTTCACTTCTTTTGCTTCCCCTAACTCCTTAACTTCCTTATCTTCCCTCGACCGCGTGGAGCTGATGAGCGCCCTCGAAGAAACGTTCCACGTGCAACTATCGGAGACCGCCTTCGCAGAAGCCAAAACCGTCGACGATGTCGAGCGCCTTTTGCAACAGCCTGCCGCTCGCCGCGCGGAATACGTTTATCCGCGCTGGGCCCAGCGCGCTCCGGTTCGCTGGTTCCGGCTGGCGGTTTATTATGCCCTGGTCTGGCCGGCCACGCAGGTTCTGGGACATCCCAAAATCGTTGGCCGGAAAAACCTGCGTGAACTGAGTGGACCTGTTCTGATCGTTTCCAATCACATCACACGCCGCGCCGATATCGGACTCATCCTCGCCGCGCTTCCGCTGCGATTCCGCCACCGCCTTGCCGCTGCCATGGGCGGCGAAAGCCTGCACAGGATGCGCCAGCCGCCCCGCGAATGGTTCTTTGCCAAGCGCTGGGCCTACCAACTCGGCTATTGGCTCGTCACCGGGCTCTTCAACGTTTTCCCGCTGCCGCGGCTTTCCGGCTTTCGCGAAAGCTTCCGTTTCGCCGGCGAGTCCGTCGATCGCGGCTACAGCCTGCTCATTTTCCCTGAAGGCGAGGTAAACAACTCCGAAGACGGCCGCATGGCACCGTTTCAATCTGGCATCGGGCTCCTCGCCGAAAATCTGCAAATTCCCATCGTGCCCATCCGCCTCGACGGCGTCTGGCAAATGAAGCGCGACGGCCGCCGCCTCGCCCATCTTGGCGAAATCACCGTGCACATCGGTGTGCCGGTCCGTTTTCCGCCTGCAACTTTGCCTGAGCAAATTGCGCGGTCGCTCGAATCTCTCGTACGTAACTTCTAACCTCGGTGGGGGCCGGAAGGAACCTGGGTCATATTCGTGGCCTGCCACCTCGCAAATGATGGCGCAGAGATTCCTTGTACCCGCTCAAACCAACAACTTACTGATCCAGCGCGCCACGGCGTTTAGACCGGCCTGCACAAGGTCGCCCGAACGAGCGTCGGCCCACCACTGGGCATCGTGATCTTGAAACAGGGCTGAGGCTTGCTCCTTTGCCATGGCGATTTTCAGTGGAAGCGTTGGATCCGCCGGCCTGGGCTCGGCAGCTTCCTTCAGTTGCGCCAGCATCTGCTGCTGTTGCTTCAGGTCCAGCATGGAAATAGGGGAATGGCAAAAGGGGCACGCTGAGTTGGTTTGCAGGTCGATGGCCGCCCCGCAGCTCGAGCAGTTCACCGTCTGGACGCTCTCTCGCAAGTGCTGGATCTCCTGCGGCGAGAGCGGGTGGATGAAGTTCTTCTCCTTGAGAAACTCGAAAAAACCGATGAAGTGCCCGTGCTCGTTCCCGCATTGCCAATAGACGAAGCGCATGTTTCGGGTCATATTGTGCGCCAGGGTCAGCTGCGCTTCACATCGCGGACACAGGAGCGACTGCGAGAACGCCGGCTTGGGTGACGAGGAGTGTTCGCCGATGTACTTCATCAACTTCAGCGTCGAGCCGGGAGAGAGCTGCAGGTCTTCGTGCTGATTGAACCAGAACGCCTGGCAAGCTGTGCAGACATCGATAGTGAGCTTGGTCCCCAAGCGGCTTTCCAGAGTCCAGTCTGTCATCGGGGCCGCGCAATTGGGGCACTTCATGGGCGACGATTGTAGATGGTTGCCCGAATGAATTCCATTGGACCATGTTGTGTTCAAAGCACCGGCTGAGGTTCTATGGCAAAATAGAGGGTTGACAGAGAGAGATTTATGGCAAACCGTCCGACCCTTGCGGCAGAAAAACCTCCCCGAGCCGCGCGTACTCCAAAGAAAGCTGGGGAGGATGCCCGAGAGCGCGAACAAATCTTCGATGCGTTTCGCCGCTGGGGCTATCTCGAAGCAAATCTCGACCCGCTCGGCCTTTTCGAGCCGCTGAAGTATCCCGATCTGCAAGGATTCACAGGGCAGGCCGCTGAAGAAGCTCGCGGCATTTACTGCGGCACGGTCGGGGCCGACTTCATGCATCTCCCCGAGCCCGAGCGCCGCCGCTGGATCATCGAGCGCCTCGAAGCGCCTGCCTCGTTGCAACTAGACCAGCGCAAAATTCTGGAGCGCCTCGTTCGTGCCGACTTGTTCGAGCAGGTCCTCCAGGCGCGCTATCTCGGTTCAAAGCGCTTTTCGCTTGAAGGCGTCACTGCGCTGATTCCCCTGCTCGACGCGATCCTGGACACTGCCGCCGAGCACGGCGCCGAATCCTCCATCATGGCCATGAGCCACCGCGGCCGCCTGAACGTGATGGTACACGCGGCGTGCAAGAGCCCCCATGAAGTCGTCGCGGGATTCGAGGACGTGGACCCGCGGAGCGTGCTCGGCGCAGGCGACGTGAAGTATCACGTCGGCGCCACCGGCACATACGTCACGTCCAGCGGCAAAGAAATCGGCATCCACCTCGTTTCCAATCCCAGCCATCTTGAGGCCGTCGATCCGGTGGCCGTGGGCCGCACTCGCGCCAAGCAGACGCGCTACGGCTTGCGCGGCCCGTACGTCGACCGCTCTCCCGAAACGCTCAACAAGGTCATCCCCATCGTCATGCATGGCGACGCCGCTTATGCCGGTCAAGGCATCCTGGCGGAGACGCTCAACTTCGCCGACCTGCGCGCCTATACCGTCGGCGGCACCATCCACATTATCGTGAACAATCTCATCGGCTTCACCACCCGGCCCATCCAGGAACATTCCGCGCGCTTCGCCTCGGACCTCGCCAAGCGCCAATCTGTGCCCATTTTTCACGTCAACGGCGAAGATCCCGAAGCCGTCGTGCGCATCGGCCGCCTGGCCACCGAATACCGCGCCACTTTTGGCAGCGATGTAGTTGTCGACGTCATCGGTTACCGCCGTCACGGCCACAGTGAAATCGATGATCCCACCATCACCCAGCCCAAGCTCTACGAACGGATCAAGAGCCATCCGCAGCTCTGGCAGATTTACGCGGACAACACCGGCGTCAACCCGGCGGAAATCGCGGAGCACGTCCGAAGAGAGTACGAAGAAGAACAGACCGAAGCGCGCACCCTGAAAAAAATTCCGCATCTCCGCAAGCTGCCCGACTATTGGGCGCCCTATTCCCAGGGCCGCTACAAGCCCGAATACGAAGTCGATACCGGCCTGACGCGAGAAAAAATTGCGCAGATCACCGACGGACTCGTTCGGGTGCCGGGTGATTTTCACGTTCATCCGAAAATTGCGAAATTGCTCGCGCAGCGCTCCGAGATGGGCCACGGAAAGCGTTCCTTTGACTTTGGTTTCGCCGAGGCGCTTGCCTTCGGCTCCTTGCTTCTCGAAGGCACGCCCGTCCGCCTCACGGGCCAGGATTCGCAGCGCGGCACCTTCAATCAGCGTCACGCCGTGCTGGTCGATACGGAAACCGAGCGCGACTATCTCCCGCTCTCTCACCTCTCCCCTAACCAGGCATTCTGCGAAATCTACAATTCCTCTTTGTCGGAGGCGGGCTGCCTCGGCTTTGAGTACGGCTTCAGCCGCGACTATCCCGAAGCGCTCGTGCTCTGGGAAGCGCAATTCGGCGATTTCGCCAACGGCGCCCAGGTCATCATCGACCAGTTCATCAGTGCCGGCGAGGACAAATGGAACCTTCCCGCAGGAATCGTCTTGCTTCTTCCCCACGGTTACGAAGGGCAAGGCCCGGAGCATTCCAGCGCGCGCCTCGAACGCTTCATGCAGCTCGCAGCCGAGGACAACATGCAAATCTGCCAGCCTTCCACCGCCGCGCAGTATTTCCACATGCTTAGGCGCCAAGCGCGCCGTCCTTGGCGCAAGCCGCTCGTTGTGCTCACACCCAAGAGCATGCTGCGCCATCCCGACGCCAGCTCCAGCATCGAGGAATTCACCAGGCCGCGCTTCCTCCCGCTGGTTTCAGACGCCGAAGTGCTAAGCGCCAGCCGCATTCTCATCGCCAGCGGCAAAGTCGGTCACGAACTGCGCGCCGAACGCCGTCGCCGCAAAGACGCCACTACCGCCATTTTCTTTCTCGATCAGCTTTATCCCATGCCGCTCACCGAAATTTCCTCCGCTATCGCCGCGCATCCTAAGGCCCGTGAAATCGTCTGGGTGCAGGAAGAGCCAGGCAACATGGGCGCGGCGGGTTATGTGCTCCCCCGCCTGGAACGCCTCGCCAAGACTGCTGGCCTGGTCCTGCGCTCGGTCAAGCGTTCGGCCAGCGCCAGTCCGGCCACCGGCTCGGCGAAGGCTCACGAGATGGAACAGAAAACTCTGCTCGCACTGGCTTTCACCACGGCAAGCAACGCCTAGCTCAGGGCCTTTTCAATTTGCTTCTGGGCCATGCGCGCCTGGCTCCGGGACCGCCTCTCGCTGCTTGCCAGTAAACTGGTCCCGGCAACCCCTTGACCCCATCCGGCAGTCCTACTATTGTTCTAAAAGAGTTCAGGATGAACAATGCTTCTCATGGCCCGGGAACATTTGCCGCTTTAAGACGGTACCATTGGGTCTGTCTTGCTCTCGCGGCTCTTCTGCTTTACAACCCTTTCTTTGCCACGCACCGCTCGGGGCACGGCCTGGAAGTTTGTCACCCAGCGAGTCACCGCGCGACCGTGGGCGTCTCCGAACTGCAACATTTCTCTCCGACAGATGGCTGGGGCTCTCTCCCGGCGATAGACACAGCGGGAGCACAAATAGCTTTGCCCCTGCCCGATCTCTCGGATCAGTCCTTCTTTGTCTCGCCTACCTTCCCGCTCTTCTCCGCGCAGTTTTTCGGTCCGGGCCTGTGGTTCCGGCCGCCGCCCGCTCTCTGAGCCGTTTTCACTTGCGCTGACCTGATTGCGTTCCTCGGCCGAACTGGAGGAAAACCCAGCTTAGGTAGAGTCATTTAAGCCCCTGGGAATAGGTCCCGGGAAATTCTGATAAACGGGCATCGGCCTGAGTCCTTTCCGGCCCGCATGCCTGTCTGGGATAGGAATATGACGAAAAAAAAGCCGTGGATTATTGTCGCTATTCTCCTTGCCGCGGGACTCCTGGTTTGGCGTTGGATTGGACGTTCCTCGACCGAAGCGGACGATCAGCATCATGCGGTTTCCTCCGAAGATCCTCCCGCTGCCGTGGCCCGCGTCGAGCGTCGGGCGATTGACAACTCACTGAAACTCTCCGGAGAGTTCAAGGCCTTTCAGGATGTGGATGTTCACGCCAAAGTTGCCGGCTACATCAAGACCATCTACGTCGACGTGGGCTCGCATGTCAGGCAAGGTCAAACCCTCGCTATCCTGGAAGTCCCCGAACTAGCCGCTCAGCTTGCCGGCGCGGATGCCGCCGTGCGCCGCGCCACGGAGGACATTGGCCGCCTTCAGGGCGACCTCCAGCGCGCACAATCCTCCCACGCTGCCGCACACTCGGCGTACAAGCGCCTGAGCGACGCCGCCAAGACTCGCGAAGGATTGGTGGCTCAACAGGAATTAGACGACGTCCAGGCCAAGGATCTGGAATCCGAAGCCCAGGTTTCTAGCGCAAAGGCCGCACTGTCTGCCGCACAACAGGAACTGGAAGTCGCGCAAGCCAATCAAAAGCAGGTGTCCGCTCTCTCGGACTACACCCGCATCGTCGCCCCTTTCGCCGGCGTCGTCACCAATCGCTACGCAGACACGGGGGCGCTGGTCGCCGCTGGTACTTCCTCCAGCACCCAGGCTCTGCCCGTAGTTCGCCTTGCTCAAATCTCTGTCTTGCGCCTCGTTCTGCCGATTCCCGAGTCTATCGCCGCGCAAATCCATCTTGGCGATCCCGTCAAAGTTCATGTCCAAGCCCTGAACCAGGACATCCAGGGCCGCGTTTCCCGCTTCGCCGACTCCCTCGACCTGCTGACCCGCACCATGGAAACCGAAATCGATTGCGACAACCGCGATGGCCGGCTGATTCCCGGCATGTACACGGAATCGCTGATCTCCCTGCATCAAAAACAGAACGCCCTCACGCTTCCCCTGGAAGGCGTCGCGCGCAACGGCGACGATGCCACCGTTTTCGCCCTCAATTCCCAAAACGTCCTTGACGAGCGGCACATTAAACTCGGCCTGGAAGACAGTGCTCGCGTCGAGATTCTCTCCGGTCTCGCGGAGGGAGACCGCGTCCTCATCGGCGATCGCGGCCAGTTTCACCCCGGCGAGAAAGTACAACCTAAGCTGGTCAGCGCCGAAGCGAAAACTCCCGCTGGAGGAAACTGATGAGCGGATTCTCGATTAAGTATCCGTACTTCATCATCGTCATTTGTCTGGTCATCGCCATCGTGGGTACGGTCACGCTCGCCCGCATGCCTGTCGATCTTTTCCCTCCCATCAACATTCCTGTCGTGGTCATCGCCACGTTCTACTCCGGCATGCCTCCCGAGCAGATTGAAACCAACATCACCAATCCTTTCGAA
>Ga0307479_10001416_pt1 | contig 21796 bp, 19 predicted proteins | sample atmos_gasesECM4C_FD_203743 | JGI IMG/M metagenome (GOLD analysis project Ga0307479, IMG submission 203743) | Hardwood forest soil microbial communities from Morgan-Monroe State Forest, Indiana, United States - atmos_gasesECM4C_515 | ecosystem: Environmental > Terrestrial > Soil > Temperate...
CACCCGTTGGGAGTATTACAAGGCCAACTTCCTCGGTCTAGTCCAGCTCGGTTGCATCCTCATTCTGATGAGGAACTATTTATGAGATGGCCTCTAGTTTCCAGTTTCTGGTTTCCAGTTCTAAGGCGGTTATCACTGGAAACTGGGAACCAGAAACGGAAACTTGCTCCTCAATTCCCCGCCAGCGAGAAGTTCACCGTAATCTGAGTCTCCACTTCTACGGGATCATTGTTCAAGATGTAAGGCCGGTAGCGCCACTGGCGCACAGCGTCGATTGCCGCTGGCGCTAGCAGGGGATGGCCGGTAACGACTTTGAGGTTCTCGATGGTGCCTTGTTTGCTGATCACGGCCTGCAGCACCACCGGTCCCTGAATGCGGGCTGTGCGGGCCGTCGGGGGATATGTTGGCTGCACTTTGCGGATTAGATCTCCTTCGCGCATGCGCGAAACGCGCAGCGGGTACGCTGCGGTTGGAGGCGGAGCTACGGGCAACACGGGTCGCGTACCGCTGTCGCTGAACAGATTGAGGCCACGCGGATCGCCTTTTCCAATCGCTCCGGGAATGTACGGCCCTGAGTCTGACACTGATGGCAGACCTTCATCGGTAGGAGATGGCATGCCAACCGGAAGAGGGGAGGGACGACGGAAGAAGAGTTCTGCTGGTCGAACCGGAGCGATGGTTGAACCTGAGTGTGCGTGGACCGCGGGAGCTTCCTGAAGAGGATTGCCCAAACTGATCGGGGTCGAGAGTTGGTGGAAGGATGGCAACCCGTTTGGCCGCAGCAAGGGCAACACAAGCAGAATGGCAGTGACGAGCGCTTGCAATCCGAATGAGGTTAAGGTGGTCCATCCGCGGCGTGCGCGCTCGGACCACGACGAATCGATGGTGTTGGCAAACATTACTCTGTCCAACATTGCTCTGTCAGTCACGGTGTCCTCCTTGAATGTGATGCTTGGTGATAAGGACACCGCGAACTTCCGGAAAAGCTCGGATGTAGAAAAGAAAAAGGCCGCGACGGGCGCGGCCTTTTGGGAACTTTCACGACACTTGCGGTGTCGCAAGAAAACTATTTAGGCGGTTCGGTTGGCTTCGGAGTTGCAGGCTTGGGGGCTGCAGGCTTCGGACTCGAGGGCTTGGTGGCTGCCGCTCCAGAAGCGGCTGGAGCCGCTATACCGGACTGCGTGTTGTAGATGTCGACCACCGCTTTCGTGATGTCCAACTTCTCGACATCGGCCCAGAGTACGGGGCTTTGCGGCCAGGGATTCGAGGTGTCCACGATCATGGCGAAGCCAGCATCCGTGGCGTGCTTCACGATCACGGGCGCCATCTTTTGCAGGATCCGCTGAAACAACTCTTTCTCCTGGTTCTGCGCTTCTTCCTGAAAGTCCTGCCCGGCGCGTTCCAGAGCTTTCTTTTTGGTCTCGATCTGTTTGACGAGAGCGGCACGGGCGTCCTCGTTCAGCTTGTCGCCCTGAGTCTGCAACTGTTTTTGCAGGCTATCGAGTTCGTCGCCCTGGCCCTTCAGTTCGTTGTTCTTCGGTTCCAGTTTTTTGCGCAGAGCTTCGACATCTCGCAGACCCTCGTTGGAGCCAAGGACGGCTTGCTCAATATTGATGGTACCGATTTTTGAGCCGGTTCCGGTCGCCACGGTGGAAGGGGCTGCGGCTGCGGGCGAAGTGGCCGCGGGCGAGGTGGCTGCACCGGCGGGGGTAGCCGCGGTACTGGTTTGGGCCCAGGCGGAGATCATCGAGATTACCGCAATGGCCAGGAAAGACCGCACAAGCTTGCTTTTCATTGGATCGCTTAAACTCCTTGGGAACATGATTCCGCGAAACCTATTTCCGGGAATGAACTCAGATTACCCTCAGGCAACACCGGGGCTTTGCGGACGTGTCGTCCAGCCTTGATCAGCTTATGCAATGGCGTGGATCAGAATTATTATAGAGAGCATCCTCGGACGGCGTCAAACCCTCTTCCGTTAGCGTCCTAAATTCATTAACCGCAAAGGACACAAAGAGGTGCAAAGGTCGCAAAGGCTGTGAGGGGTTAGTGGTCATGCCGGGGCAGGAGCGCTCGCTGCGCTCGTTGTTTCGGTGCGCTCGCTTCGCTTATTGTGTCGACGACGCTCGCTTCGCTCACGGGGCGGACCCTTCGGCGTTGCTCAGGGCAAGCTGCGTCCGCCCCCACATGATTTTCGGCACTACTTAACCCGTTGCCAGGCTTGAGCGCGCCAGGCTGCCGCGCCCGTCTCCCGAAGCCTGAATTGAGGGACGGTCATCCAATCTTGGAGGAGGACGACGAGGATGCATCGTGTGCGACAGGAAAACCTGCCTTTTGTTGGCAGTTCGCATGAGTTTATCGGAGCGGAACAGGGCGATACCGGTGCTTCCGTATTTCTTTTCCATGGGAAGCCCGGGGCCGGGCCGGGGCCGCATCGGCATCCTTACGACGAGATTCAGTTCATCCGCGAAGGGCGTGGAGTGTGGACTGTGAATGGAAAGACTTTCGATGGACAAGCCGGAGACATCTTGGTGATCAAGGCCGGTGAGATTCACAGCTTCAAGGTGGTTGGCGATTCGCCGTTGATACAAGTCGATGTCCACCTCAGTCCGCGCTTCATTCAGGAGAATCTATAGTACGGGCTGGGTAGAGTGGTCGCGTTTCTGCGTTTCTTTTTCAGGCAACGTCGCGCCAAACTTTATTTTCAGCGCAGAATCCAGCAGAGGGATAGCAAGGTCAAAATCCCGCACCTCAGGCATTTTGCTGGCGGTAGGGATGCTTCGACTCCGCAGTGAGGTCGCTACGCTCTCTCACTGCTGCGCTCTGCATGACAGTTGGGCTTGGGTTGCTGCACTCTGCATGACAGAGGTACGGCTTTTGGATTGGCTGAGACAGGTTGTCGCGCTAGAATTGCTACCCGGCGTACTTCCTATCATCGTTATGGAGTTCCCTGGGCTCATGGACCGCTCCGCCATTGGCGACCAGATCGAGAGAATTCTGCTCAGTCGCAGCTTCGCCCACAAGAGCCAACTGAAAAAACTGTTGGAAGTCTTGTTTCAGAATATGGATTCGCAGGCCACTTTGAAGCCGGACCGGGTGATCCGGGAATTGTGGCCGGACGAGATCAGGACCAAGCGATCGGCAGACGTTGCCACCGAGATGAACCGGCTGCGGCATGCGCTGGAGTCTTAATTACAGCGGGGAAGGTCAGAGCGATTCGATCGTCATTACGCTTCCCAATCGTACGGCGCCCGGTCCGGATGGCAGGCCTGAGAAGCGTTGGATTGTGGCGACGCCTCGTGCAGAGGAAACCGCGGGATCGCGGGATGAGCGCGAGGATGAGCGGCAGATCCCGAAAGTGGGCGCCGGAAGGGGCGTAAAGGTAGCTGCGGCGATCGCTGTGATTGGGATTGTGGGTTACTTCTCCATCCGAATGTTGACGGCGGATAATCGGCCTCGATCCGGACGGCTGGACGGTTCGACGCTTCGGATCATGAATGCGGAGGGGAAGGAGCTTTGGAGCAAGGTCTTTCCCGGGGGATTTACGACCGACTGGTACTTCGGGAAGGGCATAGAAACCCATATCTGGTTCGGAGACCTGGAAGGCGGAGGCAATACCAGCGTTCTTTTCCTTTATTCCCCCGCTAACCCGCAGCCGCAGTCGTCGATGCTGATCTGCTACACCGATCGAGGGAAAGAGAAATGGCGTTGGACTCCCGGGAGAGATTTGCCGGAGCTGCAGGGGACACCGGCAACCTACAAAACGCAGGTGCTTCGGGTTCTGAAGGCAACCGACAAGAGACCTCCCCGAATCGTGGTTTCAAGTTGGCAAGATCCCTGGTGGCCCAATCAGATTGCTATGCTCGATTCGAACGGCAAAACGATCTCTGAGTACTGGCATTCCGGGGCCCTGGATCACATGGTGTTGGCCGACCTGGATGGCGATGGCAGAGAGGAGATTGTCGCCACCGGAATAAGCAATGGGTATCATCAGGCGACCCTGGTGGTGCTTGATCCGGACCGGGTGTTTGGCGCTTCCACGGAGGCGGCGCGGCCTGAGCTTCAAATCCACGGCATGGCGGCGGCTCAGGAGCGGTTGCGTCTGTTGTTTCCACGCAGCGATTTGAACCGGGCATTGTCGCAGTTCAATCGAGCCACCGAGCCTGCGGTCGGGCGCGGCATTATTCGACTTTCGGTGCAGGAATGCACGTCGCCCCGGGGTTGTCCCATCTGGTATGAATTCGACAATAGCTTCCATCTGATTACGGCTTATGCGGGCGGAGACGAATTTCGCAGCGCCCACGCGCGGTTCTATCAGAATGGAAAAGATGCACATCAGCTAAGTGCGGAAGAACAGGCGGCGTTCCAGAAGGTGCGATGCCTGGTGGGATGTAAGGCGGAGATTGTTCCCGTCGGTAACCTGGTCCCCTGATCTCTACGAGCTGTAATTCCCGAAATGCAGTGAAATTGGCTCTGAGTTCATACCGATTTCATATCATCTTTGTTCCAACCCTGCTGAGATTGAAGCGACTCATGCTAATTTAGCTCTCCGCTGGGGCCGCTTCCCCTGATTGGAGTTGAGCTTCCGGCTGCATGGGAGGCGTTTATGTTCGGTCGAGTGAGTGTTTCGCGGGTTGTGGTTTCGGGGCGAGAAAGTAACTGGAGACGAAGCGTAGCGAAATCCGGCTTGGGGTTGGCCGCGCTGGTTTTTGTCCTGGTTCTGATCCCAAGTTCGGGATGGGCGGCGGTAACCAACTGTCCCACAGAGCCCAAGCAGGGCGTACCGATCGTGTCCGGGGAGACGTACTTTGGGACTAATTGCGTTCTGAATACAGCGGTAGACGTTGACTCGTTCACGTTCAACGCGTCTGCGGGGGACGTCTGGAGTATGACGGCGGCCATCACGACCGGGGGCTACCCCAATAACATCTGTCTGGCTCTCTATGCCCCGGGCAGCACGACTGCTCAATTTTTTGGCTGTAGCAGCACCGCAGGCAATGTTTTTGCCGTAACCACGAACCAGACCCTGACGGTCGCTGGAGCGTATAGCATCGTGATCACGGAGACGCAGAACCTTACCATGGACTATGGCTTGTCGCTGGAGCGACTGAATCCTACGCCGCCAGATGGCATTCCGCTCACGCTTGGGCAGACGCTTACGAGCGCGCTGCCTGCCCCAACTGCCCAGGGTACGTATACCTTCTATGGAACTACGACCGGCCTCTACAAGATAACCAGCAGCATGACCACGAGCGGATATCCGCTCAATCTCTGCGTCGCCCTCTATCAACCCAACGGGACTAGCGCACTGAACCCGGTTTGTACCAGTTCGGCGGGCAACGTATTCTCAGTCACGGAGAATTTTACGCCGACGCAGACCGGCACGCATGTGCTCGTCATCTACGAACCCGTGGAAAACGCGACCGTCAACTACAACGTGAACGTCTCGTGTCTCAATGCGATGTGCGGTACGCAGCAGCCGAAGTGCAGTCTGACGGATTCGCTCAGCTACAACAAGACGACCGGTACGCTGACGATGAACTTCACGGTGGGCACGCCAGCGCCGGTGACGTGGAATGGCTGGCTCACGACCCAGAACACGATTCAGTCCCTGTTCTCGATAGCGCAGCCGATTACGGAGCCGCCGGTTCCGATCACCAAGACAACAACCGTGGCCGTGTCGGGCAAGGTGGGAGTGCTTTCGACGCTCACGACAACCACGGGAGGGATCACGTGTTCGGCCTGGACATTGGTGAACACGGGGACACCTTAGCACCAGAGTCGCCTGCCGCAGTTGGTCAAAATCCCCCACTCTAGTCGCAGAACGCGACGAGAGTGGGGGATTTTGTTCAGCATGATAGTCCGGTGGCTTGCTCTGCATACTTTCTTGCGGAGCGACCGATTCGGTGACAGCAAGGTCAAGGTCCCATCCCCTTGGACGCTTGCTCGCGGTAGGGATGCTTCGACTTCGCTCAGCATGACAGTCCGGTGGTAATTTCGTTTCTTTTCGTATATACTGAAATAACAGTATTTAAGTAAATTAGTTCGCTATCCGAGAGGGCAGGCGTGGAGATAGAAATGATTGCCGCACGATCCACGTTGAGCGAAGAGTCCGTAGCTCAGCCAGGCTCCGCGGCGCAGGTTCTGCCTCAGATTGGGCTGGAACAGTACTACAGCGAGGCGGGCCCGGATTATGCAGCGTGGAGCCGCGAGTTCAATATGCACTTCGGCTACTATCGAGCCGGCGTGAATCCGTTGCGCCGGGAAACCATGCTGGAGCAGATGAATGCAGAGGTTCTGGCGCGGCTGAAGTTGGAGGGCGTTTCGGAACCGCAACTCCTCGATCTTGGCTGCGGGCTGGGCGCGACGCTGCGCAGCTTTGCGCGGCGATTGCCCCGGGCGAGGCTTTTCGGAATTACGCGGGTGCCGTGGCAAGTGGAGAATGCCCGTGCCTTGAACCAGGCAGCCGGTGTCGGCGAGCGCGTGCGCGTTCTCGGGGGCGACTACGAAGAAACAGTGCTGCCAGGCGCCAGCTATGACGGAGTGTATGCGCTTGAGAGCAGTTGCCACGCTCACGGTGCAGACAAGGGCGCCCTTCTGGCGGAGGCACACCGTCTGCTACGGCCCGGGGGCCGCTTGATTGTTGCCGACGGCTTTCTCGCTGGAGATCGGTTCGCGAACGCTCTGCAGGAGCGGATTTACCGCAAGCTGTGCGAGTGCTGGGTCATCGAACAGTTAGCGCAGCTTGACCGATTCAGATCACGGCTGGAAGATCTAGGTTTTACAGACATCACGATTGAGCGCTTGCAGATGCGTGTAGCACCGTCGGTCGCGCACATCCCCTGGGTAACGCTTAAGTTCCTGTTGACCGACGTAGTATTCGGGAAAAGCAAGATGACGCGCGCACGTTGGAACAACGTGCTGGCGCCGGTGCTGCTGCCGCTGGTCAGCGCACCACTCGGTCCCATGATCTACTGCATGATCACGGCGACCAAATGCCAGATGTGAGTATGAGGTCTGGGTCGCGAGGCTCCGGGACAGAGGCGTTTTCTCAGGCTTTTTTCAGCAAGCGCGTAAGCCAGACCAGGATTACGGCGCCCACGAATGCCACGATGATGGAACCGATGAGGCCGCCGCCCGGCCAGATTCCCAACAGGCCGAAGATCCAGCCGCCCAAAACGCCGCCTAAGATACCCAGAATGATGTCAACGATTACGCCGTAGCCACCACCCTTCATCACTTGGCCGGCAAGCCAACCTGCGATCAGTCCTACCACGATCCATGTAAGAAATCCCATATCGATCTCCTTGGGTCCGCCGTAGCGGGCAGTCCCGAAATGTACACCCAGCCTCATCGATACACAAGGGAGTGATGATTCCAATGAGGCTCAAAGGGGGGTGCGGACTCCCAAAGTCAAATGCCCCCAATCTTACGAAGTGGGGGAGAGGGTAGGGATGCTTCGACTTCGCAGTGAGATCGCTTCGCTCCCTCACTGCTGCGCTCTGCATGACAGCTGATGCTCAGAAGGTGGTGGCTACAGTGAAGCGGAAGGTTTTGCGGGGCTCGCGCAGTAGGAAGCTGGGGGCGTAGGTATTTTTGGCGAGGCCGTAGGTGTACAGTCCGGCGCCGGTCAGGGGACAGCCCGCCTGGGCGCAGGTGTGCGGGAACATGGCGGTAGTGATGGGGATGGGGGGAACCGCGGGGCTATCCAGACGCAGCGGATTGTAGGCCCAGTAGATGCGGAAGGGCGCGTTGACTACCGGAAGGAACATCTGCAGTTCGAGGCCTGTGGACATTCTCGGTTTCCAGTTGGTCGATCCCAAGACTTGCAGTTTACTTGAGGGCAGCGGATTGAGCAGACTGCCGGGAGTGCAGCCGGTTCCGGTGGCGGTGGCGGTGGCGGGATCCTGCATGGGACATCCGAATTGCTGGCTGATGACCTGATCGTATTGCTGGGTCGCGATCTGCAACTGCGAGGAGCGGATCACGGGGTCGATGCCAGCGTCCACAAAGGGAGCGAGGGCGACGGGACCGTAGATGGTGATGCGATATTCGGCGTTGAGGATGACGCTGAGATCGCCGCCGGGGAAGGTGATCTGGTCCACCGGAATCGGAATGTTCAGATTCCCTAACAGAGGATTCCTTGGATCCTTGAGGACAGGCGTTCCGTCAGGGTTGGTTAAGGGGATGGAGCCGACGCTGGGCAGGAAAGCCACGGGCGATACGGAACGAATGTCGAAGCCGCGCAGGTCGTTCTCTCCTCCCATGTAGGAGCGCTCGAAGGGCGGAGCGACAAAGCCACCGTAACCGGTGATGAACGATCCTTGTATGCGGTAGCCGAGGGCGTTGCGCCCTTTCTGCACCGGAGTCCAGTGGGTGTACTGGACGATGGGACGAATCGAGCGGACAGTTCCTCCGAGGCCGGAGATCTCGGCGCCCAGAGTGAGTGATTGTCCATGGTGGGGCGAGATTGGGCTATCGATCGTGTTGATGGAGAAATTGGGGAAGACCTTGCTGGTGATGATACCGTTAAGGGCGTTGGGGCCGGAGATTCCACGGAACGCGAGGAACTCGAAAAGATTCTTTGAAGCCGAACTCAATGCCAGAAGCGAGGAGCGGTCGAAGGAATAGGTAATCCCTACACGCTTGAAAGAACGGCGTAGCGGGTAGCTCAGTGAGGTGGTGAATCCGGCGCTCGACTGCGTGTAATTTTGCAGGTTCTGCAGCACAGCGTTGGGCAGGTTCAGGGTCTGCCCGCTGAAGATGGAGAGTTGGCGGGCCTGATTGTAACTGACTTTGTTGTAATAAATGTTGAATCCAAAGTTTAATGGCCGGTCAAACATATATGGCTCAGTGAAACCGAAGCGCACGCTGCGGGCAAGGTTTCCGACACTGGCCTGAACACTGAGGGTCTCGCCGAGGCCGAGGAAGTTGTTGGTGGAGTAGTTGATGCCGACGAAAGCGCCTTCGAGCCCGCTGACGCCGCCGTTCAGGCCGACGCTGTTCTTGCCTTTTTCATGTACTTTCAGGGTGAGGTCGACCAAGGCGTTTTTCTCGTCCAGTTGTTTGACGGTTATGTTGGGATCCTCGGGCTTCAGCTGGTCGAAATACCCGAGTTGATTCAGGCGCAGAAGGCTCAATTCCCAGAGCCGGGAATCGTAAACGTTGCCCTCTTCGAGAGCGATCTCGCGGCGGATCACTTTATCGCGAGTGGTGGTGTTGCCCTGGAATTCAATACGGCGGACGTAGAACTGCTTGCCTTCATCCACGTCAATGTCGAGGAAGATTACCTTCTTTTCATCGTCAAACCTGGTGTCAGGGACGGAAGTGAAGTTAATGTAGCCTTGCTGTCCATAGGCTTTGCGGAGGTTCTCAAGACCCTTGCCGACTTTTTCCTTGCTGAAGATGTCGCCATCCTTGATGGGAAAAAGAGCGCGTAAAGCCTTGACATTGGAGACTGCCTTGTTGTTTTTGAAGGTGATGGAACCGAGGGTATAGCGCTCGCCTTCCTCGATGGGCATGGTAATGTCGACAGCTTTGCCGGGCCCGCCCTGGGCGAGTGGAATGTGAAAGCCCTTGTGTCCAGTATCGTGGATTTGCGTCTTGGGCTGGACCACGTTGGCCTTGAAATATCCGCGATTCTGATACTCGTTGCGGACGCGTTCCGTATCTTCGTCGAGTTTGGTGGCATCGTAGGTTCTGGCGAAGATGTTTTCCAGGAAGATGGAATGGGGGACGCCAAGGGGACGCAAGTTCTTCATGGCGTAGCGCAAGGTTCGAGTATTGACGTTCTTATTGCCTTCGAACTTGATTTTGCCCACCTTAACCTTGGGGCCTTCTTTGATGACGAAGGTGAGCCCGATGGCGGCGGGAGGAATTTGCCGGACTTCGGTGCGAATGGTGGAAAATTGGCGACCGTGCTCCGCCAGAAGACCCTTGATGACGACTTCCGCTTTCTTAACTTTCGTTGGGTCGTACTGATTCTCCACCGACAAACCGACTTTTGCTTCCTTGAAACGGTCCAACACGTCGCTGGTGGAGACGGAGCTGAGACCTACGTAGTTGATTTCACGGATGGTGGGCTTTTCCTTGACCTGGATGATCAGGCGCCAGCCCTTGGGAGTCTGCTCGCGGGTGAAACGGATGTCCTCGAAATAGCCGGTGTTCCAGAGCGCATTGAAATCGCGCTCGAGCCCGGCTGGGTCGTAGATGTCTCCTGGATGCGTGAAGATGCGGGCCTTGATCGTTTCGGAGGGAATTCTGCGGTTGCCCTGGACGTCGATCTCGGTAACTACGTCGGTTTGAGCCCAGCTGGTGGAGGCAAAGAAAACCGCGAGCACAATTCCCAGAGCCCACCCAGACCGCTTCATTCTGAGAGAAAACCGGCGGCAAAGCCGTGCGAATGAAGGAGATGGAGTGCAGGCGGCTCCAGAAGGGCGGGGGCCGTGCTCAGGCACAATGATATCCGTATGAACGCGAAGATGAATCGCTACGACCTCAGCCTCTGGGATGTGGGAAAACGATCATTATACGGTAGAGATAGAGAAAGCGTCCAAGTTGCCACTCTTGCCGGTGGCTTTATGGAGTGGAGGTGGTTGACTCCACATCAACCAAGACGGAATAAAACGTAGCGGAGTTGCCCAGATCGGAAAGTTTTTCTGAGGTCAGGACATTAATATTGCGGGAACCGGGACTCAACTTGGCCCAATTCAGTCTGGCGGAGACAACTCCGGGTTGAACCGCGCCATCCACCCGCGCCTTTAAGAAAATCTCTCCGCGATGGTTGTAGACCCTTACAGTCTGGCCGTTGGCGATGCCGCGGGGCGTGGCGTCGTTGGAGTGAATTTCGAGAATGTCTACGTCTTCCATGGCCTGCACCGATGTCAGGTTCGAGAAAGTTGAGTTCAGGAAGTTGTCAGCCTTGCGGGCTAAGAGTTCGAGAGGGAATGCAGCTTTGTCAGTTCCGTGACGGGATTCCGCGGGCGGCTTGAATTCAATGACGGGATCGAGCCCTTGGGCTTTCAAGGATTCGCTGTAGAGTTCGGCCTTGCCAGAGGCGGTGCGGAAGTTGCCGTTGGCGAAGGGGAGAAATGGAGTGGTAGTCTTCGACTGGCCACTGAAGTTCAGCCTGATCTGGCCTTCGCGCTGGAGGCGCTCGCGGGTGATGCCTTGCAGCCACGGGTTCGTCGAAGCTAGTGCGCCGTCGATCATCTCGTCGTCCGATTCGCGGAAACAGTCGTCATTGAATTCCATGCGCGCGGCTAGGGCGCGGAACAAGTCTACGTTGGAGCGGCACTCTCCCAGCGGCTCGATTGCCTGGTCGGAAACTTGCAGGTAGTAGTGGCCATAGGCCTTCTGCAAATCTTTGTGCTCGAAGAAGGTGGTGGCGGGAAGGACGATGTCGGCGTAGTCGGTGGTATCGGTGAAAAATTGCTCGTGGACTACAGTGAATAAATCCGAGAGCTTGAGGCCACGAACTACTTCGTTGTGATTGGGACATACCGCTGCTGGGTTGGAGCTGTAAACGAATAACGCCTTGAGCGGAGGATCGGTCAACGTGTTCAGCGCCTTGCCCAGTTCGACCATGTTGACCACTCGCGTGTTGGGGCCGAGGTCGGGGCGCTTTAGATTGGCGTCATTGAACTGAAAAGCTCCGCTGGTGGACATCTGCAAGCCGCCGCCGATTTCTTTCCACGATCCGGTGATGCAGGGGAGCATGACGATGGCGCGGGTCGCCATGCCGCCGCCTTCGGAGCGCTGCACGCCGTAGTTCAGGCGAATGACTGATGGGCGCACGGTGGCGTATTCGCGGGCTAGTTTGCGAATGTCTTCGGCGGCAATGCCCGTCCATTGAGCCACGCGCTCCGGCGGGTAGGCTTTCACTTTCTCGCGGAGTTCGTCGAAGCCCAGCGTGTGATTCGCTACATAGTCGGCATCGTGCAGACCTTCGCCGATGATGACGTGCATCATGGCGAGAGCTAAAGCGCCGTCGGTACCGGGATTGATGGGAAGATACCAGTCGGCACACGCGGCGGTACGGGTGCGGTAGGGATCGATGACGACCAGCTTCGCGCCGTTGCGCCGGGCTTCCGTGATGAACGGCCACAGGTGAACGTTGTTGCCGTGAATGTTCGACGCCCAGGCGATGATGTAGCGAGAATGGACGAACTGTTCGGGCTCGGTGCCGAGCTTGATGCCGAGCACGGAGAGAAGTCCGGCCTCGCCGGCCGCGGAACAGATTGTGCGATCGAGTTGGGAAGCGCCGAGGCGGCTGAAGAAGCGGCGATCCATGGAGGCGCCGTTGAGTGCGCCCAGGGTTCCGCCGTAGGAGTAGGGCAGGATTGCTTCTGCGCCGTATTCGGAGATGATGTTGCGGAAGCGGTCCGAGATTTCATTGAGAGCTTCGTCCCAGGTGATGCGCTGCCAGGTTTGTGCGGGGTTGCTGGTCTTTGTAGTTTTCGCGGCGCTGATTCCCTTCGGGGCGATACGGCGCATGGGATATAGAACACGGTCCGGGGAATAGACGCGGTCTAGATACTTGGCAACTTTCGCGCACAGGAATCCGCGGGTTACCGGATGGTTTGGGTCGCCCTGGATTTTGGTGGCGCGGCCGTCTTCCACTGAGATCAGGACTCCGCAGGCGTCGGGGCAATCGTGCGGGCATGCGGCATGGACGACTTTCTTCATGACTCAGATTATAGGGTCAATTTTGCCGCAAAGACACCCGATGGTTTTCGACGAAAACCTACTCTTTTACCGAAACCGGACATGAAAAGTGGATCGGGTGACACTCGGGAAATTACGCATCAGTGCTACCGGATTCTGGCGGCGCTGAGGAAAAGGGTCGTTTGCATTCAGGACAGTGATCAAGTGGAAGCAGCCCTATCCATTGTACTGGACCGCAGTATTTGCATTCAACGAGGATCCGTAGTTCGTCGGCGATTTGGTCGATGACCTCGCCAACATTCTCCTGCATGAAAATAGCAAGATCAACTGATAACGTGATCGTACCCTTGAAGATAGCTTCTGATGGCATGCGAACGTCAACTTGGTACGCAAGCGGTGATTGGCTCAGTGTTACCGTGTGATGGCCTTTGTAGCCGTCAGAGTCGGCCTTGAACTTTTTGCGTGATTCCTGATCCCCGAGGAGATCGATATCGACAGTGTTCTCCTTCCAATCCCATCGTGCGGAAAAACCTGGCCGACTGGAATCTAACGGCTCAAGACGAAAAAGTTCGAGATGTGCAGTGTCTGTTGCCTCAGAGTCCCGGCGAGATCTCAGCTCATAGACTGGATTAATTTTTTCGATCGTAACCTCAATGTCGTCGGCTCGGTGTGGTCGTATTCCTGTTGAGAATTTATCTCGCTTCATGCAAGTAACGGTTCTCCGGGCTTGAAAACGCGGAACGGCTACTTAATTTCCAGGACTTCTTTCTCTTTGGCCTTGCTCATCTCTTCCATCTTCTTAATCTCATCGTCGGTGAGTTTCTGGATTTCTTCGAGGGAGCGCTTTTCGTCGTCCTCGGTAATTTTTTTGTCTTTCATGGCTTTCTTGATGGCGTCGTTGCCGTCGCGGCGGATGTTGCGGACGGCGGTGCGGTGTTCTTCGAGGACGCGATGAAGGTGCTTCACCATGTCCTGGCGACGCTCCTGCGTGAGGGCCGGGACAGGCACGCGAATCAGTTTGCCGTCGTTCATGGGATTCAAGCCGAGGTCGGCGGTGCGGATGGCCTTCTCGATGGGACCTACCTGCGAGGGGTCGAAGGGCTGGACGGTGATCATCTGCGGCTCTGGGGCGTGGACCTGGGCGATCTGGTTCAGAGGCATCTGGGAGCCGTAGTAATCGACACTTACGCTATCGAGCATGTGGACCGAGGCGCGGCCGGTGCGGGTGGCGGCCATCGCTTTGCGGAAGTCTTCTACGGCTTTATCCATGCGCGTTTTGAGTTGTACGTAGGTTTCTCTTAGGCCGGGAATCGCGGCCATGGTGGGTGGGGCCATATCAGTCAGCTCCGGAAAAGACTAGGTATCAAAACGCTGAATTATAAACCAACACCATGTTGGCCACGGATTTTCACGGATCACCACGGATCAAGAATCTAAGAAAATCCGTGTGAATCGGCGCAAATCCGTGGCCAAGTTTTAGGCGCTGACCCTCGAGCCGATCTTTTCTCCGCTTACCACGCGGCGGATGTTGCCGTGTTGATTCAGGTTGAAGACGATGATGGGTAGGTTGTTGTCCTTGCAGAGGCTGATGGCGGTGGAGTCCATCACTTTCAGACCGAGCTTCAGGACGTCCATGTAGGTGATGTCAGTGAATTTTTTGGCGTCCTTCACTTTCATGGGATCGGCGTCGTAGATGCCATCGACTTTGGTGGCTTTGAGGATGGCGTCGGCTTTGATTTCCATGGCGCGGAGGGAGGCGGCGGTGTCAGTGGAGAAGTAGGGATTGCCGGTGCCGCCGGCGAAGATTACGACGCGGCCTTTTTCCAAATGGCGGATGGCGCGGCGGCGGATGAAGGGCTCGGCGACCTGATTCATCTCGATTGCGGTTTGCACGCGGGTGTAGACTTTTTGCTTTTCGAGCGCATCCTGCAGGGCCAAGGCGTTGATCACGGTAGCGAGCATGCCCATGTGATCGGCGGAGACGCGGTCCATGTCGCGGGCCTGGTCGGCTACGCCACGGAAGAAGTTGCCGCCTCCGACCACGATGGCGAGTTGGACTCCGAGACTGTGGACGTCGGCGAGTTCAGCTGCGACTTCGTGGATGCGGGCCGTGTCGACACCGAAGCCCTGATTGGCGGCCAGGGCTTCGCCGGAGAGCTTGAGCAGTACGCGTTTGAAGGCAGGGGTTTTCATGGAGTTTCGAGTTTCGAGTTTCGAGTTTCCGGTTTCCAGTCTCCAGTTCTCGATACCAACCGATCAAAGTACGGTGCTGCAGCACCTCCAGTGGTCAAAGTAACGGACACCGGAAACCAGAAACTAGAAACTCTACTTCACCACCTGAGCGGTGGGGTCGCCGCCGTCATCGGTTTTCGGCTTGGTGATTGCGATGGTCTCGCCTACGTCACCTACCTTGAAGCGCGCGAAGCGGCGTACGCTGATGTTCTCGCCGAGCTTGCCGATTTTCGCGGCGATGAGTTGTGCGATGGAGAGGGTCTGATCCTTGATGAAGGGCTGCTCGAGCAGGCAGACCTCCTCGTAGAACTTTTCCATCATGCCAGTAACCATCTTCTCGGCGATATTCGCCGGCTTGCCGCTGGCGATCGCCTTAGCAAGATAGATGTCCTTCTCGCGCGCGAAATCTGCGGGCGTGACATCCTCCTTGCGCACATAGCGCGGATCGCTGGCGGCGATGTGCATGGCGATGTCGTGGACCAGTTCCTTGAAGTCATCGGTGCGGGCCACGAAATCGCTTTCGCAATTTACTTCCAGGAGCACGCCGATTTTGCCGCCGGCGTGAATGTAGCTGGTCACTGCTCCTTCGCTGGTCACACGCGCCGCTTTCTTGGCTGCAACCGAGACGCCTTTTTTGCGCAGGATCACGACTGCCTGCTCCATGTCGCCTTTGGCTTCGGTGAGAGCCTGTTTGCAATCCATCATCGGCGCTCCGGTTTTCTCCCGGAGGTCTTTCACTTGCGCTGCGGAAATATTTGCCATAGTAGTGCTCATAATCGATGAAATCCTTTTTGTTTCGTAGAGACGTAGCTTGCTGCGTCTCTTCTCGCCACATCCTGGCTGCCGCTGGAGGCAGGAGACGTTGCGAGCAACGTCTCTACATTCGATGCTGCCTTATAAACTTTGACCCGCGCCGGACGACCCGCGCGGGTCTGATGTCATGCCCGGTTTTTGATTTTCTGGCCACTGATCACCGACCACTGGCCTTTGCTCTTAAACCGTCTGGCTCTCCACCTTGATCGGCACGTCGGCATCTTCGTTCGCGACCGGCTTCTTGTGGGTTCCCGGACCGAGCACTTCTTCCATGCTGATATCTTCACCGATGTCGGCCAGGTCCGAGGCGGCAGCGGCTTCTTGGGCACGAAGTTCGAGGGCGGCCGCGGCGTCTTCGGCGTGCTGGGCCTCGCGGGCTTGCGCTTGTTCGGTGGCGGCGGTCATGTCGGCGACCTGCTTGTCGGTCATCAACTGGGCGCCTTCGGCGATGGACTCCGAAATCTTCGAGGTAAAAAGACGGATCGCGCGCAGCGCGTCGTCGTTGCCGGGGATTACGTAATCCACTTCACTGGGATCGCAATTGGTGTCGACTACTGCGACTACCGGAATGCCCAGCTTGCGGGCCTCGCGCACCGCAATCTGTTCTTTGTTCGAATCGATCACGAAGATCGCGTCGGGCAACCGGCTCATGTTCTTGATGCCCGCCAGGTTGGCCTGCAGGTGCTTGCGCTCGCGCTCCAGTTTGATCACTTCTTTTTTCGGCAGCAGCTCGTAGCGGCCATCTGTGGCCATCTCGTCGAGCTCCTTCAGGCGTTTCACCGACTTCTGTACTGTGACCCAGTTGGTGAGGAGTCCGCCCAGCCAGCGCTGGTTGATGTAGAAGCCGCCGCATTTTGTGGCTTCCTCGGCGATGGCGTCCTGGGCCTGGCGCTTGGTGCCCACGAACAGTACAATCTTGCCGTCGGCTGCCAGTTCCTGTACGAATTTCGACGCTTCCTTGAACATCTTCAGCGTCTTCTGCAGATCGATGATGTAGATCCCGTTGCGCTCTCCGAAGATGTATTCCTTCATCTTGGGATTCCAGCGCTTGGTCTGATGCCCGAAGTGAACACCCGCTTCGAGCAACTCCTTCATGGTGATAGTAGCCAATGAACCTCCTTGTTAAGTCTGCATCGGAGGCTAGTTCTCAGTACCTAGTACCCAGTACCCAGCAAAAGATCTGGTAACTGGGTACTGGCAACTGGGTACTGCCTTCCGATTGCCATTCCCGTCCCCGCGCCGCGAGGCTCGGGAAGAATTGAACACCTCAAAACAGCTATTAGCTTCTAGCTCTTAGCTTCTAGCCAAACCTTAAATCCAAACCCTTGTCATTCCTCGCGAAGCGAGGAACCTTGGTTTGCTCGCAACTCGGTACTCGGTACTCGTTCCTACCGTTTGCTGAACTGGAAGCGCTTTCTTGCGCCCTTCTGGCCGTACTTTTTGCGTTCCTTACCGCGGGAGTCGCGCGTGACCATGCCTTCGGACTTCAGCTTGCCGCGCAGTTCTGCATTGAATTCCATCAGGGCGCGGGCGATGCCTAGCTTTACTGCGTCGGCTTGGCCGCGCACGCCGCCGCCAAGAACGCTGGCGACTATGTTGAATGAAGCGCCGGTGTCAGTTGACGCGAGCGGCGCTTTTGCCGCTGAGCGCTGCGCCGGGGTTACGAAATATTCTTCGAAGGCGCGGCCGTTGACTTTGAATTCGCCGCTGCCTGGACGTAGATAAACTCGCGCGATTGCGCGTTTGCGACGTCCGGTTCCGTAGTATTGGACTAATTCTGCCATTTAGCTTCTAGCTCCTAGCTCTTAGCTTCTAGCTTGAATCCCTAGAAGCGCGGCTTTCCATTTTCTTTTGAGCTTTAGGGCCCTCAGGGGCTAAAGCCCGAGCAATTTTCCTTGCTTAGTGGCACGGCTAAGGCCGTGCCCTTCCCGAACGCTTACGCCCGTACTTCCAACTGCAGAGGCTGCGGCTTTTGGGCCTCGTGAGGATGCTTGTCGCCTTTGTAGACTTGCAACTTCGAGAGCATGTGAGCCGCCAGCTTGTTCTTTGGGAGCATGCGGCGGACTGCGTCTTCGATAATCCGTTCGGGCTTGCGCGCCAGGCGCTTGCGGTAATCTTCGGTGCGCAGGCCGCCCGGGTAACCCGTGTAATGGTGATACTGCTTCTGCTCGGACTTCATGCCGGTGGTTTTGATTTTCTCGGCATTGATGACGATCACGTGATCGCCGGTGTCGAGAAAAGGTGTGTATTGCGGATTTTCTTTGCCCATGAGGACGCGCGCAACTTCCGAGGCCATGCGCCCGAGAGTTTGGCCATCCGCATCCACGACGTACCACTTGCGCACAATTTCCCCCGGTTTGGGGAAATAGGTTGACATCAGAATTCTCCCAGAATGAAAAAAATTGCGAAACGCGATTGAAAATAACAAAGAAGACCGCTCGTTGATTCTCCGGCGAGGACGCCAGACCATCAGGCGGGCAACCGCGAGACTTCCCAAAGCTTTAAAGATACCGTAGGGGGCAAAGAATTGTCAACGGGAGGTTAGCTCGGATAGTATCGGATTTTGCGGTAGCAAGCGCCTACTCAGGACTGATCCTGAATCGGTCTCCTTGCGGTTACAATGATCGAGAAAATCGTGCGAGTCTTTACACGAGCACAGCGTCGACCACTGTCCGCGCCTTCTGCGACCACGCGGAGTAGCGTTAAGAAAATGACGCGCACATCCCATCTGCACCCGGTGGCCGAGTTGCAACGTGTCGTCGGCAATCAAGCCGTACTGCGCATGTTGCGCGCTGGCAATCAATATGAGTCCCGATTGAAACCGAGATCAACCTATCGAGCTGATCTCGGCGTTCCCATGAAACGCGCCGTTAGCCTCCAGTCGCCCGAGTCAGCGGCGCCGGCTGGCCGTCTCTACGATTCACGCTTCAAAACAGGAATCGACCTGATTTCCCAAGTGCTCAGGGATCCGGCAAGGCAAGCGATTAGCAAACCGCTGCTGTTCCGGCAGCCGGCCGAGCAATACGACACCGCTGGTGTCCCGGTCACGGAGGCCAAAATAAGAGAATCTGCCAGCGCCAGCTACTGGGAAAAGAAGATAAAAGACGCTGGCTTTAGCATCAATGGGATTGAGCCGCGAGTGTTTCCTGAACGGGAGATCAATGCCGCGCTCGCAACTATTTTTTATTCGTTGCCAACCAGCAGGATCACCCAGGAGACCACGACGTTGCTTACGATTCCTCTGGAGCCACAGGTCGGGAAAGCGCCGCACGGCAAGAAGGCGCCCAAGGCCGAAAAGGAAGTTCTGAACTGTGAGGTCGTTTTTCAGCCTACTGTCACGCCGAATCAGAAGGGGGTAATCACTCTACGATTGGTCATGGGCGTTGCGACCGGTCTTTCCCAGTCTTCCTCAACGTTTACCGAGCCCGGCCGCAAGGAATACATTCCCAGGCAAGGCCACCACGTCACGCTGCACGGCTTTCCGGGAGACGCGAGCAAGTATTGGGACGAACATCACGAGGAGCAAGTGCGCATATTTCATTGGGTCGAAAATGAGGCGCCTGCAAAGTTTGATCAACTTCTGACGATCAAATTGCACGATAGGACTACGGCATACCATTTAACCGGAACGAAGTCCAACGGAATCGCGACCATGGACGTCTCCTATTTTGCTGCCCCGGACCCGGAACATGTCCCTAAACTGCCGAAAGGCTATGACTCGCACGACTTCTCTGACAAGGAAATCGAGGATCTGCAAAGCACTCCAGATCCTGATCCTTCCCTTGCCGACAAACTGGGGAAAATCAGCGGGATCGACAAGTTGGCGCCGGAAGAGCGGGCCTCGATAAAGGTCGTAATCTGGCAGTATTTCAAGAGCAATCCCGACGCAGTCGACCCTAAAGACCCCAGCAAGAAAAAGCCGAAGAAAGGCACTCGCAACAAAGAGGTCGATGCGATTGTGCCCATTCTCAATCCGCCCTCGGGAATGGCGACAAAGGCGAATACGAACCGGAGCGTCCTGGTTACACTTCGCTTCAAACCCAATAACGACGTGGATGTGGAGTGGATCGGCGAACTGAATAAGGAGGGGAATCTCGAGCGGACTGACAACCAGCTTAACAAAACGGTTAGTTTCACGCGCGGAAGTCTCGCTCGCGTCAACGGCTTCGCCGATCATCTTCAAGGGGCCACCGAAAGCGAGAAGGTCAACTCGCTGCTTGCCTGGCTGAAGACACGTTATCCCAACGTGACCCTTTCACCAGTGACATCGACGACCACGGTCAAGAGCGTTTGTGACGAGGTAAATAAACAGATCATCGAGCACAGCGGAGAACCGGTGTGGTTCGGAAATTACGGCATCGCTGTCTCCGAGAATGGTGCCGAAGCGGAAAAACAGCTCAGGACAATTCCCAATGCCTGTCTACAGAATTTGAAATCCTTTGAAGCATCAGAGTTGCAAATTGTTGAGCTTGTTCTCGAAAAGATGAGCGACGAGACCCTATCCAGGCTTAAGGGTATACATCTGACTCGGCAACAAGTGCATTTCCAGTGGAAAGGCGCAATAGACGCAAAAGATTCCGAGAAGAAGGCCTGCAAGCGCCCGTTCGAAGAGCAGCCTAATTTGGCCGGCATCACGCGCAGCGGGAAGACAGGCAATCTTACGATCACGATATTCGACGCCGCCAACGTCAACCTTGAAACCTTGTTCGTGGGTGGCCGTGGTGCAGGTGGTACGGGCAAGTTGGATGTGGAGCCTGCCCCCGCGCAGATTTTCGCGCACGAACTCGGCCACGTAGTGTTTGCAAGTCTGGAAAAGGAGGAGAAAGACAAATTCGCTGCGCTCGTGAAGGGTAAGAAAATGCCGATCACATGGTACGCGGAATCGGACCCGCAGAAAGAGCTTTTCCCGGAGGCCTTTGCGCTCTATTATTCGGACCCCCAATGGCTGCACGCTAAATGGGGTGCTCTTTACGACTTCTTCGACAAGCTCGACAAGAAAATGCCGCCGGGCAAGCCCGCCAAAACAAAACCGCGACCCGCGCCTGGCAAGCGTTGAGACGCAGCCTGGACATCCCCGGTAATATGCTTCCCGAAGTTCTGATTGCTTACTCACACGCCAGGGCGTCGATGGGATTTTTCTGGGCGGCTTTGTAGGCGGGGTAGATTGCGCCGGCGGTTGCTCCAACTATGGCGATGAGGGTGGCTCGCAACATCCAGGTTGCGCTTTGATCCCGGCGAGGACGCCAGACCATCAGGCGGGCAACCGCGAGACTTCCCAAAGCTTTAGAGATACCGTAGAGGCGAGCGGATGTTAACGGAGAGTTGACACGAAAGTCAGTAGGTCGTTTAACGGGACGATCAACCACAAAGGGCACGAAGTATCGCGAAGGAAAAAGCTGGGATTGGTACAAACCGTGCTAATATTCCGGCCCATGGCTACGCCACTACTCGTCTTCCGCCGCTTGCTTTTGATTGCCTTTGGACTGGCATGTGTGTGGGCTTTCGCTGGCGATGAGACTGGGCAGCCTGCGCCGCGCTTCCGCGCCAAGACAACTTCCGGCGACCAGTTCAACAATGCTTCGGTTAAGGGCAAGGTTGTTCTGTTCGAGTTCTGGACTAGCTGGTGCAAGTATTGCGAGGAGGAAGCGTCTCTGGTCGACGATATTGCCAAAGAATTTTCCGACAAAGGATTGATCGTTCTTGCGGTCGATGTGCTCGAGCCGGATAAAACGGTGAAGTTGTATCTGGCGGAGCATCCGCGGTCGGTGCCTATTGTGCTGACTAAGGACACGAACCTGGCGGCTATGTATAACGCGCAGAGTTATCCCATTTATGTGGTGGTGGATCGCGAGGGGAACATCGCGGGAGAACAGCGTGGGGCGGCTGGGGAGCGGGGATTGCGGAGGTTGCTGAAGCGGGCGGGGATTGAGGCTAAGGCGGAGGCGGAGTAATAGGTAGTGTCATCCTGAGAGTCTGTGACTAAATTAGTTTCCGTTCCAGCCATTAAGATTTGTTCGCTATTGGTTCCTGGCGGTGGATCGCATGGATCGTCGGTCGCCCGGATTGCGGACGCCTTGCCGGGTTG
>Ga0307479_10001418_pt1 | contig 21780 bp, 18 predicted proteins | sample atmos_gasesECM4C_FD_203743 | JGI IMG/M metagenome (GOLD analysis project Ga0307479, IMG submission 203743) | Hardwood forest soil microbial communities from Morgan-Monroe State Forest, Indiana, United States - atmos_gasesECM4C_515 | ecosystem: Environmental > Terrestrial > Soil > Temperate...
CCGACTGCTTGAACCCGCCGAACGGCGCGCCCGCGTCGAACACATCGTAGCAATTCACCCACACCGTGCCGGCGCGCACGCTGTCTGCAATGGCGTGGGCCTTGCTGATGTCCTTCGTCCACACCGCCGCCGCCAAGCCATACATGGACTTGTTCGCGCGCTCGGCCACTTCGTTGACGTCCTTGAACTTCAGGATGGCCATCACTGGGCCGAAGATCTCCTCTTGCGCGATCTTCATATCGTCCTTCACGTCCGCAAACACCGTCGGCTCGATGAAGTAGCCCTTGTCGCCGACGCGATTGCCACCCGTGACGAGCTTCGCTTTTTCCTTTTTTCCGATGTCGATGTAGCTCATCACTTTATTGAACTGGTCCTGGTCCACTTGTGGCCCCTGCTCAGTTTTCTTGTCAAAAGGGTTGCCCACGGTGCGCTTTTTCGCACGCGCCACGCTCTTCTCCACGAACTCGTCGTAGCACTTCTCCTCCACAAACAGCCGCGAGCCCGCGCAGCAGCACTGCCCCTGATTGAAGAACAGCGCGAAATGCGCGCCTTCGATCGCCTGATCCATGTCCGCATCGGCAAACACGATGTTCGGGCTCTTCCCTCCGAGCTCCAGCGTTACGCGCTTCAGATTCGTTTCCGCGGCCGCTTTCATGATCAGGTGGCCGACTTCCGTCGAACCTGTGAATGCCACTTTGTCAACGTCCATGTGCCGCGCGATCGCAGCGCCCGCGGTCGGTCCGTACCCCGGCAGAAGGTTCACAACGCCCGGCGGAAATCCCGCTTCGAGTATCAATTCGCCGATGCGCAGAGCGGTAAGCGGCGTCTGCTCTGCAGGTTTTAATACCACCGTGCATCCCGTCGCCAGCGCCGGCCCCAGCTTCCACGCCTGCATCAGCATCGGGAAGTTCCAGGGAATAATCTGCCCCACGACGCCCACCGGCTCGTGTTTCGTGTAGCAGAAATAATTCCCGTTCACGGGAATCGTCTTGCCCTGATTCTTGTCCGCCCAGCCCGCGTAATAGCGGTAGCAAGCCACCGTCAGCGGCACGTCCGCCCCCTTCGCCACCGCATAGGGCTTGCCGTTATCCAGCGCTTCCAGCTGCGCCAGTTCGTCGGTGTGCTTTTCGATCAAATCCGCCAGCTTGTTCATCAGCACGCCGCGCTGCGACGCGCTCATCTTCCTCCACGGCCCTTTGTCAAACGCCGCGCGCGCCGCCGCCACCGCCTTATCGACGTCCGCAGCATCGGACTCCGCCACCTGCGTGATCACTTCACCGGTAGACGGATTGATTGTCGGAAAGGTCTTCCCGGATACGCTGTTGACCCACTGGTTGTTGATGAGCAATTTCGTCGCGCTGATTTTGACATTCGGTTCCATCACGGTTGTTGCCGTTGCCATTTTGAAAACCTCCTTCATGTTTGTTTGCGCCAGCCCCCGTTGCGTACCCCGGGGCTTGCTGTGGGGCGAGCGGGTATGGCCGGGTGGGTGCGGAGCAAGCCCCTCGAGCCCCGCAGAGGCGCAAACTTTCGCCGGAAACAAAGCGTATACCTCCGAGCCGTCGTACGCAAGGTACCCCGCGCAGCTTCTTCCTGATTTGCCGCGCCGCGCTCACTAGATTGTACGAAGTGGCCGGCGGTCTTTCGAGGAGACATCCCATAGTACTAAGGTAATTACCCGAAAATGAAATACAGGCTTTGACGGATTGTTCGCCAATCAGCGATGTGGCATAGAACTAGGAAGACTAGGAGGAGGGAAAACTCGCAAGCAAATGACCCCTTCCGCTGAGCGGAAGCGAGCGAGCTATGAACCACCTCACTCCACCGACGGATCTTCGTCGAGTGCTTTTCGATGGAAGAATCGAGAAGCGGCTCTCGATGATGGTGCCGGTGCGCCTGTTGACAACGAAGGAACCGCGTGTCAGCGAAAAAGTGTTCACGCGTAACGTCAGCCCCCACGGCGCTCGGCTGGTGACCAACTGGCTCTGGCAGCCCGGTGAGGAACCTCTGGTTACTCCGCTGACGGGTGAATTCCCGCAGCCGGCACGAGTCATTTATTGCCAACCACGCGCAAACGGCGGCTTTTACCTGGGCTTGCAATTCACGGCGCGCTCGGTCCGCTGGGACGACGATTCCCGCCTCAGGTAGCGTCACGAGGCGCCGTTGTAGACACGGCATCCAGTCTTCAAGGACGATCGGGAGAATAAGGGGCCGGACCAGCAGAGGCTGACTGGGCGTCTAATTCGGCTAACTTCTGACGCGCTTCAGCGGCTTCTTCGCGATATCGCTGGGCTTCCAGGCGGAAATTGGCGGCACTGAATGCGCCGATGACGGTCGCGGCGGAGCCGTTGCCGGGGCGCTCGAGTGAGGCAGCGAGGCTCTCCTGTTGCCGGGCGTCAGCTTCCAACTCGGCAATCCTCTGACGGAGGCTTATGATTTGGCCGCGGCGCTCCGCTTGGGCATCAGCCGCCTGCTGCGCAGACGCATTTATAGAAGCCCACAGCTCGGGGTCGCTCTGCAGTTTTTCCGTGAGGGCCTTTAGATTGTTCTGGGCGTTCATGTCGCCCTGGGCAGCTCCTGCTCGGTACCAGGAAAGAGCTTGAATAAAATCCTGGGCCACGCCCTGAGCTTTCTCGTACATATAGCCGAGCTGATTTTCCGCGGTCGCGTTTCCTTGACTGGCGGATTTGTAATACCACGCCAGGGCCTGCGTATAATCCTGTTCCATACCCAAGCCGTGCTGGTACAAATAGCCGATATTCGATTGTGCAAAGCTATTTCCCTTATCGGCTCCCTTGTAATACCAAGAAAGAGCTTGCACGTAATCTTGCGGGACTCCTCTTCCCGTCTGATACAAGAACCCGATCTGGTTTAGCGCAGCGGGCTGCCCCTGTTCGGCGGCCTTTTGGTACCACGCGAGGGCTTCGGAATAGATCTGCGGGACGCCGGTGCCGCATTGATATAGAAAGCCGAGTTCTTCCTCGGCATCCGGGTTGCCCTGTTCCGCGGCCTTGCGAAATAGTTGCGCCGCCTGCCCATAGTCCTTGCGCACGCCGCGCCCGTTTTCATACATAGACCCGAGGTTGAACTGCGCGAAGGCATCGCCCTGCTCCGCCGCCGTGCGATACCAGATCATCGCCCGTGCGTAGTCACGAGGCACGCCCAGGCCGTGCTCGGACATGTAGCCAAGCTGGCCCTGTGCAGCCGCGAGTCCCTGATCGGCGGACTTGCGATACCAGCTCAGAGCCTCGGCATAGTTCTGCGGAGCGCCGCGCCCGCGGAAATACCTGTTTCCCAGCGCGTACTGCGCCTTTGCGTCGCTGGCAGCCGCTTGATCGCGGAGCTTGGCAAAGTCGGCGTCCTGCGCCCGCAGTGGCGAGAGAAGTGCCAATGCGAATAGGGTAACGATTGCGGCGCGAATACTCTGCTTCATCGGAGCGTCTCCTACTCTATGAATTCCCAGGGAATGCCGGAAACCGGCGCCTATCGGGAAGGGTACTTGGCGCGGGGGAAGGGAACCATAGACGGAAAGGCCAGTTTAAGAGCAGGTGTGCCCAAACTTGTATCTGTTTGCCGAGCCTGCTCGACCGATGAACAGTGCTATAAAAAGAAGGGCAACGATGAAAACTCGTTGCCCTCCTTTTCACTTCTCGCCACAAGACCAGTGTCGCAGAGTTGAAGCTAATCCTGCGGGCGCACGGTCGAAACGAAGGTACCCCAGTTTGCGAGCGAAGTGCGGCACGGCAGAGCGTTTACCGCACATGCTTTGGGTATGTATTCAGCTGCGAACCAGATCCGGTTGCCATCCGCCACAGCAGCGGAATAGTCGCCCCAACGGCCAACGTTCGTCGGTGGTGGCGGCGGTGGGAGAAACTGAGGATAGCCAGAAAATCCATCCTCCGGATCCTGTCCTGCACCCGCGACGTGGATAAACCTGGATGCTGATCCCCCCGAAAGGTTTACGTAGGCGGCGCTTGGGAAATAATCGGTACCTGCCAAGCTAAACGCGATTACGCCATTCCCCTCTCCATTGATACCGAGCGAGGGGAAGAGGGTGTTATTTCCTTTGACTGCAACGTAGCCTTGGCCGACGACCCTGCCGTGGACTTTCGACCCCCTGAGAGATGGTTGGACAGCGAACCATGCAAGGCCAGTTTGGCTTGCGCCTCCCACCGACAGTTTTGAATTCACGCCACTGTACAGCAAGCCGTTGGCATAAACGACCTGATTCATGCGGTCGTCATTTGTGTTCAGGAACTCCTCGGAGTCACCAAGCGAAGTGCCCAGCGGCGTCTCACCAGCCTTTTGAGCCGCCGGGTCAGGCTGACCGTAGGTCTCGGAAGAGACCACCTCGAACGAAAGGTCCAGGTTAGGAGTGTCGGAGTTTAGGGAACTGGTATTGGTGAGCGCCCAAACGGCGATCCGGTTGTCGTACACTTCGTACCCGGGATTGCCGAATTGAAGGGCGCTCAGGAAGTACTCGATGCCGTTCCCGTTGTCACCCTGCCCAGGTGAGGTGGCGGGCTGGATTGAGTAGGAGAGCCCGCCAAATGGAACCAGTTGCTGGGACGCGTCGATTTGCACCACAACAGGCATGGGAGACGAAGGTGATTCCGCGGCTGCGACGAGCCCCGCCTTCGAAATCGCATACAGTTGTGCTCCATTAAAACCGGCTCCGAACTCATTCGTCGACTGGTAGACGCCAGAACTGTCCGCACCTAACAAGGGCTGGTCGCCAAAGCAGGGGCACCCAGGGTGGTTGGGAGTTCCATTCAGACCGTCGTCGGTTACGTCGTACATGAATACCGTGAAAGTCCCCGTGGGGTGACTCGTCTGACTGACGGCGATGAGATTGAAGCTGCGGCCCGTTGCGCCAGCGTTGTTTCCGTTGTCTATCATCAGCTCAGTGACGAACCACCGCTGCGTCTGTCGGTCATAGAAGCATTTGGGATCGCTTATGAACGGCCCGACTATCCTAGGTGTTCCTCGGATGACCTGCGCAGCCAGCCCAAAGAACGAGTTCATGTCCTCCACGCCCGCGAGCGGATTACCCCCGTCGTCGAAAACACGGATCACGTCATTGATCGTCTCAACCACATAGCCGTTGCCAGCGCAAAGACCCTGGTCGGGCGGTTCGAGGCTGAATTGGTTCCCGTTATTGGCAAGCCGCTGGTCTACGTGGCTCAATCCGTCGAAGCCTTCGAACCCATCTCCCTGAAACGAAACGACAACATCGCTCTCAGCAACCGGTTCTGGCAACGGGAGAGTCTGGGGCCGCTCGGTAGCGGTCGTAGTGGGTATCCGGGAGCTGGCGAGGCGATGACGGGCAGATTCTTTTCCGGGAATCGGCATATTGGCGCGACGCTGCAAAGGCGCCGATTGCGCTCCTCCGGGAACCGCTGCCGCGCCCTTGAATCCTGATACGTCTCCCAGGGCTTGATTGTCAATCTCGGGCGCCGCATACGCGCCGCTTCCGATCGGAGTCGAATGGATTGTGCTGGTTCCCACACGAATTAACTTCTGAATTGTCTGCGAAGCCGCCGCGGTCGCCTGGGGAGCAGCCGCCACGCGGCTCTGTGTAAACGAAAGTGCAAAAGCAAATGCGATCAGCAACAGTGCAACGAAGCCGGCTTTGAGAATTGCCGGTCGTATGTGCTGGCCTTTTTTCAGTTTCACAACGCCCATGTAATTCCTCCTGGTGTGCCCGTCGCTTGGGGCAATTTCACGTAACAACTACCTGAGTTTGCAAACGAATATGTTCGCTACCCGACCTGCTTGAGAGGTATTGGACCGGGGAAGTGTCCAACCGTCGAGGCGAGCAGCGAGATTGTGCGGCGGCGGAGGGCAACAGTCAATAAGAATATGAGCTGAACTCCGAAATTTCGGAGATAAGAATGTGGAATGTAAAAAGATAAGTGCGGAAACCATCGGACCGCGACGGCTTGAAGTCATAGAAGTTCCGGTACTAGTTATCCTCCGTTAGGGAGACAACTAGGCCGCGCTCTCGGAAGCGCCTACGTTCCCATGTAGCTGACGTGGACGTATACGCCCGTGTGGACGTTGTAAAGCAGATACCATCCGGCGTGGTCTGAATCCTCGTAGACGACGAAATCATCGGCGCAATACCAGCACCAATCTGCGCAGATTGGCCAGTCCCAGGCCGCGACTTCAAAGTAGAAGCCGCCGGGGAGCCAGAAACGATGATGGTCCCGATCGAAGCGTTCGATGCGGTAGCGATGGGATGGGCCAAAGTGTTCGAAGCGCCCGTGCTCAAAGGGGTGGTCCATGTGGTAACGCTTATCGTCCGGGCGGTCGTGGCCGTACCAATGGTCGTTGTTGACATGGGGAGTCGTGTTGACGTGGCCGGTTACATGACGCTCGGGTTCGGGCTTGGCGCGTGGATTGCCCCGCTTCGGCGGAGCCGACGGGATGCGGCCCTGATTGGCGCGCGGCGGGTTCTGCCCCCGCTCTTCGCCGCGTTGCCCTTCGCCGCGTTGTGCAACAGCGGGAAGAGCCAAGAGAGCCGCCAAAGCAATTGGAAATAACAAGCGTCGGTTCATTCTCTCCTCCTCGAACATGTAAAGAGTGAAAAGTTCTGGGCCGGGTGGGGGTGTCAGCCGGGCTGATCCCCGGCCTTGCATTGCGACGCGCGCAGGAGCGCTGAGGGGTAAAGCTTATCGGTACCGGAATTTCTGCCCGTTGCCGCCGAACCCCTCTCCCCTTGCTTTAACGCCAGCCTGAGGGAGCGTACGCACTATGCCCCTCTCAGCCGCACGTTTGCCCGAGGGAATTCAAGGAGTGAGCATTTCATGGGGAAAGGGATTTAGTCGGAAGGGTCGAGCGAAGCGGCAGCCGAGTCGGAAGTCTGATGCGCGGGTTGAACAGCGTCTTCGAGGCGGGCAACGTGGGCGGCCAGCATCAAGCCCGCGGAGAGAAGCAGCGCAGCCAGGAAATAGGGAGAGCCGGGAAGATGGAGGATGGCGTGAGGCGAGATCGCCAAGGCGAAAACTTGCGTGAAGAGGACGGGGCCAGCCATGCCCGTGATGGCGCGCAGCGAATTGATGGCGCCTTGCAGCTTGCCTTGAGAGCTCGGGTCCACGCGGCGGGACATCAGCGATTGCAAGGCGGGTCCCGCGATGCCCCACAGCGCAATGAAAGGAATGACGGCGAGGATCATCCAGCCGCGGCTGGCCAGACCAAAACCCGCAAAGCCGAGGACGCCGAAGAACAAACCGCAGAGGAGGCTGCGGCGTTCGCCAAAACGCTTTACAAACGGGCCGACGAGGACGCCGGAAACGACCGCCGCGCAAATGCCGACAACAGCCAGCGAGAGACCTACGTCGCGGCGGCTCCAGTCGTAGCGATATTCGGTGTAGAGGGCCCAGACGGAAGGAAGGGAATTGTGAGCTAGGTAATAAAGAGTGGTAACGACGGAAAGTCCCGCGAGTTCCGCGTGAGAACGGAGAAGAGTCAGAGAGCCCAGAGGATTCGCCATTTGCCAGGCGGATTTGGCGCGGCGCTCGGGCGGGAGTGATTCCGGAAGGATGAAAAGCCCGTAAAGCGCGTTGCCCAAACTCAGTGCGGCGGCAGCCCAGAATGGAAAACGAAGGTTGATGTTGCCGAGAAAACCGCCGACGGCCGGTCCAATGATGAATCCGATTCCAAACGCAGCAGAGATCAATCCGAACTGCTTGGCGCGCTTTTCCGGCGGAGTGACATCGGTGATGTAGGCAAAGGCGGTCGCGACGTTTGAGGTGGTGATGCCGGAGATAATGCGGCCGACGAAGAGCCAAGTGAGCGAGGGCGCGAGCGCCATAACGACGTAGTCGATGCCCAGGCCGAAGCAGGAGATGAGAATGACTGGACGGCGGCCGAAACGGTCCGACCAGGCGCCCAGTATCGGCGAGAAAATAAATTGCATGGTGGCCCAGGCAAGCCCGAAGTAGCCGGTAATGGTGGAAGCGCGGGCAAAGTCGCCCCCCTCAAATTGCCGCACGAGATCGGGAAGAACCGGGGCGATGATGCCGAAGGCGAGAAAATCAAAGGCCACCACAATCAGGATGAAAGCAAATGCGCCGCGGCCGGCGCTTGGAGCGGGAGTGGTGATCGTTTCAGCCATCAGGCTCAGCCGGCTAAACCTCGAGGATGACGGGGAGAATCAGGGGGCGCTTGGAAGTATGCTTATTGATGTAGCGCTTCAGGTCGACGCGAATCTTTTCCTTGATGACGCCCCAGTCCGACGTTTCTTCGGCGTTGGATTCTTCCATTGTTTTCATGATCACCTGCCGGGCGCCGATGATGAGTTCCTGGCCGTTATCGCTCATCAATCCCCGCGTCACGATTTCGGGATGCGATTCGAGCTTGCCCGTGTGTTTATCGATTGCGATGATCGACACCACCACGCCATCTTCGGAAAGATGTTTGCGGTCGCGGATCACCACTTCTTCGATCTCTTCCAGCGATCCGGAATCCACGCAAACGCGTCCGGCCGTAACCGGATCGCGACGGAACGCCCCGTCCTCCGTGAACTCGATGGTCTTGCCGTCCTCGATCAAAAGAATCTCGCCGGATACGCAGCCAAGCTGGTGCGCCAGCGCGGCGTGCCGGAACAAATGCCGGTATTCGCCGTGCACGGGAATAAAATATTTTGGCTTCACCAGCTGCAAGAGAAGTTTTTGTTCTTCCTGGCTGGCGTGCCCGGAAACGTGGATCGTCCCCGCGGAATTGTCGTAATAGACGAGCGCGCGCCGGCGGAACATGTGGTCCAGCATCCGGAAAATGGCTTTTTCGTTGCCGGGAATGATCCGCGCGGAAAGAATCACGCTGTCATTCTCATCCACCGACACGAAGCGGTGATTGTCGACCGCGATTCGCGAAAGCGACGACATCGGCTCGGCCTGGCTGCCGCTTGCCAGAATGACAAGACGTTTGGGATCGAACCCGCGGATATCCTGCGGCCGCACGACCATTCCGTCGGGGATCCGCAAGTATTCCAGGGAGTGGGCGATTTCTACGTTGTCGGTCATGCTGCGGCCGACGAACGCGACTTTTCGCCCGACGCGCGCGGCGATGTCGATGACCTGCTGAATGCGGTGAATCGAGGACGCGAAGCACGACAAAATCACACGCCGCGGCGCGGAGCGGCACAACTCTTCGATGCGCGGGACGATGGCGCGTTCCGACGGCGTGAATCCCGGCCGCTCCACGTTCGTCGAGTCGCTGAATAGCGCCAAGACACCTTCGTTGCCATAGCGCGCAAAGGTGTGCAGATCAAACGGCGCTCCGTCCACGGGCGTTTGATCAATTTTGAAGTCGCCGCTGTGAATGATGACTCCCACGGGCGTCCGGATCGCCAGCGCCACGCAATCGATCGTGCTGTGCGTCACGGAAATGAACTCAATTTCAAACGGCCCGATTTCCACCATGCGTCCCGGCAGGACTTCGCGAAGCGTCGCGGAATCCAGCAGGCCCGCTTCTTCCAGACGCTTCTTAACGAGCGCCAGCGTGAATCGCGTCCCATAAATCGGCACATTCAAATCGCGCAAGATATAGGAAAGGGCCCCGATGTGATCTTCGTGCCCGTGCGTCAACACAATCGCCCGCACGTGCGCGCGGTTCTGCTTCAGGAAGGTAATGTCAGGAATGACGAGATCAACGCCCAGAAGCTCCGACTCTGGAAACATCATGCCCGCGTCAATGACGAGAATGTCTTCGTCAAGCCGCAGCGCCATCATATTCATGCCAAATTCGCCGAGACCCCCGAGAGGAATCGCTGTGAGGGAGTGAGTAGACTTGCTCAATGCGGCGTCATCTCCGAGACGCAAAAGAGAATCCTATCACACCGATGGGGTGCGAGCCGCGTAAGAACGGCGCTTCAGTGGTGGCCGGAAAAAAGATGTGCGATGGAGACGAGGATTACCGCGCCGAGGGTGGCCGCGGCGAGCGAATAGAGGAAGCCGCCGCCAAAAATGCCCAGCTTGGCAAAGACCCACCCGCCCAGATACGCGCCGATCAGGCCGAGCACGATATCCGTTATACAGCCGAAGCCGCGGCCGCGCGCGATTTTTCCCGCAAGCCACCCGGCGACCAATCCCACCAGCAGCCAATAGATGAACCTATGGCGGTCTTCGACAATAATGACGTGGGAATCGAGCGGCAATCCAAGCAGAGTTACAAACATCACGCCTCCTTTGGGGTGAGTCATTTTACTCAAAACGCGGGGCGGAACAATCAGGAAGTGAAGAAGCTCAGGGCAAGCCCGCCATGGCGGGCTTGCAGGACTCGCAGGCTTACCGCATGCTCGGTTGCTGCTGGGTCATGCAGTGAATGGCACCGAGCCCCAGCACGAGATCGCGGCAAGCTATGCCCACGACTTCGCGGTCAGGGAAAAGGCCTGTGAGTATATTCAACGCGACGCGATCATTGGGATCGTTGAACGTGGGCACAAGCACGATTTTATTCGCGATATAGAAATTGGCGTAGCTAGCTGGCAGCCTTTGCCCCTGGAAGTAAACCGGCGCAGGCATCGGTAGCGTCTCGATGCGAAAGGCGCGGCCGTCCATATTTTTCATGGATTTGAGCCGAGCCAGATTTTCCTGCAGCGGCGCATGGTTGACATCGGACGGGTTCTGTTCGATTACCGCCACGATCGTTGTGGGATTGATAAAACGCGCGACGTCGTCGACGTGGCCATGCGTGTCGTCGCCGGCGATTCCATTCCTCAGCCACAAAGCCTGCGTTGCGCCAAGAAAATTGCGAAATATATGCGCGTAGTCATCGCGATTGAAGCCTGGATTGCGCACTTGCGTTCTGCCAAGGAGGCATCCTTCGGTTGTGAGCAGCGTGCCGCGGCCGTTGACGTCGATGCTGCCGCCTTCGAGGACCACCCTGCGGCCGTTGTGCACGGGTTGCCACATGCGGCGGTTGAGTTTTTTATTCACGAGGGTGACGGCAACGGCATCTTTTTTGTGATTGCTGTACTTGGACCAGCCGTTGAATAGCCAGTGAATGAAAGCGACTTCGCCGGTAGAACTTTTCACGCAGATAGGTCCAGAATCACGCATCCAGCCGCGATTGGTAGGAACGCGGAAGAAGTCGACGTTGTGCAGATTCGTGCCCGAATCTTTCAGGATCGCGCTAACCCGCGATTCGGCTTGGCGGTTTTGAACCAGGAGATAAACGCGCTCGACGTGCGAAAGATGGCGCACGATTTCCGCGAAAGCCCAGGGAATGGCGCCAAATTTGCCAGGCCAATCGGAAACCTCATGCGGCCAGGCGAGCCACGTGGCTTCGTGATGTTCCCACTCTCCCGGCATCCAGAACCCTTGCTCGAAAGGAGTGGCCTGGGTTGGCTTAGGAGATGCGCGCTTCATTCGCCCAGCCAGCGGTTGAGGATCGGGGAATACGCATCAATGCGGCGGTCGCGGAGGAACGGCCAGTTGCGCCGCACTTCTTCGCTCTTCGCCGGGTCGCATTCGACGACGAGGATTTCTTCTTTGTCATTCGACGCTTCGGCAATGATTTGTCCGAAAGGATCGGCAACGAATGAATTTCCCCAGAACTCCAGGCCCTCGTCACCCGCGGCAGGTTTCCCCTCAAATCCCACGCGATTCGCTACCGCAACGTAAACTCCGTTCGCGATGGCGTGCGCCCGCTGAATGGTCCGCCAGGCGTCGAGCTGTGCAGCGCCGAATTGCGCCTTCTCGTGCGGATGCCAGCCGATGCTGGTGGGATAAAAAATGACCTGCGCGCCGTTCAGTGCCGTAATCCGCGATCCCTCCGGATACCACTGGTCCCAACAAATCTGCACGCCGATTCGTCCATAGCGCGTATCAAAATTCGGAAAACCCAGGTCGCCGGGAGTGAAATAAAATTTTTCGTAATAGAGCGGATCATCGGGAATATGCATCTTGCGGTATTTGCCGAGAAAAGTCCCGCCGGCGTCGAGCACCGCGCAGACATTGTGATAAACGCCGGCGGCCCGCCGCTCGAAAAGCGGGACGACGAGCGCGACGTTTTTTTCCTTGGCGACTTTTGCAAGCGCTTCCGTCGCCGGCCCCGGCACGGGCTCCGCCAGATTAAAAAGATCCGCATTTTCTTTCCGGCAAAAATACTCACTGCGAAACAGCTCATGCAGAGAAATGATTTGCGCTCCGCGCGCGGCCGCTTCGCGAATCTTTTCGATTGCCCGAGTCAGATTCTCTTCCGCATTGGGCGTGCATCGCATCTGCACGAGACCGATGGTAAATTTGTTTGCCACGAATTTTAGTTTAACATGAGCGCAATGCCCTGCTCGCGATTTGCTCTTCCTTTACGGACGAGTTTGTACTATCAATCTCCGGGCAATTCAATCATTCAAGAGCTGCGAGCGCGCTTGCGAAATATATTTGTGACCATTTGTTCATTTCGAGGAGTCGAGGAGAAGCGATGGCCAAGCAGCAAAAAAAGACTGTGACGGGGCGTGTACTGCACGATCCGGTGAAGGACAAGCTTCGGCCAATTTTTCCTTTGGATTTGTCCAAATGCCGCACCATTGACGCGCTCGTGCGCGCCATGGGCAACACCTCGTTCACCGGCCGTCAAATTGGCGACGCCGCCGACGTTCTCGAAGCGATGGCGCGCGACAAGGATTGTTTCGTGGTGATGACGCTTTCGGGCGCGCTCACCGTCGGCAAGATGGGCCTCATCTTTTGCGACCTCATCGAATCCGGCGTCGTCAATGCCGTCGTCTCGACGGGCGCGCTCATGGCTCACGGACTCGTCGAAGCCACGGGCCACTCGCACTTTCGCTACAACGACAAGATGGACGACAGAGAGCTGTTTCACGCGGGGTATAACCGCGTTTACGATTCGCTCGAGCCCGAGGTGAACCTCGACCACGTGGAAGAAGTGATGGACCACATCCTCGAGAATTGGGACGCGGAGGAAGTGGTGTGCAGCTGGAAAATCCACCGGCGCATCGGCGAGTTCCTGCACAAACAAATGCCGGGGCGGGGAATTCTGAAATCCGCTTTCGAGCGCAACGTACCGGTCTTTGTGCCGGCGTTCACGGATTCGGAGCTGGGGATCGATTTCGCGCTCCACAAGATCTCCCGCCAAAAAGCCCAGCGCCCGCTCCTGCGCTTCGATCCTTTTGAGGATTTCGAGAAGTTCGCGGATACCATGCTTGCAACAAAGCGCATGGGAATTTTCACGGTGGGCGGAGGCGTACCCCGCAACTGGTCGCAGCAATTCGGCGTCTATGCGGAACTGCTAGCTCGGCGAGGCTATAAGAAGCTGCCGTTGAAGCGCTACAACTACGGACTGCGGATTTGCCCGGAACCCGTGCATTGGGGAGGCCTCTCCGGTAGCACGTACACCGAAGCGGTATCGTGGGGAAAATTCGTGCCGCCGGAAGAAGGGGGGCGTTTCGCGGAAGTTTTCAGCGATGCCACGGTCGCTCTTCCGCTGGTAGTGGGCGCTGTGCTCGAGCGCATCGGCTATTTCAACAAGAAATGAGCAACGAAGAGTCTTTGAATACAAGAGCGAGCGGAACAGAGACCTAGTCCTTGGTGGCTTAAGACGGCTTATGACCTGGGGCAATGAGCCGGCTGATCAGGGCACATTGAGCCGCGTGCCTGCTCCCGCGTAAAGATAGTCATCGCCGAAGGCTTTTTGCAAACTCAGAAACGCTGGTTCGCCCGTGCAGTGGCCGGGAGCAACTTTTCCGATCTTCCATTTGTTCTTCAGGTTGTCCACCAGCCGATCAATCTCGCTTTCAGGCGTGCTAACGAGATGAAGACCGCCGCAAAGAAAATGCACGTGCGGATCAATTGCAGAAGCGGCCTGCAGGATTTCCTCGATTCCCGGGTGAGAACAACCGACGAGGACGGACAGGCCATCCGGCCCTTTGAGAACGAGTGACAGCTCACGCAACTCCAGCGTACCCGGAGTCTTCGAGATTGTGAAAACGATGAAGATACCCGGGGAAATCTCAGTCAGTTTGTCAACCAGCACGAAGTTTCCGCCACTCCACGGATACCCAGTCGGAATCTTGTCCGGGTATTTTCCATCGTAATAACGCATGCGGCCGGGGAGGGAAGTAACCGGCTTAATCAATGCAGGAGGAACGGTGCCGCCAAAGATGCCAAACGATTCCATCGGTGCATAAATGGGAACATTCGGGTTTACAGAAAGAAGATATTTCAGTCCCGTGGTGTGGTCGGTATGACGATGAGAAATGACAACAAAATCCAGCTTGGAGAGATCCACGCCAATGGCTTTGACGTTGTGCTCGAATGTCGCCGCATTGTTGCCCGTATCGAAGAGGATGCGCTTTCCGTCATGCTCGACGAGTGCGGAAAAGCCCCAATCCTTGATGATCTCCTTGGAATCCGAGAAGGCATCGTAAAGGATGGTGACGCGGTCCTTGGCCTGGAGCGCCGCGGGCAGTAGAAGCATGGAAAAGGCGGCCGCGAGCCTTTGCCATTTTCCAAAAGGCGTCATCTTTCATCTCCGGATGAGTTTTGGGATTGCAGAATCAATCGTCTTCGCCGATGAGGATGGCGGCGCCGAGGACCGTTGTCCACAAGCCGCGCTTGTCGCCGACGGCGGACTGTGTCACGTTCATGGTGCGCACGATCTTGTTGGAAATGCGGTAGACTTCCTTTTTTTCGTCGAACGACAAATCCGGGTCGAACTCCACGTTCAAAGTGGTTGCAAGCATTTCCGCGGCCAGCTCTTCCGCATATTCGCCCGCCACTTCCTCGGTCTCGCCAAAGGAATGGTGCTCCGACAAATATCCATACATGGACTTGTCGCTCGGGAGAGCCAGCCCGATGCTTGCCGCGATCAAGCGGTGAGCTTCCTTGGTCGAGTTTTCGCTGATTACCGTGAAGGCCACCTGCCCCGGCTTCATGTACTTCAAGCCTTCGCTGCGCGAGATCAGCTTGCAGTTCGGAGGAAAAATGGACGAGACGCGCACGATGTTGCACGCCGCGATGCCCGCGTTCCGCAGCGCAAGCTCAAAGCTCGATAATCTCTCTCGATGTTTGCCGACGCCCTTGGTGAGGAAGATTTTCTTAGCGACGAACGCCATAGTGCCGGTGTATGGTGCCTCCCTCGGTAGGCTAGGAGCAAAAAATTTACCTGCTGTGGAAAACTAACAAGAAGGTAACCGAGTGTCAACGCAATTCCGGCGCAATCCGCAAAGAGCGCGTGCCCTGGAACACAAAAATGAATGGGACATTACAGGCTCCGGCCAACCCGGGGTCATTCGCCAACGACGTGTTGCACAAGTTTGCCAAGGGGCTTGCACAGCGCAACCACTTTTCCCACATCTTCCGATGTAAAATCCGGTCCTGCTGACGCCGCATTCTCTCCTTTGCGGCTGATCTGGATGATTCCAACCACTTTCTCGCCAGACAGAATCGGGGCGCTGATGATTTTCTGTATCGCTTCCCCGGATTCTCCGCCCATTTTGGCACCCTCAAACACGGTGGCGTGGCGCGCGTCGGAAAAATTGTTGTTGATCTCCGGCCGGCCGTCGCGCGCCGTGCGGGCCGCCAGCGCCGAATTGCTCGAGAGGGGAATGAACCCCACGTTTTTCAGCGCTTCGGGCACAAGAAAATGAAGATGGCGCCATTTCGTGGACAATCCCAGGATCGCAACTTCTTCGGTCTTCACGCCGATACTCTTCGCGATGCGCTCTGCGATGGAGGGCAGCGAAATCTCCGTTGTCCCGGAGGAACCCGCGTCCAGGGTATTCGCGAGGCGTTCTAGTTCCGAAACCAGGCTGAGACTTACGCTCATGAAAAATCCATTTTAATTTCTACAGTGCAACTCGGCGGAAAGGCACCGGGCGAATAGCACTCGTCCCACGAGCATTGTATCGGACTCTCCCGCGCGGTTGACGAAATAATTTTTTCTAAAGTGTCGTTTCCTTTGTACTTACCGGAACAATCGGCAATTTCGGCGTTCCGCCGCTGCTTGCAGGAACAATTTCAACTCCCTATACTGGAGTGTGCCGCGATTTCTCAACGTTCGAGTGCGCCCGACGCGGCGGAGAGGGCATGTCCGCTACGGCAACCCCGCCTGACGCGAGTTACCTACTCAGAAAGCTTCATTCGTTTACGGGGATACTTCCTGTCGGCGCATTTCTCGCCGAGCATTTTTGGTCCAACAGCGCGGCCCTCGTCAGCGCCGCCAAATACAACGAGACTTCCCGCGATCTTCAAACCATTCCGTTCCGTCTCGTGGTGGAATGGGCCGTTATTTTTCTCCCCATGCTCTTTCATGGCGTCTATGGTGTGTACATCTGGCTGCGCGGCAAGTCCAATGTCTCCGCCTACCCGTGGGTCTCGAATTGGCTTTACACTGCGCAGCGTTATACCGGATTAATCGCGTTCGTGTACATCGGCTGGCATCTCTACACGGAGCGCTGGCTCACACACGGCAAGTCCACCTACGCCGACGTCGCGCAACTTCTGCAGAATCCCTACGCGCTCGCGTTCATGCTGGTCGGGATTCTTGCTTCTTCCTTCCATCTCGGCGTGGGAATCTGGAATTTTCTCTGCAAGTGGGGACTGGCAGCGACCGTCCAGGCGCAGCGCGCGGCGGGGAAGTTGGGCGTGGTCGTGGGATTCACGTTCAGTTTGGTCGGCGTCCTGATCATCCTCAGTTTCCGGTTGAACTGGCACCCGTTCGAGTTCTATTACAAATGAGACAGCCGAAGATCATCGTTGTGGGCGGGGGTTTGGCCGGCCTGATGGCGACAATCCGCGTCGCCGAAGCCGGAGTACCCGTCGATCTTTTTTCCATCGTTCCGGTGAAGCGCTCCCATTCCGTGTGCGCCCAGGGCGGAATCAACGCGGCGAAAAATCAGAAAGGTGAAGGCGACACCACCGCCAAGCACTTCGATGACACGATTTACGGCGGCGACTTCCTGGCCAATCAGCCGCTGGTTAAGCGCATGTGCGAAGCCGCACCGGGCATCATCGATCTGCTCGATCGCATGGGCGTCATGTTCAACCGCACGCCGGAGGGTCTGCTGGATTACCGGCGCTTCGGCGGCACGCTCTATCACCGCACGGCATTCGCCGGCGCGACGACCGGTCAGCAGTTGCTCTATGCGCTGGATGAGCAAGTGCGCCGCCACGAGTCCGACGGCAAAGTGAAGAAATTCGAAGGCTGCACATTTCTCTCCACGGTCATCGACGACCGGGGGGTGTGCCGCGGCATCACTGCTATGGATCTTCGATCGATGGAAGTAAAAACCTACACGGCCGATGCCGTTATTTTCTGCACCGGCGGGATCGGCGCGATTTTCGGCCGGTCCACCAATTCCGTAGTCTGTACAGGCTCCGCGCAATCCGTTTTATTCCAACAGGGCGTGGATTACGCGAACGGAGAATTCATTCAGGTCCATCCCACCGCGATCCCCGGTGAAGACAAACTCCGCCTCATGAGCGAATCCGCGCGCGGAGAAGGCGGCCGCGTGTGGGTTCCCAAAAAACCCGGGGACTCTCGTCCCGCAAAAAGCATTCCGGAAAACGAGCGCTTCTATTTCCTCGAGGAGTGGTACCCCAAGTATGGCAATCTCGTTCCGCGCGACATCGCCACCCGAGCCATTCACCGCATCGTTTATCAGGAAAAGCTGGGCATCGACGGGCAGGCCGCTGTGTATCTCGACGTCACCCACATTCCGCCCGAGGTCCTGGACCGCAAACTCGAAGGCATTCTTGAGATTTATGAAAAATTTCTCGGCGTCAATCCGCGAACCGAGCCCATGAAAGTTTTCCCGGCGATGCATTACACCATGGGTGGCATCTGGGTGAACGGCGAAGACCAGGCCACCAATGTTCCCGGCATCTATGCTGCGGGAGAATGCGAATACCAGTATCACGGCGCGAATCGCCTGGGCGCGAATTCGCTGGTCTCCTGTATCTTTGGAGGGGGCCTCGCGGGTCCCGCAGCCGTGAAGTACGCGCGAAATCTCGAAAAGGGCGCGGAATCCGCACCGTCGAGCGTTTTCGACCGCGAGCGCAGGCGCCAGGAAGAAAAAAATCAAGCGCTCCTTTCTTCCGATGGGACGGAAAATCCAATCACCATCTGGCGCGAAATGGGTGAGTTGATGACCGAGCACGTCACCGTCACGCGCGTCAACAAGGATCTCGAGCTTGCCGATACCGAACTACGCGCGTTAAGCGAACGCATGAAGAAGATCAATCTCAGCGACCGCGCGCGGTGGTCTAATCAGACGCTCAATTTTGCACGCGAGCTGGAAAATATGATTATTCTCGCGCGCGTCATCACTCTCGGCGCTCTGCGGCGCAACGAATCGCGCGGCGCACATTACAAGCCGGAATTTCCCAACCGCGACGACCCCAGCTGGCTCAAGACCACGCGGGCGAAATGGGTGAACGAAGAAATCCAGATCGCTTACGAACCGGTGGACATTTCGCAGATTCCTCCGCGTGCTCGGCGCTATGACGCCGCGAAGTGACCATGGAATTGTGCTCGCTGTAAGAGGGTTGCATGGCTGAATCCAAGCAAGTCATCGTTCGAGTAAAGCGGCAGGACGGCCCCAAGGACTCCCCGCGCTGGGAAGAGTTCGCGCTGCAGTGGCGGCCCTCGATGAACGTCATCATTTGCCTGCGCGACATCGCTGAAAACCCTGTCACTCGCAGCGGGAAAAAGACCACTCCAGTCAGTTATGAGTCCAATTGTCTCGAAGAGGTCTGCGGCTCTTGCGCCATGCTCATCAACGGCCGGGCTCGCATGGCGTGCTCCGCCCTTGTCGATCAACTCGATCAGCCCATCCGCATCGAGCCGCTTTCCAAATTTCCGGTCGTCCGCGATCTGAGCGTCGACCGTCATTTCATGTTTGAGAGCCTCAAACGCGTCAAGGCGTGGATCCCCATCGACGGCACGTACGACCTCGGCGAAGGCCCTCGCATGTCGTCCGAGGTCCAGCAAAAAGCGTATCCGCTTTCGCGGTGCATTTCCTGCGGCAATTGTTTGGAAGTGTGTCCCCAAGTCAACGAGCAGAGCGACTTCATCGGCGCGGCAATCATCAGCCAGGTGCGTTTATTCAACATGCATCCCACGGGCGCGATGCACGCGAAGGAGCGCATCCGGGGCGTGATGGGCCACGGCGGCGTCGAGGACTGCGCGAACGCTCAGAATTGCGTCAAGGCCTGCCCAAAGGAGATTCCGTTGACCGAATCTATTGCCGAAGTGAATCGCCAGGCCTGGAAATTGGCCTTGTTGGGGTGGCTGATAGGGTAAACTCTCACTCCTGAAGGCCGAACCTACTGGGAGAAAAATGCGAGGTGAAATGCTTCGGACCATGCTTACCGCCGGCTTATGTGTTTCGGTTTGTTCCTTGCTGGCGGCAAACGTGACAGCGGACGACATCGCAGCGCGAGCGCGAAAGCTGCATTTCTCTTCGATCGTCGTGGACACGCACGATGACACCACGCAGCGCTTCCTCGACGGCAAGTTCGATCTTGGCCCGCGCGACGCCAGCGGCAGCATCGACATCCCGCGCATGAAGGAAGGAGGGCTGGGCGCGATTTTCTTTTCGATCTGGATGCCCAGCAAAGTCACTGGGCTTGAAGCCGTCAAGCGCGCCCTCGTGCAGATCGACGCAGTCCGCGAACAGGTTCGCAAGCATCCCGGCGATTTGGCGCTTGCCACAACCGCGGACGAAATTCGCGCGGTGCACAAGCAAGGCAAAATCGCCGCCCTGATGGGCGTCGAAGGCGGCCACATGATCGCGAGCGACCTGGCCGTGCTGCGCAGCTATGCCGCCCTGGGTGTCCGCTACATGACGCTGACGCACAGCGGCAACGATGAATGGGCTGACTCTTCCACGGACACACCCGCTCACAACGGCCTCACGGATTTTGGCAAAGACGTTGTGCGCGAGATGAACCGTCTCGGAGTGATCGTGGACATCTCGCACGTGAGCGACAAGACTTTTTATGACGCCCTCGAAGTGAGCAAGGCGCCGTTGTTCGCGTCGCACTCTTCCTGCCGCGCACTCTGCGACGCTCCACGGAACATGACCGACGAGATGATCAAGGCGCTGGCGGCAAAAGGCGGTGTTATCCAGATCAATTACCATGTGGGATTCCTCAGCCAGGAATTTCGCGGTGCCGAGAAAGCCAATCCGGAGATCGAAAAAGCAATTGCCGCCGAAGTCCAGAAACGCTGCGGCGATGAACAAGGCTGCCAGTTGATTGAGACGGAGAAGATCGTCCGGGAATATGTCGCGCAGGGAAAGCTCCCGCGCGTGGAGTACGCCAAAATCATCGAGCACATCGATCACGCTGTAAAAGTTGCCGGGATTGACCATGTCGGTCTCGGTTCGGATTTTGATGGCGCCGTCATGCCTTTCGGTATGGAAGACGCCAGCAAGCTCACGCAAATCACGGAAGCGCTCATGCGCAAAGGCTATTCCGAAGGTGACATCAAGAAGATTCTCGGAGAGAATACTCTTCGCGTAATGACGGAAGTCGAGCGCGTCAGCCGTGAACTGAATTCTGCAACACGGCAGTGAAGCCAAGATCACCAAGGAGAAGAGGGCAGAAAATATGGCAATGAAGAGACTCGTTTGGCTGGCACTCGCAGCGGTCATCGCAATCGGTGCAAGAGCTTCCGCGCAGGCTCCGGCGCAGTCCGCAGGCAAGCCACAATCAGGCGCCGCAGCGAAGCCGGGGACTCAGGCAAAGAGCGGTTCGACTGTCGCGCGCTCGCCTTACGACCGCGCTCTGCTTCGCCCCACGCTGTTGAAAGATAAGGCGCCTGAGACCTACCAAGTGAAATTCACGACCACTCGCGGCGAATTCTCCATCGCGGTCACGCGCGCCTGGGCTCCGATCGGCGCGGACCGCTTCTACAATCTAGTCAAGCACCACTTTTACGACAACGCCAGTTTCTTCCGCGTAGTTCCGGATTTCGTCGTACAATTCGGGCTCAGCGCCTATCCGCCCGTTTCCGCGGCGTGGAAGGACACCAACATCAAGGACGATCCTGTTACCCAGAGCAACAAAAAAGGCTCCATCACCTTCGCCACGGCGGGGCCCAATACACGCACAACCCAGGTTTTCATCAACCTCAAGGACAACACGCGTCTCGACAGCATGGGCTTCGCTCCTTTCGGCGTGGTTGATGGGAATGGGATGAACGTCGTCGAGATGATGTACGATCAGTATGGCGACAATGCGGGTCCCGACCAGGATCAAATCCAAAAGCAAGGGAAAACGTATCTCGATAAAGGCTGGCCAAAGCTGGATTCCATCAAGAGCGCGACGGTGATTGCTCCCGCTGGGGTGGCGGCTGCAAAACCCGCCGCTGCGCCTGCGGCCAAGAAACCGTGAGATGATTATGTGCCGGGCGGCTTGATGCCTCCGGCTGGGGTGTTCGTTCGAGCGGGGTGAGTTGTTTCACGCTACAAAACTTAATTAGGGAGCTTGCGGCGGCTCCTAGCCAGTGTTCTTAAAACGCCGTCAGAGGAAACACTGTCCGCAGGCGTCCAGGCTCCGCCAACGGCCCATCCTCGCGTCCTCGACGAGGCGCATGATATTCCCCGCGATCCTGTTTCTTCGGTCCAGCCGCTTGCTGCCGGCGTGTACTTTCTCGCGGGCGCCGCGTTGCTGATCCATTTCGCGTTTAACGGGCGCTTCGGCTACTTTCGCGACGAGTTGTACTACGCGGCGTGCGGCCAGCATTTTTCCTGGGGCTATGTGGATCACGCGCCGCTCGCCCCGTGGCTCGCTCAGTTTAGCCGTTCGCTTT
>Ga0307479_10001419_pt1 | contig 21765 bp, 16 predicted proteins | sample atmos_gasesECM4C_FD_203743 | JGI IMG/M metagenome (GOLD analysis project Ga0307479, IMG submission 203743) | Hardwood forest soil microbial communities from Morgan-Monroe State Forest, Indiana, United States - atmos_gasesECM4C_515 | ecosystem: Environmental > Terrestrial > Soil > Temperate...
CTGATCCATGACTCGATGGTGTTTTTCGCGGCGCCGCCGCACACGCGATGGAAATCAGGCGTGCTGCCCACGGTCCATCGCACGGTGTTGCGGATCGAACTCGTCGAGGAGGGTGAATTTGGCGGAGCGATGCAATGAGCGGCGCTGGCTCATTTCTGGTGGAGGACTTCATCAACTCCATCACGGTTCAGCTCGACAAGGTGCAGGATGCGTTGCGGCTCAAGTCGGTGAATCGTCCGTTGACGTACGCCTTGCGCGACTTCTCGCTCGACCTGCAGGTATTCGTCGAGCTGGATCCGCAGGGCAATGTGCGGTTCAGAAATTCAGCGCCGAACGAGTCCGGAGCGAGCACGGTGAAGCTGGGTTTCACCACGATTACGAAACCGATGATTGACGAGAACACAATTTCGCTGGCGGTGACGCGGAGCCCGTCGCTCGATGAGATCGGGTTGGCGCCGGAGGAGAAGCGCAAGCTCGAACAGCTGGGCGTGCACAATGCCGCGCAGCTGCAGAATCTTTCGTCGACCACCGGCACGGGGACGGTTGCGCGTCTGGCCGATCTGCGCATCGATCGTTTGCGCCAGGCGCTGGATCTGGGACGGCCGCAGGTGCGGCGGGTGACACCGGCGGCGCCGCCTCCGACGCCGTCGTTCAATCCGCCGGTGAATCCGCCAGGTCCGTCGTTCACTCCGACGTGGACGCCAACACCGTCGACAGGGTCAATCCTGCGAGTGCCGGCCGACACGCCCCATTTGAATTTGCATGGTTCGGGACTGATTGGCGTGAATGGCCCGGCGACCGTGCGTCTGAATCGCGAGCCGCTCGCCGTGCTGCAGGCCGACGACGATCGGCTCGTCGTGAGCTTACCGGAAGAACTACGCAGCGGAGCGCTGGAGGTCACGCTGCCCGATGGCGCGCAGACCGTGTACCACCTGGAAGTCGAGCCGCGGAATCATCAGCCGCATGCAAGTGTCCCCGGTGATCGTTGGGAACCGGCAGAAAGGAAGATGTAGGGCATGCAGTGGAAAGGTCACCTCACGTTCACAGTGCGCGAAGGCGAATCGTTCCGTCACGTGCCCAATCACGTCGACTTCGTGCTAGGTGCGACGCGGGCGGTCTCGCAATTGGATCGAGGAGGGCCGCTGGATCGCGCCATCCTCAAGTGGGGCGATGGAGGGCGCGTGTTGGGCGTCTATCCCTCGCGGCGTGGACTGGGCCGCGTGGGCGAACATGGCGCGGGCTTCGACGACGTTGAAGAACATCTGGGATTGTCGCGGACCTATCGGCTGGAGCTGGCCGATGCGAGCCGAGCGGAGGCGGTGCGCGATGCGCTGCGCGACCTGGCGGTAGTGGAATCGGCTGCGCTGCAATTGCTGGCGACGGCTCCTTTGGCGCTGACTGCAGTCGCCGAGCCGCGCGAATTGACGCAGGAGGCGATCGAACCATTCCGCCGCATTCGCGTGCCGGAGGCTCATGCGCTCGAACAGGGCGACGAGGATGTCACGGTCGCTGTTGTGGACACCGGGGTCTCGCTGGGACATCCCGAGTTGCAGCGCAAGTGTCTGGCCGGCTACAACACGGTCGACATGGGGCTCGGGCAGGTCAGTTCCACGCTGAAGCTGGTAGGAGACAGCTGGGGCGTTGGATTTCATCCGCAGGATCAGGTTGGCCACGGCTCCATGGTGGCGGGAATCATGGGCGCGCAGGGCTGGCGTGTGCATCGTGGTGTAGCCGCAAAAGCTCTTGTACTGCCGATTCGCGTGCTGGCCGCGGCGCAGTCTTCGCCGGACGCGCCGCGCGTGGGCGTGGGTTCCATCGGCGACATCGACGCCGGAATGAAAGTCGCGGTCGACCTCGGCGCCGACGTGATCAACATGAGTTTTGGAACGGTGGCTTCGAGTATTCCGCAGGGTGATCCACTGCCCCATACGCGCGTGATTTCTTACGCACAACATTACGGATGCGCGCTAGTGGCGGCGGCGGGAAACAAGGGAGATGACGACAAGTACTATCCCGCGGCCTTGCAGGGCGTGATTGCGGTCGGATCAGTCGACGCCGGCAACCATCGCTCGCGTTTCAGTTCCTATGGAGATCACGTTTGCGTCTGCGCGCCGGGAGAACGAATTTATGGACTGGCGCGGCGCGGCTATCGGGTGAATTCGGGCACGTCGTTTGCTTCACCGTTCGTGAGCGGGATCGCAGCGCTGATGGTGAGCCGCGCGCGTCACGCCGGAATCGAGATCGACGGCACGATAATTCGGCAACTTCTCGCGCAGACGGCGCGCCCGCTGCACCGCGGAGGATTTGATCCCCAAACTGGCTACGGGCTGGTGGACGCACTGGCGGCGGTGCGGGCGGTGGATGGGGTGGTCGCGGCAAGGAGGAAGGCGGCATGAGCCGGTCTTCCATAGCGCGTCACTGGCCGCCGTCGCCGCAAGGTAAGCGCACCGAGGCGCATGACCTCCGCGAGTGGCTGCGGTGTCGCGCGCAACAGATCCGTGATGACCTGACTCCGCGTGCGCCACCCGGCGGGCGCGGGGCGTTCGAAAGACGCCTGAAGGCGTGGTCTGACGGACTGCCCGCCGCCGACCGAGAGATCGAGCAACGGCAGCAAGGGTCAGGTTGGTTATCAAAAAATCTTGCAAAGGGGACCGCGAACTATTCGTGGCGCGGCATGACCCCAGAATAAGGAGCATTGTATGGCAGCAAATCCACTACCGGCGCCCGCGCATACGTTCACGTTCGACACGCGCGGTCTCCCGCTATCGTTAAGAACTCAGGCGGCACAGCAGGCTTGGGAACAGGACGTCGAAACGCAGATCGCCAACCTCGGGCTGCCGAATAACCCCAATGACCCGGTCACGCTGGCTACCTATGGCGTGATCAAGGGCATGCTGCTGCTCGATGAGCAGTTCGACTCACAGGCGACGGAATTCGCTCCGTCCGTGCAGAAAGTCTGGCTGGAAACACTATACAGCACGTTGGATGTCACCGGGACGTCCGTGCAGAATCGCACCATCTACCCGGTCATCGCCGACAAAATGAATAATCCCGGCGGCGCAGCCGACCCGCTGCTCTACCAGCAGTTTGCCGAAGTTGCGCGATACGTCGTTGCCAACGCGCAGGATGTGCCGTTCGGCAGCCCGTTGTTCGCTGCCCAGGTGCGTGTGGGCATGGACCGCTACGTTACTGGGCCGCCTCCGGCGGAAACGTTGGACATTCCCGAACTGACTGGTTCCACCGTGCAAGACGCGGAATTGGATCGCGACAATATGCTCGTCTTCTCGACGATCTACGCCATTTCGCAATTGCACGAGATGAAGTCGTTTTACACCGTCGATCGTTTGACGGAAGACTTCCTCAATGGAACGGTCGCAACAAAGTTCGACGCGGGCGGCAAATTGCTCGACGACTGGTTCTGGAAACGCCGCGATCGTATGACCGAGGCGGAACGGATGTCGGTTTTCAGCCGCATGCTGGGCACGCCGGGCGGCGAGGTCCCCAAGGACGTGCAGGCGAACACGGGGTTCAACGATTACCTGATCGGATTTCTGGCGGCAGTTGCCGAGTTTGACCGGCAGCAACGCATCAGTGATCTGTTCAGTTCGGGCCTGGCGGGCAATCGCGGCGGCAGCCTGGCCATGACCATGGAGAACGTGCGCCAGAAAGGACATGACCTGGCGGCCAACATGACTCTCTATGGGTATGGGAATGCGCACTACGCTTCGAGGCGGCTCAATGCCGACTTCACCGCGACGTTCAACATTCTGAAGAACCAGGTGATTCAGAAGTTGTTCGGCGTTACCACGCCCTACCAGGTGATCGAACGGGTGTGCATCTCCGACTTCGGTAAAGCGCCGGACATTGTGCGTTTGCGCACGATGGCGGACGCAGGCAAGAAGATCCTGGACATCGTCGGCAGGAACTCGACGGCCTGGTCGAACGCGACCGGAATGCCGTTGTTCCCAGACCTGACGGCGGTTGCGGCAGCACGGCTCGCCCTGGCAAGCCAGCCGCCAGCAGGTGTGGCAGTGCGCGGAAGACTGGCGCTCGTCTCTTCCAACCCTCCCAGTGTGATCCAGGCGGGTGGCCCGTCGGCGATTTCGCTGGACGATACCGAGGAACTGATCCGGCAGACGCAGTTCTGGCTGGCGGTGAACGGAGTGCAGTACGAAGATGTCGACAAACGTTCGCAGCCCAAGCTGAATGCCTACGAGCCCAGCATTCCACCGCTGGCAGGGATGGGCACAACCGGAACACCCGGCGCCAATGGCGCGGGCGCAGCCATGGACAAGATCAAGGCGATGGTCTCGTCCGGGCAGACGCCTTCGCTCGACCAATTGAAAGCACTGTTGCCAAGCGGCTTTGCAGCCTGAAGGGTGCACCATGATGCATGACTATCCGGCGGCGCAAGCCGCCAAGCATCTCTTGAAAACGGCGTCACTCCAGTTGGGGACAACCAGCCCCACGCGGGTGCGCGAGCTGAGCCGGGTCATCGACGATTCCTTGCCGTATCCCGTCGGCGACCCGGCCTATCACAACAGCCGGATGCTGGAGACGAACTTCAGCGAAAACACGGCCGACTCATTGTCGTTCGTGATGGATCCGGGCGGTCCGCGCGCCAGCGCGCAGGACCGCGTGGAACTGGCGACCCGGGCGATGACCGACATTGTCGGCCATCACCTGGGAAACGACGCTCAACAATGGTTTGAGAGTCGGGCCATGAACGGGGGACGCACCTATGGTTGGGGTGCGTCTCTCGGCAGCAGCCTTGATCGCGATGGCGTGCGCGAGTCGTACGTTACCTATGAATGGGGTCCGGAGCTGATGGACTCGCTGCCCCCGGCTCTCTACCGTATCTCACGGACAGCGATGACAAGCCTTCCCGGGTTGCGGCCGGTGTTCAGCTCTATCCGCTGCGGTCGTGCATCGGGCACGCAACAGGTCACATTCGAACTCGATCGCGCTACGCCGCTCACCAATCTGAAACCGCTGATGGACGAACTCGGGCTGGGCGAACAACACGCCAGCCTGATGTCGACGGCGGCATTTCTGATGGGGGCGCGGTTCGTCCTTCCACCGGAAACCGCGACCATCACGCTCCGCCCGATTCGCGCCGGAGTGGAGATGCGTCTCAACGTCAACCTGGACGCGCTGCCGGACCCGCCCGAGCGTTTGCTGCCGCTGTTGCGGCTGCAGATGACAGAGCGTCCGGCGAGTTCGCGCGCGCTGGAACGCTGGCTCATGGCGCTGACACCTGACGGGCTGCCGGGACCTGGAACAGTGTCGGTGCTTTCCGTCTGGGTGCGTCCGCACTTGCCAGCGCGGGTGGCCTTGTTCTTACGGCCTTTCGCGTTGTCTCCGGAGTTGGCGGGTGCGGGCGCGGAACCGTCCGATATCGTTGCACCGGCACCGATCCACACTCCGACTACTGCTGCGGCCTGGGGGTAGCGGTAAGCGGGTCACGCGCCGCCTGCGCAATCGCGCGGGCGGCGCAACTTCGAAATCAGCACGTCATCACCTGAGGTGAGCATCATGCCGTCGAACGTCATGCAGCATTCCGAAATCCTGGGCGACATCCGCGACGCGGTCAGGAGAAACCTGGAGGCTAATCCGACCTTTGCCAAGTTGCCCGACAACGAGCGCCGCGAGCTCGCGCAGAATACCGTTACGGCTCTGGCCTACATTCTGGGCGGCGAAGACGGAAAATCGCGGCCAGAAACCGTTGCCTTGGCGGACAAGCCTGCTCTTCCGCAGAATCCCGCGCAGCACACCAAGCAAGACTTCAAAGATCTCACCGGCGACGATTCGGGCAAGACAGCGGGGCAGAAGTTCAAGGATTCAGGCGCGGTTGCCGCCGATCAAGGCACTGACGACTACACCAAACTCGTATCGAAAGTGGACTTCCCTTCATTCGTGGGCGGGCTCATCAAAGGCGTATTTGACGCGATTAATAACAGCACCATGGCTCAGCTGAAGGCGTATTCCGAGCTCGTGAAGAATGTCGCGAAGTCGGTCGAAGAGTTCATGCAGGACAACGTGAGCCAGAATCACGCGCGCGACTACCTGGCCCAAAAGTTTCCCGACCAGCTCGATGTCGACAACAGCAGCGGGCAGCCGAAGCTGGTTCCAAAAGCTGACGCCGACGAGGACAACATTCCCTCGATGTTCAAGGATCTCGGCCTGCCTGCCGACAACTCGGTCGACGAGGACTCGATTGAGGAAAAACTGGTCCCGGCGGCGCGACGCCGCATGGCGCTCGATCGCCAGCAACTGCTGGCCACGATGGTCATGATGGGAGTGAACCGGCTGGTCGTGACCAACGGCACGATCGAAGCCAGCGTGCTCTTCGAATTAAAGACGAAGGACGAAGTCCGCCGCGGTTACAAACAGACCGGGAACTACCGCGGGTCACAGAGCGCCAGCAACTACGACAACCGCACCACCACCACCGATTCCAGCTCCGGCGGCGGATTCTGGGGTTCGATCTTCGGCGGCGATTCCAGCAATACGCATGACGAGTGGTATCGCGGTCATTACGACACCGACAGCGCGCAGTTCAGTGTGAGCACGACGCGCAGCGAGGACTCCTCGGCGAAAGTCGATCTCCACGCCAAGCTGACGGGCAAGGTAAACGTCAACTTCAAGAGCGACTATTTCCCGATGGAGAAGATGACTGACGTCCTGCAGATGAATGCGATCAAGGAGAAAGCGATGGGCGATCAGGCAGTCGAGATTGCGCGCATCAATGCCGGGGCGAAGGCGGCCGCGAATCAGATGCCGGCCGCACCTTCGGCGCCCCCGATCCCGGCAACGACGACGCCCGCTCCAGCCCACACCTGAAGCGATGCAGGAGCGCGATCATGACAGAACCGATTCGGATCGAGAACGCGATGGCGCTGGCGGCAACCGCCCTGCGGCCAATGCCGGGCCCGCCATTGCCTCCCGATCCGCTTCGACTTCAGCTTCCGCCGTTGGGCTACGGACCCGGCAGCGGTCTGTTCCCGGATTCGACCGCGCTTCGTGTCATCGCCGCTCTTTATTTATATGCCGAGCACGAGCAGGCTGGACTGGTGCCGGTCGCGGAGGTGCTGGTTGCGTCGCGTGACACGCTGTCGATTCAGGATCAAACGACCGCGGGCAAACTTGAGACTTTCTACCAGCGCGCCCGCCAGTGGTATGACCGCAACGAGCGCAAGCTTCTGTACGGAAGACTGTTTGGTTTGGGGCCGGGTTCCGATGAGACGGGGAATCACGACTTTCAGCGACTGTTTGCCGGCCTATGCCTGGGCATAACTGCTTCGGGGTCCGCGGCGCGTTTCGGAAGGCCGGGTCCTTACGAAGATGCTCACGTTGCGGAAGCGGCGCAGCAGCTTCTCGGAAACCTGGGAGCTCGTCAGTACGGCAGCGTGCTGGTCGCCGCCCGAGCTCTTCACGATCAGTTGGCGTCTGCAGTCGATTTGCTCATGGACAAAAGTCTTCAGGCTTCGTTCGAGGCGCACGGTTTGTGGGATTTGTTGCACAAAATCATCGGCGACCAAGCTCCAGATTTCGGACGGCTCTCGCGTCGCGGCCAGAATGGACAGCACATCCTGGAGTGGTTGGCGGCCGCGCTGCCGCAGTTGTCGGGAAGTCCGCCGCGCGTGCCGTCAATCGGACAAGGGGCGCCGATCGCCGTGTGGGCTGCCGGATGGCTCGATGCCACCGGAATTCTCCCTGCAACTTACGCGCCGGGGTTGGCCGTATGAGCGCTGCTCTGCAAGCCGTGACGTCACTGGTACCGCCCCCGTTGAGCGCACCGTTCGCCACTCCGTCGTCGCCCGAGGGTCTGCAGCCGAATTCGGCAACCATGGGTTTGGTCCGCAGCCAGGTTCAGGCTTTGCTCGATGCTACAAACTCATTTCACTCGCTGCCCCAAGCCGATCGCGAAAGTCTGCGGCGCAACCTGACACATATTGCGTCGTACGCGGCAGAATGCGCCCGCGACGTGTGGAATCAGTCGGAGAAGCTCGGACAACGGCCACTGTTGAAGGAGAAAGAAGTGCGCAAGGGGCCGGTGGCGATTGCGGCCGCCGCGCCGGGGCGTCCGGGCCAGCCAAAGGAGCGGCCGGGCGCAGTGAATCAGGTGGCGCGCGTGACGCAGGAAACGATTCGCGCAGTGGCATTTCCTGTTTTCGTCGCGGACCTCATCAAGGGCACGTTCAACGCCATCATCCAATCGAACATTCAGCAATTGGAGCAGTTCGGGAAGCTGCTGGAAAACGTCACCAAAACGGTTGACGAATTCATGAACGATAACATTACCGACGCGCAGGCCAGCGACTGGTTGCAGCAGCGCTATCCCGATCACATCAGAGTGAAAGACGGCAAAGCAGGTCCGGCCGACGGCGCCGATGAACGACCTGCGCCCGATTTTCAGCGCGATCTAAATATGCCGGGAAATCCGTCCCTCGACGAAGACTCGATCGGGAACGAACTGGTGCCGGCGGCGCGCCGGCGGCTGGCGGAGTCGCGCCTGCAGATTCTTTCGACCATGGTGCTGATGGGCGTCAATCGCATCGTCGTGACCGGCGGCAAGATTCGCGCCACGATGGGATTCCATATCGACGCGACCGATCGTTCTCACGAGGAACATGCGACCGACCTGGACACTCGGGCCGCCGCTGGAGGCAGCTTTGGTTTCGGACCGTGGTCGGTGTCGGCATCGACGTCATTCGCGTACGTGAGTTCGACCAGGCAAAACAGCGATTCAGAAATTCATGTCGACACCGACCTGACCGGTGAAGTCGAGATTCACTTCAAGAGCGACTACTTTCCCGTGGAACGCTTTGCCAACGCGGGCACGATCGGACGCATTCAACAGAACACGCCGGTGCCGGAAGCGAATCCGCTGGGCGACGCTCCGGCGGTGGGAGGCACGGTTGGGGAATACAAGTCGCCGCGCTCGGGCCCACGCCCTACCGGGCCGACAACGCTTCCACCGCTGGGCACGCTGCCGGAAGTGAAGGTGCCGGTGAAGCCTACTGAGCCGGATGTCAAGCGACACGTCGATGCACCCAAAGACTCCATCTGGTACGACAAGTCGGCCCATCCCGGCGGCGGAGGTGGCGGCGAAGGCCAGGTGCGCGACAAGCAGGACGGCAAAGATGGCGGGACCGCGGCTCCGGCCCCGCCGGCCGACGACAAGAAAGCGGCAGATCCGAATCAGACCGCGACTCCGTCCGACGGCGAGGCCCAGAAAGACGACAAGGGCGATAAGAAGGACAAGCCGCCGAAAAAATCCGACGGGGAAAAAGATAGGAAGATCGCGGCCGACGCGGCGAAAGACACAAAGCCGACCGCGGAATCACATTCTCTAGGCAACGCGCAGAGTTACTCACCCTATGCCATGGCTGGGGACTGGAGGAGAGATCACCGATGATTTCGCCAACCCCTCACACAAGTTCCTACGAACCTCTCGTCGGGCCTTTTGATAAGGCGCCGACGAAAAACGGCGTGCAGCCGTCCCCCGCCGTGCTCGAACTGGTCCAGGGCCAGGTCCGCGCGCTACTGCAGGCCAGTCCCGCGTACTACCAGCTTGACCAGTCGCAGCGCGACGAGATGGAAACGAACCTGAGCAAAATCGCGGCCTACAGCGCGGCGCTGGTGCAGGAAGACTGGGCGCTCTCGAAACAACTGGGCCAGAAGCCGGTGTTGCTGCAGCGACAGCCCATTCTGGGCGCAGTCGCGGCCGAGGCGCCACCCGGATCATCCAAGCCTATCGCGCGGGCAGCGGCCGCTCCCCATAAAGATAAAGAGAAAGAAAAGCCGGCAGAAGAATTCTCTCCACGCGCCGCCACGAACGTGGCGAAGATTACCCGGGAAACCCTCAATGCGATTTCTTTCCCGAGCTTCGTCGCCGATTTGATCAAGGGCACTTATTTTGCCATCGTGCAGGCGACCTTCCAGCAGATGGAAGCGTTCGGAAAACTTCTGGCGAACGTGGCGCAGACGGTCGACGAATTCATGGCCTCGAACATCACGGAAAACCAGGGGCGCGACTATTTGGTTGGGAGTTTCCCCAGCCACTTCGAGATCGAGAAGAACGACGACGGCGCGCGCGTGCGAGTGCGGCCCAACGCTCCCGACTCGGCGCCGGACTTCAAGAGTATTTTCGGGCTGAGCGAAGACGTGGATGTGGACGACGACGCAGCCGAAGAAAAGTTGGTTCCGGCGGCGCGCCGAAAACTCGCTCAAAACCGGCACCAGATGCTGGCGGCGATGGTGATGATGGGGATCCAGCGCATCGTGGTCACCAGCGGCCACATCAACGCGAAGATGGGCTTTCACATCATGGCGAAGGACTCGGCGGCGGCTTCAGCAGCCACCGAGTTCGACGAGCAGAACGATGTCCAGACTGGTTTCGGCGGTGGCATTGGCGCGTTCTTCGGCGGGCCTTCGGCCAGCATTTCCAACAGCGTCACGTATGTGAGCACGACGAAAAAAGACAGCTCCGATTCGCTTGACGTGAACGCCGACCTTACCGGTGAAGTGGACCTCAAGTTCAAGAGCGATTATCTGCCGTTGGAGCGGTTCGCGCAGCCTAACCTGATTTCGCTAATCCAGGGCAACACTCCGAATCCGGCGGCCAACGCGCCAGTGAAGGGCGGCGGAATGGATACCCGAGATACGCAAAGTAAGACACCAGCCCCGGCGGCTGCACCTGCACCTGTGGCCGCCCCGGCCGGCGCATAAAGGAGCAACCGTATGGCAAACCGACTCACGATCGTCATTGACCCAGGCCACGGAGGCGATGAAAGACAACCATCGGTCGGAGGCTCGTCTCCGAACAACGCAACTGGTCCCGCGCCGCGTAACCTGAAGGAGAAGGACCTTACCCTGCAGGTTGCAGGGCTGCTGAAGCAGCGCCTGGAGAAAGAGCACGACGTGATCCTCACGCGCGTGGGCGACACGAATCTGTCGCTGGCTGATCGCGCGGCGGTGGCAAAGAAGAACCACGCCGATCTTTTCCTCAGCATCCACTTCAATGCCTTTTCTGATTCGTCGGTGGATGGCACGGAAACATGGGTCGCGACGCATGCCTCGGACAGAAGCCGCAAGTTCGCGCAAAGAGTGCTGGATTGCGTCACCGCGGTGACGGCGGTCGCGAATCGCGGAGTGCGGGAGCGAGACCTCGGCGTGCTGCTGCCCTCGCGGCATGATGCCAACACTGCAGCGTGCCTGCTGGAAGTTGCGTTCCTGACGAATCCGAAAGAAGCAGCTCGGCTGGAAGATGCCGAGTATCTCGGACATATCGCCGATGCCATGGCCGAGGCAGTCCGCGCGCAGGTGCCCGCGGCGGTCGCGCATGCGGTCGGCGCCGGAGGCGGAGACGGAGGCGAGGACTATGGCTATGGCTCCGCACAAGACACGTTGTGGGAACCGGCTCCGGTCGACGATCAGCGCTACTCCGGAACGCTCACCGCGCAAGAACTGGAGCGCCTCTATGCGCTCCCGCTCGACGGTGTGATCAAGACCGTCATCGATCCCGATGCGCGCATCCGGAGCGGTCCGCCCAACTTCGCCATGCAGGGTCATCAGAAGATCGCGCGCTTCACTCGCGTCCGAGTGGACGAAGTGAACGGAGACTACTCGCGCGTGAGCGGCCTCGATGCCAAACCCATCGGATGGACCGCTTCCAACAATCTGGGAACGTACTACAAGGACGATCCGGCGCTAGCTTCGGCGCCGCTCGCGCCGACGACGGCAATCACGATCAACTCGTCCTGGTCAGACACGCGCAAGGCAGTGGCCGGGGCCTTCAATCGGCTCGGCGGACTCATGCAGACGGTCGCCAGCCAGACGCACACCGATGTCGCGGCCGTGCTCGCGGTGTGGTACGTGGAGAGCGCCGGCCGAAGTCACACGGTCGGGCAGGCGGTGATTCGTTTCGAAAACCATCTCTTCTTTGACGTGTGGGGAAGTAAGCATCAGGCGGCGTTTGATGCGCAGTTTCAGTTCGCGACGCGCGCGCCGCAGACGGGAGCAGGCTGCGATCAGCGCTGGAAGTGCCACAAGTTCCGCGCCGACACGACTGCTTCGTTCGAAAATGTTCACGCCAGCCAGACCAGCGAATACCAGGCTCTGGCTTCCGCCACCGCCCTCGCCGATCAAGCAACGGCACTGCAGTGTATCAGCATCGGCGGCCCGCAGATTCTGATCAGTAATCACCAGACTATCGGCTACGAAACTCCGAAACAGATGTACGACGCGTTCCAGGCAGGCGAACGCGCCCAGGTGCTGGGCTTTTTCGACTACTGCCAATACACAGGAGGAAAGGGAGGATTGCTCGAACCGCTGCGCAAGAACAACTGGAAGACCTTCGCCAGCGGTTACAACGGCAGCGGAAACGCCGATGACTACGGCAACAAACTGAGCGCGGCATTCGAAGCGGCCACGGCCGTTTTGGCAACGCGGCCCACGAAGGCGCAGGCCCTTGAAGTTGGACTGGCGAATCAGTCCGTCGATCTGAGCTTCCCGGTGCAGTTGCTGCCACAACCGGACAAGGTCAGTTGCTGGGCCGGGTCTATGGCCATGCTGGTGAGCTACAAGCGGAACGCGAGCGTCACGCCAGAGTCGCTGGCTTCGGAGGTCAGCCGCTCCCTGCGCACGTCCTACAGCTGGGACATGCTGAAAGCTGTGCGCCAACATTTTGCGTTTAAGGAAGTTTCCCTGCCGTCGAATCTTTCGTTCGTACCGCTGCCCTCGGATTGGTACCAGTGGCTCGACCAGTTTGGGCCGCTGTGGGTGACCGTGCAGGGAAATCCGTCGCATGCCGTGGTGGTCGCGGGGATTGCCGGCGATCTTACGCCCGCGGGAACATTTATCCGCGTGCTAAATCCGTGGGATATCACCACGAATTTTGACGCCGATGCGATCGACTTCCATCCTGCGAACAAGGGCCACGAAGAAAGCTATCGCTTCGATCGGTTTGCCGGCATGTTCGGCAACATGGGTCTGTCGAATTACGGTGATTGGCGCGTCTTGTATGTGGGCCGAAGAGCGGCGCAGTCACAAGGACTCGAAGTACACGAACTGACGCCGGAAGAGATCGCCGATGCCGAGCCGGTGACGGCGCATGCTGCGGCCCTCGACGACAAGGCGGCGCCTGTACGAAGAGCGCTCGGAGCCGACGATGCGCGCTGGGCCGACGATGATAAGTCGATCGACTATCGGCACCTGGGTGTCGGTGGGCAGTCGATGTTCTTCACATTCACGCCGGCGCTGTTGGAACGCTTGTGCGAGTGGAATCACTTTGATGTGAAGTCCGGGCAAGACGAGGTGTTGTTCGGGTTGCGCGGTTGCGAACTGGAGGGCGACCGCCGTGCGACTGGCTTTGTCACTTCCGTGAAGATCAGTGAGACCATACCCAACCACAAGAGCGCGAACTGCGTTCTGGGTGTGTGGAAGAGGTCCACCAACAAGTTCAGTCTGTACCAGGGATCGACGGTTCCGAACTACGCCTTGATGGAGGAATATCGGCAGGGCCGCCATCGTGCCAACCTGCTTCCCACGGGACGTTATTTATTCTCAATCGGCAAGCACCGGCCGGGGACGAAGGGCGAAGTGCGCGGCGCATTCCTGGAAGCGGACTCCATCGTAGTTCTACGCACGCTTGACAATCTCATCTATGAGATTTCCGACACTTGGGACAGCGGCGACTTTGGCGATAACATCCATCCCGCCCGCCTGGACGGCTCTCGCTCGGCCCCGTTCTTCTCGTCGGCCGGATGTCAGACGATTCCGGGCAATTTCCGCGGCGGCAGAAACACCGGGACCTGGGAAGATTTCCGGATGGCTGCAGGCCTGAGCGCCGACGCTCCCGACAGCGAGAACGGGCGGCGCTTTGTGTACGTGATGTTCACCGGCCGCGAGGCGCGGTTGATCGCAGGCGGCGCGAAAATCAATGCGTTGACTCGCCTGCGCTTTGGATCGAGCGGGCCCGACGTGACCGGCATTCAGCTGCAGCTCAAATCTCTGGGCAGGCTGCTGCGTGGTACGAAGTCCGGCGTATTCGACGCACCGACGAAAATGTCGTACATCAACTGGCAGAAGGCGCGAAACGCGCCTACGGCCGACGGTGTCGTCACTCCAAGCGATGGCGCAGCACTGGGCGTGGACCTGATCCACGGCCAGTCGATTCCGATCACGCACTCCCTCGAAGATTACGACACCTATGAACTCGACACTCGCCGGGCGCCGAGTAACGACGAAATCGTTCAGCAACTGGACAAGCGTCAAGGCACCTCGTTCGGCAACTATGCCGGATATAGGGCCAGCCTGATTAACGGAACCGTGTTCGGCCACAGCGTTTCCGGAGTGACACGCTCGTTCCTGCGCAAGTTGCAAAAAGCGGAGGCCGACGCAACCAAGGCAATCGGCGGCACGAATCCGGATTTCGGCGTGGTAACCGTATCCGGCTATCGCGCCGGAGACGGCATGCACAACTGGGGTTTGGCGGTCGACATCAACTACGACGGCCTGCCCTACATCATGCACGAGCGCGGCGAAGAGGCGCTGGATCGCGACCTGAAGCCGGTCTACGAACGCATCGCGCGGTTCATTCTCCACCGTGGTTCAGTGATTCCGATTGGCATCACGCAGGGTAATCGCAGCGCCGCGCGGACGTCGGATCTCTATGACAGGCTGCTCGAGGAGAGCAATGCGATGATGCGTTACTACCGCTGCATGCAGGATCCGAAGGAGCTGGCGGCGATGATCCAGGCCGCTCCGTCGGGCTTCGATTGGAAGCCGATTAGCGGCAGCTCTTCGGCTCCGACCGTGGATTCCTTGCAAACCCAGATGATGATCGACTACGTGACGCTTGCAGGACGCTCCGGTCCGGCGATTCCGAACAAGAACTATCCCACGGCTCGGACGATCAACCGCTCGACAAAAGGAAGAGCGGATCGGCCATTCGAGACGAGCAATCCGGCGCAGCGCGCACCAGAACTCGGATACATGAGCATTCGCAAGGAAACGGTCATGGCTTTGACGGGCGTCGGTCTGCGCTGGGGTGCGGTCGATTTCGGCGGCGAAAGCGGCGACGTGATGCACTTCGACGATCGACTGGGCGAGGGATCGCAGATAGATCGCGCGAAGTCTGATGCCGCCGCGGCCGTGCCCGCAGCGCAGAGCTTGCAGGCCGGGGCCGCGTGCGCGGCCGATATCGCGGTCGATGAACACGCGGCATTGATCTTCAGCGAAGAAGCGCCCTTGGCGTCACGAAAGGACTGCGACTTCAAAGCCGTGTGGACTTATGTTACGGATCCGAAGCCGACACCATTCAGCGTGCTGACGTATTTTCACGGGAACGACGCTAGTGTGGTCGTCGACGCTCAACACCCGGGCGGGCGGTTGCCGAGCTGGAATGTCGAGCCCAAACCAAACCTGCACCAGTTGAGTCCGAACGGACCCTTCACACCGGGACTCAGAGACGGCATCCCCGGAGTGGTGGACAATTCACGTCAACACCCCGTCGTCCTGATTCCCGAAATCGGAGTTCCTGGGAAAAAAGGTTATTGGGCGATCACCGATGCCGGCACGCTCAAGGCCGATCGGGCTGCCCTCTCGCGCCTCATTGACGACGCATGGGGGCATCTGGCGCGGCTGAAGAAGCCATCCGGCTCTCCTTATCTGTCCGGAGGTCCGGCGTGTCCGGTGCTGCATCGCGCATTTCTCGCGGCCCACTCGGGCGGAGGGCTTGCTCTCGGTCCGACAGCTTCGTCAGTGATTGCGCTGAATATTCCCACGGATTTGTGGCTGCTCGACTGTACTTACGCATTTGGCGTCGAACAGAGCTACGTAGATTTCTGCCGGCACTGGAAGGCGAAAAGCCAGTTGGGCAACGATGCCAAGTCGAGCCGTATGGTCATCGTGGCCTGGACGAAGTCCGAGGACACGGCCGATGGCGCTATGACCATCATCCAGAAACTGCGAGCGCCGTGGACGGACGGCAGTTCCCATCCGGCGTTCGGCGCAGTGCGCTTTACGCAGCATAAGTTTTGCCCGTTTACCGGGAGTTGTCCGGGAACCGGGTTCACTCCCGCCCCGGGGACGGAGATCGTCGAGGTGATGGAAGATGCCACCTGGAGTGAGATCGACATGTGCCTGAGCAAGTTCCCGGTCGTGTTGATCCACAGCGGCATCGATCACGCCGAGCTCCCGTTGCGGTACTTCCCGCATCTGATGAGCACAGCTCCGGTTCCGTAGAGTTCTCAACGGTGCCCGGATGGCTGCTATGAAGGAGGTGCCAAAAAAGGTCGTGACGGAGTGGCAGGCCCGGCATGGACTTTCAGCTTAGTACCTACAGAGCCAATTCCCTCAACGCGGCACAGCAAACCACCGCGCGAAGTTGAGACCACGACCTTTCGCGTTCTGACAGAAGCTGTTAGGATATTTCTGTGCTAAAAGCGTGCTCAAATTTAATCGGCGGTCGGATCCAAAGTGGTGACAACTTGGATCGTTTGGAATGGACCGCGCAAGCTTCTTTGCACATCGCTAGGGCACAGAGCGCCAACAAGATTTGTAGGCGGTTTGTAGGCGGTTCAGCCAGAAATCGCGCCGTTTTAGGCAATCCGGGGCAACCGCTGCACGGTATGCAAAGCGTGCAAAGCCGCATAAACACCGGCGATTGCGCATCTCGTTGATTTGGCGAGTGGGGACGTAGTTCAGTTGGTTAGAACGCTGCCCTGTCACGGCAGAGGCCGCGGGTTCGAGTCCCGTCGTCCCCGCCATTCTTTTCAGTGAGTTGGAAGGAATGGCAGCAAAAATCCCAACCCACAATTCAACCCACATTATTACTGCACCCTTTGCGTAAGGCCCACGGCATTCAGGAACTGTCCCTGCGCCGCAAGAGTCTCATCGCCGTCGCTTTGCGTGTAGAGATCGAGCGTCGTCTGAATCTTGCTGTGACGCAGTAATCCCTGCACGGTTTTGGGCTCGATTTTCGCCTTGTTCACCAGCCAGTTGCTAAGCGAGTGACGCAGGTTGTGAAGTCCGAACCTCTGTCCGTCCGCAATTACAACGCCCGCTTTCTTTGCTGCGGGACGCAGATAATCGCAGACGAAGCTCGAAGCATAGAGCGGCTTCTTGCCTTCGGACCTCATCGACGGAAAAACAAAATCCTCCGGCTTCCCGAAGGACGTTGCCATGTGCCATGCCTTCAGCCGCTCCGCCAGGACGGGATGAAGCGGTACATATCCGTCCGAAGCGTCGGTCTTGGTTTCTCCGTCTTCGCCTTTCGCCCAGCGCTTTGATATCCGAATCCTCTCTTCATCCCACAATATGTCCTCCCAGCGCAGCGCCAGAATCTCCGAGGAGCGGAGCGCTGTCGCGGCACAGGTAAGCACCAGTGCGTAATGCAGCGGATTGGTGAGGTCGGTGAGGATTGCAAGCGTCTGGGCAGGGGAGAGGACAATCGCGCGGTAGCTGGATTTCGTCCTTGTCTCCACATGCTCGACGGGGTTCTTGGTTACGAGCTGGTGCCGCAGGCCGATTTTATAGACCCGGTGCATCAGCCCCTTGATTTTGGAGACGGTGGTCCAGGCCAGGCTCTTGTCGTCATGCAGCGACTTAAGCCATTGCTGTACCTCCAGGGGTTTGATTTCGTCGGCGATTTTGTCTGCCCATTGGGAGACAAGGTAATCGCGGACGTAGTGGTTGACGATGGGAATAGTGTTGAGCGACTTCGGGCGCACGGCGTCCTTCCCCAAGTCGGATTTGAGGTAATGCTCTGCAAGAGCGTTGAAATGAATGCGCGTATCTGCGTTCTCGTCGTTGATACGCGAAAGCAGACCGAGGCGGTCCACCTCGCGCATCGCGTCCTTCCGCTTCGGGAAGTCCGCCACGAACCCGACGCTATGCGAATGCTCCACGCGCTTTGCATCCGGCCTGCTCACGCGGTAACGCAAGATCCACGTAAGGCCGGCCTTTCTCTTGAGCTGCTTCAAACTGCCCCTCTGATAGGCCATCAAAATCCTTTCAGCGGGGACTGCCGGATGCAGGATCGCACAGTTCGGCGCTTTTGTGGATCATCGTTTTCGCAATGGCGTCAACAAGTTCGGAGAGCCTGAATCTCCACACCTTGCGCCGCGCCTGCGGATCGAGAGGGTAGGCGCCCGCAATTCCCTTGCGTGCAAGCGCGAGTAAATAGCGGCGGCTGATATCCAGAAAATCAGCCGCCTTTTCCGCCGAAACAAATGGTTCCGGTGCCATTGAGTTCACCTCGTTTTATTCATGACGAGCTCGCCGCCTGCGCATCCCGGCGCTGCGTTCTCGGTGAATTCGGTTCCCAGGTCATGCGAGCCTGCCGGCATGACGGTGAACGTCGCGATGGAGCATCCCGAGCCGGTAAGGCCGAATGTGTTTTGGGCCGTGAGCTTGATTGCGCCGTTTTCCGCGACACCCGTGAAGTTGGAGGCGCTGGGCTTCATCGCGTCGGCCATTCGTTTAAGCGCCTCGGCCGGCGTCATCTTGTTGCCGGATTCCTGGCGCTGCATGATTTCAAGCATCGTCGGCTGGCAGGAGAGTTTTGAGTAGCCGAGGAACTGTCCGGGCTTGTCATGGTCCTGACGCAGTTCGAGGCTTACCTTGCAAGGCTCCTGATTCATCGGGAGGGTTCCTTCCCATGAACCCATGAGGTTGTTAAGCGCCTGGTCCGCAGCTGATGGATTCGGCATAGCGGGGGCGGGCAGGGGGATTGGTCCGCCTGGAGAACCCCCCGGCCGTGCATTCTTGTCCTTTGAGGACGAGGCCTGCACCGAAGGCGAGGTGCGCGAGATGAACGCACGCCGGATGATGCCGGGTATCGACGGGCCGAAGAACCACCAAACGAGGACACCGCCTACGACCCACATGAATTTCGGGTTCTTGATGATTTTGCTAATCATTGTTTTTCCTCCTTGTTTTCGGTTTTGTTGGTTATGACTGCGCCGAATGCGCGCGCAATGTGCGCAACGGCCGCCTGGCGCATATCGGGGGAAAGGTTTTTGGGCAGGCTCGCAAGATGAATCGGAGCAAGATCGTCTTCGGTGGCCTTGCCGTCCGCAAACTTGCTGACGATTGGCCCGGTGACCGCCATGTCCATCCAGGAGCGGATAAGCTCCCACACGCGATACCAGCGGATGAAATTGCACATGGCGAGCATCAGGGCCGCGATATGCAGATAGACCGAAAGTCCTGACTGGATGATGGAGATGCTCTCCAGCACCGAAGCAAGAACAAACACAAAAACCGGCTCCAGCACGATGCGCGTAAACCAGAAGGACTTGCTGCCGGGAAGCATGCGGAAAAACGGAAGGGGAGGCCCCTCGAACTGGCTATGCTGCTCAAGATCCATGTAAATCATGCGCCGGTAGAGGCGAATGCCGTGCAGGAAGACGAGGAAGAAATAGAGCGAGGAAAGTGAGGCGAGTCCGAAGAGCCCAGGCGGGGGCATGGCCGGGCCCGAAAACGGAATCATGTGGGTAATACCGCTTGCCATGCCGGAAAGAAACGGCAACACGATCATGAGAATCGCGGAAAAGAACGTCACCGGAATCGGAAAATACCGCGTGCCGTATTGCGGACGCAGGATGATCTCTATGGGCATCGTGACAACGCTGCAGACCATATGCACGACATTGATGGCGAACTCATGAAGTTGCTCGACGCTCATGGGTGCTGCGGATTGCTGTTGTTGTGGTTGCATGGGTCTCCTTATTCGCGTGAGAAAAGCACCGAAAGGAAGTTGCGACCCTTCGGGTTCTGCTCGGTTTTGGTGGCGTTGAAGGTTTTGCCTGACATGTAGACAATCGCCTGGGCGTAGGGATTGACTGCATCCGGAGTCACTAATCGCGTGAACTCGATGGGGTCCACGATGTGGACGAGCTGAAGCGATCCGCCTACGCTGGTCTGAAGTTGACTCAAGCCGCCCTGGCTGCTGTGAAAACTTCCTATCGGCCTCCACTCCTTGCCGATCTGGTCCGCGGCGTAATTGCAACTCTCCATTTCGTTTTGCTGCATGAAGATCTTGAGTCCCAGATTGCCGAGGAAACTCTTGGTCTTGCTGCCGGGCTGGTCTTCACCAAGCTCTTCGGAAAGATTGAGGATGTTCTGGGTAATGCAGAACACCGCGACGCGGCTGCCACGGCACGTTTGCTGGAAGAAATTGTCCCGGCGTGTAACGAAATACTGAAATTCGTCCTGCCAGAGGAAGACCGGGTTCGGAGACTCGGAAATTTTCCGCCTGAGCCATGCCCTCTGGAAAATCAGCTTGAGTATGACGTTTATGGTGCGGCCTGTTTCGTGGCCGTATTCCAGCAGCGGAAAATCGCAGATCACGATTTTTCCCCGGTGCGTCGTGTCTTCGGGAGTGAAGTCACATTTGCCGCTGCAAAACAGCCGGTTAAACGGGTTGAAGAGAAACTTGTCGGCCATACCCGACCAGGTCATCTCCAGCGATGATCTCGGTCTCTCATCGAAGCTCGGCCATTTGTTGAAGATGTATTGCGTCGCGAAGTCGAGATCGCTCCACTGGTCGGGCGTAAGCGTGTCCTTGCGGGCGCGAATGGAGTCGATAAGCTGCGCGCAAAAGGAAGACTTTTGCCAGCTCTCTTCCTCGTATTCCAGAGGCCGTGTCGGAAGCGACTTGATAACGCGATCAATGCTGGCGATGGAAATCCGCTCGCCGGCAAGATCGAGCAGCTTGATGACATTACGCATGATCTGCTCATTGCCGCGTTCCCAGAAGGGATCGTGCCCGTGGCCGACTTCCTTCTTGCCGATGGAGACGAGCGTCGAGAAAAAATCGATGACGCTTTCCAGGTCTCCAGCGCCACGCCCCGGCCGTGTCCATTCATGGTGCAAGGGGTCGAAACAGAGGCCTGACTTTCCATCGAAGACAATGAGGTCGTTGCTTCGGCCACAGAGCTCGGCATATCTAATCCAGTTCTCGGTTTCCTCAGCCTTGGCCGTTAGCACCAGTCCCCCGGAATTAGGCACGCGCAACATTCCGCAGGCCAGCTGTTTTCCGACGGTGCTGGTCTTGCCGCCGCCGGCGCTCGCAGTGATAAGGGTCCCCTGGTTGAGTGTTCGCACGGTCGCGTGATCGCCCTTCTCTGTGAAGGAAAGTACGATCCGGTCGAGTATGGAATCTTCTCTTGGCATCGGTTCTCCTTTAGCGGCTGAAAAATCTGCCGAACGTAACGATCGCTGACGGAAACGGCGCACTGTTCCTTGAGGCACCGAATTTCAATCTTCCCCGCAGAAAATGCACATATCCCTTGCTCGCATATTCCTGCCACCACCGCGTATCGACGCGGGCGGGGAGGAGGCAAACGACGAGCGCGCCTTTCTGTGATTCTTCCCATGCCTTCTTCACCCACTTGCCGATCTCACGGCCGTAAGGCGGGTTCATGAACACCTTTCCGGTCCATGGCTGGCTGAGTCCGTCATCCGCTTTCGTGAAAAAACGCGCACACTTGGCGTTTTCCGGCGTCGCACAGGGGTCGAGCGTAAAGCCGCCGAAGATCCGCTCCAGTTCATCGAACAAAGCCCGCGGCGTTTCCCATTCGCAGGTAGCGTTGGAGAAATGGACCTCGATGCCGCTGAGCGAGGCCGGATTGTCAAAAGCTCTTCGCAATGTTTTGTCCCAAAGGGCGTGCGGCCCTGAAAGAGCGCGCACGCCCGAGTCGAACTACTGCTTCGGATTTGGCGGGGGAGTTACTACAGCAGGGGCCTTGCACA
>Ga0307479_10001420_pt1 | contig 21761 bp, 12 predicted proteins | sample atmos_gasesECM4C_FD_203743 | JGI IMG/M metagenome (GOLD analysis project Ga0307479, IMG submission 203743) | Hardwood forest soil microbial communities from Morgan-Monroe State Forest, Indiana, United States - atmos_gasesECM4C_515 | ecosystem: Environmental > Terrestrial > Soil > Temperate...
TTTCCGGAACGCTGGCAGGAACACTCAAGATTCTCCAGGTCGAAATGTCGGGTATCATGGGGGGATTCAATTACGCACTGGCCGCGGGCGGCCAGTGCCTGACGGACGCCGCCGGATCAATTTACAGCATCACTGGGAACGTCCTCTGCAACTCCTCGATGACTCTTGTGGGCCCGATGTCGCTGAACGGAAACCTGAACAGTTCCGGGGCCATCGGCGGTACCGGTTCAATCAGTTTGGGGAGCGGTGACTCCATTTCCGCAAGCTCTGTCTCCGGTGTGACAGTGGCGGGCGCGAGCGGTTCCTCTTCGATGGGGGGAGGCGCTTCCTCATCTTCGACGGGCGCGGGCGGTTCCTCTTCGGCAGGCGGAAGCACCGGTTCCTCATCGACGGGGGCGCCAATCAGCCCCTTTACTTCTCCGAGCACGCCCACAACTGCACCTCTTCCGGCAAACACCTTGCCGAATCCCGATCCGGCCGTGATGTTGCCCCTGGTGACGCAAACGAATCCGATTGGAACTTGCGTGGGCGGTAACTTGGTCATTAATCTGGGGAATACCACACCGCCACAGATTTTCCAGTTCACCGGCACGTCCTACACAACCGCTTGCGGCACGACTTTCAACCCGACGAATATCCCGGCCAACGTATCCTTTACGGGCACGGGCACGCTATGGTTCAGCGGAAACCCCAGCAAGGTCAGCTTCTATAACGACTTTGGGACGGCGACGACGCCGGTGGGCATCAACGTCATTGCACGCCCGGTGAGCGCTACGACGGTGGGCAGCACCGAGTTGGAATTCCGCGGCTCCATCAATAATTTCGCGGGACTGCTTTACTCCCAAGGAGCCATCGAGAGCGAAGGTCCAACCGGCGGAAACGGAAACGGATCATCGGCGAATAGTGGTGGGTGTCCCGTACTACCTCCCCCGGCCACCGGCCCGAACGGGTTTATGTTCAATGTGAGCGGCGCCGTAATTGCCTTTGGAGGCGGCTCGAGTAGCAGCGGCGGGGGCGGTGGAGGCGGAGGTGGGGGCGGTGGTGGCCGTGGCGGAGGTAACTCCGGCGTGTTTGATACCGAACACTGCTCGAACGTCACGATCACCTATAATCCCAATCTATTCACGAGCAATCCGCCGCCAGGATTCGCCGGACTATTGGCGAACGGCGTGGTGAAGACAACTTTGATTAACTGGCGGGACGTAAAGGAATAAACGCCGCGCTTCAGATTCGGCGAGAGAATACCTGGAAGCTCCTGCCCTGCGGAGGGGGTAGGAGCTTCTTACCTTTGAGCGTCATTGGCGGTCAACCTGCAAGTGGAGCTATTTCTCGATTTTCCTAAGACACTCGGCGCAATAGCCCCCGACTTCGGTGCGCGAAAGGGTGACCTTCATTTTGAAGTCGCGGGCGATCTGCTGCTTGAGTTGTTCGTAGAGCCGGCTTTCGAATTCGCGGACCTTGCCACAGCGCAAACAAGCCACGTGAATATGGTCGCGTGGCCCGTGGGTTTCGTAGTAGTGGCGGTCACCGCGCAGGTGCAACAAATCGAGCTCATCGATCAGCCCCTTTTTCTTGAGCAGGTCAATCGTGCGGTACACCGTAACTAGATGCACGCCCGAGTCGATTTTTTGCGCGCGCTCGAGGATCTGATCTACGTCCAGGTGCCGTTCGGCGTGATCCATGACCTGAAGGATGACGCGGCGTTGGCGGGTCATGCGGATGCCGCGTGCGGCGACGGCTTGCTGAAGTTTTCCCGTGGTCTCGGCGGTATTGAGGCGCTCACCGGTGGAGACCCGGTGCGCGGACGATGCTGGCATGATTCATACCCACTGACGCGGAGGCTTCAGGTTAGGAATGAATCGGAAGCAACCGCATTACGTCATTGTACATAACGTATGCGAAAAACACCAAAAGGAACAAAAGCCCCACCTGGACGAAGCGCTCCTTGAAGCTCATGCTGAAATCGCGGCGGCGGATGCCCTCTATCGCGAGCAGCAAGATGTTTCCACCATCGAGGATGGGAATCGGAAGAAGATTGAGAACGCCAAGGTTCAGGCTGAGAACAGCCATGAATGAGATGACGGCAAACGTTCCTTCTTGCACGGCTTGCCCCGCTTCCGAGGCGATCCCGATGACGCTCTGGAGTTGCTTGACGGCCACTTTGCCGGTGACCAGTTTTCCCACGATCTCGAGGATTTGCCAGGTTCCTCCCACCGTGAAATCAGTCGCCGTAGCAACGGCTTGAGAGACCCCGACCCTGCGGAAGGAGTACTCCTGCCCTGGCCTGATGCCGATGATCCACACCGTTTCTCCTTTGTCGTTCTTGTCGGAAACAGGTGTTACCGTAAAGGACAGCGTTTGATTCTTGCGCGCGACAGTGGTTTGAATCGGTTTCCCACCCGAACTCTGAATCGCAGTTACCATTTCCTGCCAATTTTTGAGAGGCTGGCCATTGATGGACAGTACGACATCATCCCGGCGGAGGCCCGCGCGATAAGCAGGCTTGTCTCTTTCCGCGCTGCCTACAATGGGCCGGCTCAGCGGATAGCCAAAAACCAAATCCGGCACTTGCATGCCGGCCGTCGTTACTTCCGCAGAGTGAATGTCACCTTTGCGCTCGAAACTGATTTGAAGCTTCTGTCCGGGAAGACCCTTGCTGATGCTCCACCAGGTAGGGTTGGACACGCCATTCAGCAAGGTGATGCGGTCGCCAGGCTCGACTCCGGCCTTGATCAAGGGCGAATCCTTCGGCAGGCTCACGACGACAAGGGGATCGTCCATGTACTTCGGATACGGGTTGCCCTTGATCACGAAATAGCCGGTCAGCAAAACCAGCGGAAAAATGAGATTGACTGTAGGTCCCGCCAGGGAAATCAGCGCGCGCTGCCAGCGTTTCTTGCTCATCAGTTCGTCGGGAGCGCCCGTGGGTTTTTGCTCCCCGGAATCGATCTCGCTGAGCTCCTGTCCGGCCATCCGTACATAGCCGCCCAGCGGAATCGCGCTGAGGCGATAGTCCGTGACGCCCCGCTTCCAGCCAAAGAGCCTTGGCCCGAACCCGATGGAGAACACGTCGACGCGCACGCCAAAAAAACGCGCCACGACGAAGTGTCCCCATTCGTGCACCAGGATGAGGATTCCAAGTACGAGAACGAAACCAATAGCAACATTCATGCTTTCGACCAAACCTCTTCTTTCACTCCACAGCGAATGGAATTAGCTCTTACGCACTGCGAACCTGTGCCGTGACCCTGCCCGCCACCTTTGCTACCTCTTCTTGAGCTGTTCGACGCGCCTCGGCGTCGGCCGTGAGAACGTCTTCCAAGCGCTCGACTCGCCCGCGGGCCATGCGCGCCAGCACCCGTTCGATCACTTCAGGAATGCCCAGGAAAGGAAGCCGCCGGTCGAGAAACGCGGAGACGGCAACTTCATCCGCCGCGTTCAAGGCGCACGGATGCGTACCCCCCTTTCTCATAGCCTCCCGCGCCAGGCGCAGGCAGGGGAAACGCCGCGTGGAAGCCTTCTCGAAATCCAGCCGCTTCAGCTTGGTCCAGTCGAGAGCCACCTGATTGAATGCCACCCGCTCAGGATAGGTTAACGCATATTGAATCGGCATGCGCATATCGGTGGGGCCGAGCTGCGCCAAAACGGAACCGTCCACAAACTCCACCATGGAATGGATGGTGGACTGAGGGTGAATGACAACGTCAATTTGTTCGGGCGGTACCTCAAACAGCCAGTGCGCCTCGATGACCTCGAAACCTTTGTTCATCATCGTGGCCGAATCGATGGTGATGCGATTCCCCATACGCCAGTTGGGATGTGCGAGGGCTTGCTCTGGCGTCACATGCGCGAGTTGCGCCAGCGGAGTCTTGCGAAAAGGTCCTCCAGAAGCGGTCAACACCAGCCGCCGCACCTCCCCATGCTTTCCGCCGCGCAGGCACTGATGCAGCGCGTTGTGCTCGCTGTCCACTGGAAGGAGTTCACGTCCAGCCTTCTTTACCGCAGCCAAGACCAATTCGCCCGCGGCCACGAGCACTTCCTTGTTGGAAAGCGCGACCGACTTTCCTAGCTTTACGGCTTCATACGTGGCTTCAAGCCCGACAACACCGACCGCAGCGGACACCACCAGATCGGCTCTAGAATGCGTACCGACAGCAAGCATTCCTTCGCGGCCATGATGAATCTCCGGCTTTCGGGCGACTTTTCTCTCATCCAGCAGCTGGGATAGTTCAGCCGCGCGCTGGGCGTGGGCTACTGACACGAGTTCCGGCTGATGACGTGCGATTTGCCCGGCCAATTCTTCGAGATTGCCCCCTGCGGCCAGCGCCACCACGCCGAATCTGCCCGGCAGCGACTCCACAACCGACAGGCACTGGCGGCCAATCGAACCCGTCGACCCCAAGATGACAAGCTGCTTCACGAAGATGTTCCGATTCCCATTGGAGCGCGGCTGCCGTGGCCGCCGCTTCGACCTAGTTGGTTGCGTCATCTCGCCGGCGAGGAGCCCTCGACCTACGACCCGGGAGAGTAAATCATCACCCAATAATACCAGACAACAGGAATCGCCAGGATGAGCGCATCGATGCGGTCAAGCACGCCCCCATGCCCAGGAAGCAGGCTCCCCGAATCCTTTATCCCTGCGCTGCGCTTGTACCCCGATTCCAGCAAGTCGCCCGCTTGCCCCGCGATGTTGCCGACTGCTGCCATCCCCAGCAAATGAACCAGCGGCGCGTTCAACCACGGCCTGAACGCAAATGCCACAGCCATGGAGCTCAGGAATCCCGCCACGGTCCCTTCCCAGGTTTTTTTGGGGCTCAGCAGGGTCGCCAGCGGATGCTCACCGATGGACCTTCCCACGAAATAGGCCGCCGTGTCGCTCACCCAAACGATAACCAAGGTGAAAAACAGGAGCAGGGGACCCTGAGTTCCTGCACCGTGAAGGCGAATGGCGAAAGAGAGTGGAAACGCGATTAAGAGAAGCCCGCTGGCGCTGATGCCTGCCGCGGGGAGAACCTCTACGAGGGGACGCCTTGTGTAAAGGGTGAGCGCAGCGATTCCTAGTACAAACAGGAGAAGCGTAGTCTCCAGAGGCGAGCTGCCGCCGGCAAAGCGTTCCGCCATTTTGTAAGCGGTTAGTCCGCCAGGCAAATGATAGGCAGGCTGATAAACGGCCCGCCATTGCACGTAGACGAGAAGGAGGGAGCACGTGGCTGTCCAGAAGCGGTACGCGCGATGCCCGATGGCTGCCCCCAGCGCAAAATACTCGAACAGTGCGAGAAGCGTCACCAGCGCGACGGCCAGCGTCACCAAAGTGGCGGTGCCCCACAGCACCAGGCCCACAACTACCGGCACCAGCACAACGGCTGTCGCCACACGTTTCCAAGTCATGCGAAGGGAATCCCCCGGCAATTCGCAGGCCCCATCACATCACATTGAGTGGAAAAAATCACGCTGCGCAACGGTAATCACGGCAAGCGTGAACGCGACGATCCCGGTGACTCTGAGGCCTAGCCGGGATTCCTTGCCCCGCTCGGAATGACGCCTGCGGCCGGGGTCCAATGAAGGTGGTTGAGCATGGCGGAGGGCGAAACCGCCTGAGGTACGCACGTCGGCGCGCAACAAAATTACTCGCCGGCAACGCGGGCGGGCTTGTCCGTATCTGCTTCGCCCTCGCGAATGCCGCCGTAGCGGCGCTCGCGCTTCTGGTATTCCACAAAGGCTTCCAACAGCCGCGCGCGGTTGAAATCCGGCCAGAGCGTTTCGGTAACGTAAATCTCCGCATAGGCAATCTGCCAGAGCAGGAAATTGCTTACACGCATCTCGCCGCTGGTGCGGATAAGCAGATCTGGATCGGGCAATCCCCCGGTATACAAGTGCCGCGCCAGCTGCTCTTCCGTCACCGGTGAAGACGCGCCGTTTCCGTTGCGCTCGGCGAGGATGCGATTCATGGCATCCACAATTTCCGCCCGCCCGCCATAATTGAGCGCGATACAGAGGACCATCCCTTTGTTCGCCGCCGTCTTCTCCATGGCCTCGCGCACATCCTTTTGCACGGCCGCGGGCAGCTCCTCCACGCGCCCTAGAAAGCGCATGCGAATCTCGTTTTTCTGAAGCAGCGGCATCTCTTTTTTCAGGTATTCCCGCAGCAGCTGCATCAGAAAATCAATCTCCGTTTTGGGCCGGCGCCAGTTTTCCACGGAGAAGGCGTAGAGGGTCAGTGCGTCAATCTTCAAGCGAGCGCAGGTTTCGATCGTGGTGCGGGCGGATTGCGTTCCCGCGCGATGTCCCGCGATTCTAGGCAGGTGCCGGTTCTGTGCCCACCGGCCGTTGCCGTCCATGATGACCGCGACATGCCTCGGCAGGGTCTTGATATGTAACTTTTCCAGAAGCTGCGCCTCCTCTGGAGTGACGGATCCGAGGGGTTCCGGGGATGCCAGATGCAGCGTTTTGTGGGCCTTGGTGTGCGGCACAACGTGTTTGCGGACACTGTCCGCCAAAATCCCCTTTACGCCGTAAAGTTAACACACCCTTCCACGGCGGCGCAACGCATGATGCCGCGAGCAGCATCAACCGGCAGGCGGAGGTGCTTGTTGGAAGAGTGACGTATAGGTGAGAATCAGCGTCAGCACGATCATAGCGATCGCCGTCACCCAGGCCACGATGTTGAACGTTAGGGTGTTCACGTATTCGCCCATCAAGTCGCGCCGGTTGACCAGCAACAAAATAAAAATGACCACCACCGGCAGCCAAATCCCGTTGCCAACTTGCGAAAAAATCAGAATCTTCCAGAGCGGGGCGCGCGGCAATAACACAACTCCTGCTCCAGCGACGATCAGGACGGTGTAAAGCCAATAGAAGATCCGCGCTTCTTTGAACTTATGGTCCAGCCCAGCTTCAAATCCCAGCCCTTCGCAAATGACATGCGCGGTAGACAGCGGCAGGATGGACGCCGCAAACAAGGAAGCATTCAGCAATCCAAACGCAAACAGCGTGCCCGCCCATTTTCCCGCCAGGGGAATCAAGGCTTGTGCGGCCAGGGCAGCGTCAGTGATGTCCCTCTGGTTGTGGACGTAGAGCGTGGCCGCGGTGCAAACGATGATGAAAAACACGACCACCATGCAACTGATACTTCCAAAGATCACATCCGCGCGAGCCTGCCGATACTGCCTCGGACCTACCTTTTTCTCAACGAAGCTTGCTTGGAGATAAAAAAATTGCCACGGCGCGATAGTCGTGCCCACGAGAGCTGTCAACATTAGAAGATATCCGGAATCAGCTCGCAGATTTGGGATCACGGTGTGCTTCGCGGCGTCGAGCCATTCCGGCTTGGCCAGAACGGCGGAAAACACGTATGACAAATACAACACGCAAGCAAATAGAAAGATGACTTCCACCTGCCGGTAGGTCCCGCGAATCACCAAAATCCAAACCAGCATGGCCGCAATCGGCACAGCAATGTACTTGCTTACGTGGAAGATTTCCATCGCCGCGGCAACTCCCGCGAACTCCGCCACGACGTTGGCCAAGTCCACGAAAAAACCCGTGATCATCACGAAGAACGTCGGCCGGAATCCAAATTCCTCGCGAATTAAATCCGACAGCCCCTTCCCTGTTACTACGCCCATCCGCGCGCACATCTCTTCGGTCACATACAGCGCGATGGTCATGGGTATCAGCGACCACAGCAGCGTGTATCCGTACTGCGCGCCGGCCTGCGTGTACACGGAAATGCCGCCCGCGTCATTGTCTACGTTGGAGGTGATCAGCCCCGGCCCAACCACCGCCAATAGCAACAGTAGCCGGCGCCGCAGCCCACGCAGGCGCCGTTGCAAGTCCGCCCCGCGGGTTTGCGCGCTCTCGATGCCCGATTTGAGGATTGCCCAGTTCATCCCGCGCCGCTGCCCCCGCTAATTCTTCACCAGCCTCGAAACCACGTCATCCACCGCGATCGTTCCGATCGGTCGGTTCTCCTTGTCCACCACCGTCAGCATCCGCAAGTTGTACTTGTCGAAGCACTGGAACACTTCCTTCTCGCCCGCTTCGGGAGGAAGGCTTAAAAGCGGCTCCATCTTCAGCGTGTCCATACGATCCTCCGGCCCAGCCAGTAGTATCCGCACCACGGGGACGGCCCCCGAATACTGCGCTTTGCTATCGAGCAAAACGATGGTGTCCAGCTGGTCAAAGCTCTGGTCCTGCTTGCGCAGCCATTCCAGGACCTCTTCCCGAGTCGAGGACTCGCTCACGAAGACAAATTCCGGGTTCATCATCCCGCCTGCGGTGGCCGCATCGAACTCCATCAATTCGCGGACTTCCTCCGCCTCCCGCCCGGGCATCTCATGCAACAGCTCTTCCGAGGTTTCTTTTGACAAGTCAGCCAGTACGTCCGCAGCCGCGTCCGGAGCCATCTCCTCGAGGATGTCGGCGGCCTTCTCCGGATCGAGCTCCTCAACGATTTGCGTCGTGAGCCGGGCGTCCAATTCGCCGAGCACCGCCGCCGCGGTCTCTTCATCCAGCGAGGCAATGATGCTCTGGCGTTCGGAAGCGGAGAGCTCTTCCATGATCTCGGCCAAGTCCGCGGGATGCAGATCTTCGAGTTTTTCGTGCGTGATGCGGAGCTTCACACGCCGCAGGGGGTCGGGCTCAATCAGGTTGACGAATTCCCAGCGGATATAGCTTTGGGGCAGCTTGGTTTGCAGCTTGCGGACCACCGCCCAAGGCACCACGCCCTGCAGCAGCCGTCGCACCGCACCTGGGAGCCCCACGTCCACCTGTGTCAGCCGCAATTCCACGTTCCCATTCGTGCGCAACTGCGTCAGGTCTAGGTCGTTCACCCGCACCACTTTTCGTCCACGCGTGTCGATAATTTGCTGGTCCAGAAGGTCCTTTTGCACCGCCAGCCATGATTCGTTGGGCTGGTAAAGCTCCAGGGCTCTTTCGCTGACGTTCAGTTGCATTTTTTCGGATGAGATCGAAGCAATTTGATCGTGCTTGGCCACCAGCGGCTGAAAATGGCCGCGCGATAGCAGGAAGTGCGAGATGCGATTCGGCGCTTCCGCAGGCTCGATGAAAAATTCGCGCACCCGCCCGACGTAGTTGCCTTGCACATCGTAAGTCTTCACGCCCATCAGCTCTGTGGCATACAATTCCATAGCCTTCACCTCCTGCCTTGGCGCTTCCCCCCGGTCCCCGTGCTGTCCGCGGGCTAACCAGTTTGCGTGGGGCAAACCTGATGAATCCAGGCAGCAAAAAGCCCGCTCACCGGAGGGCCTCGGCGGCGGGCAAGTGCTTGACAAATATAGACTTACCTTCAGCCGCCAGCGAACCCTCCCTGCCTGATCCTTCGCGCCCTGGCCTGCGCCTGGTGCCGCGGCATCCGAACGCTCCATCTTGCGTCCAGCCCTGTTGCAGACCGCTTGCGGCAGCCTCTAGGGCCAGGCTCGACTCCGTTGCTCGTGCTCATCGAGAGAATCCACGTTTCCTTCAGGACCGTTTTTGCGGTCACAAATGCATTGATAAGCCGCATGTCAAACAAAGTCAAGAAAAGAATCGCTTTTCTTGCAAGATTTCTTGAAAGAATTTTAATGAGGCGATTTATTGGCCGGAAAGAGCATGTGCGCAGGCTGGTCACCTCGCCGGCGGCAGTCCTCCACGTAGAGGGTCAGATAGTTCTTGAGGACGTAATCTCTTTTGGCGTAACCCAGCTCGCCAGCTGCCCGGTCAATCGCCGCTGCAGGTCCTTCCAGCTCCACAAACGTCCCAATGGGTGTCTCGTCCAGCTCTATGAGCAGCCCGCGAGCCCATTCTTTGGAGGTGGCAAACCGAAACGTAGTGCGGTACTTCTCATAGCGAAACCATCCGCTCATTCCAAGCCCCTCGAAGATTTCGGTCAGCTTCGCGGCGTCTGCGACCTCCATCTCGAGCTCTTCGCGAACTTTATGCGGGCCGTGGGGCGCAGGATTTGTCTCCGAGGCCGTGGGCCGAACAACCGGCCTCTTAAACGTCAACACCACGCGTGCACGCGAATCCGTTTTTCGCGCTCTTCCGCGCACATCCGCCGTCTCGGTTCGAATGCGCAGTAGTTGCCCATGCTTGGCCAGGCCGCCTTGCGGCGTGTCAAAGATTAAATTCTCCTCATGGACGCGGCCCAGGCCGGGGCCAACCGGACGCGCTCCGAGCTTCTTCAAGACTCTTCGCAGTCTCTTAACGTCATCGATTTTCAGTTTGATTTCGGTCTCGCGCGCCATGCGATTTCCTCAGATTTCCGAGCGTCCCGGAAGTTTGCTGGCCCTCGCTTTCGTCTCCAACCGACTTCCGTTAGTATAACCGCAGGCACGCCAATCGCTCGGCCCGGCGCGCCTTCGCGATGGCTTTCGAAGATTTTCGATTTGCGTTTTTTGAACTAAATACTTACAACTTAAAAGTTAGAACTTAGGCATGTCCGAACCCACCACACCCCTCATGCAGCAATATCACGCCATCAAGGAGCGGTACCCGCACGCCCTGCTGCTGTTCCGTCTCGGGGATTTTTATGAGCTTTTCTACGAAGACGCCATAATTGCTTCGCGCGAGTTGCAAATCACCCTCACTTCCCGCAATCGCGAAAGAGGCCAGCCCATTCCCATGTGCGGCGTCCCCTATCACGCCGCCGAAACCTATCTGGCCAGGCTGATTCGGGCCGGCTTCAAAATCGCCATTTGCGACCAGATGGAGCAACCCGGCCCGGGCAAGAAACTCGTGCGCCGGGAGGTCGTGAGGGTGATCACCCCCGGGACCGCCACTGACGCCGCTGTTCTCGACCTTCGCGAAAACAATTTTCTTGCAGCCGTCGCGCGCCACGCATCCGGCTCTCCCGTTGGTTTGGCCTATGTCGATCTTTCCACCGGCGAATTCCAGGCCACGGAATTTTCCGGCCCGCGCGCCGACGAGGCGCTCCGCGACGAACTGCAGCTTCTTCGTCCGCGTGAAACGCTGCTTCCCCGCCCGCAACAACTCTTTGAAACGGCCAAGACTTCCCTTCTCGAAGGCGCCGGGGGCGTCGAGTCCCGCCTTGAGGATTGGACGTTTCAGCGGGATTATGCCGAGCGCATTCTCCGCGAACAGTTTGGCGTCGCAGAGCTAACTGGCTTCGGCCTCGATGACCATTCGCAAGCACTTTCCGCCGCCGGCGCCATCATTCACTATCTCCGCGAAAACGCAGCGCGAGGCAACCGCTCAGGCGATGCCGCGGAAAAAGGCGTTGCGCCCAACGTTGAAGCCCTCGCCCACCTGGACCGCATCCGGTATTACGAACATCACGACACGCTCGCTCTTGATCCCGTCTCGGTCCGCAATCTGGAGCTGCTCGCGCCCATCTTTGCAGAGGATACCGGGCGCTCTTCAGGCCCCACGACGCTGATTGCGGCGCTGGATGTAACCGTCACGCCTATGGGTGCGCGCCTCTTGCGTTCCTGGATCCTGCGCCCGCTCATCGACCGCGACGCCGTCGAAGCCCGCCTTGCTGCGGTCGCCCATCTCCTCCAGCAAACCGTGGTCCGCGGGGAGATTCGCAAGGAACTTCGCGGGATTCTCGACCTCGAACGCCTTACCAGCCGTATAACACTCGGCCTGGCAACTCCGCGAGAGCTCGTTGCGCTTCGCAAGTCTCTGGGGCAGCTCCCTGTCCTGAAAAACTTCGTGACCCCTCCGCCCGCCGGCGGCAGCGAACTTCTGCGCCGGCTTCATCAGGAGATCGACGAACTCGCCGACGTCCGCGAGCGCCTCGAATGCGCCATCGCCGATGAGCCTCCGGCCCTTGCTACTGATCCAGGCATTATTCGCAGCGGCTATCACGCCGAACTCGACGAGCTTCGCAATCTCAGCCAGCACAGTAAGCAGATTATCGCCGCGATGGAAGAACGCGAGCGCAAACGCACCGGTATCGGCTCGCTCAAGATTCGCTTCAACCAGGTTTTTGGCTATTACATCGAAATCTCCAAGCCCAATCTGCATCTCGCGCCTGCCGATTACGAGCGCAAGCAAACCCTAGTCAACGCCGAGCGCTTCACCTCGGCCGAGCTCAAGGAATACGAACGCAAGATCCTCGCCGCCGACGAGCGCATCCTGGAAATCGAGCGCCAGCTCTTCGTGGACGTGCGCTCTTCGGTGGCCGCCAAAGCCGCACGCCTGCGCCGCACCGCTTCCGCTGTCGCCCAGCTCGACGTTCTCGCCGCTTTTGCAAAGCTCGCCGCCGACCGCGGCTACTCTTGCCCCGAATTCAATTCCACCGGCGAACTGCTCATCATCGGCGGCCGCCATCCAGTTATCGAAGAGCTCCTCCGCCAGCGCGGCGAGCGTTTCGTCCCCAACGATCTCTGCTTCGACCCGGGCCGCCAGCAGTTGCTGCTCATCACCGGGCCGAACATGGGCGGCAAGTCCACTTATCTTCGCCAGGCCGCGCTGATTATTCTCATGGCTCAGATGGGTTGCTTCGTTCCCGCGCGCCAGGCCAAGTTGCCTATCACCGACCGCATCTTCACCCGCATCGGCGCCAGCGACAATCTTGCGCGCGGCCGCTCGACCTTCCTTGTCGAAATGAGCGAAGTCGCCGCCATTCTTACCTACGCGACTCCCTCCAGCCTCGTCCTTCTCGACGAAGTCGGCCGCGGCACGGCCACCTTCGACGGCCTCTCCATCGCTTGGGCCGTCGTCGAGCATCTTCAGAAGCACACGCGCTCGCGCACGCTCTTCGCCACGCATTATCACGAGCTCACGGAACTCGCTGATCTGCTCCCCGGAGTGAAAAACGTTCATGTCTCCGTCAAAGAAACGCCCAGTGAGATCATTTTCTTGCGCCGCGTCGAGCCTGGGTCCGCCGATAAAAGCTACGGCATCGAGGTTGCCCGCCTCGCCGGACTTCCGCGCAGCGTCATCGAGCGCGCCCGCGAAGTCTTGAAGCGCCACGAGCAGAGCGAGCACGAGCTGAGCGAAACGCTTTCTCCCGGTTCCCTCGACGATCCCGCGGCCGCCACAAACGGCAATGCCGCCGCCCATTCTTCCTCGCGCCGCGGCCAACAGGATGTCCTGTTCACCGCCCTGGACCGCGAAGTACTCGACCAACTCCGCGCCGCCGATCTCGACCAGCTCAAGCCCCTCGACGCCCTCAACCTCCTCGCCGAATTAAAGAAACAGATTTCATGATTTTTCCGTGTGCTTCGGGATCTCTGTGTTAAAAAGTTCCCAGCGATGACTTCGAAGCCCATGCTCGTCCTCGGCCTCATGTCCGGCACTTCCGCCGACGGCATTGACGTTGCGCTCGCGCGCATCTCCGGCGCTCCGCCGAGTCTTAAAGTCCGGCTTCTCGGTCACGCGTCCATGGGTTTCCCAACGGATATTCGCTCCGAAATACTCCACATCGCCGAGCAGCGCCCGATTACGGCGGGCCGCTTAAGCCAGTTACACTTTGACCTGGGAGCAATTTATGCGAATGCCGCACTCAGGGCGTGCAAACAATTCCGCGTTTCGCCGCGAAAGATCGACCTTATCGGCAGCCATGGCCAAACGGTATTTCACCAATCTTGGTCTGAGGGCCGCGCCTCCACATTGCAGATCGGGGATGGGGCTGTTATTGCCGCATGCAGTGGAATCACCACCGTTTCGGATTTTCGTCCCGCTGACATGGCCTTGAAGGGACAAGGAGCGCCGCTGGTCCCCTATGCGGACTATCTCTTGTACGGTCACCCCAGAATGGGGCGCGCTTCACTAAATCTCGGTGGAATCGCGAATATCACGGTTTTGCCTGCGGCCGCGAGGGCTACCCAGATCCTCGGCTTTGACACCGGCCCCGCAAATATCCTGATCGACGGACTTGTAAGGAGATTTACGCGCGGACGAACGCAAATGGATAGGGATGCGAGGCTGGCGCTAAGGGGGCAAACGATACGTCCTCTCCTCCAGAAACTCATGCAAGATCCTTACCTGAGGCTCGCACCCCCTAAATCCACTGGCCGGGAGTATTATGGCGAAAGCTATCTGCGCCGCATCATCTTGCTCGGACGGCGGTATCACGCCAAGCCGAACGACTTAATCCGTACCGCCACGTTATTCACGGCGTTGTCCGTTGTGGACGCTATTAACCGCATCGTTCTGCCAAGAACCAAGATCCAACAACTCATCGTTTCTGGTGGCGGTGCACACAATCCGCTGATTCTCACTCAGATCGCAGCTTTGTTGCCGGAGATCGAAGTTGTCCCGAGTTCCGTCCTGGGCATTCCCGAAGACGCTAAAGAGGCTCTCGCGTTTGCCATGTTTGCATACGAAACCATTCACCAGCGTCCCTCCAACCTGCCCTCTGCGACAGGTGCTCGAGGACGAGCTATCCTCGGCAAGATCTCCTATGCCCCGCCGCGCTACAAGCGCGGCTTTGCCTCAAGCCACTAGGTGCGGGTCACTTCTCCTTCATCGCGTCCTCGATCTCTTCCACGGGAATCGCGCCTTCTCGCCCGATTTTCCAAGCGTCCCCATTCAATTCCACAATCGTCGATGCCAGTGTCGCTCCTGTTTCGCCGGCGTCCAACACCAGCGGCAGCCGCGCGCCCAATTGCTTCATCACCTGCGCTGCACTCGCACAGGAAGAAAATCCGGAAATATTCGCGCTGGTCCCCGTCACGGGGCCCTCGAATTCGTCAATCAGCCGCTTCACCACTTCGCTGCGCGGCCAACGCAATGCCACCCGCCCTGTCCCCGCGGTCACTTTCAGGGGAATCTTGTGCCCCGCATTCACTACCAGCGTCAACGCTCCAGGCCAGAACGCTTGCGCCAGCCGCATGAAGCTTCCCGGCGTGCCCCGCGACAGCGTCAGAGCCTGGTCGATCGAATTCACGAGAATTGGCAGCGCCCGCGCCTCCGGCCGCCCCTTCACCCGGTAAATCTCATCGACGGCTGCTAGATTGAATGGGTCTGCCGCCAGCCCGTAAAACGTGTCCGTGGGAATTGCAATCACGCTCCCACCCGAGAGAAAGGTCGCCGCATACCGCAGCACTTCCGTTTCCGGGTTGACCGGATTGACGCGCAGCAGTTCAGCCGGCAATGGTTTGGCCTTTGGCGAAGTCGTACACGCCACCTGTAGCGCCGCCCGCTTGCCCTGACTCTCAAAGGGCTTGTCCCCGGCGACAGCGCAGGGACAGGGCAGCATTTCGCAGCGCATCCTCGCGCTGCCCGTATTTGGGCGACGCTACCATACCCATCTTGCCCCGCGCAACAAAACATCCGCCTGAAGGCGTTTTTATCGGCTGGGCGTCGAATATAAAACAAATCGCTACCAAAACATGACTTTGTTAGTCTAACTGTCCCAGCGGGGCGTTGGTCTGCTAACCCCATATCCGGCAGGAGTTTGCCTAAGAGGATTCATCGAGGAGGTCCTGTGAACGCTCGTACCATGATGGTTTTCGCGCTTTTGGTTGGCTTTTCCCTTCACGCCAAAGATGCAGACGCAACCCCATCGGCTGCCGCCGGCGAATATGCCAAGCATTTTGCGGCTCTCAGCCAGCTTTCAGTCGCTGTGGCGCAGGCCATGCCGCCAGAGCAATACGAATTTCGTCCCCACGCCGAGTCCATGGACTTCGGCCAGTTGATGTCCCACATCGCCAGCACCAACTACCAATTCTGCGCCGGTCTGAAAGACGCTCAACCGCCTACGCAGCCATCCCCCACGGAAAAAGACGCGGTCGTGAAATTCTTGGGTGATTCCTTCGACTATTGCAACAGCATCATCTCGAATCTCACCGACGCGCAACTCAGCGCCGTGCACAGCTCCCCCGACGGCCGCCTACCCGGCCGCGAAGTCCTCCTGGCCATGTACGTCCACGTCGCTCATCATCGCGGCCAAGCCGAAATCTACCTCCGCGACAAGGGCATCCGGCCGCCTTCCTACCGGATCTGAGGAAGCAACCTCGGCGGGGAATTCTTTTTGCACTATGATTTCGCTTTCCGGATTACGGAGCATCCGCGCCACGTCTTCTTGCAGTTGGAAACCAGCCGCAGCGAAGTTCAGCGCGAATCGTCAGAAGAGATCTTAGTTGGGTTTGCTATTGCCGGGTATGGCTGTGCCGTGCCGCAAAAACGAAGTCTTTCGCAGCGACGATAGCAGGTGCAAGTGCACCATCGGGTCGCCAAACAAAATCCATGTGCGGCGAACGTCGGGATCCGTCGTTTGCGACTTGGCTTGCAAAATGGCAGCGCCCAGAGGCGTGCTGGGTTCCGCGGCAAGAATGGCAATAAGCGATCGGTCCATTCCGCCTTGTGGCGCAGCGTCGGTGAACCCCGAAGAGGCCCAGACGGAGACTGCGCCCCCGTTGGGCGAAAGCAACAGGGATTCCGCGAGGCTCTGGGTGTAAACATCCTGAAAGAAGCCATTGAGGCAGTCCATGATTAGGAACACGGGAAGAGCATTGCCGTTTTGCAGCGAGGCAGCGTCCGAATCGTCGAAGAGATCCGAGAAAGACCACTGTTCGACGGAGCCGTGGCCCGCGTAGTTGACCACGAGTTGACCTTCATTGATGGCGCTGATGATTTGTTGCCGTGCGGCCTGCGGATCGAGGTTGCCAGAAAGAATCGTGTTGGTGGTGAGTAGACCGTCGAGCGTGGCGGCAACGGACTGCGATGCGGCAGTGAAATTGGCGTCAATGTTCTGATCGGCGACAACCAGCGCCCGGGAGTTCCAGGCGCCCGCAAAAGAGCCGCGCTCGTAGTTCACGATTTTGGAAACAACCAGCTGAGCTTCGGCGAGACTGCGCACCGGCAGGCGCCCAATAGGAACCGTACCGAAGCCTGTTTGAGTGAAGTCAGTGAACCAATCGTCTGAGGCAGTCTTTAGGGCCGCAGTATCAATTAGGCGTGTGGGCACGAAATCAAAATCACCGAAACCGAGATAGTTGCGCGGATCGAGGGACGCGTCGCCGACGAGCAGGATGGATTGCGGCTGCGTGCGCCAGTTCTTCACGGCGAACTGTAGGAAGCTGCGGAGCGCGTGAGGGCTGCGCTCGCCGAAATCATAGGCGTCGAAGACCTCGTCGATCGTTGCGACCTTAACGCGGTGCCCTTGCTCTTCGCGCAATTGGATAAGCGGAGCGAGCGCGGGGACGAAGTCAGGATGCGTAACGATGAGGATATCGCCGCCTTCGCTGCGCCGCGTGAGATGACTTGGCGCATGCTGCACGAGCGCTTCAGGTTGCGCAATTTGCGTATCTGCGAAGGCGACCAGGGTCCGCCCGCCGAAGATGGAGCCTGTCACGGCCACATCGCAAGAGTAACCGGCCGAGCTGGATTGAATGGAAGCCGCAAGCTGTTCGACGCCTTGCGGATTGGTGATGTCGAAGACGCGAATGCGCGGACTTGAGAAGCCAGTGATGTGAAGGCGGCTGCCGCTCTGCGCCTCCATGCGGAGCCAATCGCCGTCCGCAGCATAGGTGTGCGCGTAATGCAGGACGATGGATTGCACGACGCTCACGTCGTTGTCGCCATCCAGGGCCGTCAGCGTGACCGTGTTGGTACCGTCGTGGAGAAGGCTGGCATCGACGGGGAAGGTCGATTTGTAAAGGACTTGTCCGGTGAAGGAGATGTTGCCGAGGAGCGAGCCATTGAAGACCACCGAGACGGAGTGGTTCTGCCCCTCCGTAGCGCCTTGCAAGGTGATGTCAAGAGTTACGGGCAGGGCTGTGGGTGCGCTGTGCGTAACCACGAGGTCCTGGTCAACCGGATCGGAAGTGACAACCGCGCCGAAGAAGTTGTCCTCATCCTCTCTGTTAATCAGCGCGGCGAAGTACGTCGTGCGGTCTTCGCGGATCGAGGTGTACGGGAAGCTGGACGGTTCGCCGCTCCCGTCGAAGTCGGATCGGGCTCGCGAAATGCGTTTGCCGGGTTCGCGGCCTTCGATGAGCCAATAGACGCGCGTGCCGGAATACGGCGTGTCTATGCCCGTGCCGTAAAATTCGATGGCATCGTTTGGACCCAAGCGGCCGAACTGGTTGCCGAGAATCAGGAGTGGCCGCTCGACGCCTTCGGCGAAGAGCTGCAAATTGCGTGCATTCCAATCGGGGTTGAACCCAGCCGAGACGAGCTGCTCGTAGTTGATGTGGTACCAGCCTTCTCTTCCGACGGTAACCTTGACGGCGGGCTCCTGATCCAGCGTTCCGTTCGTGGCGTGCGACCGGTCCTCACCAGTTAGGTTCTCAGCGGGCGCAGATTCGGCTTGGCGCTGGCGCGGCCAGGCTACCGGGGCAAGCTGCTGGTTCAGCGCAGAATCGCGGGCTGCGCGATTCAAATGCGTCAGGAGCTGGGCGGAAGCTTCCAGGCGCAGAGTGGAAGGCGCAGCGCTGATCTGCGCGGGCCCATGTTGGCTCTTGACTGCGCTCAGGTCGACATCTTCGAGCCAATAGGTAGCGTCCGCTGATTCACGCTGCGGATCCACCCACTGATAGGTTTTTGCCGCGTGCTGCGGGTGACCGCCGCGCAGCATCAAAGCGGAACCTGCGATCAGGGACGGATTCAGCCGATGGCCGCCGGAGCTGTCCTGGCGATAGACGTTGAAGCCGAGATTGCGGACTTCCTCACGGGTTTTCCACTCGAGGAGCACGCCCGAACTCCCCTGCGAAAACGCGTTGAAGGACACAAGCTGGACCGCGGTGGGAGCCTGAATCGTGGAAACAACCGTCGAACTGTTGTTCGTCAGATTAGGGTCGCTCGTTGTCGAGCTTACGGTGGTGGTATTGGAAGCGGTCGAAACAGAACTAAAAGTCGAGGCAGTGACATTGATTGTAACAATTGCCAAGGCGCCGGGGTTCATCGATCCCAGATTGCAGGTCACCGTGCCGCCCGCTTGCGAGCACGTCCCTTGCGTGGTGGACACCGAAGTAAAAGAGACTTGCGCAGGAAGCGGGTCGCTTACGGTCACGCCTTGGGCCGTGGCAGGACCGTTGTTGTCGATTTGGAGCGTATAAACCAGATTCGTGTTTTGATCCACAGGTTCGGGCGAAGCGGTCTTCAAGATGGACATGTCTGCCTGCGACGGGGACGCCACTACCGTTGACGCGGAAGCGCTGTTGTTCGCAGGGTTTGGATCGCCGGTCGCCGATGAAACCGCAGGATTATTTGAGATGACGGTTCCCGGTGTGGTTCCCGTGTTCACTTTAACGACGAGCGGGAAACCGGCCGACGTGGTCGCCGTCATCGTCGCCAAAGTGCAACTGATGGATCCTGTGCCACCCACTGGTGGCGTAGTGCAAGTCCATCCCGCGGGAACGCCAAGCGAAACGAATGTAGTATTCGCAGGAATTGTTTCGGTGAAAGTATTGGTTAGAGCTGGATTCGGCCCGTTGTTTGACACCGTCTGCGAAAAAGTGATGTTGTTCCCCGCTAGAACTGGGTTGGGCGATGCGGAGGTAGTCACAGCAAGATCCGTCTGGGTGGCCCCGGCCACGGTGACGTTGGCGGTCGCGGTATTGTTGGATGGATTGGGATCCGGTGTGGCAGATGAGATCGTGGCTGTATCGGATAAGATTGTTCCTGAAGCCGTGGCCGCGCTGACGTTGAAAACAGGCTGGAACGTGGCGGATGCTCCGGCAGCCAAGTTCGAAATCGTGCAGGTGATGGTCCCAGTCCCGCCAACAGACGGCGTCACACAGGACCAACCGCCTGGAGGAGCGAGGGAAAAGAAAGTTGTATTTGCAGGCACAGTTTCCGTAAAGCTGACCGAAGAGGCCGGCGACGGACCAGCGTTCATGACGGATTGAGTAAAAGTGACGTTCTGTCCCGCTGCGACGGGGTTTGGCGAACCGCTATTCGTTACGGTTAGGTCCGAGCCGCCAGGAGAAGTCACGAGCGTGGTGACGCTTGCCGAGTTGTTGCCCAGCTGGGGATCGACCGTTCCAGAACTTACGGAGGCTGTGTCCGTAATCTGGGTCTGATTTGTGGTGCCCGGATTTACTTGTACAACGAGAGTAAACGTCGAAGATCCGCCATTCGCTACCAGGGGATTGGTGCAGGACACGTTACCCGCCGCGCCGACCGCCGGAGTCGTGCACGTCCATCCCGCCGGCACGGTAATTGACTGGAACGTTGTATTCGCAGGGATCGCTTCGGCGAAAACGCCGTTTACCGCCGCTTGAGGACCATTGTTTGAAACTACCTGGGTGTAAGTGATATTCGATCCGGGCGTTACCACCGACGGTGTACCGGAATTTGTTACTGCAAGGTCGGCCCTCGCACACGAGCCTCCCGACTGAGCGCCTGGCAAAGGGCTTGAGACATTGGTTGCGGAGATGCCGTCTGCGCCCGGCGTGCTACCGAAAGCGTCCTTCGCCATCGTGGTCTGACCGTTCGCTCCGCCTGCCACGCTTAGACTTGCGGGCGTGGAAGAAACAAGGATCACGCCGCCGCCTCCGCCGCCTCCCGGTCCATGGCGATTGCCCGGATAAGTTCCGGGAGCTTGTGTCAACCAAGCACTACCGCCGTGGCCGCCGTTTGCGCTCACGGTCAGACCACCCAAATTGCCGCTGGCCGCGAGAACAATAATTGATCCACCAGCGCCGCCGCCCCCTCCGGCGTCGTTTTGAGCATTGAGTGCCGATTGACCGTTTGCTGTAAGTGCGCCTGCCCCCATTATGGAACCGGCGTGAATCATGACAATGCCGCCACCTGCGGCGCCGCTGCTGTTTATGCCCGCGGGATTCCCATTGGGGGGGTCGGCCGTTCCGTTGTTCGTTGTTCCTGCACCGCCACCACCGCCTAGAACGACAGTATTGGATGCTGCGGGGAAGGACGCACCTCCGAATCCACCGGAATTGACGGACGTACTCCACCCGTATCCGCCTTTTCCGCCAGTTCCCCCATTACCCCCACCACCGGCACCAGTGTTTTGATTGTTCGCCACTGGATTACCGTCCGTTCCGCCGCCACCTGCGTTACCTGGCGCCCCTCTTGCATAGCTTCCGTTTGTGTAACCTTCCACGCCTGTGTCTGTAACAAGGGTGAATGCAAGATTCGTGAGGAATCGTGGAGTGCCCGCAAGCCCTTCGCCCTTGGAGCCGTTCGTTGCGACTCCGGCGCTCGTACGATAGTCCGTATTCGCGCCAGCACCTCCTAGGAGTTCGCGTCCCGCGCCTCCGCGGAATCCCAAGCCATCCACGCTAACAGTTCCACCCAAAGTCAACTGCGCAGAGGCATCCAAGGCAAGCACGCCTCCCACGGAACCATTCCACCCAAGTGCGGTCAAGCTCGAACTCAAAGTTGCCGTCGAGTATTGTGGAACCCGAATGACCTGGAACGTTCGCTGGCCATGCCCAGCCCCACCTCCAACGAAAGCCGAGCTCTCATAGGAGTTGAGTAGGCCACCCCCACTCCCCGCACCGGTAAAATCGAGCGTTCCGCCCCCCGCTGGAACCGCGCTTGTTGCGTCCACGAATTCAAATTGTCCGGCGCTTCTTAGATTAGTCGCACCGGAAGCTGGATCGCCCGCGATGCCATCGCCGTAGGCCCCCGACTGAGTCGAATTGATATCGGCGTCCTGCATTTGAATGATCAGGAGTCGATCGCCAACGGAAATCGAGGTGCCAGCCCCAGAAGAGGCCCCTAACGCCACGGAGGTGGAGCCTGCCACCAGAGTCGTCACTCCATTTGGAGGGTAATACGTATTGATGATTCCGGTGAGCGTGCCTCCCGGTCCATCTTTGCCGGGAGTGGAGCAAGTACTTGGCGAAACGCTGGAAGTAACGGTCGCGCTATTGTTTCCG
>Ga0307479_10001421_pt1 | contig 21757 bp, 24 predicted proteins | sample atmos_gasesECM4C_FD_203743 | JGI IMG/M metagenome (GOLD analysis project Ga0307479, IMG submission 203743) | Hardwood forest soil microbial communities from Morgan-Monroe State Forest, Indiana, United States - atmos_gasesECM4C_515 | ecosystem: Environmental > Terrestrial > Soil > Temperate...
ACCGCGCCGCCGTCGTGGAGCGTGTGCGATCGCTGGTTCCTAAAGCCCGGGTGCTGGCCGCCGTCGATACCCTGACCTACCTGGAAAAGGGCGGCCGCATCGGAAGAGCGCGAGCGTTGCTCGGCTCCCTGCTCGACGTCAAGCCGTTGATTACGCTCCAGGACGGCGAGGTGGCCCCGCTCGGTCGGGCGCGCGGACGGCCGCAGGCCATCGACCGGCTGGTCGAACTGCTGCAGCGCGACGGCAAACTGAGCAACCTGGCGGTGCTCCACGGCGGCTCGCTCGCCGACGCGGAGCGGCTCAAGGAGCGGGTGTCGGGGAACTACCCGGGTCTCGAGATCCCGATCGCCGAGACCGGAGCCGTCATCAGCACCTATACCGGACCCGGGGTGATCGGCTTCACCTACCTGATCGCCTGACCGTGCCGCGGCTCTCCCCGGCTGATCCGGTGACCGCCATCACCGGGATCAACACCGCGTACGGCGCCCGGCTCGAACGGCTTGGGGTGAAAACGGTGCGAGATCTACTCCTCTACTTCCCGCGGAGGCACCAGGATTTCGGAAGCGTCACACCGATTGCCTGGATCCGCCCCGGCATGCGGACGACCGTGCGGGGGCGGGTTTATGAGGTCAAGCGCCAATTCACCCCCCGGCGGCACATGCAAATCGCCAAGGCCACCATCTCCGATGACTCCGGACAGTTGAACCTGGTCTGGTTCAACCAGCCATACATCGCGAATTACCTGCAGACCGGCGACCAGATCTATGTCGCCGGCGAAGTCGACCTCAACGGTGGGCTGGTGATGAAGAACCCGGAGTACGAGAAGGTCTCCAACGACCCCAGCCACGCTGCCCGCATCGTGCCGATCTATCCGGAGACGAAGGGGCTGACGTCCCGCTGGCTCCGCCCCAAAATCCGGCTCCTGCTCTGGCTGGCCGACCAACTGGAGGAGGTGCTGCCAGCCGAGCTACTCAAGCGCCGCGGCTTCATGCCTCGGCCTGAAGCCATCCGCCAGATCCATTTCCCCGACTCCATGGACATCCTCGACCAGGCCCGTGAGCGCTTCGGTTTCGAGGAGATGTTCCTCAACCAGGTCGCCGTTCAGCAAGCCAAGCGCGCCCGGCAGGCCCACGCCGCGCACTCGATTCCGTTCGAGCAAGCCACGGCGCGCGCCTTCGTCGCGGCGCTGCCCTTCAAGCTGACCAACGCTCAGCGCACGGCGGCCTGGCAGATCCTCAAAGACATCGCCCGCCCGGAGCCGATGAACCGCCTGCTGGAGGGTGACGTCGGGTCGGGCAAGACGGTAGTCGCGGCCATGGCCATACATCACGTCTCGCACGCCGGCTTTCAATCGATGCTGCTGGCGCCGACCGAAATCCTCGCCCGCCAGCACGCCGAGGTGGTGGAGTCGCTGCTGCGACCCTTCGGCATCGTCGTCGGCATGTTATTGGGGAGCACGCCGACGGCCGCCCGGCGCGCCTTGCTGACCTCCCTTGCCGAGGGGTCCGTTGACCTGCTGGTTGGCACGCACGCCCTGATCGAGGAGGACGTCCGATTCAAGCAGCTGGCGCTGGCCGTGGTCGACGAGCAGCATCGGTTTGGCGTGGGTCAGCGGTTATCGGTGCGCCAGGGGGAACGCTGGCCGCATTTTCTCTCCATGACGGCCACGCCCATCCCGCGAACGCTGGGCCTGACCCTGTTCGGCGACCTCGATATCTCTGTCCTCACCGAGATGCCACCCGGCCGGCTGCCGGTGACCACGAGGCTGGTGCCGCCCGATGAGCGGCCGGCCGCTTACGACTTCATCCGTCAGCAGGTGGTGGGCGGCCGGCAGGTGTTTGTCATCTGTCCGCTGATCCAGGAGTCGGACAAACTCGGGGTCCGCTCGGCGACCCAGGAAGCCGAGAAATTGCAGCGCGAGGTCTTCCCCGAGCTGGCTTCGCGGATCGCCTTGCTGCATGGACGGATGAAAACCGCGGAAAAGGAGGAGGTGATGGCGAAATTTCAGCGTGGGGAGGTCGCCATCCTGGTGTCGACCTCGGTGGTCGAAGTCGGCATCGACATCCCCAACGCGACGGTGATGATGATCGAGGGGGCCGAGCGGTTCGGCCTGGCCCAGCTGCACCAGTTTCGTGGGCGGATTGGCCGCGGGGTGCACGAATCCACCTGCCTCTTGTTTACCGATATGGAAGACCCAGAGACGATCCGCCGCCTTAATGCGGTCGTCACCCATCAGAGCGGCTTCGATCTGGCCGAGATCGATCTCCAGCTGCGGGGAATGGGGGAGCTGCACGGGTTCCGGCAGCACGGCAACGAGTTCAAGATGGCCAGCTTGCTCGACGCGGCGCTGATCAGCGACGCCCAGACCGAGGCCGTCCGCCTCTTGGACCGCGATCCGACCTTGGCCGGCGAGCCGGCCCTCCGCCGCCAGCTTTCGGCCTATCATCGGGTGTTCGCGTTGGATTAGCCGGCGCTCCTGGTGGCGGCGGGCTGCTGGGTGCCACCCGCCACAACCGGGTCAACAGCCGGCCAACCGTGAGGCCCGCGGCGATCGGAAGGACGAGCACCAGGATGATGCCGAGCACCGCCTCGACGACGATTATGCTGGCGCTCCTTTCCTGGCGCGGCTCGCCGAAGCGGGCGCGCCTGATTTACTCATCGCATGCCAGGACCGGCGACACGGGTCACCGCCGGCGCGAGTCGGGGACGGCTGCTGAAGACGCCACCCGGTCGGGCAACGCGCCCCACCACCGCGCTCGTCCGGGAAGCGTTGTTCAACATCATCGGCGACAGCATACGCGGTGCGCGGGTGCTGGACCTGTTTGCCGGAGCGGGAACGCTCGGCATCGAAGCCCTTTCGCGCGGCGCGGCAACGGCAACCTTTGTGGAACGCGACCGAGCCTGTGCTAACATCGTCGCCGAGAATTTGGCCGCAACCGGCTTCGCCCAGCAGGGCGACGTTGCAAGTGCCGATGCCATCGACTGGCTGAGGGCGCACAAGAGCGACCTCACCACCTACAACCTTCTGTTGTTGGATCCGCCGTACCGTGACAGCGCCGCCCTCAGCGGCACGCTGCACGCGCTCGACCAGGCGCCGCTGCGCGATCAAGCCCTTGTCGTGGTCGAGCACTATCGCGACCAGCCGCTGCCATCGCTCCAGCACCTGGCCCAGCTGCGCGAGCGCGACTATGGAACGACCCGCCTCACGTTTTTCAGGTACGCGTGATTACCGCGGTCTACCCGGGAAGCTTCGACCCGCTGACCCACGGCCATCTCGACATCGTCGATCGCGCCGCCCGCATCTTTGATCGGGTCGTGATCGCCGTCCTGGAGAATCCCAGCAAGCGGCCACTGTTCAGCACCGGGGAACGGGTCAGCATGATCCGGGAGAGCCTGGGTGAGCGTCCCGGCGTCGAGGTCAGCACCTTCAACGGGCTGACCATCGATTTCGCGCGACAGGTCGGCGCCAAGGTCATCGTCCGCGGCCTGCGCGCCGTGTCAGACTTTGAGAGCGAGTTCCAGATGGCGCTGATGAATCGCCGGCTGGAGCCCGAGGTCACGACCGTCTTCATCCCCACCAGCCTGCGCCACCTGTTTCTCAGCTCCAGCCTGATCAAGGAACTCGCCGAGTTCGGCGGAGACATCGCGGAATTCGTCCCAGCCAACGTCGTCGGACCGCTCAAGCAACGTCTTACATCAAGGGAGCAGCAGCATGAACATCCATGAAGCCGTCGACCGCCTCGAGTACCTGATCGCCCATAGCCGCCAGATCCCCCTGACCCGAACCGTGGTCATCGACCAGGAAGAAGCGCTGGCCTGCATCGACGACCTGCGCCTCAGCCTGCCCGATGAGATCAAACAGGCACGCTGGACGCTACAGGAGCAGCAGCGGTTGCTGTCCGAGGCACAGGCGGAGGCCGCCCGGACGGTCAGCAAGGCCAGTGAGAGGGCGCAGACCATGATCGGGCAGCACGAGCTGGTGAAGCGGGCAGAAAAGCAGGCGGACGCGATGCTCAAGGAGGCGGCGGCGAAAGCCGAGGAAACCCGGCGGGCCGCCGATCGCTATGCCTGGGACGTGATGCAGTCGCTCGAGACACAATTGCTCCGAACGGTTGCCACGGTCAAGAAAGGCGTGGAGGCGCTGCGCACGTCGCCGGCCAAACCCACCCGGGAGGTCGAGGTCGTCAGCGGCCGCTAGCCCCTTATAATGGCTTGCTCATGGCCCTTCCAAAGACTCGTTATGCCCATGCCCGCCAGGGGGAACGCCGCGCCCACCTGGCGATGAAGCGCCCGCAGCTCGTCGAGTGCTCGCAGTGCCACCAGCCGAAACGGCCGCACGCGATCTGCCGCAACTGCGGCTACTACAACGGGCGCGAAGTCATCAAGACCGACTAGGCAAAAGCCGCTGACGACGCTCGCCTTCCTGTTTCCGGGTCAGGGCGCCCAATTCGTGGGGATGGCCCGCGACCTGATCGAGCACGAGGCTGACGCCCAGCGATTTCTTCAGCAGGCCGAGGACCTGCTCGGGATACCGCTCGGACGCCTGATGCTCGACGGGCCCGACGCCACGCTTCGGGCGACCGAAAATGCGCAGCCGGCGATTGCCTTTCACAGCCTCGCCATGCTGGCCCGCATCCGTGCTGGCGGCGTCGAGCCGGGGGCGGTTGCCGGACACAGCCTGGGCGAATTTCCGGCCCTGGTCGCCGCCGGCGGGCTCGCTCCACTGGACGCGCTCGCGGCCGTTCAGGCCCGCGGACAAGCGATGGCCGCCGGCGCCGTGTCCGGGTCCGGCATGATCGCCGTGCTCGGGCTCGACGACGCAACGGTCGAGTGTATCTGCGGGCAGGGCGACGGCGTGGTGCCCGCGAACTACAATGCCCCGGGCCAGGTCGTGATCTCGGGCTCGGCCCCGGCGCTGGAGCGTGTGACGCCCCTGCTGCAAGCGGCCGGAGCCCGCCGGCTGGTCCGGCTGCCGGTGAGCGCCGCCTTCCACTCGCCGTTGATGGCCGGGGCCGCGGCCACGTTTGCCGCAGCCTGGGACAAGATCCCGCTGCGGCGGCTCGACCGGCCGCAGGTCTTCAACGCCGACGCCCAGGTCCACGCTGAGCCCGCCGAAGTCCGGTCGCTGATGGTTGGCCAGCTGACAGGACCGGTGCGATGGACGCAGTCCGTGCAGCGGCTGCAGGGACTGGGGGTCGACACCTTCGTCGAGATCGGCCCCGGCCACACTCTGACCGGGCTGGTGAAAAAGATCGTGCCAGGCGCGGTGGTTCACAATATCGAAGACGTGGCCAGCATGAACGTATTCCTGCAGCAGGCCCGTGGCTGAGGGCTTCGGCGGCCAGGTCGCCCTGGTGACGGGCGGTAGCCGCGGCATCGGGCGGGCGACCGCCGAGCTGTTGGCGGCGGCCGGTGTGCAAGTCGCGATCACCTACAAGAGCCGAAAGCCTGAGGCGGATCACTTCGTCGAGGAAGTGTCGCGCGCCGGTGGCAAAGCCCTTGCCATGCAGGCCGATTTCGCCGACTCGGCCGCGCCCGGCGTCGCCGTCGAAGCCGTGCTCAAGGAATGGGGGCGCCTGGACGTCCTCGTCAACAATGCCGGCCTGACGCGCGACACACTGGTGATGCGGATGAGCGAGGCGGACTGGGATATCGTGCTCCAGACCAACCTCAAGGCGGCGTTCCTGGCGAGCAAGGCGGCCCTTCGACCCATGCTCAAGCAGAAGTACGGTCGGATCGTCAATGTCTCCTCACTCGCCGGGGTGGTGGGGAATGCCGGCCAGGCGAACTACAGTGCGTCCAAAGCGGGGTTGATCGGCCTGACTAAAGCACTGGCCAAGGAGGTCGGCTCGCGGAACATCACGGTCAACGCCGTGGCGCCCGGCTTCATCGAGACCGAATTGACGAGCGGGCTACCGGCTGAGCTGCTGGAACGAGCCCGGCAGGCGGCCGCCATCCCGCGGATCGGCACGCCGGCGGACGTGGCGCCGGCCATCGTCTTCCTGGCCTCCCCGGATGCGGCCTACATCACCGGGCAGGTTCTGGGCATTGACGGCGGGCTGCCAATCTAGGACGATTTGCGGAGCTTCGACTAGAATTTGACCGCACGCGCAATTGCCAAAAGGGGAGTCGGATGGACGGGAGTAATTACGAGAAGTTCAAGGGCATCATCGCCGAACAGCTCGGAGTGGAGCCCGAGCAAGTCACGCCCGACGCCTCGTTCGTCGACGACCTGAATGCGGATTCCCTCGACCTGGTCGAGTTGATCATGGCGTTCGAGGAAGAATACGGGATGGAGATACCAGACGAAGACGCCGAAAAGATTCAGACCGTCGGAGCCGCCTGGGACTACGTCCAGGAGAAGCTCGGCATCACCACCTGAGCCGAAGCAGGCGCAAGCCGACGAGCCTTTACAAAAACTCCAGCGGACGCTTCGCGTTCGGTTTCACGACGTCGCCCTGCTGCGGCAGGCGCTGACCCATCGCTCTTACAACAACGAGCATCCCGAGAGCGGGGCGGCGGACAACGAGCGGCTGGAGTATCTGGGCGATGCGGTCCTCGAGCTGATCGCCGCCGAACACCTCTTCGACACCTACCAGACATCGGACGAGGGTGAGCTGACCCGACTGCGAGCGTCCGTCGTCAACACCAAGAGTTTGGCCCGACTGGCCTCGCGGCTCAGCCTCGGCGACTACCTCCTCTTGGGCAAGGGTGCCCACAAAACAGGGGCCCGCTCGTTGCAATCGATCCTGGCCAACACCTTCGAGGCGGTGATCGGGGCGATCTTCCTCGACCAGGGCTATCGTGCCGCCTACAAGCTTTTCAGCCGCAGCCTGATCGATGTCCAGGCTTGGCCCGACGACAACTACAAGGGGCGGCTGCAGGAAGTCACCCAGGAGCGCTTCCTGACGACGCCGCAGTACGACATCGTCGGAGCGTCCGGCCCCGGACATCGACGCGAGTACACGGCGAGGGTGACGTTTGGCGACGGCATTCGAGGAACAGGAAGTGGCCGGACGAAACGCGCCGCGGAGCAGATGGCGGCACGCGAGGCGCTGTCAGCACTCGGAGCCCTCGATCATCCGCCCGCGCAGGACGAGGTCCTCGAAGCAGTCGCGGCGCACGAATCCCGCCGCACCCCGGCCAACTAGCGGGGCGAGCTAAGCCGGCCCGGTCGCCAGGACTTCGGCAATCGCGCAGCCGGGACGGTGACCACGGCCATCAGGAGGTTTCGAACCGGCACACTCGGGGCAGGCCCCGTTGGATTTGATTGGCGTCAGTCCGCCCCACTGGTGCTTGTCCAACAGACGACGTAACTCGACGTTCTCCGCTTGTAGGGCCTGAAGCTCCTGGAAGGCCATTCGTGAAGGATTCTAAGGCTAGCCGATGTCGATGATGCCGAAGTATCATTTCCATCTGATTATCGAGAATCTGAGTGATTCTGCGCGAAAACCGCGCAAATGCTAGAGTTTTAGGTCTCCAGCATGGCTTCATACAAGATCGGCGAGGTGGCAGAATTGCTGGGCGTGAGCGTCGATAGCGTCCGCCGCCTGGCGGACAGCGGCCGCCTGACGACAATCAGGACCTCGGGCGGCCAGCGGGTCGTGAATGGACGGCAGCTGGCCCGGTTCATGGCGGCGGCACCCGCCGAAGTCAAGCCCGAAACGACGACCGGCCGGTCCGCTCGCAACCATTTCCCCGGCATCGTTACCCGGGTTGTCAAAGACCGCGTGATGGCCCAGGTCGAGATCCAGGCGGGGTCGCACCGACTGGTGTCCTTGATTTCCCGTGAGGCGGCCGACGAGCTGGGGCTGACGCCAGGCGTGCGCGCCGTCGCCGTCGTCAAAGCCACCAATGTGATCGTCGAGCTGCCGACCGGGTAACGCCATGAAGGTCAGGATCCTGAGCGCATTCGTCGCGGCTGCCCTGCTGCTCGCGGGCTGCGGCGGTACGAGCCAAACGGCCGGGCCGAGTGCCGGCGCGCTGAGCGGATCGATCACCGTCTTCGCGGCCTCGTCCTTGACAGCCGCCTTTGGCACGATCGGCGGGGACTTCCAAAAGGCCTATCCGGGCACGACGGTCGACTTCTCGTTCGCCGGCTCCTCGACACTCGTGGCACAGATCCAGCAGGGCGCCATCGGCGACATCTTCGCATCGGCAGATCAGCCGAACATGCAAAAGCTGGTGAATGCCGGCCTGACCTCGGGCTCGCCATCGATCTTCGCTCGCAACAAGCTCCAGATCGTCGTTCCGGCCGGCAACCCCAAGCACGTGAGTGGACTGGCCGACTTGGGCCGCTCGGGCCTGATCGTCGTACTCTGCGCCCCTTCAGTGCCCTGCGGGCGCTATGCGGCCCAGGCACTGCAGAAGGCCAACGTCATGGTCAAGCCGGCGAGCGAGGAGAGCGACGTGAAGGCCGTGCTCACCAAGGTCGCGCTCGGAGAGGCCGATGCCGGCATCGTCTATGTAACTGATGTCAAGGCCGCGGGTGCGCAGGTTAAGGGCATCGATATCCCGGATGCCCTCAACGTGATCGCTGACTACCCCATCGTGGTCCTCAAGGACAGTCAAAACATCGCCCTCGCGAGGGCCTTCATCGGCTACCTCCACGCCAATGGGCTGAAGACACTGGCCCGCTATGGGTTCCTCCTCGCGTAAGCCGCGCGGGTTCTCGGCACCGCCGCTGTTCGTCGTGCTGGCCGGCGTCGGTGCCGTCTTCTTCGTGCTGCCGTTGGCCGGCCTGCTGGTCCGAACCCCCTGGCGGTCGGCCTGGCAATTGCTGACGTCGCCGGAAGCGATCACCGCCCTGGGGTTGTCCCTCGTGGCGTCACTATCGGCGACCGCCATCGCGGTCGTCCTCGGGGTGCCGCTGGCCTGGACGTTTGCGCGAGTCGCATTTCCGGGCCGTGCGTTGCTGCGAGCGCTGACCGTGCTGCCCATGGTATTGCCGCCGGTGGTTGGTGGCGTCGCGCTGCTGACGGCCTTCGGACGGCGCGGGCTCCTTGGAGGCTGGCTGGAGCAGGCCTTTGGGATTCACTTGCCATTTACGACCGCGGGCGCAGTTCTGGCGGAGACCTTTGTCGCGATGCCCTTTCTCGTCATCACCGTTGAGGCGGGGCTTCGTGGCATGGATCTGCGATTCGAAGACGCGGCGCGGACACTCGGCGCCCGGCGCTGGACCGTCACCTGGCGGGTCACCCTGCCGCTGGTGCGACCTTCGCTGATCGCGGGCGCCGTCCTGTGCTGGGCCCGGGCGCTCGGTGAGTTTGGCGCCACCATCACGTTTGCCGGCAACTTCCCCGGGCGCACCCAGACGATGCCGCTGGCCGTCTACCTGGCGCTGCAGACCAACCCGGACGCGGCCATCGTCCTCAGCCTGGTGTTGCTTGCGGTCTCTCTGGTCGTCTTGATCGGGTTGCGCGACCGCTGGCTCGGGGCATCGTGACGCTGGACGCGCAGATCCAGGCGAGGGTTGGCGGCTTCGAGTTGGAGCTGGAGATGACGGTCGCATCCGGAGAACTGGTTGCACTCCTGGGGCCGAACGGCGCCGGCAAGACCTCGGTGCTCCGTGTGCTCGCGGGGCTGACACCTCTGAATGCCGGCCAGGTGACGCTCGATGGAGTCGTGCTCGAAGACCCGGCCGCCGGGGTGCGGGTTGCGGCGGAGCAGCGGCCGATCGGTATGGTCTTCCAGGACTACCTGCTGTTTCCCCACCTATCGGTGCTCGAGAACGTGGCTTTTGGGTTGCGGTCCCGCCGCACGCCACGCGCGATGGCACTGGAGCTGGCGAGTCAGTGGTTGGAACGGGTCGGACTGGGCGCATACGCCCATCGCAAGCCGTCCTCGCTGTCCGGCGGTGAGGCGCAGCGGGTCGCGCTCGCGCGGGCGCTGGCCACCAGCCCGGCGCTCCTGCTCATGGATGAGCCGATGGCGGCGCTGGATGCCAGCACCAGGGTCGAGCTTCGCCGCGAGCTGCGGCATCAACTGGAGGCATTCGAGGGGGTGCGGCTGATCGTGACGCACGATCCGGTCGAGGCGATGGCGATGGCGGATCGGCTGGTCATCCTCGAGCAGGGGAAGGTGTTGCAATCAGGTTCTCCAGCCGAGGTCGCGGAGCGACCCCGCTCGCGCTACGTCGCGGACCTGGTCGGAGTGAACCTGTTTCGGGGACGGGCGCACGACAACGTCATCGTCCTCGACGGCGGCGGCTCATTGACGGTGGCCGAGGGCACCGATGGGAACGTCTTCGCGGTCGTGCACCCGCGAACCGTCGCCCTCTATCGCAGCCGCCCGGATGGCACCCCGCGCAACGTCTGGGAAGGACGGGCCTCCAACCTCGACCTCCAGGGCGATCGGGTTCGCGTCCGCCTCGAAGGATCACCCCCGATCGTTGCCGAGGTCACGCCCGCGGCGGTGCGCGACCTCGGGCTCGATCGCGGGGACACGGTGTGGATCGGCGTGAAAGCTACCGAAATCAACGTTTATCCCTCGTAAATTTTCGGCCGACCCGCTATCGCGTCGATGAGTTGCACGGTGATGAGAACGCGCAGGTGCGGCCTCGAGCGGCTCGCGGCGCGCTCGCGCCAAATTCCATCGCGCTCGCAGGCTCGCACGAGCCGCCTTAGCCGCCTGCGCTGATACGCGCGAAAGCGCGCGGCGCCGGCGCATTACGGCCGAAAGGCCGGCTCGCCCTGCGGGCTCGCTGTCGCCCGTTGCCAGCGGCAACGGGATCATGGTCTAATACACGGCGTGACCCGCGCCGTGGTCCATGCTTTCGTCACTGATGGGCGCGAGAGCCCAGCCATGTTCTCTTTTCCCCGCCTGTGCATCTAAAGTCGCTGCGGCTGCAAGGCTTCAAAACCTTTGCGCGTCGCACCGAGCTTCCCTTCAGTCGCGGGATCACGGCCATCGTCGGTCCCAACGGCAGTGGGAAGTCCAACCTCGTCGATGCCATTCGCTGGGGCCTGGGTGAGCGCAACGCGCGCGGGTTGCGCGGGCACAAGATGGAGGACGTCATCTACTCGGGGGGTCCGGGCAAGTCCGCGGTGGGGATGGCGGAGGTCACCCTCACCATCGACAATGCCGACCAGCGGCTCAACGTCGAGTTCAATGAAATCGAAGTCGCCCGCCGTCTCTTCCGTTCCGGCGAAAGCGAATACCTGGTCAACGGCGCCCGTGCGCGGCTGAAAGACATCGACGCCCTGCTGGCGAGCACCGGGCTGCGCCAGGACGGGTATGCGGTGACCGCCCAGAACGATATCGACTACGTGATCCAGGCGGCGCCTGACCTGCGACGCGAGCTGATCGAGGAAGCGGCCGGCGTCCGGCGGCTGCGGGACCAGCGTCAGGAGGCGGTAAACCGCCTCACCGAGGCGGACCGGGACATGCGCCGGGCGCGCGACATTTTGAACGAACTCACGCCGCGCGCCGAGGAGCTGCGGGGGCAGGCGGCCGCCGCGGACGAATACCAACAGGTGGCCGAGGCCCTGAAAACGCTGCAGGGTAGCCTTGCCCGCGATGCGTGGCGTAAGGCGATGGTGCAGCTGCGCCGCGCGCTGGCGCGGGTCCAGGCGAGCGAGCACAAGCGCGCCGCGGCGGCGCAGGTGCTGGCCGACTTCGAGCCAAAATACGCCGAACATCGCAGCGCTCTGCTGGAGGCTCGCGAGGCGCGCTGGCGTCACCAGGAGGCGATCGCCGACGTCCGCCTGCGCCTCGCCGAAGCGCAACACCAGGCGCGTATCGCCCAGGAGCGCAACGCCGCCGCGGTCCAGGCGCTGGAATCACTGCAACGCGAGCTGGACCACCTGCGCGCCTCGGAGCGAGCGGGCGGCCGGGTGGTGGATGAGCTTGCGAAAGGGCTGCAGGCGGCGCAGGCCGAGTTCGAGACGGCCAATGCCGCGCTGCAATCCGCGAGCGACGCCGAACATGCTGCCCGCGAGGCGTTGACGGATCTCGAGGCAGATCGCGTCGTCCAGCAACAAGCGCGCCAGGACCTCCATCGGGAGCGGCTGGCGATCGAGGCGGAGCTGCGGCAGCTTGACGGCCGCCTGCAATTTCTCGCCGAGCAGGGACAGCAGGCCCGCAACCAGCTGGAGGCGTGGTCGCTGCGTCAGGGCAGCTTGACCGACGAGCTCGAACGACGGCGGCGCAACGCGGAGGCCGCCGAGCGCGAGCGCGAGGACGTGGCCGCCGCCGCCGCAACCATCGAGCAGCAGCTGGGGGATGCGGAGGCCGGTCTCGAGGCCGCCCGCAAGACGGTGGTCGAGCACGAGGCAGCGTTGAAGGCGTTCGAGGCAGAACTCGGCGCGCTCCGAACGCTATTGGACCGCGCCCAGCGTCGCGGCCCGCTTCGGGAGCGGGGCGATAGCTGGCAACGGCTCCTCGAGTTGATCGAGGTCGAGCCCGCCAACCGCCCCGCCGTTGAGGCCGCGCTCGAGGGATGGTTGCACGCCTGGGTGGCCCACGACCGAACGCTCTTCGACGCGGCCGCGATGGCAATGGCCGGCGCCGAAGACGCGCGCGAGACCTTGTTGCACACGCCCGGGAAGGCGGCGACGGTCGTGCTGCCGGCCGGGAGCCTTGCCATCGCCGGCCTGGTGCGGGCACCCGATGAGCTTGCGCCCCTGCTGGCCCACCTCCTCTCCGGTGTGATCCTGGTCGCGGATCGCGTCGAGGGAGCGCGGATCGTCAGCGAGCATCCGGAGTTACGGGCCGTCACACCGGCGGGCGAGATCGTGACCGCGGTCTCCTATCGGGGCGGCAAAGCCGCGGACCCCTTGCTGGCGATCCAGGCCAGGATTCGCGAGACGGAGGAGGCGCTCGATCGCGAACGCCACGCCGCGCTCGAGGCGGCGGGGACGGTTGAGCACGGCGCCGCCGAACGGGCATCGCTGGTCCGCGAACGCGACGTGGTACGCGCCCGGGTCGACGTGCTCCGGACCGCGGCCGCCCAGGCGGCCGGCGCGCTGTCCGCCGCTGGAGCGGGCGTTGAACGCGAAACGCAGCAGGAAACCCAGGTGCGGCAGCAGCTCGAGCGGGTCGGCACGCTCTCGGCGCAGGCCGAGCAGCTGCAGGTCAAGGCGCTCGCCCGCGAACGGGCGATCAGCGAACGGGATACCGCGCTTGCCATCCGGCTGGCCGAGCTCGAGGAGCAAGTCAATGAGGCAGGATCAGCGCTCACCGAGTTGCTCAAGCGACGGCAAGACATCGAGCTGCGAGCGGCGCTCGCGCGGCAGCGTTCCGACGACCTTGGCCGGCAGCTGGAGCGAGCTCAACAGGTGCTTCGGACGCACGGCGATGAGCTGGCCCAGCGACATGCCGTCGAGGAAGAGCTGGCGGTGCAGCCGGCCCTGATCAACGAAGAGCGCCGCCGGTGGCTGGAACAATCCGATGCGCTGCTCGCCGAGCTCGCTGCCCTCGAGTCGGCGGAGCTCCCCGATGACGACGCGCTGGCTTCGCTCGAGGCCCAGCTGCGCGCGGATGAGCAGCGCAACGTCACGCTCCAGGTGGAGCTCGCTCATGCGGACGACGCCTGCGCGGCGGCGAACTCCGAACGTGATACCGCACAGGCCGAGGTGGAGCGCTGCGCCGCCGGACTGCGCGAGGGTGACCAGCCGGTGGAGGATGAGGCGGACGCGACGGAGGACGTGGACTGGCAGAAGACCGAACGCGAGGTGTCCCGATTGCAGCGGCGCCTCGATGCGATGGGCGCCGTCAACCTCCTGGCGCCGGAAGAGTACACGCAGGTGCGCGACCGCTGCGAGAGCCTCGGCGCCCAGCTGGCCGACCTCGAGCAGGCCGCCGCGCAACTGACCGAGCTGCGCCAGCGTCTCGAGGAGGAGATCGACAGTCGCTTCCGGACGGTCTTCCAATCGGTGGCGGTGAACTTCCAGGAATTCTTCGGTGAGCTATTCGAGGGCGGACGCGCGACCCTGCGGCTCGAGACTCAGCCCGAAGGGAATCCGCTCGATGACGGGGTCGAAATTCTCGCGCAAACGCCAGGCAAGCGCTTGCAGCCGCTGACGCTGCTCTCCGGTGGCGAGCGAGCCCTGACCGCGCTCGCCTTCCTGTTTGCGCTGCAGGCGGTGAACCCGAGCCCGTTCTACGTACTGGACGAGGTCGATGCGGCCCTCGATGACGCGAACGTCGTGCGTTTCAACCGGGTGCTCAAACGCCTCGCCGCCGATCAGCAGTTCCTGATCGTGACGCACAACCACTCCACCATGGCGCAGGCCGAGGTGCTCTATGGCGTCACGCTCGCGGAACACGGCATCTCGCGCATCGTTTCGGTGCGGCTGCAGCACGACGCCCTGGTTCCGGTGGGTGAGCGCTCGGCGTAGGCTTCAGCCCGATGCCGGACAACCCGGAAGGCACTGAACGACAGGGCTTCTGGAAACGCTTTTCGAAGAGTCTCGAAGCGGGCCGCCAGGCCTACGTCGCCGACCTCAAGGAAGTCTTCGGTCGGCCGGCACTCGATGACGCCTTCTGGGATGATCTCGAAACCTCGCTGATCGCGGCCGATGTCGGCGTCCCCACCACCGAGCGCGTGGTGGCCAAGCTGCGGCAGCAGGCGGCCGGCGCGCACCTGCGGTCGCCCGCCCAGGCGTTGAGCTATCTCAAGGCGGAGCTTGGTCGGGAAATGTCGTCGCGTCCACGCGCGCTCAACCTCGAGGGCTCGCCGGCCGTGCTGCTCGTCGTCGGCGTCAACGGCTCGGGCAAGACGACGACCATCGGCAAGCTCGCACAGTTGCTGCGGAGCGAGGGCCGCCAGCCGCTGCTGGCCGCGGCCGATACCTACCGCGCGGCGGCCATCGATCAGCTGCGGCTGTGGGGCAAGCGGGCGCAGGTGGAGGTCGTCGCCAACCAGCCAGGATCAGATCCGGGGGCGGTCGCGTACGACGCCGTCCAGGCGGCACGCGCGCGCGGCGCCGACACCGTGATCATCGACACCGCGGGCCGGCTCCACACCCGCACCGACCTGATGGAGGAGCTGCGCAAAGTTCGGCGCGTGCTGCAACGGCTCGACGAGCGAGCACCGGAGGAGACGCTCGCCGTGCTGGACGCCCACGTCGGCCAGAATTCCGCGCAGCAGGTTAAGGTGTTCCAGGAAGCGATCGGCCTCACCGGTCTCGCCCTGACGAAAATGGACGGCAGCGCGAAAGCCGGCGTAGTGCTTAGTATCGAGGCGGAGCTTTCGGTCCCGGTCAAGCTCGTTGGCATCGGCGAGGGCCTCGACGATTTGAATCGATTCGACCCCGAGCAATACCTGGATGCGTTGTTGCGGATGGAGGACAGCCCATGACCCAGGAGCCATCGACGCAGAAGCAGGATTCCAGCCCGTTCGTCAAACTGGTCACCGCCAACGGTCTCCCCGAGGCCGATCTCTGGAAAGCCGTCCTCGAGTCGTCGGGGATCTCGGTCTACTTCCGCAATGAAGCGATGGCCGCCGTGATTCCGGAGACGACCGGCGACCTGTCAGCAGTCGACCTCTGGGTGCCCCGAGACCAGGCGGCGGCGGCGCTCGAGATTTTGCAGGACGAGCGAGTCGAGCCGAGCGACGAGGACGAGTCGAGCTGACCGTTCTCCTGGGGCTATTTCTCGGTCTCGTCGGGCTGCTGGCGCTGGGCGCAGCGGTGGTCGGCATCATGTGGCTGATCCAGTTCGTAGTGGGCAATGAGGAGGGCTGAGGCCCCCACCCCTACCCTCCCCCGCAAGCGAGGGAGGGAATATACTGTCAAGGCTAAATGCTTGACAGTACTCGCAGGCGCCAACGCCAGCTGCGCCTGCTCGACCTTTACGGCCCGCTGCTGACCGACCACCAGCGCCGGATTCTGCACCTGGCCTGGGAACTGGACTGGTCCTACGGCGAAATCGCCGCACGCCAGCGCGTCTCCCGCACGGCCGTGTACGACGTGATCCGGCGGACCACGACCAACCTGGACGACTACGAGCGCAAGCTTGGCCTGGAGCGAGCCCAACGTGTTTGATTCCCTGACCGCACGACTCGACCAGGCCCTCAAGAAGCTGACCGGCCGCGGCAAGCTGAGCGAAGCCGACGTCGACGCCGGTCTCAGGGAAGTGCGGCTCGCCCTGCTCGAGGCCGATGTCAACTACAAGGTCGTCAAGGAATTCATCGCCAGCATCCGGGCGCGGGCGATCGGCGCCGAGGTGATGGAAAGCCTAAATCCAGGGCAGCAACTTGTGACGATCGTCGACGAAGAGCTGGTCCGGCTGCTGGGCGAGCGGCAGCCGATGACCTACGCGCCGACGCCGCCGACGGTGATCGTCCTCGCGGGCCTCCAGGGTTCGGGAAAAACCACCACCGCCGGGAAGCTCGCACTGTTCGTCCGCCGCGAGAGCCACCGCCCATTACTGGTGTCCACCGACGTCCGCCGGCCGGCGGCGATGGAGCAGCTCGAGGTCCTGGCCAAGAGCATCAATGCGCCGGTCTTCGCGCCGCGCGATACGGATCCCGTGAAGATCGCGAAGAATTCGCCGGCGGAGGCGAGGCGGGTCAACGCCGACGTCGTGATCATCGACACCGCCGGCCGGCTGCAGGTCGACCAGGATCTGCTGGACGAGCTCAAGCGAATCACTGACGTGGTGCCGTCGCAGCACCGGCTGCTCGTCCTCGACGCCATGACCGGGCAGGAGGCCGTGAACGTGACCGAGGCCTTTCAAAAAACCATCTCCCTGACGGGCGCGATCCTGACCAAGCTCGACGGCGATGCTCGCGGCGGCGCCGCCCTGTCCCTGCGGGCGGTGACCCAGTGCCCGATCCAATTCGCTGGCGTCGGCGAGAAGCTGACTGACCTGGAGGTCTTCTACCCGGACCGGATGGCCTCTCGCATTCTGGGCATGGGCGACGTGCTGACCCTGATCGAGAAGGCGCAGGAGCACGTCGACGAATCGCAAGTCAAAGACATGGAGAAGAAGCTTCGCGCCGGCCGGCTGACGCTCACGGATTTCATGGAACAGCTGAAGCAGGTGAAGAAGATGGGCCCGCTGGAAGGCATCATCGGGATGCTGCCCGGCGCGGGCCGGATCAAGAACCTGGCCGGCGCGCTCCCGAGTGACGACCAGCTGAAGGAGATGGAGGCGATCATCCTCTCGATGACGCCCGCCGAGCGAGAGCATCCCGAGACGATCGACGGTAGCCGGCGGCGCCGGATCGCCCGCGGATCCGGCAGCGATATTGCAGCCGTCAACCGGCTGCTCAAAGGCTTCCAGCAGATGCAGCAGATGGTGAAACAGATGGGGAAGGGGAAGCACATCAAGGGATTGCCCATCGATCCCGCCCAACTCTTGAGAAGTTAAAGGAGGTCTTGGTTGTCCGTAAAGATTCGGTTGCGGCGGATCGGCGCAAAGAAGCACCCGTTTTACCGGCTGGTGGTGGCCGACACTCGCTCACCACGCGATGGCAAGTTCATCGAAATCCTTGGCACCTACGACCCGATGACCGAGCCGGCCAAGCTCAACATCGACCAGGAAAAGGTCAAGGCCTGGCTGAAAAAAGGGGCGCGGCCGTCCGATACGGCGCGCGCATTCCTGATCGACCTGGGGCTGCTGCCGAAGGAATCGGCGAAGAAGCGTCCGACCAAGCCGCCGAAAGCGGCCGCCAAGCCGGAGGGCGCGCCGGAGAAGGCCGAGGCCCCCGAGCCGGTGGCTGCCGCCGCCACCAAGGAGGCGTAGGCATGCACGACTACACCGACCTGGTGAGCTACATCATCAAAGCGATGGTCTCGAAGCCGGAGGAGGTGCGCGTCGCGATGGTCGAAGGCGAGCGCACTAACCGGGTCGAGGTCGCGCTGGCAGACGAGGACGTGGGCAAGGTGATCGGCCGCGGTGGCCGGAATATCGACGCCATCCGGGCGGTCGTGCGCGCGGCTGCGCTGAAGAACCACGACCGGGTCATGGTCGAGATCGTTTGACCGAAACCGCACCAGCGCTGCGGATCGGCCGCGTCCTCAAAGCCCACGGGGTCAAGGGGGCGCTGCGGATCGAGCTGCTGACCGATTTTCCCGACCGGTTCGCCCCAGGGAGTGAGGTCGAGGTGGCGGGCCGCCGGCTGACCGTCGCGCGGGCCGAAGCGCAGGAGGGTGGGTTGCTGGTCAGCTTCACGGGGGTCGACGATCGCGGCGCCGCCGAGCTGCTGACCGGTGCCTACTGCACCCTGCCACTGACCGAAGCGCGCCGGCTGCCGGCCGACCGCTTCTATCACTTTCAACTGGTCGGCCTGACGGTGGTCGATGCGCGCCGGGGCGGAGAGGTCGGCCGCGTCGCCGAGGTTCTGACCTACGAGGCGAACGACGTGCTGCGAGTCACGAGCGGCGACCGCGAAGTCCTGATCCCCATGATTCGCAGCGTGGTGCGGTCGATCACGCCAGCCGAGGGTGTCATCACGGTCGACCTTCCCGAGGAGGAGACCGAGCCATGATGATCGAGGTTCTGACCCTGTTCCCGGAAGTCTTTCCCGGACCGCTCAGCTCGGGCGTGACCGGGCGCGGGTTGGCGGCCGGGCTGATCACGCTGCGGGTTCATAGCCTGCGCGACTACACGCACGACCGCCATCGGCAGGTGGACGACGTCCCTTACGGCGGCGGCGCCGGGATGGTGCTCAAGCCGGAGCCGATCTTCGAGGCCGTCCGGGCGCGCAGTGGCAAGGGCCCGGTGATCTTGCTCAGCCCGCAGGGCCAGCGCCTCACCCAGCAGCTGGTCAGGGAGCTGGCGGTGAACGAGGATCTTTACCTGATCTGCGGCCGCTACGAAGGTGTCGACGAGCGGGTCGCGGCGCATCTCGTCGACCGCGAGGTCTCGATTGGTGACTACATTCTGACCGGCGGCGAGCTGCCGGCGATGGTGCTGATCGATGCCGTCGGCCGCCTGGTCAGCGGCGTGCTCGGATCCGAGGACTCGCCGAAGGACGAGTCGTTTGCCGAGGATCTGCTCGAGTATCCGCACTACACGCGGCCGGCCGTCTTCGAAGGTCACGAGGTTCCCGAGGTGCTGCTCTCCGGCCATCATGCCGAGATCGAGCGCTGGCGGCGGGCGCAGGCGTCCGAACGAACCCGTCAGCGCCGTCCCGATCTGCTCGGCCATCGCGAGCGATAAGGCAGAGCGGCGGAGCAATGGTATCCTTGTACGCCGTGTCTAACGTCATCGACCTCCTGCAAGCCGAGGCCAAGCGGGACAAGGTGCCGACCCTGACCCCCGGCGATACCGTCAAGGTGCATGCCAAAGTAGTCGAGGGTAACCGCGAGCGGGTGCAGATCTTCGAAGGGATCGTGATCGGCTGCCGCGGCAGCGGCACCAAGGAAGCCTTCACCGTCCGCCGCATCGCCCACGGGGTTGGCGTCGAGCGCAGCTTCCTGCTGCACTCCCCGCGCATCGACCGAATCGATGTGGTTCGGCACGGCAAGGTGCGCCGGGCCAAGCTGTACTACCTGCGAGGGAAAGTTGGGAAGAGCGCCCGTATCCGGGAGAAGCGTCAAGCCGTTGCCAGCGCCGTCCCCGCCGACCGAGAAGCCGCAAGCGAAGAAGCGCCCGAAACCGCCGAAAGCTGACCGGGACCTCTGGGTCTTCGAGCGGCAGGCATTCGGGTTGGGTTACGCGACCGTGGCCGGCGTCGACGAGGCCGGGCGCGGACCCTGGGCCGGACCGGTGGTTGCCGGCGCCGCCATCATGCGGCCCTACTTTCACTGCGAGGGGATCGACGACTCCAAGCTGCTGACCGCCGAGCAACGCGACCACTATTACGGCTGCATCCTCGACGGCGCCGAGGCCTGGGGGGTCGGCATCGTCGAGGTTGACGAGATCGATCGAGTGGGTGTCTCGCGGGCGAATCGCTGGGCCATGGGCATCGCGCTCCAGCAACTTGGCCGGCCAATCGACTACCTGCTGATCGATGGGTTCCTGCTTCCGGAATCGCTCACGCCCCAGCTGCCGATCGTCAAGGGCGACCGCCGCTCGATCTCGATCATGTGCGGCGGCATTCTCGCCAAGGTCACCCGCGACCGGCTGATGATGCGGATGGCGGAGAAGTTCCCGGGGTATGGCTTCGAGGCGCACAAGGGCTATCCCACGCCTGATCACCTCGCGGCCATGGACCGGCATGGTCTGAGCCCGCTGCACCGGCGCTCGTTCATTTCCATCCGCACCCGCGCCGAGCTGGAAGCAGCGGCCTTTGCCAATCAATCCAAAGGGGTCGATCCACCGAATTGAACTTGCATCTCGGGCGCCGGCGCCCGTCGCCGGACGTCTCAAACGCTGATATGGAACGACATGTCAAGTCCCAACTCCTTCTTTGCTTGAACCAGGGCAGAGCGCGGCCGGGGAGCAGCCCTGTCTCGACAGTCGATCAGACTGATATTCGCGGGTCTGGCAGCCGGACGGCTGCACCGCAAGACACTGATCCGTCGGACGTGGACTCCCTCTCGCGTCGCGCGTTCGGCCGTGGGCCTGAGCGCATGCGTTTGGACCGAGCATGTCCCGACGCTCTGGCCACTCACCCGCCGCACGCTGCCCTGGTCACCACGTATCAATCGGTTCGCTCCTTAAGCTGCGGCAACCTGCCGCTGTTCAATCTCATAACCGATGCTCCAGAGGAACCCCAACAATTCGCGCGAAACCGCCAACACCGCTTTCTGGGGCGGCAGCCGGCGCGCGGTCAGGCGTGCGAACCGACCGCTCAAGCGCTCTTCCGCCCGCCGGGCGATGGCCCGCAGCCACTCCGGGAGCTGGGCCTCCTCCTGACGCCGGCGGGGCGTGTCCTTGCGCCGATAGCGGTAATGCCAGGCGGCCTCGACCAGCACGCGACGCAGATGGGCATTGCCCGCCCGGCTGATCGGACCGCGACGCTGGCTGGACCCACTCGAATGCTCGCTGGGGCAGGTGCCGCTGTATCCCATCAATTGGCGGGGCCGGAAACGAGCGAAGCTCTGCACCTCGCTGGCCACCGTGACCGCCGTGACGAAGCCGACCCCGTAGAGCGCCTGAAACGCGGCGATGATCTCGCCGAAGCGACTTTCGCCGGCCACCTCCAACAATTGCCGGTCGAGTCGGGCGATCCGGTCGGACGCCTGGTCGACGGCCAGCCGATAGTCCTCAAAAGCCAATTGCTGCGCCCGCTGTGGCCAGGCCAGCTGGGCCAGCCAGTCGCGGTGCTTGCGGGTCCACGCCGGCATGGGCGCGCGGATCCCCTGGCGGAGCAGCAGCTTGCTCAAGCGGTGCCGGTGGCGCAACAGGTCCTGCTGCGCATCTTCGCGGGCGCGGACGAGGTCGCGCAGGGCCTCGTCGTCTGGTGCCGGCACCCAAATGGGCGTGAGGATCCCGGCGCGCAACCCCAGCGCCAGCTTAAGCGCATCCCGCCGGTCGGTCTTCACCCGGTCGCCCGCCTTGCCTGGCAGCCGGACCGGGGCCACCACCTGGCACCCGATGCCCATGCGGCTCAACTGTCGATAGAGGGTGAAGCCGCAGGGCCCGGCTTCGTAGCCACACTGCAGTTGGGTCGCCCGGCCCAGCGTCCGCAACAGCTTGCGGATCGCCTGGGGCTCGTTCGGAATCCGACCCACGAAGGCAGCCGCCGGCTGCCCCTCGTCCGCCACGGCCACGCTGATGGTCGCCTGATGCACATCCATCCCCACGAAGCGCAAACTAGTCATCACCGACCCTCCTATTCACGTGTAGCTCTGCGCGCTGTCAACAACACGCGTAACCTACGACCTTCGTGAATTGGGAGGGTCGTTCCATCTTGTCTCGC
>Ga0307479_10001422_pt1 | contig 21753 bp, 17 predicted proteins | sample atmos_gasesECM4C_FD_203743 | JGI IMG/M metagenome (GOLD analysis project Ga0307479, IMG submission 203743) | Hardwood forest soil microbial communities from Morgan-Monroe State Forest, Indiana, United States - atmos_gasesECM4C_515 | ecosystem: Environmental > Terrestrial > Soil > Temperate...
CCGAGGTGTTCGGGGTCTCGGCGACCGCCGCCCTGTTCCGCCGCAGCGCCCTCGAGCGGGTGGCGCGCGGCGGCCAGGTCTTCGATGCCGAGCTGGTCTCGTACTACGAGGACGTGGAGCTCGCCGGCCGCCTGCGCGCCGCCGGCTTTCGCGCCCTGCTGGCGCCGGCGGCGCGGGCGCGTCACGCCGGCTCCGCCTCGGGGCGCGCGGCACCCGCCAGCCGCGAGCGCTGGCGCCTGATCTACGGCAACCGCTACCTGGCGGCGGCGCGGCTGCTGGGCCGCGGCTTCTGGCCGCGCCTGCCGCGGATGGCGCTGCGCGATCTCCTCGACCTGCTCGCTCCTCTCGCCCCGCGGGGCCGGGGGAGCGCCGGTCCAGGCCACCGTTCCGGCCCGGGGACGGCGGGCGCCGCCTCCGGGAGGCCCGCCGGCATCGTGGCGGGATGGGGCCGCGCCCTGCGCCACCTGCCGGCGTTCGCGCGCCGCGGAGCGCCCTCGCCGCCGCCGGCCGAGGTGGCCCGGCTGAGCCGCTGGCCAGCGTATCCGGAGTAACCTCCTACCCGATGACGGTCCCCGCCGCCCCCATCCCGCCGCCGGGGCCGCCCGCGCGCCTGGCGCCGGGCGCGCCGGGCGTGCCCCCCGAGGGCGCGCTCTTGCCGGACGAGGCAGGTCCACCGCCGCCCTGCCCGCCAGCGGAGCCGCTGCCGGCGCTGGCGGGCATCGTCGTGCATTGGCGCGACGAGACGCACCTCGCCGAGCTGATCGCCGCCTGGCCGCGCGACGACCCGCGCTTCGAGCTGCTGGTGGTGGACAACAGCGGCTCGGCGCCGGCGCCACCCACGGCAGCAGGCACGCCGGCGGTGCGGCTGCTGCGGCCTGGGCGCAACCTCGGCTTCGCCGGCGGCGTCGGCGCCGGCGTGGCCGCCAGCCGGGCGCCCCTGCTGCTGCTGCTCAACCCGGACGCCGTGCCGGAGCCCGGCGCACTCGAGCGGCTGCTCGAGGGATTCGCAGCGCATCCGGAGGCCGCCGGCCTGGCGCCTCGCCTGACCGGCGCGGACGGTGCGGCGCAGGCCGCCTGGCAGCTCCGCCGCCTGCCCTCGGCCTGGGGCTGCCTGCGGCAGACGCTGCCCTGGCCCGCGGGCGCAGCCGCCGGCCGGCCGGCCGCCGAGCCGCCGCCGGGCGCGCCGGTGGAGCAGCCGGCGGCGGCGGCGCTCGCCCTGCGCCGGGACGCGCTGCTGGCCGCCGGCGGCCTCGACGAGCGCTTCCACCCTGCCTGGTTCGAGGACGTCGACCTCGCGCTCCGCTTGCGGCAGGCCGGCGGGCGCCTGCTCTACTGGCCGGCGGCGCGCTTCCGCCACGTCCTCGGCAGCACCGTGCCGCGCCTCGGCTACGGCCGCTTCCTGTGGATCTACCACCGCAACCTCGAGCGGTACCTGGCGAAGCACCACGGCGCCGCCTGGGCGCTCGCGTCGCGCGCCAGCCTGGCGGCGGGCCTGGCGGTCCGGCTGCCTCTGCTCGCCGTGCGCCGCCCGCGCCGCGCCGCCTCCCGCCGCGAGGGAGCGGCGGGCCTGCTTTCGGCGATCGCCGGCGCTCTCTCCGGCTGGCGCCTGCCGCGCCGCCTGGCGCTGGACCCTGCCGGCGACACCTCAGGCGAGCCCGGGCGCCGAGGAGCGCAGCGTGCAGGTTGACGTCGCCATCTGCCTGGTCACCCACGACTCGGCGGCGGACATGGCCGGCTGCATGGCGGCGATCGCCGCCCTGCGCAGCCCGCCGGCGGAGATTGCCGTGGTCGACTCGGGCAGCCGCGACGGCAGCCTCGAGGAGGCGCGGCGCACGGCGCCGCCCGGGGTGCCCCTCATCGCCCAGGCCCACGCCGCCAACGTCGGCTTCGCCGCCGGCATGAACGCCGCCATCGCGGCCACCCGGTCGCCCTACGTCCTCACCCTCAATGCCGACGCGCGCCCCGAGCCCGACTACCTCGACCGGCTGCTGGCGCGCATGGCGGCCCATCCGCGGCTGCGGGTGGCGGCGGTGACCGGACGCCTGGTGCGAACCGCCGCGGCGGATGGGCCGCGCCGCCTGGACGCCTGCGGCATGCGCCTCACCCGCGCCTGGCGCCACCTCGACCGCGGCTCCGGCGAGATCGACCGCGGCCAGTGGAGCGTCGCGGAGCGGGTCTTCGGCGCCACCGGCGCCGCCTCGCTGTTCCGCCGCGAGGCGCTGCTCGACGCGGCGGTCGCGGGCGAGGTCTTCGACCCGCGCTTCCACTCCTTCCGCGAGGACGCCGAGCTCTGCTTCCGCCTGCGCGAGCGCGGCTGGGAGGTGCTCTACGAGCCGTCCGCGGTGGCCGAGCACCGGCGCTTCAACCTCCCCGAAAGGCGCGCCGCGATGCCTCCCTGGGTCAACCTCCACTCGCTCAAGAACCGCTACCTGCTGCGCATCTACCACCAAACCGGCCGCAACCTGGCGCGCACGCTGCTGCCCACCCTCGGCCGCGACCTGGGCGCGCTCGCCTGGGTGCTGCTGCGCGAGCGCTCGTCGCTCGGCGCCTACGGCTGGCTGCTGCGCCACCGCGCCGAGCTGCTCGCCCGCCGGCGCGCAATCCAGCGCCGGCGGACCGCGCCGGCCGCCGAGCTCGACGCCTGGTTCGGCCGCCAGGGGGCGCCGCTTTGACGGCGACGCAGGCGGAGCCGCGGCCGCCGACGGGACCTTCCGTGGCGCTGATCGGCAGCCGCGGCATCCCGGCCCGCTACGGCGGCTACGAGACGCTGATAGAGGAGCTCTCGGTGCGGCTCATGGAGCGCGGCTTCCGGGTGACCGTCTACTGCCGCTCCCACTCGACGCCGCGTCACCTGGATAGCTACCGCGGCGTCGAGGTGGTGGTGCTGCCGACGGTGCGCACCAAGCACCTCGACACCCCGGTCCACACCCTGCTCTGCTGCCTCCATGCCGGCGCCCGCGGCTTCGACGCCGCTCTCGTGGTCAACTCGGCGAACGCGCTGTTCCTCCCCCTGCTCGCCGCCGGCGGCATCCCGAGTGCCCTGCACGTCGACGGCATCGAGCGGCGCCGCCGCAAGTGGGGGGCCCTCGGCCGCACCGTCTACGCCGTGTCCGAGCGCCTCGCCTGCATCCTGCCGGATGCCCTGATCACCGACGCCGAGGTCATCCGCCGTCACTACCTCGAGCGCTACGGCGCGGACTCCACGGCGATCGCCTATGGGGTCGACCCCCGGCCTCCCGCGGCGGCGAGCGCCCTCGCCCGGTTGGGGCTCGAAAGCCGCCGCTTCTTCCTCTACGTCAGCCGCTTCGAGCCCGAGAACAACCCCCACGAGGTGGCGGCGGCCTACCGGCAGGTGGGCAGCGACCTGCCGCTGGTCATGGTGGGCGGCGCCCCGTACGCCGGCGCCTTCATCGCCGGCTTCACCCGCGGCGCCGATCCGCGCATCCTGTTCCCCGGGCCGATCTACGGCGAGGAGTACCGCGAGCTGCTCGCCCACGCCCTCGCCTACGTCCACGCCACCGAGGTGGGCGGCACCCACCCGGCGCTGGTGGAGGCGATGGGCTACGGCAACTGTGTCGTGGTCAACGACACCCCCGAGAACCGCGAGGTCGCCGGGCCTGCCGCCCTCTACTTCCGCGCCGCCGAGCCCGAGACCCTGGCGGCGCGCCTCGAGCAGGTGCTGCGGCGCCCGCGGCGCGCCCGGCTGGCCGGCCGCGCCGCCGCCCGCCGCGCCGCCCGGCGCTACTCCTGGGAGCGCGTCGCCGACCAGTACGCCGGCCTGCTGCGGGCCCTGGCCGAGGGGCGGCGCCCCGAGGCGGCCCCCGCACCCTGAGCGGCCGCAAGCTTCGGGTTTGTCGCGTGTTCCTCCCTGCAGGCGGATGCTGTCGCCAAAACCGTCCAGGTCCCGCGGCCTCCCGGCTCTCGAAGACGCTATAGACGGCGCGAGGCTGTGCCACGTTACAATAAACAGCCACTTCTACCGAGGGCGAGGCCAGAACTGAAGCCGAATCCATGCTGAAGGAACGAGCCCGAATTCTTGCGGCCTCTATCTTTCTGCTCGACCTGGCGCTCGTCGCGGCCGCTTTCCTGCTGGCGTTCTCGCTGCGAAGCTGGATCCTGCCGCGGCTGGTGCCACAGGCGTTCCCTGCCCGCCTCTACCCGCTGACGGCCTACCTGCCGCTGCTGCCCCTGGCGCTGGTGATCTGGGGCGTGCTGCTGCTGCTCTCGGGGCGGTACCGGTCCCACCGCACCGTGCCGCTGCTCGACGAGTCGTGGGCGATCCTGCGCGTCTGCGCCAGCGGCACGATCGTCTTCACCCTCTGCCTGTACATCCTGCGCATCGACGTGCGGCTGCTCGGCAACGATCAGATCAGCCGCGCCTGGGTGCTGCTGTTCGGCATCTTCGCGTCGCTGCTGCTGCTCTGCGAGAAGCTCTGCCTGCGCATCAGCTCGCGCTACGTCCGCTCGCGCGGCTTCAACTACCGCACGGTGCTCATCGTCGGCACCAACGCCGCGGCGCTCAAGATCGCCGACTCGATCCACGGCCACCGGTTCTGGGGCTACCGCATCCTCGGCTTCATCGTCAACGGCCATACGCCGGCGCAACCGTGGCCCGGCCGCTACCCGATCCTCGGCGAGATCAAGCACATCCCCCACATCATCGAGAACAACATCGTCGACGACGTGATCTTCGCGGTCAACCGCCGGGACCTCGACCGGCTGGAGGACCTCTTCCTCAGCCTGCAGGAGCAGGGGATCCGCACCCGCTTCGCGGTCAACCTCTTCCCCCACACCCAGGCCCGGGCCGAGCTCGAGGAGCTCGACGGCATCCCGCTGCTCTCCTTCGCCACCGGCCCGACCAGCCAGCTGCGGCTGATGGCCAAGCGGGTCATGGACATCGCCCTCTCGTCGCTGCTGCTGCTGCTCGGCCTGCCGGTGGTCGTGGCCATCGCCACCCTGATCAAGGTCAGCTCGCAGGGCAGCGTGCTGTTCCGCCAGACCCGTTGCGGCCTGAACGGGCGCATCTTCACCCTGTACAAGTTCCGCACCATGGTCGAGGGCGCCGAGCTGCGGCGGAGCGACATCGAGCACCTCAACGAGATGAACGGGCCGGTGTTCAAGCTCAAGAGCGACCCGCGCGTGACCTGGCTCGGGCGCTTCCTGCGCCGCTTCAGCCTCGACGAGCTGCCGCAGTTCTGGAACGTGCTGCGCGGCGACATGAGCCTGGTCGGCCCGCGCCCCCCGATCCCCGAGGAGGTGGCCCGCTACCAGCGCTGGCAGCGCCGGCGGCTGTCGATGAAGCCGGGCCTGACGTGCCTCTGGCAGGTCAGCGGGCGCAACCAGATCGACTTCGACCGCTGGATGCAGCTCGACCTCGAGTACATCGACTCCTGGTCGCCGATGCTCGATTTCAAGATCCTGCTCAAGACCATCCCCGCGGTGCTCTCCGGCCGCGGCGCGTCGTAGCTCCAGGCGGCGGCGCCCGCCGGCCTGCCGGCGCCTGCCGGCGGCTCCGCGCCGTGAACCCGCGGCGACAGGGCCCGGGATGGCCCGGCCGCGGGCCAGCCGCCAGCGCCAGCTCTTCCAGCCAGCTAGCCGGCCGGCCGCCGCCGCGGCAGCTCCCCGGCGGCGAGGCGCAGGGTCGTGGCCACCACCGCGGCGAGCGGCCGCGCGTCGGCCAGCCCGCGCCCGGCCAGCTGGAAGGCCGTGCCATGGTCCACCGAGGTGCGCAGGAAGGGCAGGCCGAGCGTCCAGTTGGTGGCGAGCCCGAAGGCGGCGGTCTTGACCGCGATCAGCCCCTGGTCGTGGTAGAGCGCCAGCACCCAGTCGAACTCGCCCCGGCGCGCGCGGGCAAACAGCGAATCGGCGCTCTCCGGCCCATGGACGTCCAGCCCGCCGCCGCGCGCTCGCGCGACCGCCGGCGCCAGCACCGCCCCGTCCTCGCCGCCGAGCAGGCCGCCCTCGCCGGCGTGCGGGTTGAGCCCGGCCACGGCGATGCGCCCACCGGCGTGCCGGGTGAGGCAGGCGAGAGCTTCGTCGAGGGCCCGCGGCTCGAGCGCCGCCGCCAGCGCCCGCGCCAGCGGCAGGTGCACGGTGAGCAGCGCCACCTGCAGGTCGGGCGCGAGGAACGCCATCAGGTAATCGCGGCCGTAGCGCTCGAGCCCGCAGGCCGCCGCCAGGTAGTCGGTATGGCCGCGGAAGTCCGGCAGCAGGTGGCGGGCGATCGACTCCTTGGAAACCGGCGCGGTGACCAGCGCGTCGGCCACCCCCTGGCGCACCAGGGCGATGCCGGCGTCCAGGGCCGCCATGGCGCCGGCCGCGTCGGCCGGCCCCGAGCTGCCCGGCATGACGGCGCGCCGGCTGCCCACCGGGTCGAGCACGGGGATGACCGCGCCGCCTGGGCCGGCGCGGCCGGCGCGGCGGGCGGGGGCGGCCGAGGCGGCCGAAGCGGCGCGACCGCCGGCCAGGCCGTCGAGCGTGGCCGCGTCCGGCGGGCCGGCGAGATACCGCAGCCGGTCCCAGGGCGCGCCTGGCAGAGAGGACCGCAGCGCGTCGAAGGCCGCCCGCTCCGCCACCAGCAGCGGCTGCCAGGGCCGATCAGGCAAGGACGACGCCGCGGACTCGGCGGAGCTCTCGCCGGCGGCCGAGCCCGCGCCGCCTCCCCGGCCCGCGCCGGCGCTCCGGCCCTCGCCGCCGCCGGCCACGAGCCCCGCCACCCCGCCACCCGGGCCGGACAGCAGCTTGAGCAGGATCTCCGGGCCGATGCCCGCGGGGTCCCCCTGGGTGAGGACGATCCGGAGGGGCCGCGCCGCCCGCCGCGGGGAGGGGTGGTTGGCCGGCCGGCGCCGGGGTGCGGCCGGCGCGGCGCTCACGCCTTAAGGCTCCGTCGGGGGCTCGCCGCTGCGGCGTGGCCGCCGCTTGAGCTCCTCTTCCTTGAACATGTAGCGGATGGTGTGCTTCTGGATGAGCAGGTTCGGCCCCGCATGCCGGTTGAGCTTGAGCGCGCCCTTGTCGTACCACTCGATCCAGCCACGCAGCTCCTCGCCGTCGTTCAGGATCAACACCATCGGCGTCTTGGCCGCCATCTGCTTGAGGTAGTAGAACTCCTCGGCATTGGTCTGCTCCGGCGGTGTCTGCTTGCGGCGCACGCTGCGCGATGCCATCGAGCTCTTGAGCTCGTTCAGGTCCGGGCGAATCAGTTTCCGGTTGGCCATGTCGGCTTTCGTTCTCTACGCGACCTCGGAGGAGAGCGGCGGGATCTGGGGCAGCGATGAGCCGGGCCGCGCCTCCGGGTTGCGGGTCTTGTATTGGTCGTCCTCGTAGGCCAGGCAGCAGAGCAGCCTGCCGCACTGGCCGGAGATCTTCGACGGGTTGAGCGACAGGTTCTGGCGCTTGGCCATCTGGATCGAGATCGGCCGGAAGTCCTTGAGCCAGGTCGAGCAGCACAGGGTGCGGCCGCAGATGCCGATGCCGCCGACCAGGCCGGCCTCGTCGCGGGCCCCCACCTGCACCATCTTCACCCGCGCCGAGAAGCGGCTCGACAGGTCGCGGACCAGCTGGCGGAAGTCCACCCGCCCGTCGGAGGTGAAGTAGAACGTCGCCTTCTTACCGCTCAGCGAGAACTCGACCAGCGACACCTTCATGTCCAGGCCGAGCGAGCGCGACCGCTCCTGGGCGAAGAGCTTGGCGGCCATCTCGTTCTGCCGCTGGCGGTCGTGGGCCGCCGTGTCGGCGTCGTCCGCCCGGCGCAGGACCGGCCGGGCGCTCGACTTCTGACACGGCTTGAAGACCGGCATCGGCGACTTCTCCACCCGGCCGAAGGCGGGGCCGGATTCGAGCTCGACCACCACCGAATCGCCAAAGGCATAGATCTTGCCGGCGGTGGCGCAGAGCGTGACGTTGGTCTCCTCGCGGAAGCGCACGCCGACGTAGGTGTCTTCGACCGCGGTCGACATCCCCTTGAAAGCGCAGCCACTGCATCCACTCATGATCGTCACTTCCATTCCGTCAACAGCAGCAACGTCTGCTCATGCAGGATGAGTACCAGGTCACGTTATCACGCCGGGCAGCCGGCGCTCGGCTCAGCCGGCCTCGCGCGCCAGGTCGAGCACCCGCCGGCCGATGTCATGCCGGAAGACCCTGCCCGGCCAATGGATCTCGGCGGCCGCCGCGTACGCCCGCTTGAGCGCCCCCAGCAGGTCCGGCCCCAGGGCGCAGACCGAGAGCACCCGCCCGCCCGCGGTGAGCAGCTCGCCGCGCGTCCCGCGCTGGGTGCCGGCGTGGAACACCTCGGCGCCGAGCTCCGCCGCCCGGTCGAGCCCCTGGATGACCTCGCCGGTGACCGGCCGCCCGGGATAGCCCTGACTTGCCAGCACCACGCAGGCGGCGGCCTCCTTGCGGAAGCGCAGCCGGCGGTGGACGTCGAAGTCGCCGGCGGCGGCCGCGGCCAGGACCGGCAGCAGGTCGTCCTCGAGGCGCAGCAGCAGCACCTGCGCCTCCGGGTCGCCGAAGCGGGCATTGAACTCCAGCACCTTGGGCCCGCCGGCGGTCAGCATCATGCCGGCGTACAAAACGCCGCAGAACGGGCGTCCCTCCGCGGCCAGGCCGGAGACCGTGGTGCGCATCACCGTCTCGACGATCTCCGCCGCGGCCTCTCCCGAGGGGAGGCCGACCGGGCTGTGGGACCCCATGCCGCCGGTGTTGGGGCCGGTGTCCCCGTCGCCGATGCGCTTGTAGTCCTTGGAGATGGCCAGGGGCAGCAGCCTCTCGCCATCGGCCAGCGCCATGAACGAGACCTCCTCGCCCTCCAGGAACTGCTCGACGACCGCCCGGTCGCTGCTCGCGCCAAAACGGCGCTCCTCGAACAGGGCGGCCACCGCCGCCTCGAGCTCCTCCTTGTCGCCGGCGACCATGACTCCCTTGCCGGAGGCGAGGCCGTCGGCCTTGAGCACCGCCGGGAAGCCGAAACGGCGGGCGGCGGCGCGCGCCCCGGCCACATCGTGCACCACCACGAACGGCGCCGTGGGGATTGCGTGCCGCTCCATGAACTGCTTGGCGAAGACCTTGCTGCCCTCGATCTCGGCCGCCCGCTGGCTGGGGGCGAAGATCGGCAGCTCGCGGCGCGCGAACTCGTCGGCGATACCCAGGGTGAGCGGCAGCTCGGGCCCCACCACCGTCAGGTCGAGCCGCAGGTCGGCGGCGAAGTCGGCGAGGCGGTGGATCTCCTCGGGCGCCACCGGCACCAGGTCCGCCAGCCCGGCGATGCCGGGGTTGCCCGGGGCGCAGTAGAGGTCCTCGAGCAGCGGGCTCTGCCGCAGCTTCCAGCACAGCGCGTGCTCGCGCGCTCCCGCCCCCACCACCAGCACCTTCATCCAGGCCTCCGGGCCGACAGGGCCGTGACCGCCATCACGTCCACGATGTCGTCGACGGCGGCGCCGCGCGAGAGGTCGTTGACGGGGCGCGCCAGCCCCTGCAGCAGCGGCCCGATGGCGCGCGCCCCCGCCAGGCGCTCGGTGAGCTTGTAGCCGATGTTGCCGGCGTCGAGATCGGGAAAGACCAGCACGTTGGCGCGGCCGGCGACGGGGCTGCCGGGCGCCTTGCGCACCGCCACCTCGGGCACCAGCGCGGCGTCCGCCTGCAGCTCACCGTCCACCGCGAAGTCGACCCGCCGCTCGCGCAGAATCAGCAGGGCATGGCGCACCTTGTCGACCCGGGGATGGGAGGCGCTGCCATGGGTCGAGAACGACAGCAGCGCCACCCGCGGCGCCTCGTCGAGCAGCGCCCGGCAGCTGGCGGCGGCCGCCTCGGCGATGTCCGCCAGCTGCTCCGCGGTCGGGTCCGGCACCACGCCGCAGTCGCTGTAGACGAGCCCGCGGCCGTCCGGCAGGACCATCAGGAAGCAGGAGGAGACCAGCTTCAGGCCGGGCCGCGGGCCCAGCAGGCGCAGGGCCGCCCTGAGGGTCTCCGCGGTCGTCGACCGGGCGCCCATGACGGCGCCGTCGGCCTGCTCTGTCGCTACCTGCATGACGGCATAGTACAAGGGGTCGCGGCTCAGGCGAGCGATCTCGTCGTGACGGCCGGCGGGGAAGGCATGGCTGGCATGGCTGGCGAGACAGCGCGCGATGAACTCGGCGTCGGCGGCCGAGGGCAGGGGCTCGACCACCGGCACGGTCAAGGGCACGCCCGCGGCCGCCGCCGCGCGCGCCACCGCCTCGGGGGCGCCGACGAGGCGCGGGCGGCATAGCCCCGCGGCCGCCGCCCGCTCGGCCGCCGCCACCACCCTGGCGTCATCGCCCTCGGCGAGGACGATGGTGGCCTGGATGGCACGGGCACGGTCCCGCAGCTGCGCCAGCGGGCCGCCCGCTCCCGCGCTCACTCTCGGCCGTGCGCCACGGCGCGTAGACCGCCGGCATCCATACCCGGAAGTCTATCCGAGGGGGCTAGCCGGCCAGCACCATCGGGCCGGTGGGCTGGGGCCTGCCGCCGCGGGGCTCGACGGTGACCGACCAGGCCTGGATGTGCTCGACGGGCAGCGGCCGCTCGATCACCAGCGAGGCCCGGCCGCGGGGATCGACGCTGAAGACGCCGGCCGAGTTCTGGCGCTCCTCGTCGTCGAGGTACCAGAGCTGGTAGGTCTTGTCGGGGCCGAGCGCGGGCAGGTCCGAGGCGTAGAAGGCCACCTTGCGGTCGGCGGCGTTGACGTAGGCGCGGCCGGCCGCGTGCGACGATCCCATGGCCGCCAGCTGCACCGACTGCACGCCCGGCGAGGCGATGACGGACAGCGTCTGCGCCAGCCGGTCCGACTCGGCCTGCGCCTGCCACAGCTGGCGCGCCAGCGCCTCCGTCTGCGCCGCCAGCTGCCGGCGCTCGGCGCGCAACCGCTCGATCTCGGCGCCCAGGCTGGCCTGGCGCGCCAAGCCCCAGACCGCGACGGCCGCCAGCGCCGCGGCCGCGGCCAGCAGCGGCCAGCGCCCCGCCGTACGGACGGGAGCGCGGCGGCGGCCGGGCTCGAAGGGGACGGGCGGCGGCAAGGGCTCGGCGCCGGCCGCGGCCGCCGGCGTGCTCGAGGAGGCGGGAGCGGGCGGGATCGCGCGCGGCGGCACGGCCGCCGCACCCGCGGCGCCGGCCGCGCGCGCCGGCCGCGGCTCGTTCGCCACCTGGGCGAGCAGCCGCCGCTTGACGCCGCCCAAGAGCGCCTCGGCCTCGCCGGCCAGGCTCTCCGGCGCCGCCGCCGCCATCTCCTCCATCTCCACCATCTCCTCGTGGCAGTCGAGGGCGAGCTCCTCGAGAGCGGCGGCGAGCCGCCGCAGCTCGGCGTCGCAGGTCGCGCAGCCCGCTTCGCGGTGGGCGGCCAGCTCGCGCAGCTCCTCGCCGTCGAGCGCGCCCAGCGCGTAGGCCGGGAGCAGCTCGTCGTGTCGGGGGCTGTGGGTCGCGGTCATGGTCAGGCGCTCAGAGCCTGTCGCAGCTTGTTCATGCCCAGCAGGATGCGGGACTTGACGGTCCCCAGCGGGGCTGCGAGCCGCTCGGCGATCTGCGTATGAGTCAAGCCCTCGAAGAACGCCAGCTCAATGCATCTACGCTGCTCCGGGGAGAGCAGATTGAGCGCCGAATGGACCTGGTAACGGCGCTCGTTCTCCTCCAGCCTGCGGGTTCCCAGGGGATCGGCCAGGCGCGGGAAGGCGGCGGCGTCCGCGACCGCCTCCTGCTCGTGACGCCCGCGGGCCTCGCGCCGGCGCAGCCGATCGAGGGCGCGCGAGCGGGCCACCATGAGCAGCCAGCCGCGCGGCGTCGAGCGGTCCGCCTCGTAGCGCTCGGCCTGCCGCCACACCTGCAGGAAGACCTCCTGCAGCACCTCCTCCGCCTCGCCGCGCGCGCCGAGGATGCGCACCGCCAGGGCCAGCACCGCGGCCGCGTGCTGGTCGAAGAAACGCGCGAAGGCCTCCTGGTCCCCGGCGCTGATCCGCCCCAGGAGGAAGGAGTCCTCGCGCTCGGTGGCTTCCATGACGAGGTGACCTCTAGAGTGTCGCGACCGCGGCCCTTGCCGCTCTTCCTGCTCTCGCCGCCCGCGCCGCCCGCGCTGCCTGCGCTGCCCGGGCTGCTCTTGCCCTGCCACCCGGCCAGGTGCCGGCAGCTCCGCCACCGCTTGCTCCGCCGCCGGCCTCAGCGCGCCCCCGCATGCGCCGGCGCCGCGGCGCGGGCCGGCAGCGCGAAGGTGAGCGACGCCCAGAAGCTCTCCCAGTCGGCGCCCGACCCCGGCGGCGCCGGGATCATGTGCACCGCCTTCACCAGCCAGGCGCCGCCGCCGCCGAGCGGCAGGCGCACGCGCCCCTGGGCGTCGGTGCGCGCCGCCACCTGCCGGGACGGCTGCTCCTTCGGCACCGCCGCCACCTTCGCGCCGGCGAGCGGCGCGCCGCGGTAGAGCAGCCGCACCGGCAGCTCCTGGCCTGCGGCCAGCGCGTAGGGGTTCTTCTCCGGAATCAGCTCGAGGGTGAGCCCGAGCACCCGGTCGGCCGGCACTCCCGGCAGACCTGCCGGCGGCGTTCCCGCGGCTGCCGGAAGGCGCCCATCCACGGTGCCCGGGCGCCCCTCCTCCGCGAGCGCTCCGCGCGACTCGGACCCGGACCCGGCATACCCCCCCACGACGATGAGCGACTTGGCGCAGCGGGAGTATAGCTCCTTCGCCGGCGCGGCGCTCTGGCCGCGCCGCGCGCGCAGCGCGCTGATCGTCTCCAGGCCCTCCTCGGCGAGGTACTTCTCGAACTTGGCGGCGGGGAGCTCGACCGCCGCCTGCCTGCTGGTGTAGACCAGCAGGTAGACGCCGGGCTTGCCGGTCACCAGGAAGCCGGCCGGATCGGTGTCCGGGACGCCGGGGATCGGCGCCTCGCCGCCGGCCCCGATCACCGCGAAGCGCAGCAGGTACTTGGGGTCGCGCGGGAAGACGTCCCCCGAGAACAGCTGGCCGATGAACAGCCGCACCGCCAGGCGCGTGCCCGGCGCGGGCGTGAACGCCGAGGGCTCGATCCAGAGGTCGTGGGCGGCGAGGCCGGCGGCGCCCAGCAGTGCCAGGCTCAGCGCCAGGATCGGCGCCAGGCCGGCGCTCCGTGGCATCTTCATCTTCCTGCTCTCCTGATGCGTTGAAGCCAGGGGCTCGAAGCCGGGGCCCGCGGGCGCGTCCGGAGGGGGGCGCGCCCGCGGGTCGGTGTGCTGACGATACGGCAAACGAGACCGGCCGGATCACCCTACCGGCTGACGCCGGGAGCGCTGGTCAGGCCGTTGCCGTTGGGGCCGAGCGGCCCGTTCGGCGAACCCGGGAACGGGTCCTTGAGATAGGGGAAGGTGTCGTCGAACTGGCTGACGTCGTTGAGCGTGCCGTCGGTGAACGGCAGGCTCCCCGAATGCGCGTCGCCGGGGCTGCAGTAGACGCCCGGGAAGGCGACGCAAAGCACGCCCATCGCCACCCGCAGCTCGATGTCCACCACGTCGTCGCCCGGGCGCCGGCCGTTGGGGAAGCCGGCGTTGTCGCCGCCCAGGACGCCGAGGTTGTTCTGGTGGGCGGGCGCGGTCGGCGCGATGGAGGTGTTGAGGCGCATCTCCTCGGCGGGGCCGCCGAGCGCGTTCAGGCCGCCGACGCCGGTCAGGAAGGCGGCCACCAGGTCCTTGCGCGGGAAGTTGGTGGGCGCCTTCACCCCGGCCGCGCCGAACAGCAGTTCGAGCACCGCCGGCAGGGTCGGATTGGTGACGTAGGTCGCGAACTGGCCGTCGTCCTTCGGCTTACTGCCGTTGAACTTGTTCTTGTCCGCCAGGCCGATGACCAGCTCGTTGACCAGCGGCGCGCTCAGGCGCGACACCTGCACCAGGTCGCCGCTCTGGTTGGCGTCACGGAAGTCGGGCGTGTCCGAGAGCACCCGGTTGCGCGGCAGCGAGGCCGTGGTCCAGGAGCCGATCACCCCACTCGAGCCCACGCCCAGGCAGGAGATCGGCACCTCGAGGGCGAAGGTGGTGACGTTCTTGTCCTCCAGCGTGTTGGGCTCGACGTCGCGAGCGCCCAGGGGGTTGGCGATGTTGACCAGGTCGAACACCTCGCCCAGGTTGACGGCGAACCCGTCGTGGCGCTGGCCGACGAACACCCGGCCGGTCTTGCTGCAGCCGGGGAGGTTGATGGTGTGCATGAAGGTCGCGGCGTAGGCGTGATAGTTGGGCACCGACTTGTTGCCGATGTTGTCGATCGGCTTGCCGAAACGGCTGGAGCCGGTGACGGCGTTGGTGGCGTAGGCCGCCCCGGTCGGGCTGTCGAGCGGCCCGCTGACCACTCGCAGGGTGTAGCTCTCCTCGACGTTCTGCGCGGCGTCGCCGTTCGGGCTGGCGCTGATCTGGCCGACGTTGACGAACGGCACCGACACCGTGGCGCCGCCGATCGGCAGCGAGATGTTGCTGAAGCGCTGCTTGACGCGGAACTCGAAGGTCGTCGACTCGACGCCGTTGCCGGCGGTGTCGACGTGGATGCGGTAGACCGCATCCGGGTCGAGGGTGAAGAAGTTGGGCCCGCCGTAGGCGTCCTGCAGCGGCACGTAGTTGGCGAGGAAGGTCACGTACCCCGTCCGCCCCGCCTCGTAGCTGTTGAAGACGTAGTAGTCGGTGCCGTCCACCTTCGGCATCTTGGTGATCCCCGGCGCCTCGCGGTGGCTCGAGGCATTGGCCGGCGCCGGCGCACCGGTCAGCGCGACGGTGGCGGCGGCCAGCAGGGCTACGGCGACAGCACGGCTGCTCATACGCGGTCCTCCTCTCGTTTCAGTTGAGTCGAGTTTTTATTGCTTCCAGGTATCTCGTCCATCCCCATTACGCCCCCGGCGCCCGGCCGGATGAGTAGAATGCGTGGATGACCCTCCCCGCCGCTCCCGCTCGCCGCAACCACGGCCGCGCCGCCGACGCGCTGCGCCCATGCCGCATCGAGATCGACGTGCTGAAGTTCGCCGAGGGCTCGGCCCTGATCGAGCTCGGCGACACGCGGGTGCTGGTCGCCGCCAGCGTCGATACGCGGGTGCCGCCCTTCCTCAAGGACAGCGGCCAGGGCTGGGTCACCGCGGAGTACTCGATGCTGCCGCGCGCCACCCACACGCGCACGGCGCGGGAGGTGGCCCAGGGGCGGCCGTCGGGCCGCACCGCCGAGATCCAGCGCCTGATCGGCCGCAGCCTGCGGGCAGTGGTGGACCTCGCCGCCATGCCCGACCGCTCGCTGACGCTCGACTGCGACGTGCTGCAGGCCGACGGCGGCACCCGCACGGCCGCGATCACCGGCGCCTACGTCGCCATGGCGCTCGCCTGCGGGCGCCTGCTGCTTCGCAGCGACCTCAAGGCCTGGCCGCTCGCCGAGCCACTGGCCGCGGTCTCGGTGGGGATCGTCGGCGGAGTGCCGCTGCTCGACCTCGAGTACGACGAGGACCGCGTCGCGGAGGTGGACATGAACGTCGTCGCCACCGCTTCCGGCTCGCTGGTCGAGATCCAGGGGACCGGCGAGCGGCGCAGCTTCCGGCGCGCGGAGATGGACGCGCTGATCGACCTCGCCCTGGCGGGCATCGCGCGGCTCGCGGCGGTGCAGGAGGAGGTGCTGCGGCCGACGCTCGAGGAGGTGGCGGAGGTGCGCGCCCGGGGGCACCGGCGGCCGGCGCCCCCGAAGCCCGAGCGCGACCTCTGGGGGCCGCCGGGCTGAGCCGGCGGAGCTACAGCACGGTGCCGGTCAGCTCGACCTCGATCACCGGCGACTTCGGGCTGTCGGTGTGGATGGTCAGCTTGTTGTGGAAGGGGCCCTTGGGCATCGCCGAGCTCAGGATGAGACGCACCGTGTACTCACGCCCCTCCTCGAGCGGCTCGACCTTGGCCTCGATCCCCTGGCCGGGCGGGTCGACGCCGATCACCTTGATCGGCTCGGTCGAGAAGCTCTTGATGTCGAGCGAGCGGCGATGTGGCTCCTTGAGGTCGACCTGGCCGAAGTCGGCCTTCGGCGGAGTCACGGCGAGTACCGGCCGCACGAAGCCGGAGACCGGGATCTCGACGAGCTTCTGCTTGGCGTGGTTGGTGTGGACGGTGACGTAGCCGGCGAGCGGCCCGACCGGCGCCTCGCTCGACAGCTTCGTCTCCACCCGCCACTGCTTGACCTTGACGTCGGGCAGGCGCTCGCCCTCCTGGGCCTCGCGGTAGGTGACCGCGAGGTACGGCCAGGGCGAATCGACCTTGAGGATGTCCATCGTCGTGCCGTCGGGCGCATAGAGGGTCTGGACGATGGTGCCCTCCTTGGCCTCGCCGCGCACGATGGTGTAGCGGGCGTAGCCCGGCTTCACCGCGATGTAGGGCTCGACCTTGGTGCGCACCGTCAGCTCGATCTGCGGGTTGGCGGCGTCGTTGGTGAAGACCGTGACCCCCTTGGCGATCGGGCCGTTGAAGTTGACGGTGTCGACGACCACGTGGACGGTGCCGCTCTTGCCGGGAGCGATCGACTTGTCGTAGCTGGCCACGGTGCAGCCGCAGGCGGCGCGCACGTCGGTGATCTCGAGCGTGGCGTTGCCCTCGTTGCGGATCTCGAAGTCCCGGGCGAGCTTGTCGCCCTTGGCGATCGACCCGGCGTCCTTGATCGGCTCGACCGCGACGGCCTTGGGCTTGGCCGCCGACGGGGCGGCCGCCGCAGCCTGGGCCGGCGCGGCCGACGGGGCCGCGGCGGCGGCCGAGGCTGCCGCGGCGGCGGTGGGAAGAACGGCACACAATGCCAAAATGACGGGTCGTAGATGGCGCTTCATGGCGACGGCTCCTTCATCGGATGTGGTGTGCGGCCAGGCGCGTGGAGAGCGCGGGCCCGCCGGCCTGCCGGCCAGGAGCCCGGGCCACTCGGAAGCCGTCCTGGCTCCGTGGTCGATCCCTGAATGCTACACTCGGCGCCCGCCGGCGGAAAGACCGGTACCCCGGCAGCCCCGGCAGCCCGCACAAACGGTACGACCCCCACGCTCGACCGGCACGGCCGGCAGGAGAACGACCGGCCCATGAGCCCGGCGGACCAGACGCGTCTCGACATCTACTTCATGGCCATCGGCGGTACGGGCATGGCGCCGCTCGCCTGCCTGCTGCAAGAGCAGGGCCACCGGGTGCGCGGCACGGACGGGCCGCTCTACCCGCCGATGAGCACCCTGCTCGAGTGCGCCGGTATCCGGCCGCACGTCGGCTACGACGCCGCGCACCTCGAGCCGCCCCCCGACCTGGTGGTGGTCGGCAACGCCGTGCGCCGCGACAACCCGGAGGCGGTGGCCGCCGAAGGGCTGGGCCTGCCGCTGCTGTCGATGCCCCAGGCGCTGGCGCGCTTCTTCCTCGCGGGACGGCGGCCGCTGGTGGTCGCCGGCACCCATGGCAAGACCACCACCACGGCGATGGCGGCCTGGGTCTACAGCGAGTGCGGGGCCGATCCGGGCTACCTGATCGGCGGCGCGCCGCGCGACCTCGCCGCCAGCTTCGCGGCGGGCGGCGGCCCCCGCTTCATCGTCGAGGGCGACGAGTACAACGCCGCCTACTTCGACCGCGGCGCCAAGTTCCTGCACTACCGCCCGGAGACGTTGATCCTGACCAGCGTCGAGTACGACCACGCCGACCTCTATGCCAGCCCGGAGGCGCTGCGCGATGCCTATCGCCGGGTCATCGCCATGCTGCCGGCCGACGGCCTGCTGGTGGCCTGCGGCGACACGGCGGAGGTCCGCGAGCTGGCGCGGCAGGCGCCGTGCCGCACGCTCCTCTACGGGCTGGCGCCGGGCAACGAGGTGCGGCCGCTCGACGGCTGCGAGGCGCTGCCGGAGGCCACCCGCTTCCAGGTGGCGGACGGCGCCGGCGGCGAGGCGACCACCATCGAGCTGGCGCTCCCCGGCGACCACAACGTCGCCAACGCCCTGGCGGTGTGGGCGGCGGCGCGGCGCGACGGCCTGCCGGCGGGCGCGGTGGCGGCGGCCCTCGCCCGCTTCCACGGCGTCAAGCGGCGGCTCGAGGAGCTCGGCAGCCGCGGCGGTGTCGTCGTGGTGGACGATTTCGCGCACCACCCGACGGCGGTGGGCAAGACGCTGGCGGCGTTGCGCCAGCACTATCCCGGCCGCCGCCTGGTGGCGCTCTTCGAGCCGCGCAGCCTGACGGCGGGCCGGAGGATGTTCTTCGCGGCCTACCGGGAGGCATTCGCGGCCGCCGACCGGGTGCTCTTCGCGCCCACCTTCTACGGCGGCCGGTTGCGCGCCGAGGAGCGGCTGGACTTCGCGGCCCTCGCCGCGGCGCTTGCCGGCGAGGGCGTCGCCGCCGCCCGCTGCGACAGCGTCGACGAGCTGCTCGCCCGCGCGGTCGCCGACAGCCGGCCGGGCGACGTGCTGGTGACCATGTCGTCCGGCGCCTTCGACGACCTGGCGCGGCGCCTCCTGGCGGCGCTCGCGGCGGCGCGCCCGGCGGCCGGCGGCGCGGAGCGCGCGGTTACGCTCTGAGGCGTCTCCTACTCTTGCTCCTGGCCGACGCCCGAGAGAGGTGAGGGCTGGGCGGCGGCGATACGGAGGCGCTCCTCGAGCAGCTGGCCGGCGGCGAGGGCCGGCAGCTGCAGCGCCTCGCGCAGGGCGTCGAGCGCCGCCTGGCGCGGCAGCAGGCCGACGAGCTCGTTCGCCTCGACGCGGGCGCCGCGCGCCGCCGCCTCGTCGCGCACGCGGCCGAGCGCCCGGCAGAGCGAGGTGCGGCGGAAGTCGACCAGGTTCATGCTCACCTGGGCGCGGCCGCGGCTGGGCAGGTAGAAGCCCAGGGCGCGCACCGCCGGCAGGCCGCCGCCAGACTCGCGCACGGCGCCGGCCACGGCGCGGGCCACCGCCACGTCGGCGGTGTCGAGGATGGCGTTACAGGCGATGAGGAAGAAGCGCGCGCCGATCACCGTCGCGCCGGCGCTGGGGTGCAGGCGCGCCGGGCCATGGTCCGGCGCCCAGAGCGGATCGGCGAGCTTGGCCGCGAAGCCCTCGAAGCCACCGCGGCGGATCGCCGCCAGCGACCGGCGCTCCGGGCGCGCCGCCGCTTCCTCGTAGAGGTACACCGGCAGGCCGAAGCGGCGCGCCACCTCGGGCGCCAGGCGCCGCGCCGCGGCCACCGCCGCCGCCATCGGCGTCTCGCCGAGCGGCACGAAGGGCACCACGTCCACGGCCCCGAGGCGCGGGTGCACCCCCTCGTGGCGCCGCAGATCGATCTCGGCCAGCGCCGCCTCGTAGAGCGCCAGCAGCCCTGCGATCAGGGCGTCGGCCTCGCCGGCCAGGGTGAAGACCGAGCGGTTGTGGTCGGGGTCGGAGGAGACGTCGAGCAGCTGCACGCCGGGCGCCGAGACCGCCGCCGCCAGCCGGGCCACCACCGCGGGCCGCCGCCCCTCGCTCAGGTTCGGCACGCACTCGAGAGCCGGCACGTCGAGCACCATACCGCCTCTCCCGGGCGAGGGTCCAGAAAGCCTCCGCCGTCCGGCCGCCGCCGCCAGCCCCTACCCAGGTGGGCTTTGTCCTGTTACGATACGCCCGGCCCCGAGCTATCGCTCAAGCTGCGCTCCGATCATGAGTTATCCCGGTAATCCGTCGCTGGCGTCCGACGTTCAGCAGCGCATCAGCAGCACTTTCGAGCATACTCTCGGACTCGCCGAGAAAGGCAGCCGCCAGGAGGCCCTGCTGGGCTGCGACTTCGTACTGCGCATGGACCCGCTGTTCGAGCCGGCGCGGCGGCTGCAGGAGAGGCTGGAAGCCGGCATCGCTCCCGTGCTCGTCGACGACCTCCGGCGGATGGAGGCGACGCCGCCCGCCGGGGCCGCCTCGCGCCCGCCGCCGCCGGCCGCGGCGCCGTCGCCGGGGACGCCGCCCAGGCCGCCGGCTGCGAGCACCGGCCTGCTGGACCTGCCGGATGCGCCATGGGCCGAGTTCGAAGGGCTGGCGAGCGAGCTGCCCGAGCTGCCCGACACCCATGTGCCCGGGCTGCGCGCCGAGTTCGCGGAGCTGCTCGCCGAGCGCCGCTTCCAGGAGCTGCAGATACGCGCCGGCAAGGAGGCCGCGACGGTGACCGGCGACCTCGAGCTGCAGCGCATGGTGACGCTGGCCCAGGAGCGCCTCGAGGCCGGCCCCTACGTCAGCAAGTTCCTGCTCTCGGCGCGCGACGCCTCGCGGGCCGGCAACCGGGGAGAGACCAACCGGCTGCTCCAGAAGGCCCGGGCGCTCGACCCCACCCATCCCGGCATCGCCGAGCTGGAGCGGTCGGCCGGAGGCGGTGCGCCAGGCGCAGTCGCGGGGCCGGCGGGCGCCGGCGCGGCGGCCGGTGCCGCGGCCAGCCCGGCAGCAGCCGCCGTCCCGAACCGCCCGGCCGCCGCCGTCCCGAACCGCTCGGCCGCCGGCGCCGACGACGCCGCCGGCCCTTCCGGGCCCGCCTGGTCGCCGGCCGTCGCCATGCCCATGCCGTCGCCCATGCCCAGGCCCGTGGGCGGCTTCTCCGGCAGCGCCCCCACACCGGCCTTCGCGGTGCCGGCGCCATCGCCGGCAGGCCCGCCTGCCGCGCCGGCGCCCCCCCTCTCTTCGCTGGCGCCCCAACCGCCGCCGCCGATGCCGGCGCCGCCTCCGCCGGCTCCGGCGCCGGCGCTCAGCGCCGACAGCGACAGCGAGCGGCGGATCCGGCAGCTGCTCGACGACGGCCAGGCCGCGCTCGACGGCGGCGACCCGCAGGCGGCCATCGACGTCTGGTCACGGATCTTCCTGATCGACATCGACCACCAGGAGGCGGCGCGCCGGATCGAGAAGGCGCGCCGCATGAAGGCCGAGCGCGACCGCCAGGTGGAGGAGACCTTCCACGACGGCCTGGCGCGGCTGGAGGCCAGGGACCCGGCGGGCGCGCGGGAGGCCTTCGCGCGGGTGCTCGAGCTGCAGCCCGGCCACCTGCAATCGCGCGAGTACCTGCAGCAGCTGGATGAGGGCAACCTGCCGGCGGTCGCCGCCGGCGACCGCACGGCGACGGGGAAGCTGCGGAGCCCGGCGAGCCCGCCGACGCCAGGCGGGCCGAGCGCCGAATGGGCCGAGACGGCAGGCGCGCCGGCGGCGGCCGCCCCCCTCCCCGCGATCATCCCCCTGCCCGCCGACCTGGTGAGGGCCGCGGCCGATCCCGGCCCAGCCCCTGACCGCGACCTGCAGGAGGAGATCCTGGTGCCGCCGGACCTCGGCGAGGCTGCCGATCGCGCACCCGAGGCGCGGCGCGAGGCGCGGTCGGCGGTGGCGGCGCGGCATGGGCGGGCGCGGCGGCTGTTCCTCTTGGTCGGCAGCGCCGTGCTCCTGCTGGTGCTGACGGTGGGTTGGTACTTCTATCAGAAGCGGGAGCAGCTGTTCCCGAACTCCCGCACCGAGGAGCCGGCGCCGCCGCCGGCGCCCAACCCCATCCCGCGCGCCGTCAAGCTGCACGACGCGGGCAAGCTGGCCATCGCGCTGGCCCAGCTCAACCGGGTGCCGCCGGGCGACCCGAACTACAAGGAGGCGCAGGCGCTGATTGCCAGGTGGCGGGCAGAGGAGGCGCAGGGCGGCACGGGCGGCACGGGCTTGCCGAACGCGGCGGAGGGCCCCGCACCGGCGGGCGGCGCGCCCGGCACCGCCGCCGGCACGCCGGGGAGCGCCGCCGCTCCTGGCGGCGCCGGCGGTGCGGACTCGGAGCAGCGGCGGGCGCTCCTCGACGAGGCCAGGAAGGCGTACCAGCAGACCCGCT
>Ga0307479_10001423_pt1 | contig 21726 bp, 21 predicted proteins | sample atmos_gasesECM4C_FD_203743 | JGI IMG/M metagenome (GOLD analysis project Ga0307479, IMG submission 203743) | Hardwood forest soil microbial communities from Morgan-Monroe State Forest, Indiana, United States - atmos_gasesECM4C_515 | ecosystem: Environmental > Terrestrial > Soil > Temperate...
GGTCCGCTTCCTAAGCCCACCGAAAGCGCCCCCGCTTCTCACCACTTAGAAACGAGAAAAAGGAATGGGCGGCACCCACACACCTCAGACAGGGTCGACCCAATCACAGAGTTTTTCAACAGCCACGCCTGATTTCAAGAGTTGAGTTTGTCTTATTCGTGACCGCCGAGCTGGCAGAGCAGGTTTGCGCTTTCGCTTCTAGTGAACCGTTCTGTCGACGCAGTATTCGGAGGTAGATAGGCAGGAGGCGCTCGGCGCCGTCGGCGGTTCACCGTGCATGTATGCATTTAGCGGTGTTCCGGGTTCCGACCTTTCCAGATGGCACTGCGGGTTGGATGGAACGAACTTTTTGGTTTTTTTGACCGGGAACTTAAACTTCGACAACTCCACAACCGTGGAAACGGTTATGATCTGGTCAAGCTTCCACCATCGCCGCACGCCGACCTCGCCTTTGACGCGAATCGATTCCCCCGGCTTGAGTTTCAAGAATGTATCGGGTCTGTTCACGGTCCCGTACAATTCAAGCGCACCCACAACAAGAAACGATCCTTCGTCTGGAATTCCCGCTATCAACGGCAAACTCATGCGGTAGTACACAAACGGCGCGGCAAGATCTTTGGGTTGCAAGTCCGTCAGGGTAGGATGTATTGGGAGAGTTAACGGAGTAGTGCCGGTGTTTTCCACGCGAAATTCCGCTCCCACTCGCTGGCGAGGATATAAGTCGGTGGTCTCCATCCATTCTAATGAGATTCCTGCTTTCTGCGGAATTGATTCCCTCGGACTGATGCAGCTATAGGACTCGATCATTGAGCCGGGGGGTGGTTCATGACCCACGGATTCGCTAACGCCGGAGAGGTCAATGTACCGAACTTCCTGCGAGAGGCCAACACCCGAGGTTAGGATTCCAAGCACAAAAATAACGAGACCGAAGCGCATCCCTTCCTCCGTTCTCTCCCCATACTACCCCGGAACCATGCCGCAAGGAGCAAAAAGCTAAAGGTCGTTGGCGTAACATCGCCATAACACTCGTCGACCGGGATCAGCCCTCCCTCCCCCATGCCGTAGAATTAACACTTGCTCCTAAACATTGAAAAGCTAATCTACGGCGGCGACGGACTCGCTCGCCTTCCTGCCGGATCGTCCGGCAATAAAGACCGCGGACGCGGCAAGGCCGTCTTCATCCCCTCGGTCCCTCATGTGACCCAGATGCCCTTGAGAGGGTGGCGTTTCAGTGCTAGTCTTCGATCTTGATGGCTGGCCCCGGAGGGCACTTGTCGACTCGATCAACTGTCCGGAACTTAGCGCTATCGGTGGCCTGTGCAATGACCTTGAGCGTTTTATCCGCAGCTCAGTTCGAAACTCGCGGAGCCTTTTCCATGCCCGGCAAAGCACCATATTCCGCGGCGGTCGGAGACTTTGACGGCGACGGCAAGCTCGACATGGCTGTGGTGAGCTATCTGCCCACCGGAACGATGAATATTCTGTTGGGAAATGGCGATGGCACTTTTCGCCTAGGCCAGACGTTCACTGTGGGTGTGCAGCCCTTTTTTGTCGCGGCAGCAAGCTTTAGGCGCAACGGAATCCTCGACTTGGCGGTGAGCGATTCTCTCAGCAGTGACGTTTACGTCATGCTGGGAAACGGGGACGGCACCTTCCAAGCTCCGGTTGCCTATCCGGCAAGCGGCAGAACCTACACAATCGCCACTGGGGATTTTACCGGCGACGGTGTTCCGGACATGATCGCCATAACCGACTCGTGCGATTGCATATCAGTGTTCCCTGGTAACGGTGACGGTACGTTTAGGGCTGCGGTGACCACTCCGCTCCCGTATAACGTCGGCGGAAATGCACTGGCGGCAGGATACTTCAACAACGACAAGAAGCTGGACCTCGCCATACCTGGACAGTTCGGCTCGGTGAGCCAGGTAAGCATCCTGTTAGGCAACGGCGACGGGACCTTCACGCCGAACGGCTATTATGCGGTTGCACCACCTCCGGATTCGATCGTCGTGGGCAACTTTCGCGGCGGCCATATAGCGGATTTGGCGGTGACAGGTGGCTCGGGCGTGGAGATACTGCTGGGCAACGGAGACGGCACGTTTCAGCAGCCTGTGCTTTATCCCACAAATTTCCCAACCTGGGTGATCGCCAAGGATTTCAGTGGGAACGGTGTCTTGGATTTAGCGGTTTCGATCCCTGGCCTGGGATCCGGCTACCCGCCGGGGGCTAGCGTGTATAAGGGTAATGGCGACGGCACTTTCCAGCCAGCGATCTTTTATCCCGCGGGAAGAGACCCCAAATTCATCGTTGCTGGCGATTTTAATAACGACGGCAAGCCCGATCTCGTGACGGTGGATGATGTGAGCGATGGCCTCGTCGCGCTGCTGAACACCGGCGCTGTCACCTTCTCCCCGACGACGCCTCTGAACTTCAACAAACAGGCCGTCGGCACCACTAGCGCAGCGCGAAACGTCATCCTAGCCAACACTGGCCTGACGGCGTTAACCATCTCCGCCATGAAAACCACTGGCCAGTTCGGCGTAACGTCGACATGCGGCTCCAGCGTGCCAGCGGGCGGGAACTGCACTATCAGCGTAACTTTCTCCCCAAAAACGAAAGGCGCAAAGTCGGGCACGGTCACGATCAAGGACAGCGCATCATCCAAGCCGCAGGTGATTAATCTCTCCGGCACCGGCACATAAGAGAAACCCTCCTCCAACTTACCCCGTCTCCGCCGCCCATGCCGTAGAATCAACACTTGCTCCTAAACATTGAAAAGCTCATCTACGGCGGCGACGGACTCGCTCGCCTTCCTGCCGGATCGTCCGGCAATAAAGACCGCGGACGCGGCAAGGCCGTCTTCATCCCCTTCGTTCTCGCCGGAGAAAAAGTCGAAGCCGCGCTCACCGAAGAAAAGCCCGGCTTCGCCCGCGCGCATGCCACCGCAATCGTCGAGCCTTCGCCGCGTCGCGACCCCCCGCCCTGCCCTCACTTCGGTCGCTGTGGCGGATGCCAATACCAGCACGCCGCCTACCAGCATCAACTCGAAATCAAGAAGGAAATCCTGCGCGAAAACCTGCGCCGCATCGCCAAGCTCGAATTGCAGAGCGAAATCGAACTCCATCCCTCGCCACCCTGGAACTATCGCAACCGTTCGCGCCTGCAAGTGCGCACCCATCCCGATTTCGCCGCGGGATACTTCAAGTTCGCATCGCACGAACTCCTTCCCGTTGAAGAGTGCCCCATCAGTTCTCCTCTAATTAACCGCGGCATCGCCGCGCTCTGGCAATCGGGACGCGCCGGCAAAGCTGTCGAAGGCGTCCGCGAGGCCGAATTCTTTTCGAATGCCGATGACACGCGCCTGCTGCTCGAACTCCTCTGCGCACCAGAAGCTCGCCGTGCCGCCGTCCGCGCCTGGGCCGAAGAGCTATGCGCCTCCATGCCTGAGATCGTCGGTATCGCCACCTTCCGCGAGCCCCAAAAAGGCGTGCAGGAGCCCTTGGTCTCGGTTGGGGCTGAGGAATTGACCTATCAAACCAAAACTAACTCCTACCGTGTGAGCGCCGGAGCCTTCTTCCAGACCAACCGTTTTCTTATCGACGAATTAGTCGACATCGTCACGCGCAGTAGCTCCGGCGAACTTGCCCTCGATCTCTACGCCGGTGTCGGATTGTTTTCCACAGCCCTTGCCTGTGACATCCGTCACATCGTTTCTGTCGAGTCGTCACAGACAGCCGCCAGCGACCTGCAATACAATTTGGCGTTGAATGGAAAGGTGGTTCATACCACGACTGAGCAGTACCTGACCCATCTGGCAGATAAAGGTCAGGATGGCAGTGGCGCAGTCCTCCCCCAGTTGCTCCACAAGCCCGATATGGTGGTCGTGGATCCGCCCCGAGGCGGCTTGGGCGACCGCGTGGCGCGTTTACTCGTGGAACTAAACGCGCCACGCGTGACTTACGTCTCCTGCGATCCCGCCACCCTGGCCCGCGATCTGGTCCCGCTGCTGGCCGCGGGCTATAGCGTCGAGGAGGCACATCTAGTCGACCTGTTCCCCCAAACCTATCACCTCGAAACCGTCTTAAAGTTAGTGCGCTGACGCCGACCCACTAGCCATGATCTGAGGCCAAGTGGAGACCATGTGGGGACGGACGCGTTCGTCCGTCCCGCCGAGCGAAGCGAGGCGTCCTCGCACAACGGCATTCGCGACGGTGGAGAGTGCCTGCGCAATATTAACAACGTGAAAGAGCGGTGCTGCAACTTTGGTCGCGTGCGTCTATCGCCAGGTCCCTGAATGCCGCCCCTACCCTCACTCACGCCCCCTCCCGCACCGCCGCCCAACCCCTTCAAATTCCAACTCAAGCCCACTCGCCAGCCCATGCTCTGGGCCGCTCTGTTCTACTCCGTGGGAATCGTCGCCGGTGCCTACCTCGATCGTCCAGCGTCATGGTGGGTCGCGGCCTCCGTGGTTTTCGCCGCCTCATCCTTATACCTAGTCCGCCGACGAAAATGGCTCGCCGCCACTCTAGCTCTTTCCGCTTTCTTCTTCGCGGGCGCCCTTCATATCCAACTCAGAGGATCTTCGAGCCCGCTCGATCCAAGCCTTCAGCCCTTCGCCTATGGCCCGGAAGTCGAAATGACGGCCCACGTCATCCGCGAAGGCAGATTCCGCCCTGCATCCGCCGGAGAAATCGCCCAAACCCTCGACGTCGAGACTGAACAAATCGTGACCGATAACGGCACGCAGGTTCCAGTCCATGCCGGTGTGCGCTTAGGTATTTACAGCGGCCTCCAAAAGGCGCCCGCCCCCCCCGATCAAGCCTCAACGCAAATGCACATCTTCCGCTACGGCGAACGACTCCGCGTTTCTGCGAAGCTAAAGCTCCCCCGCAACTTCCGCAATCCCGGAGCCTTTGACTATCAAAGTTATCTCGCCGCGAAAGGCATCGCTGGCCTTGCCTCAGCCAAAGCCGCGGACATCCAACTGCTCCCTGGTTTCGCGGGAAGCCGTCTCGAACTCTGGCGTACCCGCATCCACTCCAGCATCATCGCCAAAGTTCACGCCCTTTGGCCCGCGCCCCAGGCCGCGCTGATCGACGCCATGGTCATCGGCGAAGAAGCTTTCATCGATCGCGACACCCGGGTGGATTTCCAGCGCTCCGGGACTTACCACGTCCTGGTCGTTTCCGGGATGAACGTCACCATACTCGCCTTTGTCATCTTCTGGACTCTACGCCGCTTGCGCCTCTCCGAGATTCCCGCAACCCTGGTGACGATTCTGTTCTGCGTTGCTTACGCACTGCTCACCGAAGTAGGCGCTCCGGTGTGGCGAGCCACGCTGATGTGCGCCATCTTCCTCGGCACCCGCCTCCTCTATCGCGACCGCGCCATGGTCAACGCGCTAGGCGCCGCCGCCCTCGGCTTGCTCGTCTTCGATCCTCGCCAACTCTTTACCGCCAGCTTCCAGATGACTTTTCTTTGCGTCCTCATAGTAGCCGCCATTGGACTCCCGCTCGTCGAGCGCACCTCGCGCTTCTATCGTCGAGCACTAGCAAACTGGGGCTCCGACGATTACGCCGGGTCTTTGCCCCCTCCTGTCGCCCAGTTCCGCGCCGATCTGCGCCTGATTGCGGGGCGCCTCGCGCGTTTTCTCGGCACAGCATTTGCATTGCGCCTGATGCGCGGCATCTCACTCTTCTTTCTTTCCGTGTTTGAATTGCTTCTGGTCTCCGCCGTGATGCAGATGGGACTCGCCCTGCCCATGGCCTTTTACTTTCACCGCGCCCCTACCATCGGCCTTCCCGCCAATCTCGCCGTCGTTCCCCTTACGCAATTACTAATGCCCGCCGCCATCCTGGCAATTTCTTTGGGATACATTTCTCCGCTTCTCGCGAAACTTCCCGCTCTCCTGACCGCCGCCGCCCTCGAAGCCATCACCGGCGCCGTACATGGCCTCGGCAGCCTGCGCCTCGCCGATCTTCGTGTTGCCACTCCATCCCTAGTGATGATCACCGCTGCTTCAGCCGCACTGATTCTCGCCATGATCCTGGCGCGACGCCGCGCAATTCTCGCATTCGTCGGAGTGGTCGCGCTCCTCGCTGCCTCCTTGGCGCTCGCCATCCTGCCGCCTCCGCCACAAACGCGGCCAGGAATTCTCGAAGTAACTTCCATCGACGTCGGCGAGGGCGACTCCATCCTGCTGGTCACGCCGCAAGGGCGCACCCTGCTCATCGACGCCGGCGGTCCGATCTGGGGTGGTGGCTCCCAACTCGATTTCGGCGAAGATGTGGTCGCGCCCTACCTCTGGACACGCCGCATCTCCCGCCTCGATGCCATCGCTATTTCCCACGGACACTCTGACCACATTGGAGGCATGGCGGCAATCCTGAAGGATTTTCGTCCCCAAGAATTATGGGTGGGCCTACTGCCGCCCAGCCGGGCACTCGACAATTTAATCGCCCAGGCTCACGCGCTGGGAATCAAAGTCGTGCGTCATTGGGAGGGAGACGAATTCGATTTAGGCGGCGCAAAAGTGGACGTGCTATTTCCGCCGCGCGACTGGCCCCTCGGCCTCGAGCCCAAGAATAACGACTCTATGGTCCTGCATGTGACCTATGGCGACACGTCTGTGCTTTTGGAGGGGGATGCCGAGAAAGCCGTCGAGCGCCGCATCGCCAGCCTGCATCCGCTGCACGCCGATCTACTGAAGGTAGGTCATCACGGCAGCGGTACCTCCACTACGCCCGAAATTCTCGCTGCGGTGAAGCCCACCTTCGCCGTGATCTCGGTCGGATTCCACACATCCTTCGGCCTTCCCAAAGCCGACGTTCTCGAACGCCTGCAATCCGCTAGAGTCCGCACGTTCCGCACCGACCTCAACGGCGCCGTAACCTTCTACTTAGACGGCCACAACGTTACTCCGGCCTTACCGAGCAACCAGTAGCGCCGCCGTCCCGGCGGCTGTAGTGGGGCGTCCCGCGCCCACACCGATAAGTGGCAAAAAACCCGCTGCGGTCATTCCGAAGGTCTTACTTCACCGAACAGCACCACTACTTAACTCTGCGTCTCATCGTCATCAGGTTCGTCCGCAGCACCGTCACCGGAAGGCTTCAGCAACGACTCCGCAATCAACTCACGCGCCCGCTCCGCATCCTCCTCCCGCACCAAAATAATCATTCCCCCCATCCCGGGAAACGCGTCCTGCAAAAGCGTGGCGGACGCGAGGTCGTTCTCAATCCCCGCGGAATCCAGCAAGCCCTTCACCACCATCGCCTCCGACTCCTGTTCGCTGTCAAAAACCTTTACCAGCTTCTCATTCGGACTAGGACGCCGCTCTTCTGTTGTCGCATCGGTCTCTGCCATGTGATCTCCGCTTCTCGGGTCGGGTCGCCAGGAAAGGCGCAGACTCCGCCCTTTTGTGATTTTAACTCTTCGCACGATTTGAGTCGCAATGAGGCTTCATACATCCCAGCGGATCAGGCCGCTCTTTCCCTCCTCCTTCGCGCCGCGTGTAAGATGTGACGCACGGATGTCCGCACTCCCTGAAATTCCACGTAAACGCGAGAGCATTCTCGTGCAGCATCCCATCGCCTCCTACTTTGCCCTCACCTTCACCATCTCATGGCTCGGCGCCCTGGCTGTGGCCGCACCGCACCTGATCCGGCATGAGCCTCTGCCAAAGATGACTGGCATCCTGATGTTCCCGGCAATGCTGCTCGGCCCCAGCATCGCGGGAATATTTCTCACTTGGATCGTCGACGGAAGAAGCGGCTTGCGCGACCTCTTCTCGCGCATGTCTCTCGCCCGCCTTCCCGGACGCTCGTACGCGATGCTGCTGGTTCCCCCAGTCCTGATCCTGTCCGTTCTGCTCTTTCTCCAGGCATTCATCTCTCCGGTCTACGTCCCAAACCGCTTTCTGATTGGTGTCTTGTTCGGCCTCCCCGCCGGCTTTTTGGAAGAGATCGGCTGGATGGGTTACGCCTTTCCCAAAATGGGGTCGCCGAACAACCGGCTGGCTCCTGGCATTGTGCTAGGGCTGTTCTGGGCCCTATGGCATCTACCGGTCATCAACTTCCTCGGAACCGCCACTCCGCACGGTGCCTATTGGCTTCATTTCTTTGCGGCGTTCGCGGTAGCGATGACGGCGATGCGGGTGCTGATCTCCTGGATGTACACCAACACCAGGAGTGTACTTTTGGCGCAACTCATGCATGTGAGCTCCACAGGCTCTTTGGTGATCTTCAGTCCGCCGCGCGTGACCGCTTTGCAGGAAGCACTGTGGTATCTACTCTATGGAACCCTTCTCTGGCTTGCGGTAGCGCTCGTTGTCAGAACATACGGCAAGCATTTAAAAATCGACGGTAGCGCCTGAGGCCCAGCACTTTCGGGCCGTTTCATTTCCACCCCGATAAGGGCAAGATGATCGATAGGCGATCATCGGCGCAACGTCAAACCGCGCCGCGCCATCCAAAGAACTGGGGCCGATAAAGGATTGGGATGAACTCCGGGGAGCAATCGAATCACGAGAACGACCCGCCGCACGCCGCACATGACGTCAAAGGCAATGACGACGAAGCCCGCCTGATCCGCCGCCTGCAAGTCATGATCAGCATGGTCTCCTCTGTCATCTGCCAGGATCCCAGCCTCACCGTCGAAGAAGCCTCCGAACTCGCCGCCGGCGCCAAGCGCGCCGCTCTCGCCATGTTCCCCGACAAAGAACTCGCCTACGATCTCCTCTACAAACCCCGCCTCCAACGCCTCATGCGCGAACGCTTCCGCCTGCAGTGAGATCGCGGTGCCAAGATGACGCCTACTTGATCTGCACCAACTCACTTGGGGACGCTACGCCAGGAGTGGACGGAGCAGGCTGCTGAGGCGCGCGCCAGCTATCGAAGATGGAAACCTGGTGTACGCATGAGACGGTACAATGCGGCGCGCAGGTTTTTTCGGTGAGGTATTCGCGGCGCATATCGTCGCGGGTGTAGGTGGCAAGCGGCACGCCGGGATAGCCGCGTTGCTGCGAGCAGTAGTGGACTAATCCATCTTCGCAGATGTAGAGATAGCGGGCTCCGGCGCGGCAGCGCCAATCGTTCGGTAGGCCCTTCGCGATGTTGTCCTGGAAGGCGTTGATGCGGGTGAAGCTACTCTTCCCCCAGGATTTCATTTCCTCGTAGATGCGGCGTTCTTCTTCGCCCAGCGGTTGCAACTGGCCGCTGCCGTCGTGAATGATCCCGATGGTCGAGGTGAAACCGAGTTCGAGGGCGCGCCTGCCGATAGTGAGCGCGTCCTGCGGATGATGAATCCCGCTGCCCACCACGGAATTGATGTTCACGTGAAAGTCTCCGTGCTCGGCTAGCAATTGCAGTTTCTTGTCTAGAACTTTCAGGCTCTTCTTCGAGACCTCGTCGGGATTCACGTTGTCGATGGAGATTTGCAGCCACTCGAGCCCGGCGCGATTGAGGCGCTGAATGCGCTCCGCGACCAGGAGGTAGCCGTTGGTGATGAGTCCGGCGATCATGCCGTTGGCGCGGATGCGGCGGATTATGTCGTCTAGTTCGGGATGCAGCAGCGGTTCGCCGCCGGAGATCGTGACGACCGCAGTTCCCAGCGCGCCGAGTTTGTCGATGCGGCGGAACATTTCTTCCGTCGGGACGGGCTGCGAGAAATCGTCGAACTCGTTGCAGTAGGTGCAGGCCAGGTTGCAGCGGCGCACCGGAATGATGTGCGCCAGAAGAGGATGTTCCGTCGAGGCGAGAGCTCGCGCGGCCATTCGCGCTCCACGCAGATTGCGGCGCAGGGCTTTGGCGCGGCGGCGCAGTGATGTTAAGGCTGATGGCATTGATAGGCTTATTACAGCATGGATGCCGGGTTAGTGTCAGGTTGGGTAACAGCGGTCGGCGAGTTTTGCGGGGTGAATGGCTACAACGGGCAGGTGCTCCGCATGTTGTAATTCGCTTGCAAAAGCCTCCGGCGGCGAGCATAATTTGCCGCCGAGGAGGTATTAAGCATGTTGAAAGCTTGGGGTATCTCTCTCGCGGTTGTGTTGCTCGCCATGAGCACCACTGACACTACGCAGCCTGACTGGGCGATGAATGCGACCACCATCGAGGCTTGCAGTTGTCCGATGTTTTGTCAGTGCTACTTCAATCCGAAACCTGCCGCCCACCATGAACAGGGCGCGGCGGCCCACTATTGCAAATTCAACAACGCCTACAAGGTGAACCGCGGCCACTACGGCTCGACCAACCTGGACGGCGCGAAGTTCTGGATCACCGGCGACCTGGGCGCGGATTTCTCTAAGGGACAAATGGACTGGGCGCTGGTTACATTTGACAAGGCCACCAGTAAGGAACAGCAGGAGGCCCTCGGTGCAATTATTCCCCATGTCTTCCCCGTAAAGTGGAACTCGCTCCAGACTACGGTGGGGAACATTGACACCTGGGAATTCAACAAGGATTCAGCGCACGCCACGATCGACGGCGGCAAAACCGCAGAGGTAAAGTTGCACCGCTTCCAAGGAAATACCGACGATCCGGTTGTGATCCACAACCTGAAGTACTGGGGAACGCCCCGGAACGACGGTTTTGTGATGATGCCAAATGACGTCGAGACCTATAAGACGGGAGCCAAACCGTTCGAGTTCAAGGGAACCAACGGGTTCATGGTCACGATCGATATGGCTTCGACGGATGTAAAACAATAGGCTCCATCAACGTTCGCCAGGAACAGGCCGGAGAATCGGAAGATTCTCCGGCTGTTTTGCTTCTCCCACAATTTTGTCATTCCCGAGCGGAGCGAGGGACCTTGGTGTTTGCTTGCTCCTTCACTAATTTGCGCTGCAGGCAGTAACCAAGGTCCCTCGCTTCGCTCGGGATGACACTCACATAGACCACCTCAGCCTTCCACCGCCTTGCGCACTGCTGCTTTCGCTAGCAGGCGCGTGGAATCCAGAGCCGGCAGCGGGGAAGATTCCGGCGTCACAAGCAGCGGGATTTCGGTGCAGCCCAGGACCACGGCGTCGCAGCCTTCGTCCTTGAGTGAACGAATCACTTCCACGTAGTAGGCCAGCGAGCGGGGAAGGAATTGGGCGTTGACCAGTTCGTCCATGATGATCTGATCGAGGTGTTCGCGCTGCTCCGCTCCGGGAACGCGGTACTCGATGCCCGCGGCCATGAGCGCGTCGCGGTAAACCGGGCCTTCCATCAGGTAGCGCGTGCCTAGAATGGCCAGGCGTTTGAACTGGCGGTGCTGGGCCTCTTTCGCAACTTCTTTGGCAATGTGCAGCCAGGGACGCGGCGAGCGGTGCTCGACCAGATCGAAGGCCTGGTGGATAGTGTTGTCGGGACAAATCAGAAAGTCGGCTCCGGCGCGGGCGAGATTATCGGCGGAAGAGAGCATGAGTTCGGCCACGCCCGCCCAGTCGTTCGCGTAAACGTGGCGCATGTATTTCGCGAGCGAATGCGAGTGGAGCGAGACGTCTGGATGATCGTGCTTGCCCAGCATCTGCGCGCCTTCGAGCGAGATGGTGCGGTAGCAGAGCGCGGCTCCTTCGGTGCTGCAAGCGACGATGCCGATGTGCAGAGGCACAGTGGTCAGTGGCCAGTGATCAGTGGGCAGTGGCCAATTTAGGTCTCCTTGTGAATTATTCAGCCATTAATTGTAGCTGCTGGAACCGCGTACGGGCTTCCCTCGCGGTAACGTTTCTCGAATTCTTCTCGAGTGCAAAGAGTTTTGATATCCGTGACGCGGTCTAAGCAGAGGATGCCATCGAGATGATCGATTTCGTGTTGCAGGAGTTCGGAGAGGTTGCGGTCGTCGCCGGCGCGCAGCACGTGCTTCATGCCTTGAAGGTCCCGGTAGCGGACGATGATTTCGCGGTGGCGTTCGACTTGCATGAAGATCGAGAGGAAACTGAGGCAAGCATCCCAGACGACGATTTTTTCCGCGCTGCGTTCGACGATCTCAGGATTGATGAGAGGCCGGGGCTTCTCTCCGGGCAGTTGCAGGAAGCAGACGCGTTGCGATACGCCCAGTTGCGGGGCCGCGATGCCTCGGCCATAGCCGGTCGTGGCTCGCCAGTGCGCGAGTGTGTCAGCAAGGTCGGTAACAAGAGCGGCAATTTCGGGAGCGGCAGGATCCGCAACCGGCAGTGCGACTTCCCGCAGGCGCGGGTCGCCGAGTTGAAGAATGGTCTTAACCGCCATGGTTGTCTCGCTATGATTATCCAGCCATGACTCTCTTGCTACGACTATCTTGCTGCGGCTGTCTTGCTGCGGCTATCGTGCGGCCGCGGCGTCGAACAGGTTCAGAAACTCCAGCTTCTTTTCTGCCGGTAAGAATGAAGCTTCGAAGGAGTTGCGAGCAAGTTCCCGCAGGTGTTCGTCGGTGAATCCGAAACTTTGCTGGGCGATCTGGTATTCACGTGCCAGCGTCGTGCCGAATATGGCAGGGTCATCGCTGTTGAGAGTGATCATGACGCCGTGATCGAAGTAACTCTTCGCGGGATGCTCGTTGAGATTCGGGCACAGGCCAGTGCGCAGGTTGCTGGTCAAACAGATTTCGACAGGCACCTGGCGTTGGGAAAGTTCTTCCACGAGATCGGGATCGTGGAAGGCGGTGAGTCCGTGGCCGATGCGCTCGGCGCGCAGGTTAAGCGCGCCCCAAATCGATTCCGGCGGGCCAGTTTCGCCAGCGTGCGCAGTTAGCCGCATACCGTGGTCGGCGGCCCACGCATAGGCGTCGCGAAACAGTTCTGGCGGCGCCTTCTGCTCGTCGCCACCGATGCCGACACCGACAACCTCGCGGTCGTGATAGCGGACCGCGAGCTCGAAGACTTTTTGCGCGGCCTCCACGCCGAACTGGCGAACGGCGTCGAATATCCAGAGGAGCGAAGTGCCGAAATCGCGTGCGCCGCGGGCACGTCCTCGATCCAGCCCTTCGAAGATGGCGGCGAAATCCTGCTTACGCCACAGGCAGACGCCAACCGAGACATAAACCTCCGCGTGCAGAACGTTTTCTTCTTTTAAACGCTGCATCAGCCGGTAGGTAATCAACTCGTAGTCTTCGGGCGTGCGCAAGTGGTCAGTTATGTTCTTGAACGCTAGCAGAAATCCCTGGAAATCTTCGTAGCGGTAGAGTCCATCCAATTCGGCGCGAGAGACGCGTTCTCCATGCCGTTGGCGGAGGTCGAGCAGCGTGGCCGGCTCAATTGCGCCCTCGAGGTGAAGATGTAACTCGGCCTTAGGCAGGAGTCGGAGGAAACTATTCGGCGGCCGATCGAGGGTGGAGAACATAACTTCTTGATTGTAGATTCTTGGGGGAAGATTTGCGAGGTCGTGGCCCCGGATGGTCGACCACCAGCGATCTACGCCCCCACGGCCTCCTGCCCGCCCAACGGCAGGAAGTATTGTGTTCCCTTGATCGGCTCCGTCACTTTGCGTAGCAGTTCCTGCAAGTCTTCATTGCGATCCACGAAATCGATGTCTGACGTGTTCACGATCAGCAGATCCGAAGACGTGTAGTGAAAAAAGAAGTGTTCGTAGGCCTTGACCACCTCTTCCAGATATTCATCGCTGACCGCGCGCTCCCCCGGCGCATTCTTCTTCTTGAGCCGCTTCTTCAAAACCTCCGGCGTGGCCTGCAGGTAGATGACGAGATCCGGCGTGGGCAGATTTTCGCGAAAGTGGTTGTAATAGCGATTGTAGGTATCAAGCTCCTGGTCGGTGAGGTTGAGGCAGGCAAAAAGCTTGTCTTTTTCGATAATGTAGTCGGCCACCACAGTCTTCTGCGAACTCGGCCCCAGGTCCAGAGCCTGCAACTGCTCGAAGCGCCGCACCAGGAAGGCGAACTGCGCCTGGAATGCCGCGCCACGCTCACCCTCATAAAAGGCGCTGAGAAAAGGATTCGTCTCGGGCTCCATCACGCGCTGCGCATTCAGGCGTTCGGCCAGAATGCGGGCCAGCGTACTCTTGCCCACTCGGATGGGACCTTCCACAGCAATATACCGGGGGAGTTCGAAAAGATTAGCCATGGGTTCGTAATGTTTCGGAACTGGCAGGATAGCTCGGATGGAGCCGAGTGGCAATTGAGGGAAGAGTTAACAGAGGAAATTGGGCAATTGGGCAATTTTGTAATTGGGCAATTTGAAGATCAGTTCGATGTTCAATTGCTCAATCGCCCGATTACACAATTACCCAATGCAATACAATCCCCACATGCTCGGCCTTGTCCTGACCGGAATCTCTGCCACGGTGGTTGCAGCTGGTTACCAGGCCATGGCGCCGACGGGGCAATGGTACGGGAGCACTTTCACGGGACTGCCGCCGGGCTCGCGCCAGATTGCGCTGACCTACGACGATGGCCCTAACGATCCGCACACGCTGCGTCTGCTGGAAGTCCTTGCCAAACACGGCGTACCCGCGACTTTTTTTCTGATCGGCCGCTATGTGAAGCAACATCCGGATGTTGCTCGCGATATCGTCCAAGCCGGCCACGTTGTTGGCAATCACACCTTCACGCATCCCTTACTGATCTTCAAGAGTGCGAGAGAAATCAGAAAGCAACTCTCCGAATGCCGGGCCGCATTGCAGGATGCCGTCGGCGAACCGTCGACTCTCTTCCGGCCTCCCTTTGGCGGACGCCGCCCAGCCGTGCTCCGCGTCGCCCGCGAACTTGGCCTTGAGCCGGTCATGTGGAACGTTACGGGTTACGACTGGAACGCCCCGCCTGCCGCGGTGATTGAGCGCAAGGTCACGAGGCAGATTCGCGGAGGCGACGTGATCCTGCTTCACGATGGCGGCCATAAGGGAATGGGAGCTGACCGATCGCAGACCGTCGCCGCAACGGATCGGCTGATCGCGCGCTATACGACCGAAGGATATGAGTTCGTAACGATTCTGCAGATGATGGCAAAGACAGCCGTCAGCAATCGGCCCTCCGACATCAGTTAGCGTAGTTTTGATTTCTCCGTGTCTCTGTGTCTCCGTGGTGACATCTTTATCCCTTCAGACTTGCGAAGGCCTGCTTCGCCGCCGCGATCGTCTGCTGCACATCCTCCATCGTGTGCGTCGCTCCGAGAAACGCCGCCTCATACTGCGACGGCGGCAAATAAACTCCGCTGTCCAGCATCGCCCGGAAAAACTTGCCAAACACTTCCGTGTTCGACTTCGATGCCGAATCCCAATCCGTCACCGGTCCCGCCGTAAAGAACCACGTAAACATAGAGCCCACGCGGTTGTAACACAGCGGCACGCCCGCATCTTTGGCGGCGCCGGCCATGCCCTCGACCAATTCCCCACTTAACTTGTCGATTCGCGAATAAATCTCTTGCTTGTGATCGCGCAGATGCTTCAACATCGCGCACCCCGCCGCCATCGCCAGTGGATTGCCTGAGAGCGTTCCCGCCTGATACATCGGCCCCAGCGGCGCCACCAGATTCATAATCTCGTTCGGCCCGCCATATGCGCCCACCGGCAATCCTCCGCCGATAATCTTGCCCATCGTCGTCAGATCGGGGCGAATGTTATATAGTTCCTGCGCTCCCCCGAAAGCCACGCGGAATCCCGTCATCACTTCATCAAAAATCAGGACCGACTTTTCGCGCTCAGTGATCAGTCGCAGTGCCACCAGGTAGTCGTCCGCGGCGGGAACGCATCCCATGTTTCCCACAATCGGCTCTACAATCACGCACGCAATCTGATGCTTGAATTTCTGGAAGGCGTACTCCACCGCGTTGACGTTGTTGAACGGCAATGCCAACGTGAATTGTATGAATTCCTCGGGAACGCCCGCCGATCCTGGAATTCCCAACGTCGCCACCCCCGACCCCGCTTTCACCAGCAGCGAATCGGAGTGCCCGTGGTAGCAGCCCTCGAATTTCACAATATATTTGCGTTTGGTATAAGCGCGCGCCAAACGAATCGCCGACATCGTGGCTTCGGTTCCGGAACTCACGAAACGAACCTTCTGCACGTGCGGGAATGCCGATATCACCAGTTCCGCAAGATCAGCCTCGGCCGGCGTCGACGCCCCAAAGCTCGTCCCGTTGCACGCGGCGCCCACAATAGCATCTAGCACATCGGGCGCGGCATGGCCGAGGATCAGCGGACCCCAGGACCCGACATAGTCGATGAATTCGTTGTCGTCAGCATCCCAGATGTGTGAGCCTTTCCCGCGCACAATAAATGGCGGGTCGCCCCCTACCGCACCAAACGCGCGCACCGGCGAGTTGACTCCGCCAGGAATCATGCTCTCCGCGCGCTGCTGCAAACGGCGCGACTGCTCGACCTTTCGAGACATTGTGGACGGCATCGAGGCTCCCACACGAAGGATATGAACAGAGGACTGCCGACCGACTACTATACCAGCGTCACGCCGAACGAATTAACCAGATATTCATCGTGCCGCCATCATTTTGCAACATGGCTCCAGTAACCTCAGGTCATCAAGTTGCCCTTCTAACCGGGAGGGTTCTCAAGGATGGCTTCGGGGGCTCCGGGCCGTCCTTTTTTATTTCCCGCAGCAGCACCTTGCGCGAGTTACCCCACAAGGCTTGTTCCCCTCTCGCTCACCCTAACATGGCAGCGCGGTGCTCCTTGTAACATTCCTTTAACGAGTTCTGCGTAGCTCGAAAGATTGGCCGTACCGTCCATCAGAGGTTCAGAGGCCAAATGCAGATGGTTCAACCCTTAGCCGTTTTTGGCGTTAACCGTAGTTAATATCATGTAATATACATAGATTAACCACTTGTGAGAGAAGGGCAGGCCAGTGCAACCGGCGTTTCGTTGAGTTCGCCAGTTCAATTGTAGGACCACGAATGAAAAAGCGATCTCAACTTGCGGACATCACGCGCTATCTGCTCTTCGTGTTCTGTGCCGCCGCGGCCATCGCGCCCGCCTTGGCGCAGCAGCCCGACGCACCCTCCACTGCGAAATCTGATATCGCGAAACAGGGGGACACGACCGCCGCCAGCGTGGTCGACCCGCTCCCAGACGACGCCACCGAAGCCATGTTCCCTCATTTCAAGGACACGCGCTTCTGGCTCTCCGGCCAGGCGAACTTTATCTTCCAGACTCATCCTCCGTTTCACGCGCCTTACAGCGGCCCGAACAGTCTGGGCTCCCACTACGACAAAGCCACGTCGCGTGTGATGACCCTCTACACCGGCGTGCGCCTCAATAACTCCACCGAACTTCTGGTCGATATCGAAGAGGCCGGCGGAGCTGCGCTCAGCACAGGCCTCGGCCTTGCAGGGAATACGGATCTAGATATCGTGCGCAATCCCAGCTTAAGCAAAGCTCCCTATCTGGGACGGGCCATGGTCCACAAGGTGTTTGCGTTGAGCAAAGATAAAATCGAAAACCAGCGCACTGCTTTCTCCCTCTTTGAGGAACTGCCGCGCCGCCGCTTGGAAATCCGCATCGGTAAGTTCAGTATGCCGGACTTCTTCGATGTGAATTCCGTAGGCTCCGATACCCACCTCCAATTCATCAACTGGACCACCGACAACAACGGCGCCTGGGATTACGCCGCCGACACCCGCGGCTACACCGTTGGCGTTACCGCCGACTTCGAAGACCGCAACTGGGGATTCCGCTTTGCCGAAGCGCTCATGCCCAAAGTTGCAAATGGAATTGATCTGGTGTGGAAGCCCTGGCAGGCCCACGCGGAGAACCTTGAGTATGAGTTACGCGACGGCCTGATCCCCAATAAATCTGGAGTGATCCGTCTCTTGGCGTTTACCAACTACGCCAACATGGGCATCTATCGTGACCAGATCGCGCTGGCTGAGGAGAATCACGTCACGCCCAACATCACCAACCATCCCTGGCGCATCACCCGCAAATACGGATTCGGCATCAACCTCGAGCAAAAACTGACCCACAACCTCACGGCATTTGCCCGCTTCGGCTGGAATAACGGCAAGACGGAATCGTTCGCCTACACCGAAGTCGATCAAACGTTTGCGGAAGGCCTTGGCGCCAACGGCGCGTGGTGGCATCGCAAACAAGATCGCGCCGGCGTAGCTTTTGTCAGCAACGCAATTTGCAAGGATCACCAGACCTACCTCGCCGATGGCGGACTCGGGTTCCTACTCGGCGATGGCAAACTAAACTATGGGCGGGAAAATATCGTGGAGTCCTATTACACAATCCACGTGTGGCGCGGCATCTATCTCGCGCCGGGCGTCCAACACATCGTGAACCCGGGCTACAACCGCGACCGAGGCCCGGTTTTAGTCCCTTCCTTCCGCGCGCACGTCGAGTTCTAAGACTAAAGGAACTGATCCAACACCGCAGTCTCGAACTCCTTGATCCGCGTGAAAACAGGGTCGTTTGTGATAAACCCTGTCGCCTGGGCCCGCACGGCAGTTGCCGCCTGCAATGCATCCGGCGTTCGCAAGCGATACGTGGCGCGAAATCGCGCTGCAAGATCTGCCGCTTCCAGCGCCGGCGCAATCCATAGCAGATTGGGATAGGTGGTCAGTAAACCGTAGAATTCGTCGACTTTCTCTTCGTCGCCATCGCGGTACGATGGGACTAGCAGTTCCGTCATAGTGATGGTCGACGTGATCGCCTCATGCCCTGCCTGTTCTACCCATGAAAGGACAGCATCGCTGAGCGCGAGATAGCGGGGATTGGCTTCCAGTTGATAAATAAAAATGCTGGTGTCGAGGGCAATTCGGCGGTGCCGCCGTAGAAAGCGCCGCAGCCTTTCTACTCCCAACTCCGGCGCTCTTTCTCCACATGCTGGGATGGATAAGGATTACGCGCCAGACCGCGAATTGCCGCCCGATGCGAGACCGGCTTTTGCAGCATCAGAACTCTGTTGCCCCGAACAACTACAAACACTTTATCGCCCGATTTCAATTGAAGGGCCTCCCGCGCCTCCCGCGGAATCACAATTTGATTCTTCGAAGAAATAGTTGCTTCCGCCATGCTTTACATCTTACCACAATGTAAAGCATGCGCCACCACTATTTCTCCACTCTCACGCCCTTCCAAAACGCCACATATCCCTTGATCTGTTTCGCCGCAGCCTTTGGCTCGGGGTAGTACCAAGCCGCCCCGGAATTAAGTTTTCCATTCACGTCGACGTCGTAATAGCTCGCCGTGCCCTTCCACGGACACACGCTATGCGCATCGCTCGGCTTAAAATATTCCTTGTGAATCGCATCCGGTGGAAAATACAGATTCCCTTCCACCTCAACCGTCGCACCGCTTTCGGCCAGCACCGCGCCTTCCCACATTGCTTTTGCCATGATGGCCATATAGATTCCTGAAAGGCGCTGCAGTTTCACAAACATTGAGAGGAATCGATGGCAAGGACAATAACCCAAACTCGTTTCAACGGACACTCTATGGTCGGTGCGCTCGAGCGCGTCCTGATGTGTTCTCCGCGCACCGCCGGCTGGAATCAACCGGATCGAGTGGCGCGATGGCAAGAATTAGGTTTTCACCATGCACCCAATTTCGGGATCGCCCAGACTCAGCATGAAGTACTCTGCCGCGAATTAACCGCCGCAGGAGCTGAAATTGTGGAACTCTCGTCTGCTGCAAATCTCTCGCTCGACGCCGTCTACGCCCACGACGCCTCTCTTCCCACTGACTACGGCCTGATTGTCATGCGACACGGCAAGCCCAACCGCGTCCCCGAAGGCCCGCTCCACGCCTCGTTCTGCGAAACTCTCGACATTCCGACGCTCGGCACGATCTCGCCTCCCGGCGCCACCGAAGCCGGAGACATTCTCTGGCTCGGCTCCAAAACTCTCCTCATCGGCCACGGCTACCGCACCAATGCCGCCGGCATTCAGCAGATACGCGCTCTTCTTGCGCCCCACGGCGTCGAGGTTATTTCTGCGCCGCTCCCTTATGGTCCGGGCCCCTCCGCCTGCCTGCATCTCATGTCGCTGATCAGCCTGCTCGACGATCACACGGCGCTCGTCGATCTCCCCTGGCTCGCCGTCGAAACCGTGGAACTGCTGAAATCTCGCGGATTCAAGTTCATCGAGATCGATCCCTCCGAACGCGACACCCTCGCCTGCAACGTCCTTGCGCTGGGAAATAACCGCCTGCTCGCCATCGAAGAGAATCACAATACCAACGCTCGCCTCCGCCAAGCCGGATTCGACGTCCGCACCTTTTCCGCCACCGAACTCTGCATAAACGGCAGCGGCGGCCCCACGTGTTTGACGAGGCCGCTCTTGCGGGGAAAGAGTTAGAGTCGCCCACATTTGTGCTAGAATGTGTACATCTTGGCACAAGAGGTCGCAATGACCACGACCATGACAATCAGATTGGAATCGGCGGTCAAACGGCGGCTTGATCGCCTGTCTACAGCTACGAAGCGCAGCAAGTCTTTTCTCGCTGCCGAAGCTATCCGCGAGTACGTCGCGATCAACGAATGGCAGATTCAGGAGATTCGGACAGCCATCGCAGAAGCCGATGCGGGAGATTTCGCGAGCGACGCTGAGGTCAAGGCGGTAATGGACAAGTGGGATGGCCACGCGGATTAAATGGCTCAAAACTGCCCTTAAGAACTTCGACGAGGAAATTAGTTATATTGCGAGCGATGACCCAGCGGCTGCGCGGCTCGTAAGGCGGCGCATTGCAGAGGCGGTGGCACTTTTGGCGACCCACCCCGCCGTCGGTCGTCCGGGCCGTGTCGCGGGTACGCGCGAACTGCTCGTACCCAACACCCGCTATCTGATTCCCTATCGCGTTCGCCTAGGGGTGGTCGAAATTATGCGCGTCTTCCACGCCTCCCGTCGCCCTCCGAAGCGCTGGTGAGTGCCCGGGTACGGTGATCGCACTCCTGCTAAAATAATTCTGCATGCTTCTTCCCTTCGTCCGCGAACTCTTCGTGGACGTAGAAAAGCTTCCCGCCTTCGCGCGTGTTGCCTCCCACCTCAAGGAGGGCACGGGGCGCGTTCGTGTATCCGGCCTCACCCCGACCGCGAAGGCCCTGCTGCTGGTGCTCTTTCAACGCGCCGCCGCCCGCCCGCTCATCTTTGTGGTCAACGACAACCGCACTGTCGAGGATTTTCTTCCCGTCCTGCGCGGCTTCTGTGAGCTCACTTCCGCATGCGACCCGGAGTCGGTAATCTCCCTCCCCGCCCGCGACGTGCTCCCCTTCCAGAACCTCTCTCCACATCCGGAACTACAGGAGGAACGCGCCACCGCTCTCTGGAAAATCGCGACCGGCGCCGCGTCCGTCGTGGTTTCTCCGGTGGCGGCCACCGCCATCCGTCTACGCTCCAGCGACTACTACGCCGACCTCGCCCGCACCATTCGCCGCGGCGAATCTTTCGATCTCGAGTCTCTGCTTGCACATCTCAACACTGTCGGCTACACCTCCACCGACGTGGTCGAAATGCCCGGCCAGTATGCCGTTCGCGGCGGCATCCTCGATGTCTATTCTCCCGAAGCCGACCGCCCGTTGCGCATCGAGTTCTTCGGCGACGAAGCCGACTCCATTCGCAAGTTCGATCCCGCCTCGCAACGCTCTTCGAATCCCGTCGACGAAGCTCTTCTCCTCCCGCTCACCGAAACTCCGGTCAGCGAACATCTGCTGGGCGCAATCCACGCGCGTCTCAGTGGCAGGCGCATCGAAGGTTCCGAAGAAATTGTCGAAGCGGCCGTCCGCTCAGGGGGATTAAACGTTTTCCCAGGTTGGGAGTTCTACACTCCCGTCGCCGGCGCCGACCATACCATCTTCGATCTGATCCCT
>Ga0307479_10001424_pt1 | contig 21724 bp, 22 predicted proteins | sample atmos_gasesECM4C_FD_203743 | JGI IMG/M metagenome (GOLD analysis project Ga0307479, IMG submission 203743) | Hardwood forest soil microbial communities from Morgan-Monroe State Forest, Indiana, United States - atmos_gasesECM4C_515 | ecosystem: Environmental > Terrestrial > Soil > Temperate...
TTGGGCCGCCGATGATCCGGGCAGGGCCATGCCATTCCTGCGCGACGGCATCGCCCTTCTCGAAGAAACCCAGCAGCGGCGGGATGCCGCACGGTATCGACTCTGGCTCGGACACTGCCAGTGGAGTCGATCACGGCCCGACCTCGCGCGCGCGGAATACGAGCACGTTCGGCAAACCCTTGAGCCGGAGGGGCCGAGCGCAGACCTGGCGCACGCCTATGTGCAGCTGGCCCGGCTGCACGTGTTGAACCATGAACTCGAGGAGGGGCGGGCGGCTGCCACACGCGGCGTCGAGGTCGCGGAGGCGGCGGGCGCGGATCTTCCCAGGATCTACGGTCGAAACTACCTCGCAATGATTTACGGCTGGATGGGCCGTATGGACGAGGCATTGGCTTACATCGACGAAAACTACCGTGAGGCGATGGACCGCGGCCTCTATGGGGCCGCTGATAACGCACTGGGTAACGGCATTGAGATTCGGCTCGACGAGTTCCGCGGTCGCGAAGTTATGGAGCGGATGCAGCTTCTACGAGAGCTCGAGCAGATCCGCGCCTCGGATCACACCCAGGTCTTCTGGTGGGAAGGTGCAATTGCGTTGGTGATGCTCGGTGAGCCGGAGAAGGCCCGCCGGGCATTCGCAGAGGCGCTCGCGCTGGCCAGGGCGGCTGGACGCGTGACCCATTCCGGCTGGTACCAGATGGGTCTCGCCGAGGCAAATTCGGCACTGGGACGCACCGACGAAGCCCTGCGCCAGTTGCCCAGCCTCGCCGACGCGCGCGATCGACAGGACATCGTGAATATTCGTTTGGTGACCATCCGGATCTATCTGGACGCTGGTGACGTCGTGGCTGCGTCATCGCAAGCGGAACAGATCTTGCCGCTATTCGAACGCCGGCCGGTATTTAGGTCGGAAGTGCCCCTACTCGACCAGGGAATCGAGGCCTTCTTGAGGGGCGGTAGCCGCGACGCCGCGGAGAGACTGTGGGCGCTTGCCCGGACGGCCCACGGAGTCATGACCGACAATCCGTATTTGTTGAGGATGGCTGGGCGGATGGCGCTCGCGGCCGGGGATCTCGCCACTGCCCAGACGAACTTCAGCCAGGTCGTCAGATTCCTTACTGAGGCTGGCTTCCGTGATGAGGAATGGCGGACGCGGCGGGCCCTCGCTGACGCCAAGGCCCGGGCGGGTGATCATGCTGGGGCGGAGGCCGAGTTACGAGCGGTACTGGCCGACGCCGAAGCGCGCGGACACATCGCAGCAGCACGCGCCGCGCGAAAGCAACTCAGCGATCTGGGGATCGAAGTAAAGATTGGCCCCGAGCCCGCAACGGACGACGCCGATCTCCGCCACGCGAGCGAGCGCCTGGCAACGGTGATGTTCGTTGACATCCGCGGCTATACCGCGATGTCGGTAAGAGAGGCTCCTGGTCAGCTGGCTGAAAAAATCGGGAGCTTTTACCGCTGGGCGGACCATGAGATTGAGCGGCACTACGGCCAGGTCATGCACCGGGCGGGCGATGCGGTGGTGGCAGCCTTCAATGTATCCGGAATCCGCCTCGATCACACGCTCCACGCGCTGCAGGCCGCAATCGAGGTTCGCGACAAGGCCGCGTACGCCGGACTGCCACTCGGTACCGGGATCGCGGTCGGCGCGGCAGTCGTCGGCCAGCTCAGCGACCAATCAGACGTGACGGTTATCGGCGAGACTTCGAATCTTGCGGCGCGACTCCAGGCTCAGGCCGGAGCCGGCGAGATCTTCCTGAGCGACGAGGCGTTTCGGCGAGTACGGGATTGGCTTGCCGATCAGAAAATCGCCGTCGATGAAAAGCGGCTGAGCCTTAAGGGTTTCCCGGAGCCGGTCACGGCCTACCGCTTACGCTAGAGCTCGCCATGGCCTTCACTTTTGTGGTCACCCTCGACTGTCCCGATCCCCAGCGGCTGGCGCCGTTCTGGGAAGAGGCGCTTCATTACCGCGCCAATCCCTACCACGCGCCCTACCTGACCCTGACCGACCCGACCCGGAAGAGCCCTGAGCTCGTTCTGCAAAAAGTCCCCGAGCCGAAACAGGGCAAGAACCGGATGCACCTGGACCTGTTCGGCGACGACATCGAGCGCGAGGCCCGGCGGATGGAATCCCTCGGCGCCCGCCGGCTATCGAAGGAGCCGTTCGTCGGCCCGACCGGCGATCGATGGATCGTCATGGCCGACCCGGATGGCAACGAGTTCTGCGTCTGTCAGGGTGACGTCACAACACTCGAGGGCTGATCCCAGACCGTAAGAGCCCCAGCTCTCAATATCGCTCATCGGTCGACCTCATCGAACCGTAGCGCACCGACCGGGCAAACGAGCACGGCCCGGCGGGCATGTTCGAGTAGGTCTCGTGTCAATGGTTTCTGGCTCACCATCGGATAGCCCCAGCTATCGACATCGATTCGCTCGGGGAGCAGCTCGGCGCAGTAACCAAAGCCGTCGCACTTGATCATGTTGACCCGGAGTCGCTTCAGGCGACCCATTCGTCTGCTCCAGAGGCGATCGGCAACATCGGTGCCTGTCGGCCCGCCACGGCACACCGGGCGCCGTCGAGGTGGCGTTCGAGGTCCGCGGCAAACGTCGTCATGGCACTCTGCAGATGCCGGACAGCGCCGTCGGGAAGACGGCATTCGCCGCGACCAGCAATCTCCGTGCTCCAGCGGCGCAGAAGCGCACGGTCGGCCGAATGTCCGTCACCGTCGGCGATCCGCGTCATCGTCGATGCCACCGACTTCAGGCCGAAGACGCACGGACCGCATTGTCCAGCCGACTCTGCCGCGAGATAGGTGAGCACGCTAGCAGCCTCGACCAGCCCGCAGCGGGAGCGTGGGAGGACCACAATCACGCCGCATCCGAACGAGGCGCCCGCCGCGTCCAGCTCTGCTTGCTCGAGATGGAGCGTCCCGATGCGGTCTGCGGGGAGCCAGGTGCCGAAATACCCGCCTAGCAGGACCGCCTGCGGCGCTTCGGACATCCCGTCCGCGCAGCCTATCGCATGATCGAGCGTAACGCCGAGCGAAATCTCGTAGACGCCTGGGCAGACGACCGCCCCACACACCGAGATGAGCGCCGTCCCCGGCGATGCCGCCGTACCGACACTCCGGAACCAGGCTGCCCCGAAGCGGGCGATCAGTGCGGCATGCGCGATGGTTTCGGCGTTCTGCACGAGCGTCGGCCGGCCATCGACCCCTCGCTCGAAGGCGCGCGGCGGAACGGCCATCGGCTTTGCGACACCCGTATTGATGCCGTTCACCAACGCCGAGGCCTCGCCGGCAACATAGCGGTGCGGGCAGGTGACCACGCTGGGCCGGACCGCGTCGTCGCCGGCTATGCGACGTTCGTGCAAAGCGTGCTCTAGCGCGCGGCGCTGCCCGTCGCACGTGCGCGACAAATAGATGATGACGTGACTGGCTCCGACGGTCTCGGCAGCCAATTGGGCGCCGTCGAGCACAAGGTGGGGGCGATGCCGCAATAACGTCTGGTCCTTGTGGCTCGCCGGTTCCCCCTCGGCTGCGTTGACGACGACGATCGCTCGCCCCACGGCGCGCTCGGCGACCAGCGCCCATTTTCGCCACGCCGGAAATCCGGCCCCACCCCGTCCGTTCAGCCCACTGGCCTTGAGCGTCTCGATCAGCCCGAGTCCACCTCGCGGTCGGGGACCGAGTCGGGCCCGGTGAGCGGCGAGAGGCTCGGCTCCCTGATCGAGGGGCGGTCCGCTGAGCAGCCGGGCACCGCCTGCGAGAGTCATCGCCTCATGGCAATGACGTCGACGTTTTGATCGTCCCGACCAGTGAGCCGTCGTCCGATTGGGCGAGCGTTATCGTCACCGCGATGCCGGAGCAGGTGCCCGTAATCGAAGCGAGCCCGACCAGCGCCGGTCCGGAGCAGACTGGCTGGCCACCGCGCTCGACCATCAGTTCGTGCTTGGAAGGATCGATCGTCGGGGTAACCGTCACACTGACCGACGGATCCTTCGAGACGACGAGGTAGAGAGCGGTCGCGCCCCCGGTCGCGATCAGACCTCCGGTAGCCGCCGCGGCGAGCGGGGTCGCCTTCGGCACAACAGCCGCGACCCGCGGCGTACGGCCAGGAATCGGCGTCCCCGCCCGCCACGCCCAGTCGAGCTGCATCGGACCGTCCACCGCCCAAATCCCGAGCGTAAGGACACCGCTTGCCATGACCAGCGAGAGACCTCGCCGGCTCAGCCATCCCAACCGGGTGGCACGAACCCGATAGAGCACCGCTGCAACCACCGCAGCGGTGCAACCAGCTTCCGTGGCCAGCGCCCACCAGGCGCGACTATCGCTGCCGGTCCCGAGGCTGTGCAGCAAGGCCAGTGGCCAGAGTGCGTAGGCCGACCAATGAATCGCTCGCCACACCTTCCCGCCGATGAGGTGTCGGGTGAGACTGGTCACGATCATCGCGGCGGCCAGCTCAATCGTGATCACGCCGAGCCCCAGCCATAGCGGCCGGTAGGTCGCGCCAAACGGTACCACGGCGTCCCGGAGTGGAATGTGAGCAAACGGGTCGATGATCGACGCCGCGATGTGGATACCGACAAAGGCCACGCTCAGGAGGCCGATGTTTCGATGAAGGCCGGCAACCAGCGATCGAGGCCACCACTGACTGCTCCATCGCCCGGTCGTGACAATCCCGAGAACCACTACCGCGGTGAGCAGCACCAGAGAAACCAGCCCCGTGCCACGCGCCACGAACCACAGGGGATTCCCGGTGACCACCAATGGCATCATTCCGGCCAGCCGCCTGTGCGCACCATGCTGCCGTCGCACCCAACTAATCGCGCGGCGATGTTGCGCTGGTTGAGCCAGGCTGGGGCCTCGGGGCCGAGAACGATGGCGGCGGTGGTTGCCATATTTGCGTCGATGCATCGAGGGCCGGTTGCCGAGACTGCAAGCCATGGCGTCTCCGCCGGGAGGCCACTCCGGGGATCGATGATGTGGTGCAGCATCAGGTCTCCGCGCCGCCATCGGCGCGCAGTCGTCCCCGAGGTTGCGAGGCCGCCGGCGTCGATGACCACCGTCTCGACATGGCCCTCGCCAGGACCCAACTCCGAGACCTCAATGCGCCATCCGCCCTCAGGAGGTTCGCCGCGCACGGCTACATCGCCACCGCACGAGATCAACACACCGGTACCCGTCGCCTCCGCGACGATACCGGCGAGTCGGTCGGCGGCCCAGGCCTTGCCGATTGCGCCGAGGTCCAGCCATATGCCGGGTGGTGCCTGCAGTAGACGCCGGCTCCGATCGAGACGGATCTGCTGCCAGCCGCATGCCGGTCGGGCGTCGAGCCTCACGGTCGGGCCGGCGGCGGCCACCGCCGCGAAGGTAGCATCGTAGCCAGCGGCGATCAGTGCAGGGCCGATGGTCGGATCGACCAGACCCTCTGTGCGCGCGGCGACATCTAGTGCGGCCGCAATGACTTCACAGAGAACAGGACTGATCGAGACCTGGTCACCTGCCCGTGCGTTGATGCGCGAAAGCTCGGAATCCGGGCGAAACCTGCTGCAGCGATCATCGACTTCCTTGAGCCCGTTTGCGACGAGCGCTCGCGCTCGACCGAGTTGTTGCGGATCGGTCGAGGCGAGTACAACCTCGCAGCCCAGAGCATTCCAACACCACTGCACCATCTCCCCCATCACTTCGGACACAGCGAGGGGCTGCTGGTACAGACCGGCGCGGGGGTGGGTGTCGGTGCCGGCCGAGGCGCAACCGTCGTGGACGATGCCGGCGGCGGCAGCGGTAGGGATGACGCGCTAGCTGCACTGGTGCGACGCGAACCGCTCATGGCGGCCGCGCGGCTGCCCGACGAAACCGGTACCGGGACCCGAACGATCACCGCGACCGGCAGCCGGACGACCACCAAAGCCGGACTTGGTGATGGCGGCGCGAGGGGCACCGGCCGGGTGCTGGCGGCCTGGCCGGCAAGGCCCATGGAGATCATGCCGACCATGGCCGCCGCAGCCAGTCCGGTTCCGAGCGTGATGCGGCGCAGGTTCACGAGCGCAACATCGCGCTCGACCTTCCGCCCGATCAGCCGCGATGCCGCATCGAATTGCTCGCCGTCACTACTCATCCGCGCTGCCCGAGCCATCATCGGTCCCTGATGGAGATGGCATCGGCGTTGGCGTGACGCTGGGAATGGCTGTAGGTTCCACCTCATTGTCGTCGGCGCTTTCGGTTTCACTCTCGTTTTCGGCCTCGGAGGCTTTCGGCGTTGGCGACGTCGCGACTTCTGGAGTCCGGATGGGCGACATCACTGGACCGTTCGACTCGCCCACTTCAGGCGTGGCCCGGGTGGTCAAGCCCAGTGCTTTCACGGGAGAGAGTGGCACGGATGAGCTCGCTCGGTGCGCACTGACAAGCAGTGGGTGCGCCGGTGTCAGCGGTCCCCAGCCGCTGAGCGTCAATCCAGCGACCACCGCAGTAACTGCGGCGACGCCAATCGCAGCCAGATGCCAGGTTTGCAAACGCGAGGGAGAAGCTTTTCGCATCGTGTACCTCCGGTTCCAGAGTCCGTCATGTCCGTAGAGTCGCGGCCCGACCAGAACCGGATACGGCATCCAGGGCAGGATGCAAAGATCGTCGGAGGCCGTATCCTGACCCACCGCTTGCACGACCCTGAAGTAGTCCAGGGGTGAAATCAACGTTGAGCACTGAACCGGTGATTTGTGGCTATTGCTGGGCTCGCTAACAGCCCTGCCTCGTCAGCCGGCGGTGCTCAACTGAAAATCCTCCCGGAACCGTGCACTCGGCGACCGCGTGGGGTATCGTTCGCAAACATGTTGGGTCAGAGGGTGGTGCTGCGAAGGGACGAGGTCTCCGCGGGTGTTGCTGCTGCACGGCGCGGAGATGAGGAGGCCTGGAACCGCATTTTCGACGAGTTTCATTACCTGGTGTGGCGATACTGCTTCGCTCACTTCGGCGATCAATCCAGCGCGGATGACCTCGCGCAGGAAGTCTTCACCGCGGCCGTCCAGGCGATTGACCGGCTCCGCGATGACAGCCGGCACGGGCTCGAAGGCTGGCTGCTCGGAATCGCCCGCAACAAAGTCGCCGACCGTTTTCGCCAATCGGCGCGCGAGCGGAGATTGCAGGTGATGCAGCCGGACGTTGCCGTCGATCCAGCAGAGATCGCGATCCAGCGACTCACGCTTGAGCGGCTGCGAGCGTGCCTGGACACGTTGCCCGAGCTGCAGCGGGACGTTGTCATCCGACGATTCGTCCTCGATCAGTCGCTCGAGCACATTGCGCGAACCAGCGGTCGCCGGATCGGCGCCGTCAAGGCCCTGCAACATCGTGCCCTGGCAGCCTTGAACCGCCGCTGGAGGCAATCGAATGGTGATTGACAACTCGCCGATGAATCCGAACCTCCTTCAGGCGCTAAAGGGGCTTCAGGCAGAGGGCCTAGCAGGGCCCAACCACCACAGTGAGATTCGAGCACGCTGGGCGATGCTCAACGCTCTTGCGGCGCGCCGGGAGAGAAGCTGGGTCGCCCGAGCCCTGGGGTGGCTGGGACGGCAGCCGAGGCTCAGCGCCGAGCTCGCCATGGTGGCCGTGGTGGCCGTGGGCGTACTCGGCTGGTCGGCGCCGGCTGGCACACCCTTTCACGGCATGCGGCTGGCCCGCCAGACACTAACCCTTTCGCTCGCGGGCGAGAATCGTCTGGATACCGACCTCAACTTTGCAGAGCAGTCATTGGCCGACGCGGCGCGCAACGAAGCCCGACAGGATTCCCTCGCTGAGGCCCGCGCGTTTCTCAACGACGCCCACGCCCTGTTACCGGCAAACGAAAACGATGTCCACTGGCAGCGCTGGCAGGCCGATGAGACTCAGCTGGTCGCCCTGAGCGTGCAACCACCCGCACCAATCACCGTCCGCCCGCCATCGGTTCCAGTACGACAGCCCTCCCCGCAGCCGATCGAAATGGGATCGGACAGGAGCGAGAACGGCAGCGGTGGCACAGGTGGCGACGACACCGAACGACCCACGCCGAAACCATCTCCATCGGCATCGCCGCAAATGTCCCCGCAGGCGTCGCCCTCGGCGAGCCCAGATCATTAGTAACCTCCGGTGGCCCGCCACGGGCAACGACCAGTCGCAGGACTCGCCGCGCTCCGGAGTGTCGCGGCGCCCGCAACTCGCGCCGCCCCAAGTACGACGGGTCTTTGACACCGGCCCATTCAATGGTTCGATTAGTCTCCGCCACGGGTGGCAGAATGCTGACGATGAGCGCGTCGGATCCGAAGGCGGACCTTCACCCAACTCGCCTCCCGGTGACCGCGCGTGGTGGGAGAGCTATCGGAGCCGGCTGGAGTGCGCGGCGCAAGAGGCGGCCACGATTGGTCCTGCGAGAGATCGGGTAGACCCGCTACCCTCACAGCGCTGACATCGAGAGGCTCCAGTCGTCCGCCCCGCAGCGGCGGGGTTAACGTCGAGGATCTCGTCTAAGGGCTTCTTACCGGTACACGCCATTGTGACCGAGACTGAACCGTCCGGCGTTGGGGAAGTAGGTGAGCCCATGGGGCTGGCCACCAACACGAATCGTGTGCAGAAGCTTGCCGGAGGTGGTATCGACGACGTAGACCAGGCCGTTATATCGGCCAGTCGTCCAGAGCTGCGATCCGTCGGGCGATAGCTGAACCATGTCTGGGCTACCACCGATTCGCCATGTCGCCACAACCGAGCGGGAGGCAAAGTCAATGACCGAAATCGTGCCGGCCAGGCGATTCGTTACGTAGAGAGACGTCGTGTCGCGCGACACGATCAGGCCATGCGCGCCCCGCCCGGTTTTGATGAAGGCGACCTCCTTCATGGCCGCTGGGTCGACGACGGAGACGCCGCCGCGTCCCTGGTTCGCCACGTAGAAAACGGTGCCATCCGGCGACAGCCGGACGTCGACCGGCAGGCCGCCAACCTGGACAAAGCCTGTGATCTGCATAGCGACCGTATCCACCTTGACGATCACCCCCGCGAATTCCGTGCTGGCCATCAGGTAGCTGCCGTCCGCCGAAAAATCGAGATGGTCCACGCCACGCCACGGGATCGGGACGCTGCGGATTAACCGGAAGGTATGCGGATCCCGAAAATCCAACCGGCGCAACACCTCGGCGACGACGATCGCTTTGGTGCCGTCAGGCGTGAAGTAGAGGTTGTACGGATCCGGCACCGCAACGCGTCCGACTGGCGCGCCGCTCCGCGGGTCGATCACGGACAGCATGCCGGAGCCCTCGGTGTCCACGTAGAGCCGGCTGAGGTCCCAGGCTGGAGCGACATGGTGCGGGATGGCGCCCACCCAGTAGTGGGCGATGATTTTGAACGTGGCTGGATCGATGACGTCCAGGGTGCCGCTGGCGCTATTCGGAACGTAGACCCGTTCCGGAATGCCCTGGACCGTGGGGCTTAACGTACCAGCCACAGTGGCCTGGTAGACGTTGACCACTGCCGGTGACGGCGCGGTCACGGGATCTGGTGCGTCGACAACTGGAGCGAAATCCGGCAGCGTCGCCGCGCTCGGCGTCGTTGAGCGGGCACTGGCATGGGCCAGCAGGCCCATTGGATGGATCAACACGACGCCAGCCAGGCTGCCGCAAAGGCCGACCCCCGCGGCCACGGTGACCGCCATTCGCCCGGAAGTGATCATTTTGCGCTCGGATGGTAGCACCTTTTTCTACCAACCTCCGGCAGTTCAAGTGCCACTTTTCATCTCACGTCGAGCGTTCACGGCGCGGGTCCAATCGAGGTGCAAAGGTTGGTTGGGTGAAGGTCGGGAAGGATCCCTCCCCCGCAGACCCAGGCCCGATCCGCAAGGACTGCCACCTGTATTCCGTGCCGAGGGATGAGCATGCTCTGGCGTTGCCACGCCGCGCCGATCAACGAGAACAACCAGGGAACGACCGCGTTGCCCTCTCCGCCCACGACGACAAGATTTCCGCCAAGCATGACGGCGCCCGCGCCACTCGTTGCCGCCGGCAGGTCGGGGAGCCGATGCCAGGTCACCGACGCGGGGTCAAAGCAGTCAACCCGGGCGGTGTACGGAAACTTCCCGCCGGCTACACAGGCCATGGCCTGATAGGCGAAGCCCGCGACGTGGTGACGGGGAGCGGGTAGGGCAGGGAGATCGCTCCAGGTCCCCATTCCAGGGTCGTAGACCTCGGAAATGGCGACACTCGCCATGCCCGAGTTTCTGCCGCCCAGTGCATAGAGCCGACCACCGAGGGGGACCAGTGCAAAGGCGGCGCGCGGATGATGGACCGATGCGACCTGTTCCCAATGATCCTGCGCGAAGCGATACACGGTCGCGCGAGCCCGGCCAGCCGAGAATCCACCCGCCACGTAGAGCTGCCCCAGCAGCACGGCGGCGGCCGGGTGGTCGAGGGCCTCGGGCAGGGGAGGGCCGAGCGACCAGGAGCCGTTGTAGGTAAATACCGTGTTCGTATCACGCCCTCTGGTGTCGAAGCCGGCGATGACGAACAGGGTCCCACCGAGCGCTGCTGCGGCGAGCTCTTCCCGTGACTGCGGAAGCGCCAACTCCTGCCGCTGCTCAATCTGGGCAGAGGATGTTGGCGGAGTTGGAGTGACAACCGGCGTTGACGTCGCGGCCGGCGCCGCAACCGCAGTCGGCGGTCGGCTTGACGCCACGCTGCCACCGGATGGCGCGCACGCGACGAGGAACGCTCCCAGCCAGGCTATTCGGTGTCGGCTAGCGGGAATGGAACCAGCCTGAACAGGGGATCTTCATCGAGGCGATTATGGCGAAGTCGTCGATTTGTTCGATAAGCGGCTGGCCCCCAAATTCGCTGCGCCCGCCCGCGGCCCCGACAGCATCTTCGAAAGAAGGCCCCACTCCGAACTGGATTCGCTGGGCTTCCAGTTGCCAGCTCGGACCTTCTTAACCTCGGGCCGCGGGAGAAACATCAAGCCAACGTCTATTACCGGATCTCCTTTGATGGTGGCAAGGCGAAGCAGCTGACCGCACGCAAGATCTTGCCGGTCCGGGATCTCGGGACTGACGGTACGGCGTCATTGGTGACGCCGGGCGGCTAGAACTCGCAGCAGCCTTCCGACGACCTCATTCGTCTTCCGCAGGTCGGCTTCGCCCACGTCTGCGCCGACCGCATCGGCCCAGATGCGCTGCGCCGCCTCAATCGTGCGGAGAGTACGCAGGCCCCGGGCCGTGACCCGAACGAGCTGTGCTCGCCGATGACCGGGATTCGTCTCGTAAATCGTCAACCCATCCTTCTCGAGCAGATCCGCGACCCGCTGCACACTCTGGCGCGCGAGGCCCATTCTGCGCGCGATTTGTGCCACGGTCGTCGGGGCACCGGCGACCACGTCGAGAACCAACCAGCGTGCCAGTGACTGCCCCGAGGGTCTGGCGAGCGCCTCACCGGCGCTGGTGAAGAGGGCGCGGAGCCGAATCGCGGGGATGATCAGGTCGGTCAAGGCATCGCCGGCAGGGGTCCGGCGGGGCTGCTCTTTCGATTTGACAGCATGCTGTCGATTTGCTATCTTACGCATGACAGGATGCTGTCATATTAGCGGCTCGTCGTTCTCGAGCAAAGGGGCTATGTCATGTCGAACGCCACGACCCTTCCCGTCGGCACCGAGATTCGCCCGTTCCGTATCCAAACACCCGAGGCGGATCTCGCCGATCTGCGAGATCGGCTGGCCCGCACCCGCTGGCCCGATGAGCTGCCCGGAGTCGGTTGGCGGTACGGCGTTCCGCTCGGCTACCTTCGCCAGCTGGCGGAGTACTGGCGGACGTCCTACGACTGGCGGGTGCACGAAGCCGAACTGAATTCCTTTCCGCAGTTCACCACCGAGATCGACGGCACGAATGTGCACTTTCTCCATGCACGATCGAACGAGCCGACCGCGATGCCCCTGATCCTCACGCACGGCTGGCCCGGGTCAATCGTGGAATTCCTCGATGTGATCGGCCCGCTCACGGATCCGCGAGCCCACGGTGGCAGCCCCGCCGATGCCTTCCACCTCGTGATCCCGTCGATCCCTGGCTACGGCTTCTCCGGGCCAACGTCTGAGGCGGGTTGGACCACAGCCCGCGTCGCAAAGGCCTGGGCCGAGTTGATGCGCCGCCTGGGCTACGAGCGATACGGGGCGCAAGGCGGCGATTGGGGCGCCTTCGTCGCGCCCGAGGTTGGTCGCACGGATCCCAGCCACGTCATCGGGGTGCATGTGAACGCCGCCACCGTGGGGTTTATCCCGTTCGGGTCCGTATCGCCGGACGAGCTCGCCACCTTCACCGAGACGGAAAAGGCACGCCTGGCCCGATTGGAGAGGTTCATGTCCGAAATGAATGGCTATTTCCAGATCCAGGCCACCCGGCCACAGACGCTCGCCTATGGCCTCAATGACTCACCGGTTGGCTTGCTTGCGTGGATCGTCGAGAAGTTCAAGGAGTGGACCGACTCGTCTCATGAGCTGCCGGAGGATGCCGTCGATCGTGATCGCCTGCTCACGAACGTGATGATGTACTGGCTGACGGGCACGCCCGGGTCGGCGGCTCGACTCTATTACGAGAACATGCACTCCGGATCATGGGGTCAGCAGCCGGGCACGACCCCAACTGGCGTGGCCGTGTTCGCCGAGGACATCGCCATTCGGCGTTACGGCGAGCAAGGAAACAACATCGTTCGCTGGTCCGAGTTCGATCGCGGTGGCCACTTTGCCGCGATGGAAGCGCCTGACCTCCTTATCGGCGACGTGCGAGCGTTCTTCCGCCCGTTACGGTAGGCAACGCAGTCGGTAACCTTACAGGTCCGGACACGCTCGTTTGAAGGAGATGAGGATGGGCACGGTCAGGTCAAAGGACGGCACGACGATCGCGTTCGACAGGCAGGGCGGCGGTCCCGCGCTGATCCTGGTGGATGGCGCCATGAGCACGCGGTCAGGCGGCTCCAAGCCGGAGCTTGCGAGGCTTCTCGCGCAGCGCTTCACCGTCTACAGCTATGATCGCCGCGGCCGCGGGGATAGCGCGGACACCAAGCCCTATGCCGTCGAGCGGGAGATCGAAGATCTTCACGCACTCGTCGACCAGGCTGGAGGATCCGCCTTTGTCTACGGTCACTCGTCAGGAGGGTGTCTGGCGTTGGAGGCAACCGTCGCGCTCGGCGACGAGATCAAGAAACTCGCTATGTACGATGCCCCCTACAACGATGATCCCAAGGCTCAGAACGGATGGCGGGAGTACCTCAAGAACCTTGCAGAAGCCCTGGCATCCGGTCGCCGAGGTGACGCGGTGGCGCTATTCATGGCGTATATCGGGACGCCCGCCGCCCAGATCGACGCGCTGCGGCAAGCACCCTTCTGGGGTGGGATGGAAGCTGTCGCCCCCACGCTCGCCTACGACCATGCAGGCATCATGGGCAAGGACCTGTCGATTCCTACTCAGCGAGCGGCTCGTGTGCGCGTGCCCACACTCGTAATGAATGGTGGCAACGGTGCTCCGTTCATGCTCGAGACGGCGAAGACGCTCGCTAAGGTCATCCCGGGCGCCAGGTTGCTAACGCTCGACGGTCAAACTCACAATGTCGACCCGGCGGCGCTCGCACCGGTGCTGGTGGAATTCTTCGCTGCTTGACCGACTAGGGTACGGAACCAGGCACTCGGGGCTACGAGAGACCGCTCGCGCTGATCTTGCCCCCGTCGTAGGTCGCGATACCCTGGGTGGAGCGCTTGGCGATGTAGAGCGCAACGTCCGCATGCCGCATGAGTGTCTCGCCATCGCTGCCGTGATCGGGGCAGGTCGCGATCCCGATGCTGCCCTCGGGCGTGAGGCGAAATCCCTGGGCGATTAGTGGCGTGATGAGGGCGTTCTGCAGGCGTCCCGCAATCCCGATCGCCTGGCCCAGGTCCGCAGAGGGAAGGACAAGGGCAAACTCGTCACCTCCCCAGCGTGCCAACGTGTCGGCCTCGCGCAGCATGGGCCGGAGCTGGCTGGCAAGGTGACGAAGCACGAGATCGCCGATCTGATGGCCTAGCGTGTCGTTGATTTCCTTGAAATGATCGAGATCGAGCACCATGACGCTAAATGGGATCTGCTCACGGCGGTATATCGCCAGAGCGAGCTCCAAGCGGTCATAGAACAAGGCGCGGTTTGGCAATCCTGTCAGGGGATCGTGGAGCGCTTGATGCCGGAAGCTCAGTCGTTCGTCGTCGAGCACCTGCCGAAGCCGATGGATCTCCTCGTCATAGTCCTGGACCAGCCGCATGATGCTGGCATCGGCGCTGGCGCGGATCACGTCGAGGGTCGATACCAGCATGTTGTCAGGGGTCCGCAGTTCGAGGGCAAGGGTGCGGACAAACTCCATTGTGGTGTCCCGCCAGTTCAGGTAATGCTTGGCGACGGCGAAGATCGGAAGCCCGGCTGCGGCAGCAACCCGTCCCTGCTCGCTGATCCAGGCCAATTCTTCCTCGGAGGCGCGTTCGCCGCAAACGAGCCAGCGCCCGATCAGCATGACCGCGAACTGGCGCGTCAGTCGTTCGCGCCGGCGGAACTCCTCGGAAAGGACCGGATTGGCTTGGTCGATCCGCTGGATCCGTTCCTCCATGAGGCCCAGGCAGGCGGGAAGACGATCAGCGAGCGCGAGGCCGAGGGTGACCGCCTCGGCTGAACCGGCAGCAGGCATGGCGCGAGGGGTACAACGGAGTGCTGCTTAGAAGCTGACGCCGCCGGTTAGGCAGTTGTAGGGGTCGGAGAGCAACAAACTCCGCGACCTCCATGCTGCGCTTCGCCCTCGCTTATTCATAGCGGCCAGCCGTTTTACCACAGGGCGATAAGCGACTTTGTCGTCGATGCGGGTGCTCGCGCAAACCATGGCAACTGGGGCTCATCCGTAATTCGAGCTCCAAACCCGACGAGATCCGGACCACTAAGTCCGTGACGGTCCTCTCGTGCCCGAAACCGTCTTGACATGAATCCAGGCTGGGACGATGATCATGCTGCCGATCGCGGTGTCGCGGGGCCCATCCCGCTCTCGCACTGCGGTTTGGGAGGTAAGGAGGGGAGCATGCAGACTGGGGTTTCGGTTTCCGCAATCGATGAGTTGAGGCGCGCCCTGTCGGGTGAACTGGTCACGTCCGACGACCCTGGATACGACGAAGCGCGCAAGGTGTGGAACGGCGACATCGACCGTCGCCCCGCCGCCGTCGCCAGGTGCAGTAGCGTCGACGACGTCCGAGCAGCCCTCGACTTCGGACGCAAGCTGGCGTTGCCAATCGCCGCGAGGTCGGGAGGGCATAGCTTTCCTGGTCTTTCGGTGGCCGATGGAGCTCTCGTTATCGACCTACGGAACATGAATCAGGTGAGAGTGGATCCAGATATGCGACGCGCCACGGTCGGCGGAGGCGCCGTTTGGGCTGAGGTTGATGCCGCGAGTGTGCCACGCGGCCTCGCTGTCACCGGCGGCCACGTCACGCATACTGGAGTCGCAGGATTGACCCTGGGTGGTGGAGTGGGCCATCTCATGCGCAGCATGGGACTGAGTTCGGACAGCTTGATGAACGCCGAAATCGTGACGGCCGACGGAAGGGTGCTTCAGGCGAGCGAGGAAGAGAATCCCGATCTCTTCTGGGCCGTTCGTGGCGGCGGTGGCAACTTCGGCATCGCCACCCGGTTTGAGTTTCAGCTTCACCCGCTGCCACCTACCGTATTCGGCGGCCTGATCTTCTACGCGCCGGACAAAGGGCCGGAACTGATGCGTCTCTACAACGGCATCTGTAAGACGATGCCAGACGAGGTCACGACCATACTCGGGTACCTTCATGCACCACCGTTTCCCTTCGTCCCTGAAGCGGTTCAGCTCAAACCGGGTTACACCGTCGTCGCCGTGTGCGTGGACCAAGCCGCCGGTGAGAAGGTGCTCGCCCCGCTCCGCGCGTTCGGTCCGCCCCTGTTTGAAATGTTGGCGCCCCTGCCCTACTACCCGGTCATCCAGAGTTTGTTCGATCCGGCGTTTCCCCACGGGACCAAGGCCTATGTCAATGGCCACTACTTCAAAGAAATCTCCGATGATCTGGCCGACGCGATTCACGCCAACACTGCGAAGATGCCGCCGGGCCAGTCGGTCACGCTGTTCCTTCAGATGGGCGGCGCTGTGGGGCGGGTGCCCGAAGACAAGACGGCATTTGGCGGCCGCTCGGCCGGCTTCGTGAGCATGTTTACCGGCGTCTGGGCAGAAGAGCCTGACCGGTCTACCACAGTCGACTGGGTGCGCGGTTTTACCCGCGACACTGAGAAGCTTTCGATCGGCGGTACCTACGTCAACGTTGCCCGGTCCATGAACGAAGACAAACTGAAGAACAGCTACGGCGCCTCAAAGTACGAGAAACTCACTCGACTCAAGGCCAAATATGACCCCGACAACGTTTTCAGGCTCAATCAGAACATCAAACCAAGTAAATGACCGCCTTCTGCATTAAGGGAGGGATCAGCAATCTCGCGGTTTGTTCTTAAGGAGAACACGCATGAGACGACTCCTACTGTTTGCATCCACGCTATCGATCCTGCTCCTCTCTGGCGCTCAATCGGCTCAGGCGACCTCTGAATCTCGCAGCTTCCGGTGGGAGCTCGGCACAGGCGCCGTCTGCGCGATAGGGCCCGGCGCGTGCCCGGTTAGCGCCATGGCGAGCAACGGTGACACCGTTGCGATCAAAGCTCAGGGAAACTTAGACGCGAACGCGCGTGAGGCCTCGGGGGGCGGTACGTTTGAGCATCGAACCTCTTCCGGCGCCCTACTTGCTAGCGGGACCCTGAAAGCCAAGCGCCTGCTTGACTTCAGTTTCTACGGCTGCGACACTTCCGGCTTTTTTCCCAGCGACTACTGCGGTGGGCGGGCGGTACTTCTTGTCCAGTTGGTTGGGCACCCTGCCAGCAATCCCTCAGCGAAGATCAAGGCCACAGGGATTTTGGTGGTGACCTGCCTCTTCGGCAGCCCACCAGCCAACGCCAATGAGGGCTTTACGCTCGACGTCAAGCACCTGATCAACTTCAACATCGACACGCCATTTATGGGAGACACCCTCTTCATCCAGACGTCTGACGACTAGTAGGACAGCCAGGTTCGCCACGGCCTGTGCGCCAGGCGGAGAGGCCGGGTCCCAGCCGGGACCCGGCCTACAAATTACCCTGCGACTGCCCGGCCAGTTCAGTGAGTTCAGACGTCGCCAGGGGGTGAGAGGCCGGAATCCACCGAAGCGTTTGGGAGGGGCTGGGCTGCCGGTAGGGCATCATGTTGGGATGCCCGCGGTCAGCTTGCTGCGCGCCAGAACCGGCCTTCGAGGCGTGACCAACATCGAGGTCTTCTTCGACCTCGTCTACGCCTTCGCGGTCACCCAGCTATCGCATTACCTCCTCGACAACGCCACCGTCGACGGTGTCATCCAGGCCGCCGTGCTTTTTGGAATGGTGTGGACCATCTGGGCATCGACCGCCTACCTCGTCAACTGGCTCGACCCGAATCAACTGCCGGTACGGCGGCTGCTGCTCGCGGTCATGTTCGTCGGCCTGATCTCCTCGGCTGCAATCCCACAGGCATTCGTGTCGACCGGACTGGTCATCGGCTTCTCGTATGCCGCGGTGCAGATCGGGCGCAACCTTTTTGCCGTTTACGCAACGCGTCATGAAGCTCTCGAACGCAACTTCGAGCGCTACTTCGTCTGGTCGCTCCTCGGCGGATCACTTGCCATCGTCGGTGGGTTGGCGCAGGGTCACCTCCGCGAAGCGCTGTGGGCGCTCGCGGTCGCCCTCGATCTCTTTTCGGCGGCGGTTGGCTACTGGGTACCGGGGCTGGGTCGCACCGCGACACGGGAATGGAACGTCGATGGAGCCCATGCCGCGGAGCGGATCCAGGCGTTCGTCATGATCGCGCTCGGTGAGTCGATCGTCATTATCGGTGCCTCGCTAACGGGCTTTAAAGGCCTGCATTTCAGCGAAGTCATGGCATATCTTCTGGCCTTTGTCACTACCGTTACGTTGTGGTGGGTCTATTTCGACCGCAGCGCGGCCTTCGCGGCACGCGCCCTTGCGTCATCCGCTGATCCGGGCCGGCTCGCCCGGTCCGCCTTTTATTGGGCGCAAGTGCCGATGGTAGCCGGGATCATCGCCGTGGCTGCGGGCGACCGGCTCCTGTTGATCCGTCCGACGCAGTCGGCCGGCATCGCCACCGCTTCCATCCTTCTCGGTGGGTCGGCGATATTCATCGCTGGCCATGCCTTATTCAAGCTGGCGATCTGGCATCACGTCTCACGCTCACATATCGCGGCGATCATCCTGTTGGTGCTCTTGATTCCGATCGCCGTGTTCCTCCCGGGTCTTGCAGCGGCCGCGTTCGCGATCGTTGGCCTGGGTGTGGTGGTCGCCGCGATGAGGCGGCAAGAGCCGGCAGCCGTCCTCCAGTAGATGCACCGGAAATCGCACCGGTCGGTGACCGAGATGCGCAGGTCATCCGCGACTCGCCCGAACGTATCGCGCAGATGCAAAACCGGTTTCGGGCCGGGCACGAACTTACTATATGGACGTGCCACTAGGCGTCACGCCACCGTTTAGTCCGATGGAGGCCAAGGTCCAGGCCGAGCTTCCGCGCGGCGATGCCTGGCAGTACGAGCCCAAGTGGGATGGCTTCCGCGCGGTCGCATTCAAAGACGGCGATGAGGTCGTCATCCAGAGCCGCAACCAGAAGCCGCTCACCCGGTATTTCCCCGAGCTGGTCCCCGACCTGCAGCGGATCAAGCCGAAACGCGTCGTGCTCGATGGCGAGATCGTGATCTTTACCGGGTATGGGACGGACTTCGATGCCATGACGAATCGGATCCACCCGGCCGCGTCGCGCGTCAACATGCTGGCGAAGGAGCAGCCGGCGACCTACATCGCCTTCGACCTGCTGGCCGATGGCGACGAGAGCCTGCTCGAAACGCCGCTCAAGGATCGCCGGAAGCGGCTCGAGAAGTTGCTCGGACCGAAACCGGAGTCGATCTATCTCAGCCCGGTCACCCGCGACCGCGAGGTGGCGCTCGGATGGCTCAAGGAGTATCGCGGCACCGGGCTCGATGGGATCGTCGCGAAGCGCGTTGAGAGCATCTATCACCCGGGCGAGCGCGCCATGATCAAGGTCAAAGAACAACGGACGGCCGACTGTGTCGTCGGCGGCTTCCGCTGGGGCAACGATGGCAAGCGAGTGGGATCACTATTGCTTGGGGTTTATTCAGGCAAGACGCTCGAGTACGTCGGTCACACGTCGGGATTCGATGACGCGCAGCGCAAGGAACTGGTCTCGATGCTCGAGCCGTTACGCGGCGGCACCAGCTTCGAAGGAGGCCGTGCGCCGGGCGGACCCAGCCGCTGGTCTCAGGACCGCGACCTCGCCTGGGAGCCGCTACGCCCAGAGCTCGTGTGCGAAGTCGCATTCGACCGATTGGAGAACGGTCGCTTCCGCCACGGCGTGGGTTTCGTCCGCTGGCGGCCCGACAAGTCGCCGAAGTCGTGCACCCTGGCCCAGCTCAAGGCGGAGGCCTCGGTCGAGCTGAAGAAGCTCTTCGCCTAGGCCGTCTCTGGCTCAGCCGTATTCGGACTCGCGCTGAATTTGAGAATAACGATATCAATTTACGATATACTGTTGCGGATAAGAACGAGGTTCGCGCCAATCCGGCACGCCCAGGGAGGAATGCCATGAAAGTCCGGGAAGCAATGGCCAAAACGGCTGAGTTCAAGCAGGTTGACCTCAAGCAGGTGCGTGACGAGGTGGCGGATCGCGTCGGCCGGGCCGCCAAGGAGCTCACCAGCGGTGCAGGCAACGCCGCGCGCGAGTTGACGGCAACGGCCGAAGAGTCACTGAGCTCGCAGATCAGCAAGCAGACGAAGGCCGCCCGCAAGCGGATGCCGGCGCAGCGCGGCCGGTCGCGGTGGCCGATGATCACGGGGGCGATTGTCGGCGCGTTGACGGTCTACTTCTTCGATCCGGAGCGCGGTCGTGCCCGCAGGGCGCAGTTCGTCGACTGGTCCGGCGCCCGCCTTCGTCGTGGGCAGCGTGCCGCCGCGCAGCTCCTGAGTCGCACCGGCGACAGCGCCGCCTCCTTGCCGGCGCGCATGGTGCGGCTGCAGTCGGGCCCGCGCCCGGCCGATGACCTGACCCTGCGGGATCGAGTCGAAAGCGAGGTATTTCGCAGCCCCGACCTACCCAAGGGCCAGATCAACATCGACGTCGAGTCCGGGGTCGTGACGGTTCGCGGCCAGGTGGACAATGCCCTCCAGATCGCGAAGATCGAGAAGGATGTGCTGAAGGTTCCGGGCGTGCGCGGCGTCGAGAATCTGCTCCATGTGGACGGGACCCCGGCTCCCAACAAAGCCGAGGCGCGCGAAACCAGCTAGAGCTCGAGTCGGTTAGAGCGGCCGGCATTTCCCCCGCCGGCCGCTCACTCTTCTCCATCGGCGTCGGAGCCGGGCGCCCGTAGACTGAGCCGATGCGAACCGGAACGGCGGATCTGCCGCTGCACGGCGGCCGCGCGCCGCATTGGCTCTTCGAGCGGATGACGCTGCTCGCCCGCGAGATGGTGCTGGCCATTCTCTCCAACGAGGGCACTCCCGGCCTGATGCATCGCCTGGCGGATCCCGTCTGGTTTCAGGCGTTCGGCTGCGTGCTGGGCTTCGATTGGCACAGTAGTGGGTTGACCACGACTGCCTGCGGCGCACTCAAGGAGGGGCTCCGTGACCTCTCGGGTGAGACCGGAGTTTTTATCGCCGGCGGCAAAGGTAAGACCTCGCGCAAGACCCCACAGGAAATCGAGTCGGCGTGCTGGGTCACAGGCCAGGATCCGTCGCCCCTGGTCCGCGCCAGCCGCCTGTCGGCAAAGGTCGACTCGGCCGCGGTCCAGGATGGATTCCAGGTCTATCACCACAGTTTCTTTTTCACGACGGACGGCAGCTGGGCCGTGGTGCAGCAGGGCATGAACACCGGATCGGGAATGGCCCGCCGCTATCACTGGCTGCCACCCGAGCGCTTCGATTGGGACCCGCACGCCGGGGTCGCGGGTGAGTCAGCGCAGCAGGTCCTGAACCTGGTGGCGTCCGAGGGCGAGAACAACCGGCGGGTCGCGGTGGAACTGGCGCGCGAGAACCCCGTCAAGCTGGTCGGCGAGGTGACACGGATGCGGACCGTGTCGATGCCACGACATCATGACGTCCGGCTCGATGACCTGCATCCGGACCGGCTGGCCCGGGTCTTGCTCGCGACCTACGAGCGGCAGCCCGAGGACTACACCGCGTTGCTTGCCGTGCCGGGCGTGGGTGCAAAGGCGCTACGCGCGCTGGCGCTGGTCGCTGAACTGACCTACGGCGAACCAGCTTCGGTCCGCGATCCCGTCTCTTACTCCTTTGCCCACGGCGGCAAAGACGGGACCCCCTACCCGGTCGACCGGCCAACCTACGATGCCACCATCGAATCGCTGCGCCGTGCCGTCAACGAGGCCCGCGCCGGGCTCAGCGAAAAATCGGCGGCCCTCAAGCGGCTCGCCGGCGTCGAACGATCGCTGGCCCCGGCCGCCGGCGTGTGAGCGAGGGCGCGGCGGAGGACCGCATCGAGCTGCCGCCCACCGCGCTGGTGGTCCTGATCGGCGCCGCCGGCTCGGGCAAGTCCGCCTTCGCCGCCAGGCACCTGCCTGCG
>Ga0307479_10001425_pt1 | contig 21716 bp, 17 predicted proteins | sample atmos_gasesECM4C_FD_203743 | JGI IMG/M metagenome (GOLD analysis project Ga0307479, IMG submission 203743) | Hardwood forest soil microbial communities from Morgan-Monroe State Forest, Indiana, United States - atmos_gasesECM4C_515 | ecosystem: Environmental > Terrestrial > Soil > Temperate...
GTAACGGTAGAACTTCTCGAGCTTCAGGACCTCGTCCTTGGAAAGCACCTTGCCTCGATCGGGGCGGTAGCTGTCGTCCCACTTCAGATCGCGGCACATCCAGTCGTTCATGCCAATGTCGATGTCGGACAACACCAGCACCGGCGTTTGCAGCCGCTCAGTCAGATCGAAAGCCTGCACCGCCATGTAGAAACATTCTTCGGGGTTGGCCGGGTAGAGGCACACATGGCGGGTGTCACCATGCGAGGCGTAGGCGCACTCCATGATGTCGCATTGCTGTGTCCGGGTCGGCATTCCGGTGGAGGGACCCACCCGCTGGATGTCGAAGACCACGGCAGGCACTTCAGCGTAGTAGGCAAGCCCCAGGAACTCGTTCATCAGCGAAATGCCCGGGCCCGAGGTCGCCGTGAACGCCCGCGTGCCATTCCAGGCCGCGCCGATCACCATGCCGATGGCGGCCAACTCGTCTTCCGCCTGTATGAACGCGAAATTCCGCCGGCCCGTCTGCGAATCCACCCGCAAGCGATCGCAGAACGCCTTGTAGGCATCCATGAGCGAGGTCGAGGGGGTGATCGGATACCAGGCGGCAACCGTTGCGCCGGCGTACACACAACCCAACGCCGCCGCCGTATTTCCATCGATCATGATATGGCCGCGCGTCGCGTCCATCTTCTCAACATGCAGGGGCAACGGGCAGGTGAAATTCTGCCGGGTGTAGTCGTACCCCAGCTGGATTGCCTTCATGTTACTTTCGACAAGTTGAGGCTTCTTCGCATACGTCTCGGCCAGCAACTCGCGAATGCGCTCGACCTCCAGGTCGAGCAGCGCCGCCAGCACTCCCGCATAACAGATGTTCTTCATGAGGATGCGCGTGCGCACCCCGTTGAAGTTCTCGTTGCAGAGCCGGGCCAGCGGCACGCCAATGACCGTAATGTCCTCGCGCTTGAGAAGCGCGGGCCGCGGCCAGGTGGAGTCGTAGACCAGGTAGCCGCCCGGAGAGACTTCCTTCACGTCCCGGGCATACGTCTCGGCATTCATGGCAACCATGATGTCAATACGGCCCGAACGGGCGACGTGCCCATCCTTGGTCACGCGAATTTCATACCAGGTCGGGAGACCCTGGATATTGGAGGGGAAGTAGTTCTTCCCCATGACGGGAATACCGCTTCGGAAGATCGATTTCATCAGCAGCGAGTTGGCACTCGCCGAGCCGGTGCCGTTCACCGTCGCGATCTTGATGACGAAGTCGTTGATACGGGCAGCAGTTGCTGGGGACATGAGTACCTTCCGTCAAACCTCAGGCGATCTTCGGTTCCTTCGCCTGCAAGTCGCGCATTTCATCTTCAGCCTGCGGCCAGCGCACATAGGACTTCTGCATGTCCCAGGCCGCCGTTGGGCAGCGCTCCGCGCACAACCCGCAATGCACACACAGGTCCTCGTCCTTCACCATGACACGGCCGGTCTGCGGCAACCCCGCCGAGACGAGCAGCGGCTGTGTCAGGTTTTTGGCCGGCGCCTTCAGACGGGTGCGCAGATCGGCTTCCGCGCCGTTCTGGGTGATCGTCAGGCAATCGACCGGACAGATGTCAATGCAGGCGTCGCATTCGATGCACAGCTTCGCCGTGAATACCGTCTGCACGTCGCAGTTCAGGCAGCGCTGCACTTCCTGGGCAGCCGCTTCCGCAGTGAAACCGAGCTCCACCTCGATGTTGAGCTTCTTGAAGCGTTCCTTCAGGGAAACGTGCGGCATGAGACGGCGCTCGACGGGCGCGTAGTCGTTGGAGTACGACCATTCGTGCATGCCCATCTTGCGGCTCTGCAGATTCACGCCCGGGGCGAGCCGGTCCGCGACCGAAAGCCCCTCGCAATGCCGGTGAATGGAAATCGCGGCCTGGTGCCCGTGCTCCACCGCCCAGATGATGTTCTTGGGCCCGAACGCGGCATCGCCTCCGAAGAACACCCCGGGACGGGTTGATTGGAAAGTGACCTTGTCGACGTTGGGCACGTCCCACTTGTCGAACTCGATACCCAGGTCACGCTCGATCCACGGGAAAGCATTTTCCTGGCCGATGGCGAGGATCACATCGTCGGCCGGCAGGAATTCCTCGCCAACGATCCGCTCGGCGGTGATGCGCCCTTGGCTATCGAGGTCGTATTCCATGTGGTCGAACATCATCCCCGCAAGCTTGCCGTTCTCGACGACAAACGCCTTCGGCGAGCGGTTGATGACGATTTCGACGCTTTCCTCCTCGGCGTCCTCGAGCTCCCACTCGGAAGCCTTGAAGAAGCCGCGGGGCTTGCGGGCCATCACTTTCACGCTCTTCGCGCCCAGCCGCAGGCTGCTGCGGCAGCAATCCATCGCCGTGTTGCCCACACCGATAATAAGCACCCGCTCGCCGATCTTCGAGATGTGGCCAAACGCCAACGACTCGAGCCACGCGATGCCGATGTGAATGTTGGCGGCGCCGGCTTCCCGGCCCGGCAACTTCAGCTCTTTGCCCTTGGGCGCACCCGAGCCGACAAACACGGCATCGAAGCCGCCGCTGCTCAACAGATCGCGCATGCTGGCGATGGGGTGGTTGAGCTTCAGATCCACGCCCATGCCGGTGATCATCGCAATCTCTTCGTTCAGCACGGTGTGCGGCAGCCGGAAGGAGGGGATGTTGGTCCGCATCAACCCGCCCGGCTCGCCGTACTGCTCGAATATCGTGACCTGGTAGCCGAGCGGCATGAGGTCGTTGGCCACGGTCAGCGACGCCGTTCCCGCGCCGATGCAGGCCACCCGTCTGCCGTTCTTGATCTTGGGTACCTTGGGCAGCAGCGCGGTCACATCGTCCCGGTGGTCGGCGGCGACCCGCTTGAGCCGGCAGATGGCAACGGGCTTTGCCTCGACTCGCCCGCGTCGGCACGCTGGCTCGCAGGGCCGATCGCACACCCTTCCCAGGATCCCCGGAAACACATTCGAGTGGCGATTCACCATGTACGCTTCGGTGAAGCGGCCCTGGGCGATCAGCCGGATGTATTCGGGGACATCGGTGTGGGCCGGACAGGCCCACTGGCAATCCACGACTTTATGGTAATAGTCAGGATGCGAAGTATCGGTTGGTTCCATTCAAGCCGCGTCGGCGGAGCCCCCAAATAGTGCGGGGGACTGAGTATAGAGGCGCGGTGCGGAATGTCACCATGTGTGACAGGTGCGACCTGAACAGGAACAGTTTTTGCGTTTTGGACTGAGTCCAGGCGGCCCAGGGGCTCGATCCAGGCGGTCGAAGGTGCCGAACCCGGAGCTTCGCGGCTGGCGCGCCGCGCCGGGTTCGGCCCCATCTCGCAACGGCACGACAGACGCTGTTGACGATCTGAAGGATGGTGACCGCGCGCCACGGAGGGGCTCGGTGGCCTATAGGGGCCTATACGCGTGACCCCGGCAGGCCTCCACGCCCTCCGACATAAGCCGATGCCACCGTCCTGGTCGCGCGTCCGGCGCGCGACGTGCCTGGTAGCTTTCCGGCTGAGCAATATCGTACGTCAAGGCATCCGGACTTCGGACTAGGCGAAAGTCTGAATATCAAGCGGCGCGGGTATGTTCTCGCAGCAGATTGGCGATCAGCGTGCGCAGCCGTGCTGGGTTCAGGGGTTTGTGGAGAATGGGAAGTCCGCTCGCCTCCGCATCCCTCAGCCTGTCTGGCCCCGTATCCCCAGTGACCAGCAGAGCGGGGATATCCACGTTGAACTCGCTCCGCAGTGCCTCGACTACCTGAATGCCGTTCTCGTTGTCCCGCAGACGGTAATCCGAGACGATGAGGTCTGGAAGTCGTTGCACAGCGATCAGCTTGCTCATCATCTCCGCGCCTGAGCCGGCCGTGAGAACGTCGCATTTCCATTTACGTAGCAGGGCCGCCATGCCTTCCTGCACTGCGGCTTCGTCATCGACGACGAGCACCAGCGCGTGGGAGAGATCGAACGCCGCCGACTCGGGACTGCTCTCCGCGGGCACATAGTCGTCGCGGCAACCGCGGGGCAACGTGATAGAGAACACCGAGCCTTTCCCCATCACCGAGCGCAGGCTCACACGATAGTTCAGAAGCTTTGCCAGGCGCTTGACGATGGCCAGTCCGAGGCCGAGCCCTTTGCGCCGATCGCGCTCGGGATTATCGAGCTGATAGAACTCCTGGAAAATCTCTTCGTGCCGGTCGGTGGGAATCCCCTTCCCCGTATCCCAGACTTCAATGCGTACTTCAGAACCCATGCGCCGACATCCGAGCACGACGCCGCCCGAGTCTGTGTAGCGAACAGCGTTGGAAAGCAGATTCCGAATCAGACGGGCCAGCAATGACGGATCGCTTTGCACAAATAGAGAAGTCTTCACAACTCTGAGTGACAGCCGTTTCTGACGCGCGATCTGGGCGTACTCGAAGCGAACGCGATCGAAGACCGCCGCAAGCGGGATGGTTGTTATGTGTGGCTGGACCACCCCGGCGTCGAGCCGTGAAATATCCAGAAGTGCATTGAACAGCTCCTCCATGGCATCGACGGACCTGCGGATGTTGCCGATGACCTGGCGCTCCCGCGTGGCCAGGGGCGTCTCCTGCAACGCCTGCACGAAAAGACCCAGCGCATGCAGGGGCTGCCGAAGGTCATGACTTGCCGCAGCCAGGAATCGGGACTTTGCGATGTTCGCGTCTTCGGCAGCGTCCTTCTGTTCGCGCAGCTCGCCGATCAGGCCGAGGTTCTCGAAGCGCAACTTGATGGACTCGTCGATGAGGCGGTATACGCGCAGCGCGAACGGCGTCATCAACGACAGGTACACGAGCATCAGAACGCCAGTGATGAAATGTAGGGAATCGTCGGCGCGCAGAAACAGAACCGCCGGCAGCAATATGCTCGGGTAGAAGTACGCGAAGAATGACGGCATGACGGACGCCGAGGCGTATACGCACCCCGCGCCCATTCCAACGAGGCCCATCACAAGGAAGAACTGATAAGCCAGCCCGTCCGGCACGTAGAGCAGGATCGCTCCCACACCCCAAATGAGACCACACGCAGCGGAGCCGCCAATACTCAGCTGGCGCCACAGGTGCATGTCGGCCGGCGGCGGATTGACTCTGTTGAAGGCGCGCCATTGGATCATTCTCGCGATGACCCAGGTGTAGACAACAGCCAACCAGCAGAAGACCTTCGCAAGGCCCACGCCTTTGGCCAGAGCGAAGCCCATCAGGCTGCTGATCACTGCGACCCCGAAGAACGCAGTGGGCATATTCCGGTATTGAATGCGGACTTTTTCAGCCGCAATCAGCAATGCGCGATCCGGGCGTGCCCGGTCGCCCTTGTCTTTGGGGACATCCTGGGAGGCCATGGTCTGATCCTACACCCAACCACGCTCGTCGATTTAGACCTGTACGGGTGTGTAGCGTCGCTGTACGAGTATGTAGCTTTACCTGTCGCAGCCGCGCAGCGCTGGCAAATTGCGACATGTCTCAATATCGGCAAATAAACGGCCGCGCCGGCCCCAATGGCAGGCGGCGGCCAGGCGTGCCGGAGGTATATTCAAGCTGGTGCCGATCTTCGTGGCGCAACAGCAGCAACACGCGCAAGCTCACCAAATCAAGCAAGTGGGACCAAGGTCCACTTGGCGCAATGCTCAACGGCCCGCAGACTGACTGACTGAACACACCAGAAAAATGCCCCTGAAAGTACTTGTCATCGACGACCATCCTCTTGTGCAAGAGGGTGTCTCAGCAGCCCTCGAATCCCTCGCGGATGACGTCACTGTCATGGCCGCGCGCGATGCCGAGCAGGGCTTGGGCCTCGCTGCGGAAAATCCCGACCTCGACCTGGTGTTGCTGGACCTAGCGCTGCCAGGCATGAGTGGATTCAACCTCATTGGCAAACTCCACGAGCGGCTGCCCTCGCTGCCCGTGGTCGTGTTGTCAGCTCTCGAGGAACCCGAGAATGTCCGCCACGCGATCAACGCCGGCGCGATGGGGTTCGTCCCGAAGTCAGCCGCAACGCGCGTGCTCATCGAAGTCCTGCAGCAGGTGCTCGAAGGCAACGTAACGGTTCCGCTCGCCTTGCAGTCATCCGGACCGCCTGTCTCGCATGCTCTGCCTGGAGCCGCCGGCGATCCGTCGTCTGCTGCCGAGCCTGACGTCGCGCTGCTCACGTTACGGCAGCTCGAGGTGCTCTCGCGCGTGTGCCAGGGCAAGACCAACAAGCAGATTGCTACCGAGTTGGGCTTGTCGGAAAAGACGGTCAAAGCTCACGTCACTGCCATCTTCAAGGTATTGGGGGTGGTGAACAGGACGCAGGCCGTGCTCGTCGCCCGGCGAGTGGGGATGATTACCAGCTGATCAGCTCGCGCGCCGCGGACGCTCGTGCGCTTCGTCTATTCTCAGCAGGTTCGCAAGCAAAGTACGCAACCGCGCCGGGTTGAGCGGCTTGTGAAGTACAGGTAGCCCCGCAACTTCCTGATCGCGCGTCGAGCGCTCGGTATCACCAGTCAACAACACCGCGGGTATCTCGGTGTTGAACTCGTTTCGCAGCATGTCAATGACAGCCAGCGTGGGACCCGCACCCAGCGTTGCGGGTGCGCGCGGGCGGTAGTCGGAAATGATCAGGCTCGGCACACGCCTGACCAACGCCAGCTTTTCCTTCATCTCCTCACCCGAGGAGGCCGCGATGACGTCGCAATTCCACTTGCCGAGCAACGTCTCCATTGCCTGCAGCACGGCGGGCTCCGAGTCGATGACGAGGATCAGAGCACCACTCAGATCGAACGCCGTGGTGTGCTCCACCGCGGTATTGGCGATCACATCCTGCTCACGGCCGCGCGGCACACTGACGGAAAACACCGATCCCTTGCCCGGTCTGGAGCGAAGGCGGATCTCGTGATCCAGCAGCTTGGCCAGTCGATCGACGATCGCGAGTCCCAGGCCGAGGCCCTTGTGAGGGTCCCGGGCGGTGGCATCGATCTGCGCGAACTCGCGAAAGATCTCGCGGTGCTTGTCGGGCGCAATACCTCGCCCGGTGTCCCACACTTCGACCCTGAGTCCGCCGTCCTGGCGCCGGCAGCCGAGAACGAGGCCGCCCCGATCGGTGTACCGAACTGCGTTCGATACGAGGTTGCGCACGATTCGCTCGAACAGCGAGACATCGGTGCAGACGAAGGCCATTGTCTTCATGACTCGCAACGACAGGCCCTTCTGTTTCGCGATCGGCCCGTATTCGAAGCTCAGCCGATCGAATACCGAGGCCAGTCCGAAGGTCGTGAAGCGAGGCCGCACGACGCCCGCATCCAGCCGGGAAATATCCAACAGGGCATCGAACAACTCTTCCATCGCATCGACGGAGCGGCGGATATTGCCGACGATGTGCCGCTCCTGCGAGGCAATCGTCGACTCCTGCAGCGCCTGAACGAAAAGCCCGAGGGCATGCAGCGGCTGCCGCAGATCGTGGCTCGCAACGGCCAGGAAGCGTGATTTCGCGACGTTGGCTTCCTCGGCAGCCTCCTTCTGTTGGCGCAACTCTTCCATCAGGTCGCAGTTCTGCAGCCGCACGTTCACCGACTCCAGGAATGACCGGCAGACGCGCGCGGCAAATTGCACCACGACCGGCAACAGCAGCACGGTGGCGATTCCGATCGCGACATGAACCCGGTCGCCATCCAGCAGGAACGGCACGGCTGACAGCAGAAAGCTCGGGCACACGAACGCCAGGAATGCCGGCATGAGCGGCGCCGTCATGTACGTGGAGGTAAAGCCGAGACCTGTCGTCGCGACCAGTACGAACAGCTGGTGCGACAGGCTCGTGCGATCGTGCAGCACGATTCCGCCAATCCCCCACAACAGGCCCGAGAGGCCGCCTGCTGCAATGGCGAGCCGCCCCCAGCGCGCAATCTCCGGGGCGGCCGGATTGACCTGCTTGAACCAACGCCACAGCGCATAGCGCGCCACCGACAGTATGTAAACCGACGCCAGCCATGGCAGCAGCACACCCAGGCTCAGCCTGTCGCAAAGCATTGCAACAACGACGGTTGAAACGAGCGTGGAGCCGACCAACGCGCCGGGCATAATCCGGAACTGGGCGCGGACCTGCTCGGCGCGGACCAGCAGCGCTCGCTCGATAGCGGCAGCTGCGGCCGGGCGCAAGGGGGAACCGACATCCAGTGTCTGCATGGCGCGCGATCCTATCAGCAGCGGCCCACGGTCTACAGACCTGGGCCTATACTGGCGGATATATGTCTGACCCTGTCGCGACTGAAATCAAAGTACGCAGCAAATCCCGGCTGCTGGAAGTGTGTTTTACCGACGGTAGCCGGTTCGAGCTGCCGTTCGAGTACCTGCGTGTGCACTCGCCCTCCGCGGAAGTCAAAGGCCATGGCCCGGGGCAGGAGGTGCTCGTGCTGGGTAAGGAAAATGTCGGTGTCCGTGCGGTGGAGCCGATCGGACAATATGCCGTGAAGATTGTGTTCGACGACGGGCATGACACCGGCCTGTTCACCTGGCGGTATCTGCACGAGCTCGGACGGGATCACGCGGTGAACTGGGCGCGCTACCAGGAGCGGCGCGCCAAAGCCAGCCTCCAGCCGTCGCCACGCAAGTAGTTCGACAGGGTCCATCGAAATACCTCCCTCAAGCTGCCCGTGTCCGCTCGCGGCGCAAGTTTGCGATCAACGCTCGCAGCCGGGACGGATTCAGGGGTTTGTGCAGGACGTGCAGGCCGCTTTCCTCGGCTTCTCGCAACTGCTCCATCCCTGTATCGCCCGTTATCAGCAAAGCAGGGACCTGCGCGTTGAATTCCTCGCGCAAACGCGCGACGACATCAATGCCGTTCTCGTCGCCCTGCAACCGGTAGTCGCAGACGATGAGGTCGGGCATTCGTTGGATTGAGACGAGTCTCTCCAGCATTTGCATACAGGACTCCGCGGCAATGACTTCGCAGCGCCACTTGCCGAGCAGCGCGACCATGCTGTCCCGCACCTCGGGCTCGTCATCTACCAACAGAATCAACGAGTTGGCTACGTCGCGATCGACGACGATCTGACCGTCGGCCTCGCCGGGAATGAATTCCTCGCGCCGTCCTCGAGGCACCGCGACGGCAAACATCGATCCTTTGCCGGGCTGCGAGCGCAGTTGAAGTGAATGGTCGAGGAGCTTCACCAGCCGCTCAACGATCGCCAGTCCCAAGCCCAGCCCCTTTCGGCGGTCTCGCTGTGGATTGTCGAGTTGCCGAAACTCCTGAAAAATTTCCCGGTGCTTGTCCTCGGGAATGCCTCGTCCGGAATCCCAGACTTCAATTCTTACTGCATCGCCGCTGCGCCGCGCACCCAGAATGATCCGGCCCCGGTCGGTATAACGAACCGCGTTGGCGACCAGGTTGCGCATGATGCGCTCCAGCAGTACGGGGTCACTGCGTACAAAGAGCGAGTTGCGCACTACCGAGAGCACAAGATCCTTCTGACGTGCTGTAGGCTCGTACTCGACCCTGACTCTCTCCATCAATGGGCCCAGTGGGATGGTCGCTATGCGCGGGCGCACAATGCCCGCATCGAGGCGCGAAACATCGAGGAGCGAGTTGAATAGGTCCTCCATCGCGTCCACGGAGCGCCGGATGTTACCAACGACCGCGCGCCCGTCCGGCGCAAGCGAATGTTCTTGCAGTGCGTCGACAAAAAAACCGAGCGCATGCAGCGGCTGACGCAGGTCGTGACCTGCTGCGGCCAGAAAGCGTGATTTGGCCACGTTGGCCTCCTCCGCCGCCTCCCGGGCCTGTTCGGCAACCAGCGTTTGGTTTCGCAGCTCCTGGATGAGATCGATATTCTCGAATCGCAGAGCGATCGCGCGGGCGATGGTACGGGAGATGCCGTACGTGAAATAAGTGGCCGCTGCGACGAAGACGAACAGCATCGCGCCCAGCGTAACGTGTACTGAATCTCCCTCCATGAAGAAGGGCACGGACGACAGCAGCACGCTCGGGAGTAGGTAGGCCATGACGGCGGGAAACGCCGGTGCGGAGGCGTAGGCAGCCCCCGCGCCCATTCCGAATTGCGTGACCAGCAGAAGAAACTGGCTAGCCGGGCTGTGAGGTGCATACAACGCAATGCCACCCACGCCCCACGTGAGTCCGTTTATCCCGGAGCCGAGGATCGCAGCACGTCGCCAGCGCTGGGTGTTGGCGATGGTCGGGGTGGTCTTATTGAAGCGGTGCCAGAGGAAGAAGCGGGTGCCGGCGACCACGTAGATTGCGCTCAGCCACCAGGCGAGCCGCTCCAGGGAAACGGTCTCTTGAAGAGCGGCGCACAGGAGGACTGAGATGATCGCATTGACGGTGACCGCGGTCGGAATATTGCGGTATTGCGCACGCGCCAGCTGAGCGGCTACGAGTCCTGCCCGTCCCGGGTGATCCGCCGGCCCGCTCGCACCGTGCACAGAAGGCTCAGTGTCCGCACTCCCCATGACCGCCGATGCTAGCAGTGTCCGGGAACCGACATGAGAATCGTTACGGAACAAGCAGTTCCGGCGCGCGGGACGCAGGTGCGGCAAAAAAGAAAAAGGCCGGGCTTTTCAAGGCCCGGCCCTTTCCTTTCTACAAGACCCCCGTATCCGAGTCGATTCTGCGCAGCGCTGCTTCAAAAAAGCAACAAAAAAAAGCATAACCAGGGAATCCCCGGGCGGCAGGCTGAGAGCCAGGCGCAACGGTGACCCGTAACGGGGCATTGCCGGCCAAATACGCACAGACCCAAACTGTGGCCGGCCGCAGTGCCATAATGAGGAGCCAAGGAGATTCAGCAAGCACAGGTTGATGACGGACAAAGGCTCTACGGATTTCGGCTTCGAGCGCGTGCCCTGGCGGGACAAAGCGCGTCGCGTGCGCGGCGTATTCGACTCGGTGGCCGGCAACTACGACCTGATGAACGACCTCATGTCAGGGGGCGTTCACCGGCTGTGGAAACAATTCACGCTTTCGCTCGCCAATCTGAGGCCGGGACAAAGTGCGCTCGATGTGGCGGGCGGCACGGGCGACCTTGCGGCCGGACTTGCGAAGCAGGTGGGCCAAAAGGGTCTCGTCGTCCTCACCGACATCAATGCGGCCATGCTGGGCCGGGGGCGGGAGCGCCTTCTCGATGCGGGCTATGCCGGCAACCTACGTTATGTGCAGGCGAACGCCGAGCGCCTGCCGTTCGCCGACTCCAGCTTCGATTGCATCACCATCGGCTTCGGCCTGCGCAACGTCACCGACAAGCCGGCAGCGCTCGCGTCCATGCGCCGGGTGTTGAAGCCCGGGGGCCAACTGCTCGTGCTGGAGTTCTCCCAGCCAGTCCTGCCGGGCCTGAAGCCGTTATATGACACATACTCGTTCCGCGTGCTGCCGTTGCTCGGCAAGCTGATAGCGCGGGATGAGGCCAGCTACCGGTATCTGGCGGAGTCCATCCGCATGCATCCCGGGCAGGCGGCACTGCTGGAAATGCTGAAGTCGGCGGGACTCGAAGGGTGCCGGTACCACAACCTCGCCGGTGGTATCGTCGCAGTCCATCGCGGCTACAAATCCTGACTCTCCCACTGTTAAGAAAAACATGGCCGACACTGTACGCGGCTTACGTCCCGCAGGACGTGCCGAAAACAAACCGCGGCGGCCCGCGGGTGAGGCAATGAGACTTGTGACCGTGACTGCGGCGAACGCGGCACGGTACGCTTGACGGGTGTCGGCGAAAGCAGGCAGGAAATGATTTCAGGGAATCATTGTTATATTAGGATCAGCGTAAGCCACAGACCGTGACATGAAAGAAGTAATCCTTCTTCTCGATGACGATCTCACGACGCTGACGGTACTGGAGCGCGCACTGGGTGGTGCGGGCTTCAACTGCTGCAGCAGCAGCGATCCCAAGCAGGCTCTGTCGATCGTTGCCGCGAAAGACGAGATCGCCGTAGTGGTGACCGACCTGTACATGCCCCACATGAACGGGCTGCAATTCGCGCAGGCTTTGAGCGAGACCCCGCTCGGCCGTCCCACGCCCAGGGTGCTGCTGCTCACCGCGCAGCCGTCCCTGGAATCTGCGATCGGCGCGCTCCGCGGCGGTGCCTGCGATTTTCTGGTGAAGCCCGTCAGCACCGCAGACCTGGTGGCCGCCGTGACCCGTGCGCTCGATCGGGCGCGCCAGGATCGCCTGATCCATCGCGGCCGTGCACCGGATGTGGCCCAGCACACTCTTCCGGGAGTCGTCGAAGCGACGGGCGGACGCAAGGCAAAGGTGCCTGTGCTGGATACGATCGAGCGGCTGCGGCGGCTGCGCAGCCGTTATGACGAGCACAAACTCGATGATGTTGCGTGGGAGTTGCTCCTCGAATTGCTACGGACCGAACAGGGCGAGCACAAGCTGTCGGTCTCGGCGCTCACCATTTCGATTCCAGGTGTGTCAGCAACCACCTCGCTGCGGCGGATCGGTGAGCTGACTGCGCGGGGCTACGTTGACCGGGTGCCCGATGCGCGCGATGGACGGCGCGACTTCGTGGCGCTCACATTGAAGGCGCACGAGCTGCTGAAGGACTATCTGGCTGATGTGGACCGGTATCTGACAGACATCCATTCGAGCGGTCCGGCGGCATCGGCGCCTTGAGCCGCGCTCGACGGTCGCGGCCCCAGCCGCGCTTTGAAGGTCGTGGCCCCAGCCGCGCTTGACGGTCGCGGCCCTTGCCGCGCTTGACGATGTCGCGGCGCGAGCCGCGCGTGAAGAAAATGCAGTTCGACACAGGGACGAGTTGACCCGCAGCATGAAGCAAGTCATTCCCACGATCGATCACATCCATGTTGGGGCCGCCGATGCAACGGCCGCGGCCGATCCCTGGACGGGAATCTCGGAGGATGTGATCCGCCGCTTCTTCGATGTGCTGTGCATCGAACAGGGTCTGCCAAAAGGCATGCTGTCAGCGTACCGGGCCGACCTGGATGCGTTCGATCGCTGGCTGATCGAGGCGAAGCGCAAAACGCTGATCAGTGCGACGGAACAGGATGTGAGCGAGTACCTCACCGTGTCCATGTCATGCATCAAGGCGTTCTATGGGTTCCTGGTGAGCGCCGGCTGCCGCGACGACGACCCGACCAAGGCGGCCCGCAAACCTCGCAAGCGCCGGCGCCGTAACTAGAGGCCGTTTCGATGGCGGAGGGGGCGGGCGCGGTATAGGATCGCGCGCACTGTGTGCGGACCGTCCTATGCTGACTTCTACCCTTGAAAATGTGCTGAATCGCGGCCTCCCGCGCTCGCCCCGGGCCCAGCAATTGTGTGCCGAGCTGGCGGGCCGGCGAGTCGGCATCTGTGTCGCTGCCCTGCCATCCGTATACGTGCTGGTTGAGTCCACGGGTACCTCCTTGAAATTGTCCCGGGTTACGGCGGGTACGCCCGTGGATGCGCCGCCGCCCGACGCGCGCCCCGATGCGCCCGCCGATGCCCCCGCCGATGTAATAATCGTGACAGGCGGGCCGCTGAGCCTGCTAGCCCTTTCGGGCTCTGCTCCGGAAGCGGTGCTGCAGCGGGGGGATGTGCGGATCGACGGCGATGCCGAGCTTGCGCAGAAATTTCGCGAGCTGGCGCTCTTGCTGAAGCCTGATCTCGAAGAAGAGCTGTCGCTGGTGTTGGGCGACGTACCCGCGCATCAGCTCGGGCGCTTCGCACGCGCGGCATTCGGTTGGACACGCAAGGCCGCGGCGACAACCGTGCGCAACGTCGCCGAGTACCTGGGCCACGAGCGGCAGGATCTTGTCCCGCGCAACGAGGCTGAGCAATTCCTACAGGGCGTTGACACACTGCGTGAGGACGTTGACCGTCTCGAAGCGCGCATAGCCCTTCTCACCCGCCAGTGAAGCTCCGTGTTATTGCACGGCTGATTCAGATTCAACGTGTTCTGCTGAAACACGGCCTGGATGACTTTGTCCGGGCGACTCATCTGTACAGGCCGCTGCGGTTTCTCTTCTTTCTGTCGCCCGGTATCTGGTTCGAGCGCAGCCGGCTCGCCAACCGCGGCGAGCGGCTGCGGCTCGCGTTGCAGGAGCTGGGCCCGATCTTCGTGAAATTCGGCCAGGCGGTGTCCACGCGCCGTGACCTTCTGCCCGCGGATATCGCCAACGAGCTTGCGAAGCTGCAGGACCGCGTGCCGCCATTCCCGGGGGCCGTAGCGCGCGAGATCATTGAGCGCGCCCACGGGCGGCCGGTCACCGAGACGTTTTCAGCCTTTGACGAGACGCCGCTCGCCGCGGCATCCATCGCTCAAGTTCACGTAGCCAACCTGCGCGACGGCACCGAGGTCGTCGTGAAGGTGTTGCGCCCGGGCATGAGCGAGATCATCAAGCGCGATCTCGAGGTGTTGTATGCGCTTGCCGGCCTCGCGCAGCGCTACTGGAGTGAGAGCCGCCGGCTGCGTCCGCTCGAGATCGTGGCGGAGTACGAAAAGACCATTCTCGATGAGCTCGACCTGATGCGGGAAGCCGCCAACGCATCCCAGCTCAAGCGAAACTTTCTGGGCTCGGATCTGCTGTACGTGCCGGAAATCCACTGGGATTACTGCCGCATCAATGTGATGGTGATGGAGCGCATCCACGGGGTTCCGATCAGTGACATGGAACGCCTGCGGGCTGCCGGAACAGACATCGCGCAGCTGGCGGAAAATGGTGTGCGGATTTTCTTCACACAGGTCTTCCGCCACAACTTCTTCCACGCGGACATGCATCCGGGCAACATCTTCGTGCTGGTGAGCGATCCGCGCAATCCGCGCTATGCGGCGGTGGACTTCGGCATTGTTGGCACGCTCGATCCGCGCGATCAGAACTACCTGGCGGAGAACTTCCTCGCGGTCTTCGATCGCGACTACCGCCGCGTCGCCCTGCTGCACGTCGAGTCCGGATGGGTGCCGCCCGAAACGCGCGTGGACGAGATGGAATCGGCTATCCGCACCGTGTGTGAGCCCATCTTCGACCGGCCGCTGGAGGATATTTCCTTCGGGCAGATCCTGGTGCGGCTCTTCGAGATCTCGCGCCGCTTCGACATGCAGGTGCAGCCGCAGCTGATCTTGCTGCAGAAGACGCTTCTCAACGTCGAGGGGCTGGGCCGCGACCTGTATCCGCAATTGGACATCTGGAAGACGGCGAGCCCCATCATGCGCGAGTGGATGCGTGAGCGCGTCGGTGTGCGGCAGGTGTTCAAGAGCTTCCGTACCCAGATGCCGGAGCTGCTGGAGACTGCGCGAGCTTTGCCGTCGCTCCTCAAGGCTGCGGTGCATCGCTCCCAAGGCGGGCAGTTTCGCATGCGGGTAGAATCGCCGGAGATCGAGGAGATCCGGACGGAATTGCGGCATGCTGGGCGCCGGCGCGATGCCGTGACGGTTGGGGCAACGATTCTTTTGGGCGGACTCGTGTGGCTGGGCGTGAACGGGGCTGGTGCGTGGCCCGGCTGGGTGCTGAGCGCGGCGGGTGCGTGCTGGCTGGTGGTGGCTGCGCGGCGGGCACGGGGATAATAGGCATATGCAACGCCCTGCCTCCTTTACCGAAGGCTCGATCAGCCGCGGACTCTTCAAGTTCGCGCTGCCGATTCTGTTCGCTAATGTCCTGCAGTCGCTGAACGGCTCGGTCAACTCGATCTGGGTCGGCCGCTTTCTGGGGGAGGCCGCGCTCACGGCCACGTCCATTGCCAATACGGTGATGTTCCTCCTGATCGGCGCGGCGTTCGGTATTGCCATGGCCGCAGCGATCCTGCTCGGACAGAGAATTGGCGCAAACGACATGGTCGAGGCCAAGCGCGTCGTGGGCACCAGTGCCACCTTCTTTGCGGGCATCTCGGTGGTCATGGCGATCATTGGCCTCGTGATCTGCGAGCCGATCCTGATCGCCATGAAGACCCCGGCGGATTCGCTGCCACTGGCGATCGCGTACATGCGGGTGATCTTTCTCGTGCTTCCGTGCCTGTACATGTATGCGTTCGTGATGTCGGTGTTGCGGGCGGCGGGCGACGCGAAGACGCCTTTCTATTTCATGGTGTTGTCGGTGGCGATTGATATCGGGTTGAACCCGGTCTTCATCTTCGGCCTCGGTCCCATTCCCCGGCTGGGCATTGCAGGCTCGGCACTCGCAACGTTTGTGTCGCAGGCTATCAGCCTCACGGCGCTCATCACGCACCTGTATCGGCGGCGGCATCGGCTGGTGATCCACAAAGACGAGCTGTCGATGTTGCGTTTGGACTGGACGATCGTCTGGACGCTCGTGAAGAAGGGTATTCCGATGAGCGCCCAGATGATGGTGCTCTCGTTGAGCGGCATCCTGATGATTTCGATCGTCAATCATTTCGGAGTCGATACGGCGGCGGCTTTCGGGGCGTCGCTGCAACTCTGGAACTACATTCAGATGCCGGCGTATGCGGTCGGCATGGCGGTGTCCTCCATGGCTGCACAGAACGTGGGCGCCGGCAAATGGGATCGCGTCGCCACGATTGCGCGCGTCGGGGTCGTGTACGCGCTGCTGCTGACCGGCTCGGTCGTCCTGGTGCTCGAGCTGCTCGCAAGTCACGCGTACTCTTTGTTCCTGCCGGCGGGCTCGGCCGCCCTGGAAGTCTCGACCCACATCAATCGGATTGCGACGCCCTCCTTCGTATTCTTCGGCATAACGCTGGTACTGTTCGGAGTGGTTCGCGCGACGGGTGCCGTGATGGCGCCATTGATCACGCTGACGGTAGCGTTGCTCGCGGTGCGTGTGCCGTTGGCGGAGGCGTTCATAGACCGATTGGGCGCGGATTCGGTGTGGTGGAGCTTTCCGCTGTCGTCAGCCTTTGCCACCATCGTCGCCGTGCTCTACTACAAGTATGGTGGCTGGCGCTCGGCACAGATGGTGAGTGCGCCGGCGCAGACTACCGAGGGCGCCGAGGGCGCATAGGCCGCCCCGCGCGAAAAGAGCCTGACACGCACCCTTAGCCGGTGAAGCGCTACCTTCTCCTTCCCTTTCACGGCACACCGCTGCTGTTGGTGGCCACCTTCACTGTCGGGCTGCTGATGGCTCTCAAGGCGGGGCTGATGGGCATACCGCTCGGCCTTCTGCTCCTGTCCTGGTTCTTCAAGTATTGCTTCGTGGTGCTCGACTCAATCGTGGCCGGGGAAGACGAGCCGCCGGTGTTGTCCATTGAGATGGTCAATCCGATCAGCGAGCAGCGGCCCTTGGCACTGGCGCTGCTGATCATCGCTGAGGGCTTGCTGGTCGTAGCGCTGCGCAGCAACGCGGGTCTCGCCGCAGGCCTGTGCGCTGTTTTGATTCTGACATGGGCGCTGCCCGCCAACATTGCCGTACTCGCAGTTACCCGCAATCCCTTCCCTGCGATCTGGCCGCCGACACTGTTCGCATTGATCCGGGCGCTGGGGCGGAGCTACCTTCTGCTCAATGGGGTTACGCTGGCGGCCGCAGGCGTCTTCTACTGGATGGCAGTCCACGCGGTGTCGATAGGGTTCGCGTTGGTGGCGATGCAGCTGGTGTTCCTGCTGACATTCGCGCTGTTGGGAGGAGCCCTGTTCGAGCATCGGCTGGAATTGGGCATTGAGAGCAAGACCCGCCAGGAGAGGATCGCCGAGCGCGATGCACGCGAGCACGCTGCAGAGCGCGGCCGGATGTTGGATCGAGCGTACTCCGGCTTCCGTGTTCGCAAACCGGTCGAGGGCTGGCAGGAGATCGAAACCTGGCTGCGGCGCTACACCGAAACGTCGCGCGAGAGTCCACCAGGAGACGGTCCGCTCCTGGTTGAATATCGCGCCATCCTCGAAGCGGCTTCGCAGTGGGATGATGTGCGGGCGGCCGACCGGCTCGCCAACGATCTCGCGAGCCTTTTGCTGGCGAAGCGCGCGAATGGCGAGGCACTGGGCGTAGTTGAAAAGCGCCTCGCCACCAACCCGCAGTTTCAGGTATCGCCGGCGGCGCTTGCCGTCCGCATTGCGGAGCTTGCCGGGGCGGCTGGCAAGCGGCCGCTACAGCGGCGGGTTAGCCCGAAGTTGTAGCTCGCGGCGGTTTCGCTGCGCCAGGTGCCAGAGGCCGAAGGCGATCGATGCCGCTGCGAACGAGCCTGCCGCCAGGGTCAGCATTGAGCCGCTGAGGAGGGGGGAGATGAGACCAAACACCAGTGCGGAGATCGCAATCGACACGCACGATTGGACCGAGGCCGCCGATCCGCGGGCCAGCGGAAACAAGTCCAGCATCCGCAGGCTGAGTGTCGGTGAGGCGAGCTGCGCTCCAAAGGCTATGACCGTGATCAGGATCTGTTGGACCAGGATGGGCGGCGCGCTGAACAGGGCGTGAGCCAGGGTCATGAGTCCACTTCCGATCATGGCGAGTATGAAGCCGAGGTGGGACTGCTGCGCGTAGGTGAATCGGCCGGCCATGCGGCCAGAGAGGATGGCGGAGCAGATGAGTCCGCCAATGACGGGAATGAACAGGTACGCGAACTGGGTCTCGCTCAGGTGCCAGTGATCCTCGACCACCGCGGGCGCGGATCCTATGAAGCTCATGAGGGCGGCGAAATTGGCGCCCATCGCCACCGCGAGCACGAGGAACTCGCGATGCTGCACTACGCTCCAGGCGGTGCGTGCCAGTCCGGCCACCTCCAGGTGCGGCCGCTTTTCCTTCGGATGTGTCTCCGGCAGGGTCGCGTAGGTCGAGATTCCCAGGACTGCGCCAAACAGGGCCATGAATCCAAACACGCCGTGCCATCCCAAGGTGACATGGAGCCAGCCTCCGATGATCGGTGCCACGGCGGGGGCGAACGCGAAGAGCATGGTGACGAGGCTGAGGAGTCTCTGTGCCTGCGGCCCTTCGAACAGATCGCGGATGACCGCGCGGCCCACAATCACGCCCACGCCGGCGCTGATTCCCTGCATGGCCCGAAATATCAGCAGAGTGGTGAAGTTGGGCGCGAGGGCACAGCCGACTGAGGCCAGGGTGTAGACGGACAAGCCTGCCAGAATGACCGGGCGGCGACCCACGGCATCGGACAACGGACCCTGCACGAGGGACATGATCGCCAGCGGCAGCATGTACACCGTCAGCGTCTGCTGGACGGCCCACTTGCTCAGCGAGAAGTCCGCTGCGATGGCGTGGAACGACGGGAAAAAGGTGTCGATCGAGAACGGACCCACCATGGACAGCGCGGCCAGGAGTACCGCGAGCTTCCAATACTTGATGGCCATTACCGCGGCGGGCCGCTGGCTGCCGGCTCCGTGCTCGCCCGTCACTTTTTCATGCGCTGCGCGCAGGGCTCAAGGGGGATCGCTTCGCGACCCCCGAAGAGCAGCGGCGCGAAGCGCGCCGGGAAGACGGGAGCCATTGCCTCATCCTCGCTGATCTGATCCGCGCAGAGCTTTCAGCCACTCGGTTGGATTTTCGCCGCGCTCGAGAACTTCCACCAGCGCCGAGCCTACGACAACCCCATCGACGTGTCCGCGAAGCCGTTGTACCTGCTCGCGGCTGCGAATGCCAAACCCTGCACAAACGGGAACCTTGGCCAACGCGCGCACGCGATCAAGATACGCCACCACTTCGTCCGGTACGGCGACATTCTTGCCCGTCGTGCCCGTCATCGTGACCGCATACACGAAGCCCTGACTGCTGTCGCAAAGTTGTTTCATCCGCTCAGGCTTGGTGACCGGGGTGACCATTTGAACCAGGGCGATCCCATGCGCATCCAGCGCCTTGCGCAGGTCGCTGCTCTCGTCGTACGGCAGGTCTGGGACTATGAATCCGGCTACCCCCGCGCGCGCTGCGGCGTCCGCGAGGCGGTCCAGGCCGTAGGCCAACAGCGGGTTGAGGTAACTCATGAGCAGGAGTGGCGCGTCGAGGCGGCCCATTGCTTCGAGCTCGGCCAGAATCCAGCGCAAGCTGACTCCCTGTGCAAGGGCAGCCTGACTCGAGCGCTGTACGGTTACGCCGTCCGCCATCGGATCCGTAAAGGGCACGCCAATCTCGACGACATCCGCGCCTGCGGCAACCGCCTGCAGGTGCTCGCGAAACTGGCTCTTGGCGGGGTGTCCAGCGGTTAGAAATGCAACCAGGGCCGGCTCACCATTGCGCGCGGCCACGCGCAGCGCCTCGCTGATGCGGTCTTGCGGTTTCATTGTGCACCTGCCAGCAGAGTGTTCTGCAACGTGGGCATATCTTTGTCACCGCGGCCGGACAGGCAAACAAGAATGCGCTGCCCGGGATATCGGGCTGCCCATTGCTTCGCTCCAATCAATGCGTGGGCACTTTCGAGAGCCGGAAGGATTCCTTCGTATTCGCAGCACGCTTTCACAGCTTCAAGGGCCTCTTCGTCTGATGCGGTCTGATAACGCACGCGGCCCGCTGCAAGCAACAGTGCGTGTTCGGGCCCGACGCCCGGATAGTCCAGGCCCGCCGAGACCGAATGGGTCTCCTGGATCTGGCCATCCTGATCCTGCAACAACATCGAGAAGCTCCCTTGCAACACACCCGGGCTGCCGTAGGAAAGGGTCGCGGCGTTGTCTCCGAGTCCTTTGCCGCGGCCGCCCGCTTCAATGCCGATGATGGCCACAGACTTGTCGGGCACGAACGCGTGGAACGCGCCGATGGAGTTGGACCCTCCACCCACGCATGCAATCAATACGTCTGGAAGGCCCCCGGCATCTTCCAGCATCTGTGCGCGGGCCTCGCGGCCAATGACTGCCTGCAACTCGCGAACGAGGTACGGATAAGGATGTGGCCCGACCGCGGAGCCGATCAGGTAGTAGGTATCCAGGGGGTCGGCGACCCAGTCGCGCAATGCTTCGTCGATGGCCGCGCGCAGAGTCCGGTCACCCGTGGTCACGGGCACTACGGTCGCGCCGAGAAGGCGCATCCTTCCAACATTGGGCGCCTGGCGCTCCATGTCGACGGCTCCCATGTAGACGGTGCACGGCAGGCCGAGGCGGGCGCAGGCAGCCGCGCTTGCGACTCCATGTTGACCTGCACCGGTCTCCGCGACGATCCGCTTGGCGCCCAGCCGCTTGGCGCCCAGCCGCTTGGCCAGCAACGCCTGGCCGATGGCGTTGTTGATCTTGTGAGCACCGGTGTGGGCAAGATCTTCGCGTTTCAGCCAGATTTCTGCGCCCCAGAGCTTGGAGAGCCTTGCGGCGTAGGTCAGGGCAGTCGGGCGGCCTATCCAGCTTTTCAGCTGCAGTTGGTATTCGAGCTGGAAGTCGCTGGCGTGCAGATGCTTGCGGATGCCTTCCTCCAGCCTCTCCAATGCGGGAATGAGGGTCTCGGGGACGTAGCGGCCGCCGAAGGGGCCGAAGCGGCCGCGAGCATCCGGGAATTTGCCGGCGATGGAATCGGCGAGCAGGCGCTCGCTGTCGAGTGCGGGGGCTGTCATGGGATCTCCTTAACTCGGTCGCAGGCCGACAGAGCGCGCGGCTGAGACGAAGCGCGCAATCTCGGCCTGACTCTTGATACCCGGGCGCTCTTCCACGCCACTGGATACGTCAACTCCGAACGGTCGAACTTCCGCGATGGCGGCAGCAACGTTGATTGCATTCAGGCCACCCGCGAGAATCAATTGTGACTTGCGCGCGATATGGCGCGCACCCACCCAGTCGCTGGTCTCGCCGGCGCCACTGACGAGTCCTTCAAACAGCAGCCTGGCGGGCATCGGGTGGTCATCGCCCTGCCACCGCCGGAAAACCGGCAGCAGCTGCAGCTGCGGCGGAAGGCGCAGGCCA
>Ga0307479_10001426_pt1 | contig 21712 bp, 16 predicted proteins | sample atmos_gasesECM4C_FD_203743 | JGI IMG/M metagenome (GOLD analysis project Ga0307479, IMG submission 203743) | Hardwood forest soil microbial communities from Morgan-Monroe State Forest, Indiana, United States - atmos_gasesECM4C_515 | ecosystem: Environmental > Terrestrial > Soil > Temperate...
ATTTCTGCAAGCAGTTCAACGCCAAGACGGCCAAGGAGCCCGACGGGATGATCTTCCCCGTGCTCGTGACGGTTTACACCGACCGCACCTTCACCTTCATTCTCAAGACCCCGCCGGCCTCCATTTTACTGCTTCGCGCCGCGGGTATCGTCAAGGGCTCCGCTGAGCCGAATCGCAACAAAGTTGGGAAGGTCACGAAGAAGCAAGTGGCGGAGATCGCCAAGATCAAGCTCGTGGATCTCAACACCACGAACATTGATGCCGCGGTTCGTACCGTGATGGGCACGGCCCGCAACATGGGCCTCGAAGTCGTCGAGGCATAGTCGGCTGCCCAGGAAAGAGATTCAAAGGGAGTCTGTGGCAATGGCAAAGAAATCCGGCAAGCACGTGGAAAATGCGCGCAAGAAAGTCGAGCCGCGCCCATACAAGCTCGGCGAAGCCGCCGAGCTTTTGAAGAAGACGCACCACACCAAGTTCAACGAGACTGTGGAGCTGGCCATCAATCTGGGCGTCGATCCCAAGCACTCGGACCAGGTCGTGCGCGGCACCGTTGTTCTGCCCAATGGCCTCGGCAAATCCGTCCGCATTCTGGTTATCGCGAGCGGCGAAAAAGTTCGTGAAGCGCAAGATGCCGGTGCGGATTTCGTCGGTGGCGATGACATGGTGCAGAAGGTCATGGAAGGCTGGACGGATTACGACGCCGTGATCGCTACGCCGGACATGATGAAGTCCGCCGGAAAGCTGGGCAAAGTGCTCGGGCCACGCGGTCTCATGCCCAATCCCAAGACCGGCACGGTCACCTTCGACGTCGCTAAAGCGATCAAGGAGACTAAGGCGGGCAAAGTCGAGTTTCGTGTGGACAAAGCAGGTATCGTGCACTGCCCGATCGGCAAGATTCAGTTTGACGCCGCAAAGCTGGCGGAAAACGCCCACTCGGTCATTGACGCGGTGGTGAAAGCGAAGCCTGCTGCCGCCAAGGGTAAGTACGTCAAGAAAATCACCCTGACTTCAACCATGGGTCCGGGGATTCTCATCGACTTGCTCGAGCTGGAAGCGCTCGCGGCAGCGGCGTAACAGCGAGCTCAGGCAGCGGAGCGAATTTATGAAAAAGCGCAGTGAAAAACAGCAAGACCTCGACAAACTGAAGATGGAACTGGCCAAGGTCTCGACCGTGATTCTAACCACTTTCCAGGGCATTACGGTCCAGGACGACACCAAGCTCCGCCGCGCAGTGCAGGCTGCCGGCGGCAAGTACAAAGTTGTCAAGAATACCTTGGCGCAGCGCGCCGGGGCCGGCACCCCTGCCGAAAGCCTGCTCAAGAACCTTAGCGGCACGAACTCCATCGCGTACACGACGGCCGACCCGGTCGCGCTGGCCAGGGCGCTTACGAAGATAGCAAAAGACGTTCCAGCATTTCAGTTCAAGTCCGGCGTGGTGGAAGGCCGCGTCATCTCCATCGCCGAGATTCAGCAGCTTGCGAATCTGCCGTCGAAGGAAGAGCTGATCAGCAAGATCATGTTCCTGCTGAATGCTCCAGCTCAGCGCATCGCCTTGGCTCTGAACGCGCTTCCGCGCAACCTCGCGGTGACCGTCAGCGAAGCCATCAAGGCCAACAAGTTTGGGTCCGGCGGGGCCAATTCTGAACCGGCATCCGCTCCAAGCCCCGAAGCGGCCCAGTAAGTTCATTTTAAGTTTGAGAGGAGAAGAAAAGGTCATGGCGAAAGTGGATACGATCCTGGAAGAAATCAAGGGCCTGACGCTGCTTGAGGCGTCAGACCTCGTGAAGAAAATGGAAGAAGCCTTCGGTGTTTCCGCGGCTGCGGCCACGGTTGTGGCGGCGGGCGGCGGCGCAGCGGCGGCGGGCGCAGCCCCGGTGGAAGAGAAGACGGAATTCTCCGTCGTGCTCACCGACGTGGGCGGTAACAAGATCAACGTCATCAAGGCGGTTCGCGAAGTCACGAGCCTGGGCTTGAAAGAAGCCAAGGACCTTGTTGACGGCGCGCCCAAGACCGTCAAAGAAGGCGTGAACAAAGACGAGGCCGCGGCCATCAAGAAGAAGTTCGAAGACGCCGGCGCCAAGGTCGAGATCAAGTAGTTGCTAGGGGCGGCATGGCCTATCCGGTGGACGGGCCGCGCTAGCTAAAGGATTTCATTTACGCAAGTTGAGGCTGGGCACCATCGCACTTCTGAGAGTCCCACGGGGACCAGCAGCAGCTGTGTGCACGCTGACTACGGGCAGGCAGTGTCGCACAACCGCTGTATGTCATTTCTTTCTTTTCCTGCATTTTGCCCGAAAGGGATGAGGTAGATCACTCAATGTCCAATAGCAATCAGCACGCCAGGGAACGCCAGCGGCTGGATTTCGCGAAAATCCAGGGCTCGATTCAGATTCCCAACTTGATTGAAGTCCAGATGAAGTCCTATCAGCGTTTCCTGCAGATGGACCTTCTGCCGAGCGAGCGCGAGGACGGTGGACTCCAGTCTGTGTTCACCTCCGTGTTTCCGATCAGGGACTTCCGCGAAATGTCGCAGCTCGAATTCGTGGACTACTCGATCGGCAACTGGGAGTGCAAGTGCGGCAACCTGAAGGGCTTGCATCACCTGCGCGCCACCTGTCGCAATTGTGGAGCGTCTGTTGTCACCAATCCGTACCAGACCGGCGACGTCATCTGTCACAAGTGCGGCACGTTCAACAAGAACACGCCCACGTTTTGCAACAAGTGCGGCGATCCCGTGGCCATGCAGCTGAAGTACGACGTGAATGAATGCCAGGAGCGCGGCATGACTTACTCCGCGCCCCTCAAAGTCACCATCAGGCTCACCATCTACGACAAAGACCCCGATAGCGGCGCCAAGACCATCCGCGACATCAAGGAGCAGGAAGTTTTCTACGGCGATATTCCCCTGATGACGGAGAACGGCACGTTCGTCATCAACGGCACCGAGCGCGTCATTGTCAGCCAATTGCACCGTTCCCCGGGCGTTTTCTTTGAAAGCGCCAACAATCGCACCTACTTCCTCGGCAAAATCATTCCTTACCGCGGGTCGTGGGTTGAATTCGAATACGACACCAAAAATATTCTCTATGTGCGCATCGACCGCAAGCGCAAGTTCCTCGGCTCCATCTTCCTTCGCGCCCTTGGGATGAAGTCGAATGAAGACGTCCTGCGCACTTTCTACCAGGTCGAGCGCATCTCTCTGCGCGATAAGGACCTGTTCTGGAACGTTTCGCCCGGCCTTGTCGACCGCAAGCTGGCACACGAGATCCGCGGTCCCAAGTCCGATGAATTGATCGTCGGAGCGCATAAGCGCATTACCGAAAATCTTTTCAAGGAACTCATCAAGGCCAAGATCTCGCAAGTGCGCGCTTCTCTCGCCGACCTCGAAGGGGCCTTCAGTGTCGCGGACGTCGTCAACCGCCAGACGGGCGAAGTCCTGCTCGAAGCCAATAAGCCGCTTACCGCAGACCTCTGGCAGGCCTTTGCCGAAGCCGGCATCACCGAAGTTGACGTCTTCTTCCCGGAGCGCGACGACATCGGCGTGGTGCTCTCGCGCACCCTCGATAAGGACGCGATTCGCTCTTCGAAAGAAGCGCTCATCGAAATCTATCGCAAGCTGCGTCCCGGCGATCCGCCGACGCTTGAGACCGCCACCAATCTTTTCCGCGGCATGTTCTTCGATCCGCGCAAGTACGATTTCAGCCGCGTGGGCCGCCTCAAGTTCAACATCAAGATGGGCTTGGACACGCCGCTTGATAACCGCACGCTCGATACGCCGGACTTCGTCTCGGCCATCAAGTACCTCTTCAAGCTGCGCAAGAACATCGGTGTCGTCGACGACATCGACCATCTTGGCAACCGCCGCGTCCGCGCGGTCGGCGAGCTGCTCGAAAACCAATTCCGCATCGGTCTTGTCCGCATGGAGCGCGCCATCAAGGAAAAGATGAGCGTGTACCAGGAAATGTCCACAGCCATGCCGCACGACCTCGTCAACGCCAAGCCGGTCATGGCCGCCATCCGCGAATTCTTCGGATCCTCGCAGCTGAGCCAGTTCATGGATCAGACTAATCCGCTTAGCGAAATCACGCATAAGCGGCGTCTGTCGGCCCTTGGACCGGGAGGTCTCTCCCGCGAGCGCGCCGGATTCGAAGTCCGCGACGTTCACCCGACACATTACGGCCGCATCTGCCCCATCGAGACCCCCGAAGGTCCGAACATCGGCCTGATCAGCTCGCTGTCCTGCTTCGCCAGGATTAACGATTATGGTTTCATCGAATCGCCCTACCGCAAAGTCAAGGGCGGGCGGATCATCGACTACGTCCAGATTGTCAACGCTGGTGATAGCGAATTCAAAGCTGGCGAAATCGTCGAGAAGGACAAAGTCGAGGAGTTGAACGAAGAGCTGAAGCGCCGCAAAGTCGTCTACGAACCGTACTGCTTCTATCTCTCCGCTTGGGAAGAAGACAAGTACGTTGTGGCGCAGGCCAACGTTTCGCTCGACGACCGCTTGAAGATTACCACCGAGCTCGTCAATTGCCGGCAGGCTGGCAACTTCGTGCTCAAGAGCCGCGATGAAGTAGACTACGTAGACGTTTCCCCGAAGCAGCTCGTCTCCGTAGCCGCCAGCCTGATCCCGTTCCTCGAGAACGACGACGCTAACCGCGCGCTGATGGGTTCGAACATGCAGCGCCAGGCCGTGCCGCTCATCCGCGGCGAGGCTCCGCTCGTCGGCACCGGCATGGAGCGTGTCACCGCGCGCGATTCGGGCGCGGTCGTTCTCTGCCGGCGCGAAGGTATCGTTGATCAAGTCGATTCCGAGCGCATCATTGTGCGCGTGGAGTCCGACCACTCGGGCGTCCTCAGCCGCGAAGTGGGCGCGGACATCTACCAGCTCATCAAATTCAAGCGCTCCAACCAGAACACCTGTATCAGCCAGAAGCCGCTGGTTCGCGTTGGCGACCGCGTCAAGAAGGGCCAGGTTCTCGCGGACGGTCCTTGCACCGACCGCGGCGAGCTGGCGCTTGGACGCAACGTCTTAGTCGCCTTCCTGCCCTGGCGCGGATACAACTTCGAGGACGCCATCTTGGTCAGCGAGAAGCTGGTCAAGGACGACTACTACACGTCAATCCACATCGAGGAATACGAAATCGAGGCTCGCGATACCAAGCTTGGCCCCGAGGAAGTTACTCGCGACATTCCTAACATCAGCGAGTCGTTCCTCCGCAATCTTGACGAAAGCGGCGTTATTCGCATCGGCGCGGTGGTGAAGCCGGGCGACATTCTCGTCGGCAAGGTCACCCCCAAGGGCGAAACCACGCTTACGCCCGAGGAAAAGCTTCTGCGCGCCATCTTCGGTGAAAAGGCCGGTGATGTTCGCGACGCTTCTCTCTACTGTCCGCCGGGGATCGAGGGCACCATCGTTGACGTCAAGATCTTCACTCGTAAGGGCGGAGAAAAGGACGAGCGCCATAAAGCCATCGAAGCCACGCAGGTTTTCAAGCTGGAGAAGAACCTCGCGGACGAAATCCGCATCCTCACCGATGAGCGCCTCAAGCGCCTCACGGATCTTCTTGGCGGAAAGATTCTCCAGGCCGATCTGCACGATGAGAAGACGAACAAGCGCCTGCTGACCAAGGGCACCGAGCTGACGCGCGAGCTGATCGAAAAGATCTCCACGCGCAACCTCAAACGCCTCAAGCTCAACGAAAAAGACCCGCTGCTCATCGAGAAGATCGAAGAAGTCGAGGAGATGACCTCGCGCCAGATCGATGTGCTCCGCAAGATCACCGAGGAGCGCAAGGAAAAACTCAAGAAGGGCGACGAACTGCCTCCGGGCGTCATCAAGCTGGTCAAAGCCTACATCGCCATGAAGCGCAAGCTGTCCATCGGCGACAAGATGGCCGGCCGCCACGGCAACAAGGGCGTCATCGCACGCATCGTCCCGCAGGAAGACATGCCGTATATGCCCGATGGCACTCCCGTCGAGATCGTTCTCAATCCGCTCGGCGTTCCCTCGCGCATGAACGTCGGCCAGGTTCTCGAGACGCACCTCGGCTGGGCCTCCAAGGCGCTCGGAAACAGCCTCAAGCGCCTGCTAAGCAAAGAAGTCCGAGCCGAGGCCTTGCGCCGGTGGTTCCGCGAAGTCTTCGCGGACACGGCTATCTGGAAAACGCTCTCGAAGCTCAGTGACGACGAACTGCTCGAAGTCTCCGAGGGTTTCCGCGATGGCATTCCATTCGCCACGCCGGTTTTCGACGGCGCACGCGAAGCGGAAATCCGCCACCTGCTCGAAGTCGCGGGCCTGCCGCACGCCGGCAAGATCAACCTTTACGATGGCATGACCGGCGACCTGTTCGACCAGCCTGTCACCGTCGGCTACATCTACATGCTCAAGCTTTCGCATCTCGTTGACGACAAGATCCACGCGCGCTCCATCGGCCCCTACTCGCTCATCACCCAGCAGCCGCTCGGTGGCAAGGCGCAGTTCGGTGGCCAGCGCTTCGGCGAAATGGAAGTTTGGGCGCTCGAGGCTTATGGAGCCGCTCACATTTTGCAGGAGCTGCTCACGGCGAAGTCTGACGACGTATATGGCCGCGCGAAAATTTACGAGGCCATCGTCAAGGGCGAACCTGGCATCGAGCCGGGCGTGCCCGAGTCGTTCAACGTGCTCGTGCGTGAGTTGCAGTCGCTTTGCCTCGATGTCGAGTTGATGAAGAGGCAAAAGCCGCCCGCGGAGAAAGCCGCGGATTAGTCAGGCGTCTTACAAGTAGGGGCGCAGCCCGCCGCGGCGGGCGCTCCTGCTTGGCAGCAAAGTTCGATTTAGAAGTTTTCGGCAGTTGGGTTCTCAGCCGGTCCGGTGCAAAACATCGGATCGCGTCCTCGGCGAAAGCCGGGGAGGGAGGAAACAACCTTGTATCGCAGCAGCCCCTATGATCGCGCTAGTCTGATCGCTGATTTCGATTCCATCCGCATCAGCCTGGCGAGTCCGGAAAAAATCCGCTCATGGTCCCATGGCGAAGTCACCAAGCCCGAGACCATTAATTACCGCACCTTCAAGCCCGAGCGCGACGGCCTTTTCTGCGCCAAGATCTTTGGCCCCGTCACCGACTGGGAGTGCTTGTGCGGCAAATACAAGCGGATGAAGCATCGCGGCGTTATCTGTGACAAGTGCGGCGTAGAAGTCACGCTCAGCAAAGTCCGCCGCGAGCGCCTCGGCCACATCGAACTGGCTTCGCCGTGCTCGCACGTCTGGTTCTTCAAGGGCCTGCCCAGCCGCATTGGCTACCTGCTGGACATTTCCATGCGCGATCTCGAGCGCATCCTTTACTTTGAGGCTTTCGTCGTTGTCGATCCCGGTGAAGTGGCCATTCTTCGCGAGCGCGAAGTCCTGCCGGAAGACAAGTACCGCGAGCTGCAAAAAGAATATCCGGGCCAGTTCACCGCCAAAATGGGCGCGGAGGCCATCAAGGAACTTCTCCGCCGCGTCGAAGTGGACAAGCTGGCCGACGACCTTCGCGACAAAATGAAGGCCGATCCGTCGCTGCAGAAGCGCATCAAGTACGCCAAGCGCCTCAAAGTGCTGGAAGCCTTCCGCAAGAGCGGCAACAAGCCGGAGTGGATGATCCTCGACGTGATTCCGGTTCTTCCGCCGGAGCTCCGTCCGCTCGTTCCTCTGGACGGCGGACGCTTCGCCACTTCCGATTTGAACGATCTCTATCGCCGCGTCATCAACCGCAACAACCGGTTGAAGAAGCTCATGGAGCTGCACGCTCCGGATGTCATCGTGCGCAATGAAAAGCGCATGCTCCAGGAAGCCGTCGACGCCCTCTTCGACAATGGCCGCCGCGGCCGCGTCCTCCGGGGCACCAACAACCGCCCGCTCAAGTCCCTGAGCGATACGCTCAAGGGCAAGCAGGGCCGTTTCCGGCAAAACCTCCTCGGCAAGCGCGTGGACTACTCGGGCCGCTCCGTCATCGTCGTTGGCCCCGAGCTCAAGCTCAATCAGTGCGGTCTCCCGAAGAAGATGGCGCTCGAGCTCTTTAAGCCTTTCATCTATCACAAGCTCGAGGCCCAGGGGCACTGCACCACCATCAAGCAAGCCAAGGAAATGGTGGAGCAGCAGGAGCCCGTCGTTTGGGACATTCTTGAAGATGTCATTCGTGAACATCCCGTTCTGCTCAACCGCGCCCCCACTCTTCACCGTCTTGGCATTCAAGCTTTCGAACCGGTGCTCGTCGAAGGCAAAGCCATCCGCATCCATCCGCTCGTCTGCACCGCTTTCAACGCGGACTTTGACGGCGACCAGATGGCCGTGCACATCCCGCTTTCGCCTGAATCTCAGGTCGAAGCTTCCGTGCTCATGCTCAGTTCGCGCAACATCCTCTCGCCTGCGCACGGTCTGCCGCTCGCCGTGCCGTCGCAAGACATGGTCCTCGGCATCTACTATCTGACCAAGTCCAAGCCCGGCGCCAAGGGTGAAGGCCGCGTTTTCGGCTCTCCCGAGGACGTCGTCCTGGCTCTCGAAGCCGGCGAAGTCGAGCTCCTCACGCCCATCCGCCTGCGCTACTCCGGTGAAGTCATCGACCTCACTACCGCCTACGACGATCAAGACGTGACGCACACCGAGCCCGTCAAGATGGAGCGCCAGTTCATCCAGACCACGGTTGGCCGCGTGATCTTCAATTCGCACTTGCCCGCGAAATTTCCTTACGTGAACGGCCTTTTGAAGAAGAAGGGCGTCCAGCAGCTCGTCTACTACGCTTACCTGCGTTTCGGCCTTGAAGGCACCGTCGCGCTGCTCGATCAGTTGAAGGATTTGGGCTTCACCTACGCTACCAAGTCGGGCATCTCCATCGGCATTGATGACATGCTCATTCCCAGCGACAAATACAAGCTCGTCGAAAACGCTGACAAGGAAGTCGTCAAGATTCAGCAGCAATACCTCGACGGCGCCATCACAAACGGCGAACGCTACAACAAAGTCATCGCCATCTGGGGCGACGTCACCGAAAAAGTCGCCGACGAGATGTTCAAGGCCCTTGAGAACCAGGACAAACAGGGCAGCATCAACCCCGTCTACGTCATGGCCGACTCCGGCGCTCGCGGTTCGAAACAGCAGATCCGTCAGCTTTCCGGCATGCGCGGTCTGATGGCCAAGCCCTCCGGCGAGGTCATCGAATCGCCCATCACTTCCAACTTCCGTGAAGGCCTCACCGTGTTGGAGTACTTCATCTCCACCCACGGCGCGCGCAAAGGCTTGGCGGACACGGCGCTCAAGACCGCCGACTCCGGCTACCTCACTCGCCGCCTGGTCGACGTCGCTCAGGACGTCATCATCAACGAGCAGGATTGCGGCACCACGGACGGCATCTACGTCGAGCCCATCATCGAAGCCGGCGTCGAAGTTGAGCCGCTGCGCGATCGTATCGTCGGCCGCGTTTCCCTCGACAAGATCAAGGACTTCGAGGGCAACGTCATTGTCGAAGTCAGCCAGGAGATCAACGAAGAACTCGCCAACGCCGTTCAAGCCGCGGGCATTGAGCGCGTCCGCATTCGCTCCGTGCTCACCTGCGAGTCGCGCCGCGGCGTCTGCGCCCTATGTTATGGCCGCAATCTGGCCTCCGGACGCATGGTCGAACTTGGCGAAGCCGTCGGCGTCATCGCCGCGCAATCCATCGGCGAGCCCGGTACCCAGCTCACCATGCGCACCTTCCACATCGGCGGAACCGCCACTCGCGTGTCCGAGCGTTCCACGCTCGAAGCGCGCAACAACGGTGTCGTCAAGTTCATCGACCTTCGTCACGTCGAGGGCCGCAAGATCAAGGGCGACGCCTCTTCCTCTGGCGGCGCGCTCATCGCCATGAATCGCTCCGGCCTGATCGCCATCGTGGATGAGAAGAGCCGCGAGAAGGAACGCTACCATGTTGTTTACGGCGCGCGCCTCCGCGTTGCCGATGGCGAGCATGTCACGCGTGGCCAGATCCTTGCCGAATGGGATCCCTTCACTTTCTCCATCCTCACGGAGACTTCTGGCTCCGTGAAGTTTGACGACCTGCGCCCCGGTCTGACGATTGACGAGCAGGTGGACGATGTCACCGGCCTCTCGCAGCTTGTTGTCACGTTGCCGCCCGGTGATGAAAAGCACCAGCCGGCCATTCTCGTTCGCGATTCCGCCGGAAAGGTGCGCAAGAAGTACCTCATGCCTTCCCGCGCCCACTTGATGGTGCAGGACGGTGACGAAGTCCAGGCAGGCGACGTGCTCGCGAAGATCCCGCGAGAAACCACCAAAACGAAGGACATTACGGGCGGCCTTCCGCGCGTCGTCGAGCTGTTCGAGACACGCAAGCCCAAGGATCCCGCCGTCATCAGCGAAATCGATGGCGTGGTCAAATATGGCGATATCGCCAAGGGCATGCGCAAGATTCTCGTAGAAAGCGAGGATGGCAAGACCACCAAGGAATACTCCATTCCCCGCGGCGTCCACATCAACGTTCAGGAAGGCGACCACGTCAAGGCGGGCGAGGCCCTCATTGACGGCCCGCTCAACTTGCACGACTTGCTCGCCGTCCTCGGCGAGAAGTTTACGCAATCCTACTTGGTCAACGCCATTCAGGAGGTTTACCGCCTCCAGGGCGTCAACATCAACGACAAGCACATCGAGACCATCTCCCGCCAGATGATGCGTTGGGTCAAGGTCGAGGACGTCGGCGACACTACCTTCATCCTCGAGGAGCAGGTGGACAAGTTCCGTTTCCGCGAGGAGAATGACCGCGTTATCGCCGATGGCGGCCGCCCTGCAACGGGCCGTCCGCTTCTCTTGGGCATCACCAAGGCGTCGCTTTCGACCGACTCGTTCATCTCCGCCGCCAGCTTCCAGGAGACTACCCGCGTGCTCACAGAAGCGGCTGTCGCCGGAAAGGTGGACTACCTGCGCGGCCTCAAGGAAAACGTCATCATGGGCCGTCTTATCCCCGCAGGCACGGGTCTGGAACATTACCGCAGCATTCAATTGCTGACGGAAATGCCTATTCCCGCTCCTGTCGAGGAAATTCCGGAAGCTGCTGAGCTCACCGCCGAAGAAGCGGCCGCCCTCGACTTCCTCCAGAAGGACACTGAAGCCGACGCCGCCACGGAGGGCTAGAAACAGCTCGACTGGCTAAATCGCTCGGAACAATCCATTCCGCGGCGTCCCTTGCAGATCTGGGACGCCGCTCCGTTTTTGTTTCTCAATGCCCACAGGTGTCCCTCAGGAACGTTTTGCCGTCTCTTGCCTTGCTGTCACGCAAAAGCGCTTCTTACAATGGTTTGTAAAGAAAACGTTCATTCGTTCGCCCGGTTTGCCGGGTGCCACGGGATTTCATGGTCGATCCAGAACAGGGGAAGTCGAACTCCGCTGACCGCTCTTCACCGGGCGGTGATGCGCGCCCTGGCGTCTCTTCGCGATTTGAACAATTCGAAAAGCGCCAGAAGGAATTATGGAAGCTGACCTTCTTCCTGCTTCTCGTTCTTGCCGTTGTTTTTGCCTTGGTTTCTTGGGATTCCATTCGCTCCCTGTCCAAACATTTTGAAGCCCTGCCCATCGGCCTGGTTGTCCTCGTCGTGCTTTTCATCGCTTACATGTGGAAGAAGACACAGGAGCTTTCCGAGCTCCGCGGCCTCATGCACGGCATCGAGCAGCGTGACGCCGCTCCGCCCAGTGAAAAGCAGATTGATCAGCTCTTTGCGACGATTACCCGTTCCCAGCAGGGTTTTCGCGATCTCATCGATTCCTTCGATGATGTTCTCATCGCCCTCTCGCTTGAAGGTGAAATTCGCGCCGTGAATCGCAGCTTCAGCGATTTAGTCGGCCTCCCTTTTCAGCAAATTATCGGCAGGCACATCGCCGAATTTGTCGAGGAGGGCAGCGGTGGCGGACAGGAACAGGTTCGCCGAAACTTGCCGCGTTTCCTGGATCGCCGCAGTTGGTCCGGTCTTGTTCAGGCCCGGCTGAAGAGCCAGCAATCGGTGCATTACTTCGATTGTGTCGCGCACGCCATGGTCCGCGACGACAAAGTGCACGGTCTCACCGTTCTCGCACGCGATATCACCGCCTCGCGCAAGAACGAAGCCCGCTTCACCGAGCTCTTCGAAACTCTTCAGGAAGGCATCTACATCACTACCCCCGACGGCCAAATCTTGGATGCCAATCCCGCGCTGGTTCGTATGCTCGGCTTCGACACGAAAGAAGAGCTTTTCGCGAAAAAGGTCTCGGAAGTCATTACCAGCAGAGAAGAACGAAAGCTCCTAAGAGAGGAAGTCGAGCGGCAATCCACCGTTCGAAGCCGCGAAATTACCCTCCAGCGCAAAGACGGCCACCCCATCGTGTGTTTGAACACAGCCGCTGCGGTCCGCGACAGCGCCGGCAACGTAATCCGGTATCAAGGCGCGGTCATGGACATCACCGCTCGCCGCGAGATGGAGCACCGTCTTCATCAGCAGCAGGAATTCGCTCGACGTCTGGTCGACAGCTTTCCCGATCTGATTCTCGTCCTGGACATCGACTCCCGCTTCACGTTCGTAAGCCCGCGCTCCAAGGAAATTCTCGGCTACGAGGTCGAGGAAACCCGTGAGATGAAGCTGGGAGGCCGCACCCACGCCGAAGATTTGCCCGCCTTACTGTCGCTCTACGGCGACATCGTCGCTGGCAGGCAGACCTTCGCTTCGCTCGAAGTGCGCGTCCGCCACAAGCTTGGAGAGTGGCGCCTCATTCGTTTCAATTTCAGCCCCCTCTTCGACGAAGCCGGCAAAATTGACGGTGTGGTCATGTCCGGCCGTGACGTTACCGAGATGAAGCGTCTCGAAGAGCAGTTGATCCAGGCGGAGAAGCTCGCCGCCATGGGCCAGATGCTCGCCGGCGTGGCCCACGAGCTCAACAATCCCCTCACCGCTATCCTCGGTGTCACCGAGCTCTTACGCGAGCGAGGGGGCCTCGAAGAGGCCACCAAGCGTCAGCTCGACCTGACTCATCGCCAGGCCCGCCGTGCTGCCCGTATCGTCCAGAATCTGCTCGATTTTTCTCGCCCCGCCGCGCCGCAGAAGAAACCCCTCGACGTGATTAGTCTCCTCGAGCGCACTGTCCAGCTCCACGAGCATTCGCTCCGTCGCAACAACATCGCGGTGGACTTTCAACCGCTGCCCGGTTTCCCGGGCGTCGTTGGCGATCCCAACCAGCTCATGCAGGTATTTCTCAACTTGATCACCAACGCCGAATACGCCATCCGGGAAGTCCGCGAGTCAGGCCGTATCCAGATTCGCCTTGCCCGCGATTCTTCCCGGATTGCCGTCACATTCCAGGATGACGGCGTGGGCATTCAACCCGACGCGGTCCCGCGTCTCTTCGATCCCTTCTATACCACCAAGCGGCCCGGCGGCGGCACCGGCCTTGGTTTGAGCATTTGCATGGCTATCGTTCGCGAACACGGCGGTACTATCGAAGCGGAATCGCTTCCCGCCGGCGGCTCCGCTTTCACGGTTTACCTCCCGGTCTCCGATGAGCCTGTCCAAAAGACCACGGCGAGAGATCCCGATGCCACCCCTGCGCCGGTGGCTCCTCCCATATCGGCTGCACTGAAGGGCCGCGCGGTTCTCGTCCTGGATGATGAAGAGAGCATTCGCTTGCTTCTGAAGGAAGGCCTATCTGTCCGCGGGATGCGGGTGGACTGCGCAGCCTCTCCCCTAGAGGCCCTGACCCTCATCTCGCAGCGTTCCTATGATGCTCTTCTGTGTGACCTGAATCTTGTTGTGGGTGGAACACCCTCGAGCGGACGATCCGCCGCCGCGCGCATTCTCGCCGCCTCCGGCGAACACAAACCAACAGTAATTTACATGACGGGTGATTTCGTGGAAACCGGCGAAGGTGTGCCTGGCCCCGGGGAGCCGCGTCGTCTCCAAAAACCCTTCCGCGTCTCGGACGTGGTCGCCGTATTGCGCGATGTTTTAACCGCCTCGCCCGCAGAAAAGGTTCGCGGCTGAATCATTTCTTCCTGGGCTAATGCGGCGCTGGCTTCGAGGTTGTCCCGCCATCCACGCCGAAATCCCACACGTACAAGTTCATTCCCCCCGGCAAAATCTCCGCCAGCGCATACTCCCCGGGCGGCAGCGTGTCGCTCAGTGTGAACCGAAAAACCGTCGGCGCAATGTCCCAGCGTTGCAGCGAAATCGTCTTCCGCTCCTGCGATAGTTGCTCGCCAAAGAGGCTCCGAATTGTTTCCAATTGGCGTTTGTTCCCCTTCACCGTCGCGCGCACCAGTTCCACTTCCGGCCCAGATTCACCGGGGCGGCTGCTCTTCTGGATGGGCGTGACGCGATCCGGATCCGGGGGCGCTTCTCTCAAGTAGAATTCCGGCTGCGCGTTCGTAATCCGCAGCTTTGCTTTTGCCCCCGGAATCTCCACGTTATGCTTGCTGGGAATAATCGGAATTGGAGAGAGAATCTGCTGCAGCGTTCTCTTCTTATCCTTTTTGATTTCTGAGCCGACTTGCTCCAGTTGTGACACGAATTTGCCTTCGATCACGAACATCCCTTCGCCCGGCGGCAAGAAAACGCCCGGCGCGACCTGCAAGCTGGCGTCGACGTCCATCACCATCTCTGCCTTGGTCGCCTCTTCCTGTTTGCGAACTTTATCCGCGAATTCCGCGGCGGCTTTTTCCTCTACTGCTTCGGCTTTTGCGGTGGCCTCCCAGTCCACCATCGCCGCGGGAATCTCTTCCCAGTCCCCCCGTTCCGCGCTGAAGTACCGTACGCGCTCTCCCTTTCGCTCATAGCTCCGCACCAATTGAAAATTGCCATCTTTCAAGACCAGCTTCTTGCCACGAGGAAGGCGCGCTGCCGTTTCGGCGGCCTTGCCCCCGTCCTGCTGGCTCGCTTCCGTCTGGGCTTGGGGAGAGTTGGGGTTCGATGTTTGGCCGGCGGGCACAGCGGGTACACTGGCTTCTATCCAGCAGATTAGAGCTAGGCTGGCTAGAAATGCGCCTGTGGGAGCAAAGTTCATGAGCGTTCTCAGGGTTACGATGCTTTGCGGGAGTTGGCGTTTGCCTCCTTTAGCGAGCATACTGCCGCCTTCTGCGGCCCTGCAACTCTTGGATTTCTCAAGCTGATGATTTCGTACGGCCCAAAATACTACGGGCCCTTTCCGGTTTGGCCGGAAAGGGCCCGTCTAATCTCTAAATTGGCTGCGGCGCTTCAGTGCGAGCAGCGCGGAAACAGCGTCACCAGCACCATCAGGTCCGACAGGGTAAACAGCCATTGATCGGCCTGGATTCCAGCGGCCTCTGCCGCCCTCGCGATGAACCCTAGATGGCGTCTCTTCGCGAAGTTGTGGAGGTGATCCACGCAAATCCCAGTCAGTCTGGCGACCTCTGCATCAGTGAATATCTTTTGGCTCGACTTTACGGTAACCATGGGTCCGTTCCCCTTGTTCATCGTTTACTTTGCCGATCCAAGCTCCCTACTGCCTTTGATGCTTCGAGCATCGTAAACGTTCCACGATTCTAAGAGCAATAGTCGTTCCGTTCTGCCGGGATAAAACGACCTGGCTAGTACGTTTTCATAAGAACCTCAAGAATAAGCCCATTATTTGCTGTTTTTCTGGAGTCTGAGCGCTAGTACTTTTTCGGCGGGGGCTGCCAGTTGTGAACAAAAATGTTCTATTTTCGCAAAGCCTCTACAGCTCTTGGTAGGGTCGCTGCAATTTCCTGCATCTGCTTCGAGTGCCGCAATTCATGACAGGCGATCATCTGAAACCATCCATATAAATTCAGTGTGCCGAGGAACGGGTGTGGCCAGCAGTACGAGCTCAGGTCGCGATTCTTGGTTTCCTCCAGAAACGCCAGCGTTCGTCCGCGAACATCCCGCAACTCCCCCAGCATTGCTTCCTTTTCGCGGATAAGCTGGGGGTCCAGCGGAATCGGCGTCTTGAGTCGGATCAGACGGGCCTCCACTAGCGCCAACGGCAGATGAAACCGCTTCCACGGAGGCGTGGGTCTTACCGGCTTCTGCGTAATCCTATCGGCCTTGCCGAGAATAGTCCGCTCCACCATGATCAAATGGGCCACAACTTCCCCCGCAGACCACGCCCCATCGCAAGGACAGCTTTTCCATTGATCGGCGCGAATAGCATCCGCAGCACGAAACAATCCTCCTTGAGCGTGATCCAGCTTACGCACTATGGGCTCGATAAGTGGCATGTCCGTCCCTAATCTTGTAATGCGAAAACAACCTAGAGATTGGCCCCGCCCGCTCGTTCAAAAGCATGTGCGAGCTGCAATACGCGCGCTTCGCCGAACGCGAGCCCGAAAATTTGCAGCCCCACAGGCAGCCTGCCGCAGACCTTTCCGCAGGGTACCGAGATACCCGGCACGCCCGCCAGTGAACCTGTAACTGTATAGATATCAGCAAGATACATCTGCAGCGGGTCGCTCGTGCGCTCTCCCAGCCGAAAAGCGGGGACCGGCGAGGTCGGCGTAACAATCGCATCCACCTTCGTGAAGGCGTCCCGAAAATCCTGCGCGATCAGCGCGCGCACTTTCTGCCCCTTCAAATAGTAGTCGTCATAATAGCCGGCGGAGAGGACGTACGTTCCCAACATGATGCGGCGTTTTACTTCCGCGCCAAACCCCGCCCCCCGCGTCTTCCGGTACATCGAAAGCAGCGAGTCGCCCTCTACGCGCAGACCGTACCGCACACCGTCGTAGCGTGCCAGGTTGGAGCTCGCTTCCGCCGTCGCGATGATGTAATACGTCGCGATGGCATAATCCGTGTGCGGCATGTGAATGTCCAGCAGTTTGCAGCCGAGTTTCTTGAACAGTTCGATTCCCGCTTCGATTTTCCTGCGGACGCCCTCGTCCATTCCCGCGCCGAAATACTCCGCCGGAATACCAATCCGCAGGCCCTTCACCGGCTTCTCGATTTCCACCCGGTAGTCCGGCACGGGCGCGGTCGTCGAAGTCGAATCTTGGGGATCGCGCCCGGAAATAATTTGCAGCACCGTGGCAATATCCTTCACATTTCTGGCAAATGGTCCGATGCGGTCCAGTGACGAAGCGAATGCAATCAATCCGTAACGCGAGACTCGGCCGTAGCTCCCCATCATGGCCGGAACGCCGCAGAACGCGCCGGGTTGCCGGATGGAGCCGCCCGTGTCGGTGCCGAGAGCGGCCACGGCCAAACCAGCGGCGACCGCTGCCGCGGAGCCCCCGCTCGAACCGCCCGGCACATGGTCCGTTGCCTCCGGATTCCGCACCGGTCCGTACGCAGAGTTTTCGTTGGAGCTGCCCATCGCGAATTCATCGCAATTCGTCTTGCCCAGAATGACCGCGCCGGCTTTTTCCAGCCGCTCGACCGCTGTCGCGTCGTAAGGCGGCACATACTTTTCGAGGATCTTCGACCCGCAGGTCGTCCTGATGCCACGCGTGCTGATCACGTCCTTGATGGCGATTGGTACCCCGGCCAGCGGGGGCAGAGCCTTCCCGGCCGCGGCCATCGCGTCTATGCGCTCCGCTTGTGCGTAAGCGCGTTCCGGCGAAAGCGTAAGGAAAGCATTCAGCTCGGGATTCCGCGCCTCGATGCGCTTATAAAACTCTCCCGCCAATTCCCGCGCCGACACTTTCTTCGCCGCCACCGCCTCTCTCACTCCTTCAATCGTCCAGTTCGTCGCCATTTCTTATCTCGCCACTCGCTACTATCTTTCAATCACCTTCGGGACGCGGAAATACGGCGGCTCGGGATCCGGCGCCTGCGCAAGAACCTCTTCCGCCCCTGCGCAGGGCACAACCAGGTCTTCCCGCAGCGTCGCGTCAGCATCCTGGTCGTCCGTCAGCACTTGCGCCATAGGCTCGACGCTGCGTGTGTCCAGCTCGTTCAGCTTCCCGGCGTATTCGAGGATGTCATCCAATTGTTTGCGGTAGGTTTCAATCTCGGCCTCGCTCAGATCGAGATAGGCCAGCTCCGCCACCCGCAACACGTCTTCCCGGCTGATTTTCACCAGAGTCTCACTTATTTCGAGCTACCTCGGCGAAACGGCATGCGAATTCGCCGCGGCAATCTCCGAAGTTTTGCGGGGATACTTCTTGGCGACGTAGTTGTCCACCAGAGCCTGGAACGCGGCGGCCAGTTCATCGTAGGTGCCTTCAAGCGTCACGTCTTTCTTGCCGTCGATGTAAACAGGGCACCGCGGCGCTTCCCCCGTGCCGGGGAGGCTGATGCCGATGTTGGCGGCCTTCGATTCGCCGGGACCATTCACGATGCAGCCCATCACGGCGAGAGTCATCTCTTCGACGCCGTCGTATTGCGTTTTCCAGATGGGCATCATCTCGCGGATGTAGTCCTGTGTGCGCTCGGCCAATTCTTGGAACGTGCTGCTGGTGGTGCGGCCGCAGCCGGGGCAAGCCGTCACGCTGGGCGAAAACGACCGCAGCCCCAGCGCCTGCAGCAGTTCGCACGCCGCGTAGACTTCTTCGCGCCGGTCGCCTCCCGGCTTCGGCGTCAGCGAAATGCGGATCGTGTCGCCAATCCCTTCATAGAGCAGCACGCCGAGCGATGCCGCCGACCAGATCTGCCCTTTCATCCCCATCCCGGCTTCCGTAAGGCCCAGGTGCAAAGGCTGCTCGGTTTTCGCCGAAAGATCGCGATAGACGGTGATCAGATGCCGCGGCCGCGAAGTCTTGCAGGAAATGATGATTTGATTGTGCCGCAGCCCGCTCTCGAGCGCCAACTCCGTCGATTGCAGCGCAGACAGCACCATGCACTCGTTGATGATCTCTTCGGATTCCTTGCCGAGGTTTTTGTCCGTGTTCTCCTGCATCTTGCGCATGACCAGCTCTTGATTCAGCGAGCCGCCGTTCACGCCGATGCGCACGGGCTTGCCGTTGTCCCGCGCCACCTTGCAGATGGTGGAAAACTGCTCATCGCGGCGCTGGCCCGCCCCCACATTGCCCGGATTGATGCGGTACTTGTCGAGCGCGTTGGCACACTCCGGATACTTCGTCAGCAAGACGTGGCCGTTGTAGTGAAAGTCCCCGATGATGGGCGCGTTGCAGCCGGCATCGAGCAAACGCTTCTTGATTTCCGGCACGGCCGCCGCCGCTTCCGGCACGTTCACCGTCCAGCGCACGATCTCCGAGCCCGCTTCGGCCAGCTCGACCGTCTGCTTGAACGTAGCCTCAACGTCCGCGGTGTCCGTGTTAGTCATGGACTGCACGACGATGGGCGCGCCGCCGCCCACGCGCACGTGTCCCACGTTCACGCCGTACGTCTTGCGCCGCGGGTGTCGCCCCGCGCCCACGTCAAAACCTGCGATTTGTGTCAGCATCCGCTCTCTATTTTAGCGTGAATCCAGCGTCTTGTTCCAAAAGTTCGTAACATTTTGCGGGGGTGATTGTCCAGACTCGATTTATTTCTGGCTCAGCAGATACAAAATCTGCGTGGCAACTGGGGGTCGGACCGGCACCTGTCCCGACTCCCGTCGGGAAGTCCGACATAAGTCCAGCCTTTTTCTTCACGGCTTCAGCCGCTGAGGAATTGGTTTTGCGGTTGCCACACAGGCTCTAGAGCGACCCGCGCAGGCCGAGAGCATCGGCATGCTCTCGGAGCGCCGCGATGCAGAACGTAATGTGCTCGTCGAGCGGAACCCCCAACTCTTCCGCGCCCTTCACCACGTCTTCGCGGCTCACGCCTCGCGCAAACGCTTTGTCCTTCATGCGCTTCTTCACCGAGCTGACTTCCAGATCGAGAACGCTCTTCGACGGCCGCACGTAAGTGCAGGCGGTCAGGAATCCGGCCAGCTCGTCGCAGGCAAAGAGCGTATGCTCCAGCGCGCTCTGCCGCGGGACGTTGCAATAATCCGCGTGCGAAAGAATGGCGCGAATGATTTCCTCCGAGTAGCCGCGCTCTCGAAGAATCTTCGCTCCTTCCGCGGGATGCTCTTTGTCGGGTGCGTGCGCTTCGTTCGGCCAGCGCTCGTAGTCAAAATCATGGAGCAGTGCAGCGATACTCCAGACCTCTTCGTCCGCGCCGGCCTTGCGTGCGTAGGCGCGCACGCACGCTTCCACGGCCAGCATGTGTTTGCGCAGGCTTTCCGACTGCGTGTATTCGCACAAAAGTTTCCAGGCGTCCTCGCGTGTGGGCATGCCGCTCTCCAAATGGAAATTGTAGCGCAGGATGAACGAGTCAAACCCGCTCAGGTGGTCCGGCCTTAGCAATGTGAATGAATGGGTGGGGAGACCTGGAAGACTCACAGTATTTTCCCAAATTCCTCGACGCTGATTTTCAAATCCTGGATGATGGCACGCAATGTCTTGCGCTTCAATTCGCCCTTGTGCATTGGGATGACGACACGCGCCTGGTCGCTGGCACGCACATAAATTGCGTGGCTGCCGCGCTGGCGGCGGAACACGAACCCCAGCCGCTCGGCCACTCGAACCAAGTCGTTCGCTGTGGCCGCGGGCAGCTTTGGCGTCACGCCGGAATCTCAATGGGCTTGATTAAAATATCTTCCGTGGGGATGGGCAAACCGTCTTCGGTCAGGCTTTCGATGTAGAGCTCGATGGCTTCGCGGATGTTCTCGATGCCTTCCTCGATTGTCTCGCTCTGTGTGTGGCATCCCGGCAATGTGGGGCAGAAAACGTGGTAGCCACCCTCCTCTTCTTTCTCAAAGATCACAGTATACCTGTGCGCCATCGCTCGCCTCCACTGTCCACATTCTAGCCGATTCCGAGGCCTGCCGCTGTTCAAATGGAACGACTATTGTGTCGCAACGGGGCGGTGGCTCTTGATTCGTGTGCATGATCCACGGCGCAATTGCGGCAGCTCGGCTCTTATTCGCCGCTGCTCAGCTCGGACAGCCATTTTTGCAGAATTGCCAGTTGGTTATCCTCAATGCTCGTGAAAACGACCCCCATTCCCATGGGGGGCAAGATAAATACCACTCTGCCGAGCGCAGTGAATGTGGTGTTTGCGTGAGAGATTCTGACCCTGACGTCCGTGCCCACCGGCGAGGGATTCAGCATGTCGAGGAAGCACCCGCCGATACTCAGGTCGCTGGTCTTGGCGCTAAGCTTGGTATCGGATGCGGTCTCGATTACTTCTGCGTCTGCGATGAATGGATACCGGGGAGCCCGACGGCGCTCTGAGTCCATTCCTTCCCGCTTTCTTTGTGGCCAAACAGGGGGGCGGTCACATTTGGCGGGAATCTTAGGCCGGGCCAGCAGCTAAGTCAATCGGTATGCGCCAGAGCGCATCCGCAGGCTCTTGTAGGGGCGCAGCATGCTGCGCCCCAACTTGGCAACCCGTTAGCATGATTGCCGCTCTCGATTTGGGTGGAAACGCTCACCTGGGGAAATGCCTGCGAGAAATCCAAGCTAGCGAACGCCCGCCATTTCTCAACGAAGCCGCGGGGAGAAATCCGTCATCGCCAGATAAGTCGACTCGATTTTGTCCACCAAATTCCCGTTGGCTTCGGACTTTGCCTTCACGCTCACCCATTCCGGATCTTCGCGAAACGCCTTCCAGTTGGTCTCCGCGGCATCGCGGCTGGGATGTGCCAGCATGTAGACGAGAGTCTTGCCTTTCAGCGGATCGTCCGTCGGCGTCCAATACGCCACGTTCTTGATTCCATGCTTCTCGAAGAGTTTCGTGGTGTGGTCCCGGAAACGCCGCAGCAGGTCGTCCAGCCTGCCTT
>Ga0307479_10001428_pt1 | contig 21688 bp, 13 predicted proteins | sample atmos_gasesECM4C_FD_203743 | JGI IMG/M metagenome (GOLD analysis project Ga0307479, IMG submission 203743) | Hardwood forest soil microbial communities from Morgan-Monroe State Forest, Indiana, United States - atmos_gasesECM4C_515 | ecosystem: Environmental > Terrestrial > Soil > Temperate...
CGCACCTGACCTGATCGTGGAGGTCGTGAGCAAGAGCTCGGTGGGCAAGGATCGGAGGCGCCTGCCGCCGCTCTATGCCCGCGCCGGCGTGCCCGAGCTCTGGCTGGTCGACGCCCGCGGGCCCGGCGACTCCCCCGTCGAGCTGGCCATCCACCATCTCGGTCCCGCCGGCTACGCCCTGGCGTCGGCGGACGCCGGCGGCTGGTGCGCGTCGCGCATCCTCGGACGGCGTTGCCGGCTGCGGCGCCACGCCGGGCGCGGCCACGGCTTCACCTACCAGCTGGAGCTGGCTACGTAAGCCGCCGCACGCCAGCCGGCGAGACGTGGAAGAGGCTGATTACGGCTCCTGATCACCCCCTGTGCGATGTAAGCCATCGAGCTTGGCTCCGGACCGCAATTCAGCGGTAAGAGGCTCGCACTGGAGGCGCGGGTACGGGCTCGACGATGCCAAGCTCGTGTCCCTGACCACGAGCGGCCTGCGCTTGTACTGGTGAGGAACGAAAGCCGCGTGCGCTCCTGCCCAGCACCGGCCCCGGTCTTCCCGCGGGCTCGTGTGGTCGAGGAGCACTTCGGCACCAGGGGGAAGTCCACGACCGCAATCGGCGGGCCTGCTTTCGCGAGCGCCTGGCCGGGAGCACGATGAGCTTACCATTCCATTTGGGTTGGCCACAGCAGTTTGCGCTGGGTTCGGTGCTCGCGGGCGTGAGCGTCGTGCCGAGCTCGATGCACTGGCTGGAGGGCACAGCCGGTGAGCTGCTGCCCGTCAGCCTCTTGGGCGCTGTCTCGTTCGCTTGGGTGTTCGTCGTGACTCACGGCAGATGGCCAGTCGCCTTCGTTGGCGGCTGTGCGTGCGGCGCGCTGGTTGGGTCGAGTGTGTCGGCGTTCGTTTTCGGAACGCAACTCAGCGCTGACCTCGCGGAGCTGTTCAAGCTGGTTGACAGACCGGACCCCGAGGCGCGAGCCGCGCTGCTCTTCTGGGGTGAAGTATGGGCTGTCGTGTTGACCGTGCTTTCCACGGTTGCAGCTGCCGTTGGCTCCGGGGTTGCAGCGGTCGTTGCGGCTGTCCGCCGCCGAGGAGAGACGCGCCCGGGGTCTGCCACCTGACCATTCTCTGAGCTCAGATTCGGCAGGCCCACCAATAGGGAGATGCTGTGAAAGGCTACGGATACTTTCTCATTGCCGTCGGCGCGATGTACGAGATCAAGCCCGATCTCTTTCGGCGCTGGTTCTGGAGAAAAACGAGCATAGCGCAGCGCGCGCTGAGTCCCGAGAACTACATCCGGTATATGCGGCTTCTTCCTGGGTGACCCGCGATGAGCCATGGAGCACCAAGGCAACCGCGCCAATGATCGCGAAGTCGACCTGGTTGCCGGCCAGCGCCTCAATCAGCCGCTGGATGTCGGTCGCCACGACCTGGTCTCGCCTCTTCCAGGGAGAGCTGGAATCGCCGCATCCTCTCGAGCCGCTCGGTCGGTGTGAGCTTCAGGCGCTCCTCGAGCTGGGTCAGGTCGACGCCTGACGAATAGCGTGCGAGGCTCTCGGTCGCCCACGACCACTCGCCGGAGCGAGGATGGCGCTCGATCGCCTGACCCGGGAGCGACGGCGCCGCCTGGTCTTCGGCGGCTGCCTCCCCGTCTGCCTTGGGGTCGCGGTTCTCCCAAGACCGCGTCTCGTTCCGGCCTGGCGGAAAGCCGTTCTTCATCGTGGCCATCGTCATGTCCGCGTGCGAGAGGGGGCAGGCACCACGGCGCCCCCTGGGATCATACGCTGTCGCCAGCAGGTCGTGGCACGGCCGGCGCGTGGCCGCGTGGGAGCAGCTGTTCGCGTGACGAAAACCCGACGGCGCGGGACCTGCCTCCGCGGTGGAGGCGCTACTCCTGCCGCAGCACGATGATGGGATCCACCAGGGCGGCGCGGCGGGCGGGCAGCCAGGTGGCGGCCAGCGCCACCAGGCCCAGGGTGGCCGCGGTGACCAGGAGGGTCAGCGGGTCCTCGGGCCTGACGCCGTACAGCAGGGTGCTCAAGAAGCGGGTGAGGCCGAGCGCGCCGAGCACACCGGTGCCGAGACCGGCGGCCACCAGCCCCAGCCCCTGCGCGACGACCCGCCGGACGACGCGCCCGGCGGGTGCGCCGAGCGCCATGCGCAGGCCGATCTCCCGCGTCCTGGCGCCGACGCGGAAGCGGACGACGCCGTAGACGCCCACCGCGGCCAGGGTCAGCGCGAGCGCCGAGCAGAGAAGCAGGAAGAACATGGTGAAGCGCTGCCTGGCCACCGCGCCCGCCACCACCTCGTCGAGCGGCCGCACCTGAGAGACCGGCAGCCGCGGATCGACGCCGTGGATCGCCGCGCGCACCGGGGCGGCCATGCCCGCCGGATTGCCGGCGGTCTTGATCACCAGGGTCATGGGATAGATCAGCGAGCCGGTCGCGAGATCGAACTGCGAGCGCGGCAGGTACCAGGTGCCCTTGACCCGCGCCGTGAGGCCGTTGTGCCGGACGTCGCCCACCACGCCGACGACCGTATGCCAGCGCGGCGTGCTGACGCGGATGCGGCGCCCGATCGGGTCCTTGCCCGGCCAGAAGCGCTGCGCCATGGCCTCGCTGATGACCATGACCGGCTGCGCGTCGCGACGGTCGGTGGCGGTGAACAGCCTCCCCCGCCGCAGCGGGATGCCCATCGCCTCGAAGTAACCCGCGGTGGCGATCTGCCAGTCCCCTGCCACGGGCTCGCCGGGCGGTGGCACGAAGCCCTCGACCTGCAAACCCCAGTCCCCAAGCTCGCTGGCCAGCGGCAGGTAGCGGACGGCGCCCGCGGCCTCGACGCCCGGCAGCCTGCGGACGTCGTCCAGGATCTCGTCGTACAGCCGGATCAGCTGCTCCGGTCGCGGGTAGGCCACCGGCGAGGGCGAGACGCCCAGTGTCAGGACGTGAGCGGCGCGAAGACCGGGGTCGATCCGCGAGAGCGACCAGAAGGTGCGGATCATGAGGCTGGCGCCCATGAGCAGCACGACCGCCAGGGCGACCTCGGACACGACCGTCAGGCTCTGCAAGCGCCCGCCGGCAGCGCCCGGGCCGGCGCCGGCGCGGCCGCCCTCCGCGAGGCTCGCCTGGAGATCCTGGCGGCAGAGCCGCAGGGCGGGAGCCAGGCCGAAGATCAGGGCGGTGGCCAGCGCGACGGCGGCGACGAAGGCCGCTATGCCGGCGTCCATGCCGATCTCGCCGGCCCGCGGGATCTCCGCCGGGGCGAAGATCACGATGGCGCGCACGGAGAGCCAGCAGAGGCCCAGGCCCGCGGCCCCGCCCAGCCCGGACAGCAGGCAGCTCTCGGCCAGCAGCTGGCGCACGAGCCGCATGGGCGCGGCGCCCAGGGCCATGCGCACCGCGATCTCCTTGCGCCGCTGCAGTCCGCGCACCAGCAGCAGGTTGGCGACGTTGGCGCAGGCGATCAGCAGCACGAAGCCGACCGCGCCGCAGAGCACGAGCACCGCCACGCGCAGCGGCCCCAGGATGTCGTCGACCACCGGGATGAGCAGCGGCTCGAAGTGCCAGCTGGGCGGGTAGAACCCGGCGGCGGTCAACCCGCCGGCAAGGCTGCGCAGCCTGGTGCGCGCCTGCTCGACGCTGGTCCCGGGGCGAAGCCGGCCGACCGCCAGGTAGTTGTGGTCGCCGCCCATGCGACGGAAGGTGAAGGCCCCGCGCAGCGGCTCGTCGAAGGGCAGCCAGAGCGCGGACGGCGTCTGCGTGTTGTAATCCTGCGGCAGCCTGAAGCCCGCCGGCATCACGCCCACCACCGTCTCGGGCACGCCGTCGACGTCGATGGCCGCGCCGAGGATGCGGCGGTCGCCGCCGAAGCGCCGGCGCCAGAGCTCCTCGCTCAAGATGACGACGCTGGCCGGCGGGCTGCCGACCTCGGCGGCGGTGAAGGTGCGGCCCAGGATCGGTTCGACGCCGAGGACGTCGAAGAGGTTGGCCGAGACGCGGGCGCTGCCGATGCGCTCGGGCTCGACGCCCCCGCCGCCACCGGTCAGGTTGACGGTCTCAGGATAGAGGAGCGCGAGGCCGGAGAAGCAGCCGGCCTCGCCGTAGGTGCGGTACTCCTCGAGCGACACCCAGGTCTTCGGGAAGGCCGGCCACCGGCTCCACACCATCACCAGGCGGTCGGGCTGCGCGTAGGGCAGGGGGCGCAGCAGCAGCGCCCGCAGCACGCTGAACACAGCGCCGTTGGCGCCGATGCCGAGGGCGAGCGTCAGCACCGCGACGGCGGTGAACCCGGGGCTCCTGGCGAGCGCCCGGAAGGCATAGCGGAAGTCTCGCGACAGGTCGTTCATGGCGCCTCCAGGGTGACCGCGGCCGGCAGGCGGAGCTGCGGTCGGGGAAAGCGAGACGCCGCATGCGCCAGCCTCACCTATGGAGTCATATCTCCACGCCCGGCTCCAGGTAACACCCGGCGGCGGCGGCCCCCCGCGGCCGGGACACCGCTCCGCCGCGTGTTATCTTGGGTGCGACCCTACCCGGAAGGAGCGGCGCCATGGAGATCGCCACCCACCGCTACCCCATCCCCCCCCAGGCCGTGGCTCCCGGCGCGGGCTCGCCCGGGCCCACCGGCATCCCCGCCCACGGCGAGGGCGGCAGCCCGTACCCGCCGACGCCGCGCGCCGAGATGGACCGCGCGGTGGCCGAGCTGCAGGCGCGCAAGGTGGCGTGGACGGCGGTCGGCGTGCCCGAGCGCCGCGCCCTGCTCGGCCGCCTGCGGCGCGACTTCCTGGCGGTGGCCGAGCGCTGGGCGGCGGCGTCGGCGACCGCCTTCGGGCTGCCCGACACGGGCGAGACGTCGCTCACCGGGCCCTACTTCGTGCTGCGCAACCTGCGGCTGCTCGACGAGGCGCTGGCCGGCATCGCGGCCGGCGGCGCGCCCCGCATCCCTGGACCGGTGCGCCAGCGCCCGGACGGCCAGGTGGTGGCGCGGGTCTTCCCCCAGGACGTCTACGACCGGCTGTTCTACGGCGGCGTCACCGCCGAGGTCTGGATGCAGCCCGGCGTCACCCCTGCCGAGCTGGCGAGCACCCAGGCGGTGGCCTACCGGCTGAAGGACGGCGGTGGCGTGGCGCTCGTCCTGGGCGCCGGCAACGTGTCGTCGATCGGCCCCATGGACGCCCTCTACAAGCTCTTCGTGGAGGACCGGGTGGTGATCTACAAGGCGCATCCGGTCAACGCCTACCTCGGCCCGCTGCTGGTCGAGGGGTTCCGCGCGCTCGGCGAGGCCGGCTTCTTCCGCCTGGTGTACGGCGGCGCCGCCGAGGGGGCGTACCTCTGCGCCCACCCGGGCGTGGACGAGATCCACATCACCGGCTCGGACAAGACCTACGAGGCGATCGTCTTCGGCGGCGGCGAGGAAGGGCGCGAGCGCAAGGCGCGCAACGCGCCGCGGCTCGCCAAGCCGATCTCGGCCGAGCTCGGCAACGTCAGCCCGGTGATCGTCGTCCCGGCGCCCGGTGGCTACCGCGACGCCGACCTCGCCTACCAGGCCGAGAACCTGGTCACCATGCTGACCAACAACGCCGGCTTCAACTGCAACGCCACTAGGGTCATCATCCAGCATGCCGCCTCCCCCGACCGCGAGCGCCTGCTGGCGGCGGTGCGCGCGGTGCTTGCCCGCGTGCCGCCGCGGCGCGCCTACTATCCCGGGGCCTCCGAGCGCTACCACGCCTTCGTCGGCGCCCATCCCGAGGCGGAGCGCCTCGGCGCGGAGGCCGGCGACCAGCTCCCCTGGACGCTCATCCCCAAGCTCGATCCCGGCGCCAGGGGCGACATCTGCTTCACCACCGAGGCGTTCTGCGGCCTGTTCGCCGAGACCGCGCTCGCCGCCGGCAGCGTCCCGGAGTACCTCGAGCGCGCCGCCGCCTTCGCCAACGACTCGCTGTGGGGGACGCTCAACGTCACCCTGCTGGTGCCGCCGGCGGCCGTCGCCGACCCCGCCGTCGCGGCGGCGGTCGAGCGCGCCATCGCCGCCCTGCGCTACGGCACCGTGGCGGTCAACCACTGGGCGGCGATCGGCTACGGCCTGGTGGTCACCCCGTGGGGGGCGTACCCCGGCCACACCGCGCAAGACATCCAGTCCGGCACCGGCGTCGTCCACAACACGCTGATGTTCTCGCGGGTGCAGAAGAGCGTCGTGCGCGCACCGTTCCACGCCCACCCCAAGCCGGCGTGGTTCGCCACCCACCGCACGGCGGCGAGGCTCACCCCGCGCTTGGTCCGCTTCGAGGCGGCGCCAGGACCGGCCAAGCTGCCCGGCATCTTCAGCCTGGCGCTGCGCGGATAGCGGTCCGGTAGAGACCGCGAGCCGCCTCCGCCGCGGGCTCGCCGCGGCGGAGGCACTGGGAGCTGCTCTGTTGTTAGAGACAGGCCGGCGACAGGGCGACGTAGGAGCCGTTGTAGCAGGCCGCACAGGTGCCTGGAGCCGGCGAGACCGCGCCGGAGAGCTGTGAAGCGCCGGCCTTGAAGAGGGTGTTGAGATGGACCGATCCGGTGCCGCCGGTGATCTGTGAGTGGTCGATGGTGTAGACATTCGACGAGTTGGCCTCGGAGAGGCCGTAGCTGGTGCCGCCGCTTGCCGTCGCACTGGTCCGCACGATGTTGATGGTGTGGCCGACACCGGAGACATTGATCCCGTCGTTGAAGGACCCCCCCGAAGCCTGCAGCCGCGAGTCCATGATGACGAGCGTCTGGGCAAAGCTGAAGCCGTTGGCATAATCAGCAAAGACCGCCGCGGCCTGACTGCCACCGCTGGCTTGCACCTCGAGGTCGCGCAGGATGGGATTCTCGGATTCGTCCACGTAGACGCCGTTGTTCTGACCTAAAGCTCCCGAGGCGCTGATCGCCGCCCGCCGCACGACCGAGGTGATGGTCGGGCCGTTCCCCCCGTCGAGCACGATCCCGTAGCTGTTTCCTCCGCCCGCGACGCTGATGTTCAGGTCTTGCAACGTGCAGCTGCTGGCGAAGGCGCGAATGCCTTCGGAGACGCCGGTGCTGCTGCTGCCGAAGACGGTGACGCGGCTGTTGTTGATCAGGGGCGCCGAGCCAGGCTCGATGTGGACTCCGTAGTTGCTCTGCGCTCCGCTCACGGTGACCACGGCGTTGTCGACCGTGGGGCTGCCGCCGGTGATCTCGATCCCGTACGAAAAGACCACCGCGCTGGTGTTCTGGATCACGATCGTGACGTCCTTGATCGCAAGGTTACCGGAAACGTAGATCGCTTGCGAAGAGTTGTTGGAGGAGGTGAGCTGGAAGCTGGTCCTGGCGATGGCCGCCGCGGTGCCCAGGATGCCCATGGTGGTCACCGAACCGTTGGGGATCACGACGTTGGCCTGGGTCAACGAGAAGTTGCTGCTGCTGCTGGTGATGCCGATGGCATTGGATAAGGTGTTTTGCACCGTGAGCTCCCGCACCTCAGCGTGCACCCCGGCCGGGACGTTGATCGTGGCCAGGTTACCAGAACCCCGGTCCTGCGCTGAGGTGATGGTCGTGACGCCCGGGCCGGAGCCCTCGATGTCGACGTAGTCCTTCATGGTCAAACCGCTCGACCCGAGATCGAAGATGCCGGGCTCGACCTTGATCAACCAGGGATTCGACGCGCTGTTGCCCGAGATGTTGCTGAGGGCGATCAGCAGCGCGTTGCCGTTGGCGGTCGGGGAGCTGCCACCATCGACGATGTAGGTTCGCACGAAGGGTGCCTGTGCACGACCGGCGACCGCCGCGATCAGGAGGATGGCAACGGCGATCGGCAAGCTGCGCCGGAGGATGCTGCGCGACCGGGGAATAGAAATGGATTTCGTGGCCTCTGGCTGCATACGATCGATCTCCTTGCGCCTCGTGGCACGGTTGGCCGCGACATCGCGGTAGGCGCCGGCGGTTTCAAGCCATGTGCCACCGCCGCGCCGGCTATCGCGCGGCGGCCCAAGTCCTTGTGCCGCCGTAGCTTCTCCGAGACGCGGAGCAGCGCCCGGTGGCCCCGCCTGGCGCGGCCTCCTGCCAAGGCTCTTGGCAAGTGCGCAGTTGCTTGGCAAGCAAGATCCGCGATCAGCGACGAGCTCCCGACCAACACATGCAGCCGGCCCCCGGGGCGGCTGGATGCCGCCTGCCGGGGGCCGGCGGGGGCCGGCGACGGCCGGTTGGTGCCGTGGAGCCGGCAGGGGTCAGCCGCGGCCCATGGCTGTCGATAGCGCGCTCAGTTCTTGCTCACCGAGATGGCCACCTTGGCGACGCCGACGCTGACGAGGCCGCGCGAGTCCGTCACCTTGAGGGTGGCGGCGTAGGTGCCGGCCTTGGCGTAGACATGGGTGATGCGCGGTGCCGCCTGCGTCACCGGCGCGCTGCCGTCGCCGAAGTCGAAGGTGTAGGAGGCCACGGTGTCGAGGCCCTTGTCGGGATCGATCGACTTCGAGCCATCGAGGGTGACGGCGAGCGGCGCCTTGCCGGAGGCGGGAGCGGCGGTCATCACCTCGAGCGGCGGATTGTTCGGCGCGCAGGAGCGGTTGCCCTGGACCGTGTAGCTCGCGCCGGTGGTCGAATCGACCGGCTCGAGCAAGCCGGTGCCCACGGCGCCCAGCAGGAGCTGGGTCTGGGCCTGGACCGCGGCCAGCGCCGTCCCCGGACCAAAGCTCGCGGTGAAGGCAGAGAGCGTGCTGCCGGCCGGCGGCGTGAACGACAGCGGCGCGGCGGTGTTGAGCTTGATCACGATCTGGTTCTGCGCCGCATTGAAGGCGCCGGTCACCTGCGGGCAGCTGGTGAGAGCGCACTGGGAGCTGTCGGTGCGAGGGTTGGTGGTGTTGTCGGTGTAGCCGTAGTTGAAGGCGCCGGTCGGCAGGATCGTGGTGTCGAAGGTGACGAAGAAGGTCTGCGTGTTGCCGTTGCTGTCCGGCGCGTTCCAGCTGATCTTCCAGATCGAGTTGGGCTGCGGCACGGCCGGGGTCTGATTGAGGTTGGCGAGGCTGAGGGTGAAGGTGATCGACTGGTCGGCGGGGGTGGTGTAGGGCTCGGCCGCGTCGAGCTCGGTGACGTCGAGCTCCTGGTTGGCGTTCGGGCCGCCGAGCTGGTCGCCCCGGGGATCGGTCACCAGCCTTACCCCGGGCAGCACGCAAATGCTCTGCGCCGGCGGCGGGTTGGTGACCCCCACCTCGCCGCACGAGGCGCTCGTGCCCACGCCGTTTGCGGCCCGCACGAGGTAGTAATACTGGGTTCCCTGCGTAGCGGTGGTGTCCACGAACTGCGGCTTGGCGGGACCGATCTGCGCCAGCAGCGCCTCGGTGCCGGGCGCCGTGCCGCGGTAGACCGAGTAGCCGGTCAGCGGCGAGCCGCCGTTGTCCGGAACGTCCCACGAGACGGTGACGCCGGCGGGACCGGTCAGGGCCGAGCCGAGGCGCGGCGCGCCGGGGACGATCGGCTCCACCGTGTCGTAGGCCGCGAACAGGCGCTTGCCGCCGGACTGCCGGATGATGGTGTCGAGGGCGCCGCGCGAGTCGTCCGGCGTCGACAGCGCCGTGCAGCCGGGCGCCACGCAGCCGCGCGCCATCACACCGAGGAAGCGGCCCTGGCTGTCGACCGTGGCGTCGTTGAAGTCGAGCATGTTGCGGCAGGCGTTGCTGCCGCCCTGCATCCAGATGCAGCCGACCTGCACGGGCTGATCGGGGGTGGCGTCGGCGAGGCCCCAGGTGGCGCCGCCGTCGTAGGTGCTGGCGACGTAGGCGTGCCAGACGCCGGTGAAGGTCGGGGCCTGGAAGTCGCCCGCGGTCGGCGTGCCGAGGAAGAACATCATGGCGCGGTTGTCGTCGCCCGCCACCGTCTCCGGGAAGACGCAGTTCTGGATACCCGCCGAGGCGCCTACGTCGGCGACCGCGCCCCAGCGGATGCCCTGGTCGTGAGAGACCGCCACCTTGGCATGGCCGTCGCCGTCGCAGTACCCCAGGTAGATGGTGTTGCTGGCCTGGCCCGCCGGCTTGCCGACATTGTTCTGGCCGGTGGCGACCGACGGGTCACTGAACCGCGGCGCGCTTCCCGGCACGACCCGCGCGAGCCAGCTGATGCCGTTGTCGGTGGACACCACGACGCCGGCGCCCTGGGTGTCCGGCGAGCTGCACTGGCGGTTCGGCAGGTAGACGGTGCCGTCGGGCGCCACCTTGAGGTGGCCGTGCAGGCCGCCGCACTCGGTGGTGTAGGCGGTGACCGCGGGACCGAAGGTCAGGCCGCCGTCGTCGCTGCGCGCGCAGAAGGCGGGCGAGAACAGCTGCGCGCCCGGGTCCTGGGCACAGTAATAGACCGCGTCGGGATAGGCCGGCGGCGGCAGCGTGGGGAAGGGGGCGTGGTAGGGGCCGCCGCCGAAGCTCTGGTGGTCCGAGCCGCCCGGGTGGCTGCAGCCGTCGTTCGGCACCCAGGAGGCGCCGTCGTTGTCGGTGTGCGAGCTCTCGCTGCAGCCGGTGGTGAAGAGCACGATGTCGGTCAACAGCAGCGAGGTGAAGGCGCGCCCGGTGTGGTAGTCGGTGAACAGGATGGGGTCGAAGTCGACGAGGCTGGTCGGCGCGTCGCGCTGCACCCAGGTGTCCTGCGCCGGCGACGAGCAGTCGTTGAAGGTGGTGAACAGGGTGTGGACGTCGGACTGGGTCGCCACCTCGCCGGTGGTCCAGTCGACGCCGATCGACGGCTCACCGCCGGAGGAAGCCAGCCCGCCTCGCGCCTGGTAGACCTGGAAGCGCGCGGCCGGGCCGGTGGCGGGCGGATTGTTGGGCGGGATCGGCTCGATGTAGATGGCCATGGTGAAGCTCTGGCCCTGCGGGTCGAACTCCACGACGCGGAGGTCGTAGCTGCCGTTCGCGGCGGGGAAGGTGGCGATCTCGGGGTCCATCGCGGTGGCCGACTGGGCGATGGTGTTGCCGCCCTGCAGGACGTAGAGGTCGAAGTCCGCGTCGGTGGCGTGGAACGGCCAGACCATGACCACCTTGACCCGCTTGGCCGCCGCCGTCTGCGCCGACACATTGACCGTCAAGGTCGTCTCGTCGCAGGGGTTCGCCGGGCTGCAGGTGGTGGCGCCGAGGAGCGGCGGCGGGATGTTGGGGACGTAGAAGGGACCGGCCGTGTAGACGACGGGGTTGGTGAAGTCGTTGGCGTCGGTCAAGGTCACCGGCGGCGACGCCCAGGCCGCCGCCGCCGCGAGGGTGGCGCCGAGCAGCGCGCCGAGCGCCGCCCTGGCTGGGGTGGTCCAAGACTGCACGTTGGTGCCGGGGTTCATCTCTCGAGCCTCCTCGAAGGCGATGCAGCCAGCAATCGGAATCGAAGGGGAACAGGGCCTCTCGCCTGCCGAGGCCGGCGGCCGGCTGCACGCCGGCCAGCCCCTGCGGCCTGTTTTAGCGCCGGGAGGCGCCGCAGGGAATGGAGGGAAACCCCCAGCCGGCAGGAGGAGAAACCCCCACGACGCGGGAGCGGTCGCCCGGATTCATGGCAAGGAGTCGCCTGCGGGCCCTGGCGGCTGGACCTGACTTAAGATCGTGGCTCGATGGCGGTCCGAGGCTTCGGGGGACAGAGCATGGTCGCCCCCCTGCGGCGCGTGCTGGTCAAGCGCCCGGAGGAGGGCTTCGCGGTCGCCGATCCGGCAGCGTGGCACTACGCGGCAAGGCCGGACCTCGACGCGGCGCGGCGCGAGCACGACGAGCTGGTCGCGATCCTCGCCGCCCGCGGCGTCGAGGTCGTCGACCATCCCGAGCCGCAGCCCGGCCGCGCGGACGCCATCTTCGTCTTCGATCCGGCGCTCGTCACCGACGGGGGCGCGGTGATCCTGCGCCTGGGCAAGGAGCTGCGGCGCGGCGAGGAGGAGGCCATGGCCCGGCGGCTCGCGGGGCTCGGCATCCCGATCCTCGCGGCCTTGCACGGCGACGGCGCCAGGGCCGAGGGCGGCGACCTGCTCTGGCTCGACCGCCGCACGCTCGCGGTCGGCCAGGGGTTCCGCACCAATGGCCGGGGCCTGCGCCAGCTGGCGGACACGCTGGCGCTGCTCGGCGTCGAGACGCTGCCCGTGGAGCTCCCGGTCTGGACCGGCCCCGACGCCTGCCTGCATCTGCTGTCGCTGATCAGCCTGGTGGACCGCGACCTCGCGGTCGCCTACCTGCCGCTCCTGCCGGTCTCCTTCTGGCGGCTGCTGCGCGACCGCGGCATCCAGCTGATCGAGGTCCCCGCCCAGGAGCTGCCCACGCAAGCCCCCAACGTCCTCGCGCTCGCGCCGCGGCGGTGCCTGATGCTTGAAGGCAACCCCGTCACCCGCGCGCGCCTCGAGGCGGCCGGCTGCGAGGTCGCGACCTACCGCGGCCGCGAGATCTCCCTGAAAGCCGAAGGCGGCCCCACCTGCCTCACCAACCCGCTCTGGCGGGAGGACGTCGCGGCGGCCGAACCCGTCTAGGAGGCGACCTGACGCGCGCGCCAGGTCTGCGGGCGGTCAGGGCTTGGTGGTGAGGACGGTGGCGGATTGGGGGTCGCCCTCGTCCTTGCAGCCGTAGACGACCACCGGCATGTTGCGGGGGACCAGTTTGGGCAGGCTCTGGGAGGCGTACATCGGGATGCGGATGCAGCCGTGGCTCACCGGCCTCGGCGGGACGTCGAGGCTGCCGTGGATGGCGATGCCGCCGACGATGTAGAGCGGGTTGTACATCTCGCCGAGCTGACTATGGTGCCAGCCGTAGCCGCGGGAGAAGACGGTGAAGTGGCCGCAGGGGGTGTCGGCGATGCCCTGCCAGCCGGGCGCGCGGAAGGGCCTGCCCGAGCCGGTGGAGATGGGCAGGACGTGCGAGGTCGCGCCGTAATCGTCGACCATGAAGAGCACCTGGCGCGCCAGGTCCACCTCGATGTGGGCGGGGCCGGTCTCGCGCGGCGCCGGCGGGCCGGCGTGTGCCATCGCCTCCCAGTCGGCCCGCGTCAGCACGCCGGTCGGCTTGCGCCACTCGGCCTTCTGAAAGGCGACCAGCGCCTGGCGCCAGGTGCCGTCCCAGGGGCCCGCCGCGGCGCCCGCCCAGAAGCCGAGCTCGGCGAGCCGGCGCTGCGCGCCCTTGATCTCGGCCGCCGAGAGCGGCGGCCCCGAGGCGGCCGGGCGGGGGCCGGGGACGCGGCGCCGGTTGGCGACCCGCGGCTGCCTGGCCGTGGTCGGCGCCTTGGCGGCGGAGGTGGATGGGAAGGGCGCCGGGGCGGCCGCGCCGCTCGGCTGGGCGCCGGGAGTGGCATGAGGCGCAACCCCTCCCTTGCCCGCCGCAGTGGACGCCGCGCCGACCTTGGGGGCGCCGGCCGCGGGCACGGCCGCCTCGGGCCCACTGGCCGCCAGCCGGGTGGACGCCGCGAGCAGGGCGGCCAGCAGCGCCGCGCTGGCTGCGGCCAGGGTCGTCCTCCGTCGCGGCCCGCGAGCCATCAGGCGACCAGCATCTCGTGACCGTCTGCGTCTCGCGTCGCCGGCGGCGCCGCCGCTCGCGGCGCCACCGGGGCGAGCAGCAGCAGGGCCAGCAGGGCGGCGCGCTCCGGCATGCGCTCGACCTCGACGTGCTCGTCGAGGGAATGGGCGCCGCCGCCGACCGCCCCCAGGCCGTCCAGGGTGGCGGTGTAGAGGCTGGTGGTGTTGCCGTCGGAGGCGCCGCCGGCGGTGCCGTGCCCGAGGGCCATCCCGAGCTGACGCGCCGCCTCCTCCGCCGTGCGCCACAGCGCGAGGTTGGCGGCGGTCGCGGCGAGCGGCGGCCGGTCGATGGCGCCGGTCACCTCGAGGCGGGTCCCCGGAACGGTCGGCTCGAGGCTGCGGATCGCCGCCTCGAGCGCCGGCGCGTCCTCCTGCCGGAGCACCCGCACGTCCACCTCGGCCCGCGCCTCGGGCGGCACCACGTTGCTGCGCAGGCCGCCGGCCACCACGCCGACGTTGATGGCGATGCCCCGCGCCGGGTCGGCGAGGGCGTGGAGACGCTGGATGACGTGAGATAGCTCGAGCACGGCACTGGCGCCGCGCTCGGGCTCGAGGCCGGCATGGGCCGCGCGCCCCCGCACCCTGACGATGAACTGCCCCACCCCCTTGCGCCCGGTTTTCAGCCAGCCGTCCGGCCCGAGCGACGGCTCCAGCACGAAGACGCGATGCACGCGGCGCGCCAGCCGGCGCACGTACCGCGCCGACTCGCCGCTGCCGATCTCCTCGTCGGAGTTGACGAAGACGAGCGGCGTGGCGGCCGGGGCGAGCCCGAGATCGCGCAGGGCGCGCAGCGCGAACAGGCCCTGCACCAGGCCGGCCTTCATGTCGTAGACGCCGGGGCCGTAGAGCCGGCCGCCGCGCGCGGCGACCGGCATCGTCGCCAGCATGCCGAGCGGCCAGACGGTGTCGCAATGCCCGAGCAGCAGCTGCGCCGGCATCCGGCGCCGGGCGGCCGCTCGCTGCCCGGCGCGCGCCAGGCCGCTGGCCGCGACGCCGGCCTCGGGCGCGATGTCCGCCGCGGCCCCGGCTGCGACCCCGGCCGCGGCCCCGGCCGTGACCCCGGCCGCAACCCCGGCCGGCGGCCGCGCCGGCGCGGCGTACAGGTGGCCGCCGCTCGCGCGGCCGCGCAGCCGCCGCACCCGCATGCCGAGCGCGCGCAGCTCGGCCGCGAGCAGGTCGAGCACCGGCGCCTGCGAGGCCGGCACCACCGACGGCGACTCGCGGCGCGCCAGCTCGGCGAGCAACGCCGCCATCTCCTCCTGGCGCCTGCGCAGGTGGGCGAGGATGGCGTCGGCCGGCTGGGGCGGCGGCATGCCCGGATGCATGCCTAATCGTAGCGGATCAGAGCTCTTTGCCGGCGGCGGCGGGCTGGCGGCGCTCGCCGGCGGCCCCGCCGATCGGGCCGGCCGGGGCGGCGCCGGGACGTGCGTCGCCGGCCGCGCCGCGCGCCTCGTAGCGCTGCGGCGGCGGGTCCTCGAGGCCGCGCCAGATGGTCTCGTCCTCATCGAAAATCGGCAGCGTCGGCATGCGGCCGCGCGCGGCGTTGGCATGCCAGCCCCAGAGCAGCGACCACTTGCGGTAGGTGCCGAAGGACTGCAGCATGCAGAAGACTAGGCCGTGCATGCCGTCGAGGATGCCGAGCTGTAGCAGATAGGTGCGGAAGAAGCGCCAGACGGTGCGCCCGAAGATCTCCGTGAAGCCCGCCCGCTTGCCCTCCTTCCAGTGCTGCGAGGCGCCCCAGAAGCTGTACTTCTCGATGCGCCGGATGTACTCGTCCAGCGTATCGGCCATGTAGTGCTCCATGGGGTTGTGCAGGATCGGCGCCGGGCCGCGGGTGATCATGTCGGCGTGCACCCGCCGGTTGGGATAGCGGGCGCAGCCGCGCCGCGCCAGGCGCACCACGCGGTCGTGCTGCCAGCCGGAGAAGCGGATGACCTTGTCGAGGAAGTGGACCCGCCGCTGGATGGTGTAGGCGTCGTGGCGGGGGTCGGAGCCGACCAGGGCGACGATCTCGCGCTGCAGCTCCGGCGTGCAGCGCTCGTCGGCGTCGAAGATCAGGATCCAGTCGTTCTCGACCTGGTCCATGGCCCAGTTCTTCTGCGACGCCGAGCCGTAGTAGGTGCGCTGCACGAAGCGCACCTTGGGGTAGCCGCGCGCGATCTCCGCCGTGCGGTCGGTCGAGAAGGAATCCACCACCAGGATCTCGTCGCACCACAGCAGCGACTCGAGGCAGCTGGCGATGTTCGTCTCCTCGTTGAAGGTGGTGACGATGGCGGTGATCGCCGGCAGCGACCGGAGCGGCGGGCTCACCGGCAGCGGCAGCGGGCGCTGCCGGCTCGCCGGGGCCTCCGGGACCGCGGGGGCCTCCGGGATGGCGGGACGAGCAATGGGGGAGTAATGGGGCGGCGGCGCTGCCATGCGGGGTGGCTCTTGGATCGGCTCCTGCCTCGGGGTCGGGAGCGGCACATTTTACCACCACCCGTTGTAGGATGCGGAACGCCTTGCCGCACGGGAGACCGCGATCGAGGTGCCAATGAGCGCTGTGCCAACCGACGGCGGCGAGCGTCAGGCGTCCGCCGGCATGCGCCGCCTCCATGCGCACGTCCTCACCCAGCTCGCGCTGATGGCGCGACTCGCCGGGGGCGAGGACGCCGAGCTCGCGGCCCGCGCCGCGCCGGTATCGGGCTGGAGCGTCGCCGAGCAGCTCGAGCACCTGGTCCTGGTCGACCGCGCCGTGCTGACGAGCCTGGGCCGCATCCTCGACGGCCTGCGACGGCCGCCGGAGCCGCAAGGGCCGGCGGAGCCGCCACTGCCGCCGGAGCCGCCGCGGCCGCCGGTCCCCGGCATCAACCTGGTGGGCCGCCTGGTCTTGGGCACGGGCTTCATGCCGCGCGGCCGGGCGCGCACCATGCCCCCCTACCATCCAGGCGCGGCGCCCATCGCGGCGGTCCGCGCCGGCATCCCCGAGATCGACGGCGGGGTGCGCGGGCTGGCGCCGCGGCTGGGCGAGCTCGAGCGCGCCGGCGGCCGCGCCCGGCACCGCATCTTCGGCGGCTTGGGCGGGCGCCAGTGGCTCCGCTTCCTGGCGGTCCACCACCATCACCACCTGAAGATCGTGAGCGACATCCGCCGGGCCCAGGGGCTCGCCGCCCTCGCCCTGCCGGCCCGCTAGCCAGCCGCCGTGCGCTCGTACCTCGCCTTCGCCCTGCTGGTTGGGGTCAAGCTCTTTGCTCGGGCCTTCTACCGTATCGACATGCGCTGGATCGGCGACCCGCCGCCCGACCGCTGGCGCCACATCCGCCTGCTGGCGGTGCTCAACCACACCAGCCTCTTCGAGCCGCTCTTCGCCGGCGGCGTGCCGTTCTCCTTCCTCTGGCGCATCGCCCGCCACGGCGTGCTGCCGATCGCCCAGAAGACCGCGGTGCGGCCGCTGGTCGGCCACTTCTACAAGCTGATCGCCGCGCGCGTCATCTCGATCACCCGCGAGCGCGACGAGAGCTGGGAGAAGGTGCTGGCGCACGTCGATCCGGACGCCATGGTGGCGCTGTTGCCGGAAGGACGGATGAAGCGCGCGACCGGCCTCGACGCGACCGGCAAGCCGATGACCGTGCGCGGCGGCATCGCCGACATCCTGGAGTCGATCGGCGCCGGCCGCATGCTGCTGGCCTACAGCGGCGGCCTGCACCACGTGCAGGCGCCGGGCGAGCGCTTCCCGCGGCTGTGGAAGACCATTCGCATGCGCCTCGAGCTGGTGGACATCGCCGCCTACCGCGCGGCGCTGCTCGCCAACGCGGGAGCCGCGGGCTGGAAGCGCGCGGTGGTCGAGGACCTCGAGCGGCGGCGGGACTTGCTCTGCCCCTGCGCGCCGCTGCCGGAGGCCGCCCGGGCCGGCTGACTCGCCGTCACCCCCGCCGCCAGCGCCGCTCTCGACGCGCCAGGCCGTCGCCGGACCGCCGCCAGCGCCGGTCCAAACGCGCCAGGCCGTCGCCGGAAGGGGGATCCGGAATGAAGGGGCCGGGCCGGCTCACGCCCCGTCGACCTCCGCCGGACCTCCGGCCGTCGCTGGACGGGGAGAATCCGGCACTACTGAGGTAGGGGACCACCGGTGCAGCGCAGGGTCCCCGCCGGGTAGGGACCCGGCGGTTCAAGAGAGCGCGCTCGCCGCCGGCCCGGCCGCCAGGGAGTGCACACCACCATGGGGACGTTGAGCAGGCGGGTGCTGGGCATCTCGCCGCGGGAGACCTCCTTCGCCCGGCGCGGCTTCCGCTGCGACTCGGCGGCGGTGCGCGAGCGCCTGGAGGAGGTCGGGCGCTGCTTCGTGCACGGCTACCTGCGCGCGCTCGAGGCCGCCGACGGCGAGGCGCTCGCGGCGCGGCTCGAGACGGAGGTGGCGCGCGACTTCCGGGGATTCGCCTACGAGGGGGCGGGGATGGCCTTGACGCTGCTCGACACCCTCGTCCCCTGGCGGCGCGGCCGCCTGCGGCGCTTCCTCGCCGGACCCGGTTGGGCGCACGTCTACATCGTCCACATCGGCGCGGGCTGGACGCTGGCGCGATTGCCGATCCCGGTCCACCGGCTGCTCGGCGGCCTGCATCCGCTCTTCCGCTGGCTGGCGCTCGACGGCTACGGCTTCCACCAGGGCTTCTTCCACTGGCCGCAGGCGATCGTCCGGCGGCAGGTGCCGCGGCGCCTTTCGGGGTACGCCCGGCGCGTCTTCGACCAGGGGGTGGGGCGCAGCCTGTGGTTCGTCGAGGGGGCGGACCCCGGCCGCATCGCCGCGGACGTCGCCGCCTTCCCGGCGGCCCGGCAGCCCGACCTGTGGGCCGGCGTCGGGCTGGCCTGCGCCTACGCCGGCGGGGCCGACCGGGACACCCTCGCCGCCGTCTGCCGGGCGGCCGGCCCGGCGCGGCCGGCGCTCGCCCAGGGCGTCGCCTTCGCCGCCAAGGCGCGCCAGTGGGGCGGCAACCCGACGCCCGACACGGCGCTGGCCTGCGCGGTGGTCTGCGGCATGACGGTCGAGGAGGCGGCGGCGGCGACCGACCGGGCCCTGCCCGCCGGCGCCTTGCCGGAGGCGGCCGCCGGCGCTCGGCCCGACCCCGGAGCCGGCGCCTTTCCGAAGGCGGCCCCCGGCGCCTTGCCGGAGGCGGCCGCCGGCCTCCGATCGGACTTCGGCCCCGACGCCCGGCCCGACTCCGGCCCCAGCGCCGCGGCAGCCACGGCCCCCGGCGCGCCCACCCAGGCGCACGAGACGCGGGACACGCCGCTGTTCGAGGTCTGGCGGCAGCGCATCCAGCAGCAGTTCCTCCCCGAGGTGGCGACATCATGACCCGACCCGACACCGACGGCTTCTGGCGCCGGCACGCGGCGCGCCTCGTGGCGCTCGCCCTGGTCCTCGCCTGCTACGGCTTCGCGCGGCTGCCGGCGCTCACTCCGGCCGAGCGGACGGCGCTCGCCGCGCGCTTCGCCTTCCAGCGCAGCGCCCTGCCGCACCTGCCGGCGGCGCTCGGCGGGGGGGCCGGGGGGGCCGCCGGCCACGCGGTCCGCCAGGTCAACCCCAGCGTCGCCAACATCCAGGCCTGGATCTCGAGCGTCGGCGCCGGCGTGGCGCTCGCCGACCTCGACGGCGACGGCCTGACCAACGACCTCTGCTGGGTCGACCCGCGGGTGGACCGGGTGATGGTGGCGCCGGCGCCGGGCACCGGCGAGCGCTTCGGGCTGTTCACCCTCGACCCGGGGCCGCTGCCCTACGACGCCGCGACCATGGCGCCGATGGGCTGCCTGGCGGGAGACTGGAATGAGGACGGCCTGGCCGACCTGCTGGTCTACTACTGGGGCCGCTCGCCGGTGCTGTTCCTGCGGCGGGCCGACGTCCCCGCCCTCGCCGCCGCCGCCTTCACGCCGCAGGAGCTGGTGCGCGGCGGCCCCGAGCCCTGGTATACCAACGCCCTGACCAGCGCCGACGTGGACGGCGACGGCCACCTCGACCTGATCGCCGGCAACTACTTCCAGGAGCGGTCGCTCCTCCTCGACGCGCACGCCGGCGTCACGGTCGAGATGCAGAAGAGCATGTCGCACGCCCCCAACGGCGGCCGCCACCACCTGCTGCTGTGGCGGCGGGCGACGGCCGGGGCGCATCCGACCGCGGAGTTCGTCGACGTGCCCGGCGCCTTCGACGAGCAGACCGACCACTCCTGGACTCTGGCGGTCGGCGCCGCCGACCTCGACGGCGACGGGCTGCCCGAGATCTACTTCGCCAACGACTTCGGCAACGACCGCCTGCTGCACAACCGCTCCACCCCGGGGCATCCGCGCCTGGTGCCGCTGTACGGCGAGCGGACGCTGACCACGCCCCAGTCGAAGGTGCTTGGCCACGACTCCTTCAAGGGCATGGGCGTCGACTTCGCCGACTTGAACGGCGACGGCCTGCTCGACATCTACGTCAGCAACATCGCCCAGGACTACGCGCTCGAAGAGAACCACTTCGTCTGGGTGAGCACCGGGCACCCGGAGCTGATGCGGCGCGGCATCGCCCCCTACGCCGACCGCAGCGAGCCGCTGGGGCTCGCCCGCAGCGCCTGGTCCTGGGACGCGCGCCTGGTCGACTTCGACAACGACGGGGTGCCCGAGGCGATCCAGGCGAGCGGCTTCGTGCGCGGCCGGGTGGACCGCTGGCCCGAGCTGCAGGAGCTGGCGATGGGCAACGACGACCTCCTGCACCTCCCGGGGTTCTGGCCGCACTTCCGCCCCGGCGACGACCTCTCGGGGCACGTCCACGACCCCTTCTTCGTGCGCGCCGCCTCCGGCCGCTACTTCGACGTCGCCGCGGAGGTCGGCCTGGGCGACACCCAGATCAGCCGCGGCATCGCGGTCGGCGACGTGGACGGCGATGGGCGGCTCGACTTCGTGGTCGCCAACCAGTGGGGCGACTCGTTCCTGTTCCGGAACGCGAGCCCGGCGGCCGGCTCGTTCCTCGGGCTGGACCTGCGGCTGCCGGTGACCACCGGCCTGGACGGCCCGGGCGCCCGGCTCGGCCGGCCGGCGGTGGGCGCCGCCGCCACCGTGCACCTGCCCGACGGGCGGCGGCTGGTCGGCCAGGTGGACGGCGGCAGCGGCCACTCCGGCAAGCGCGCGCCGGTGCTGCACTTCGGCCTCGGCCGGCTGGCCGCCGGCACGCCGCTCGAGGTCGAGGTGCGCTGGCGCGACGCGGGCGGCACGCTGCGCCGGCGCGCCCTGTGGCCTGCGCCCGGCTGGCACCGGATCATGCTCGACGAGACCGCGGCGGCGGGGGCCGGCGCTGCCCGCGCCGGAGCGCCGCCGACCGCGCCATCGCCGCGGCACGCCGCGACGCGGAAGGGGACCTAGCCCATGACGGCCGCCAAAGACCTGCGCCTGCCGGCGCTGCGCCGATTCGCCTTCGCCATCACGCTGCTCAACGTGCTCGGCCACACGGTGCTCGGCTTCGAGCAGTCGTGGGCGGCGCCGCTGGTGGCCCTGGCCACGGCCTACGGGACCGAGACCGCGCTCGAGCTGATCGCCGCCTGGCAGCAGGGGCGGCGGCCGCGCTTCCTGGCGTCGCCGCTCGCCGCCGTCGACTTCCTGCTGTCGGCCCACATCAGCGCGCTGGCGGTCTCGATGCTGCTCTACTCGGGCGAGCGGCTGGCGCCGATCGCCTTCGCCGCGGCGGTCGCCATCGGCTCGAAGTACGTCTTCCGCGCGCCGGCGCCGGGCGGCGGCAGCCGCCACTTCCTGAACCCGTCGAACTTCGCCATCACCGTCACCCTGCTCGCCTTCTCCTACGTCGGCATCACCCAGCCGTACATGTTCACCGAGAAGCTGAACGCGACCGGCGCCTGGGTGCTGCCGGCGTTGCTGGTGTGCGCCGGCACCTTCCTCAACGGCCGTTTCACCCGCAAGCTGCCGCTCGTCGCCGGTTGGGTGGGCGGCTTCGTGGCGCAGGCGCTCGCGCGGTGGTGGCTGACCGGCAACCTGCCGCTCGCGTCGCTGATGCCGATGACCGGCGTGGCGCTGCTGCTGTTCACCTTCTACATGGTGACCGATCCGGCGACGACGCCGGTGCCGGCGGGGCGGCAGGCGGCCTTCGGCGCGGCGGTGGCGGCGGTCTACGCCGTGCTGCTCGCGTCGCACGTGGTGTTCACGCCCTTCTTCGCGCTGACCGTGGTGGCGATGGGGCGGGGGGCGCTGCTGTGGACC
>Ga0307479_10001429_pt1 | contig 21685 bp, 16 predicted proteins | sample atmos_gasesECM4C_FD_203743 | JGI IMG/M metagenome (GOLD analysis project Ga0307479, IMG submission 203743) | Hardwood forest soil microbial communities from Morgan-Monroe State Forest, Indiana, United States - atmos_gasesECM4C_515 | ecosystem: Environmental > Terrestrial > Soil > Temperate...
CGGTTCAGGTGCAGACCGACGAACTGCGGTCGCGCATCCAGATGACCGACGTGGTCAACCGGCGCAAGATCCGGCACGCGCACATGGTCAACATCAACCGGCAGATCATGCAGGAGGGAATGCGCGCAGACTTTAGGCGCGTGGACCGACTCAGTCAGAAGGTGGTTGAAATGGTTCGCAAGGCCTCGAAGATTCGAGCGAAAACCGCCGCCGGGACCGATCTCTCCGCGGATTTGAATCCCAACTACAAGTGGCTGAAGACCAGCGGGATTATCACCCCGGAGAAATGGGGCAATCTTCCAGGGGGCGAGATTTTCACCACGCCGGGCGAAGTGAATGGAACCTTTGTGATTGATGGTGTGGTCGGCGATTACTTGTGCGCGAAGTTTGGCGACCTGCAGGAGAATCCGCTCACCGTGCACATGAAAGGCAACCGGCTCACGGAGGCGCATTCTGAGAATCGCGAACTGGAGAGTGATTTCTGGCGCTACACCCACACCGACGGCAACAGCGATCGCGTGGGCGAGTTCGCCATCGGGACCAACATCGATTTGAAAAAAGTGATCGGACAGATTCTGCAGGACGAAAAGTATCCCGGCGTGCACATTGCGTTCGGCAACCCGTACGGGGCGCACACCGGTGCAGATTGGGATTCGACCACGCATATTGACGTAGTGGGGCGCAAGTTCAACATCTGGGTGGATGACGAACAAATCATGCAAGATGGGAAGTTTCTGGTGGATGCTTAAAATCGTATCTTAGCTATTAGCTCTCGGCCTTCAAACCTCGCTAAAGCCGGCGGACGCCGACGCTACCGATGATTCCCTCCTTACGCACGCAGTTCAACCACGGCTTCACTCCCGACAAATATCATCAATTCCTGCGACGGATTGACGACTTTTGCGGGACCCATGTGCAATTTCGCCTGTCGGAAACGCCGTGCTTTTTCCCCAGGGAATTGATCGATCGTATGGCGCGCGACGGGCAGGAGTTGATCCGGCAACTGGTTGACAATCCGGAATATCACGCGAAGTCGGATGAGGCGGTTCCCGCCGAGTTCAAAGTCCCGAACGAGCCTTCGCATCCGATGTTCGTGCAGGTCGACTTCGGGCTGGTGCGGGATGCGCGCGGGGAACTGCATCCGAAGCTGGTGGAGTTGCAGGCCTTCCCTTCTCTGTATGCCTATCAGGGCCCGCTGGCGGAGGCGTATCTCGACGTCTACGGATTGGGCGATCTCGGGCTCAAATACTTCTTGAGTGGGCTTGATACGACGTCTTATCGCAGCCTGCTGCGGCGCGCGATTGTCGGCTCGCAAGACCCCGAGGATGTGATTTTGATGGAGATTCACCCCCAGGAACAGAAGACCCTGCCGGATTTTTTGCTCACGGAAAAGATGCTGGGCGTGCGAACCGTTGACATCGTCGACATTAAAAAGGAAGGTTCGCGGCTCTATTACGAGCGACGCGGAAAGCGCGTGCCCATCCGCCGGATTTACAACCGGGCGATCGTCGACGAGCTCGAGCGGAAGAATGTCAAGCTTGGGTTTGATTGGCGCGACGAGCTCGATGTGGAGTGGGCGGGGCATCCCAACTGGTATTTCCGCATCAGCAAGTTCTCCATTCCCTACCTGAAGCACGACTCGGTGCCGAAGACGTGGTTTCTGCATCGGCTCGAGGAAATTCCTCCGGATCTGGAAGATTATGCTCTGAAACCGCTGTATTCGTTTGCCGGGCTTGGGGTGGTGATTGCCCCGAAGAAGGAAGACATTCTGGCGATTCCGAGGGAGAAACGTCCTTACTACATTCTGCAGGAGCGGCTGCACTTTGAACCGGTGATCGCGACTCCGTTTGGTGGAACCAAAGCTGAGGTTAGGGTCATGTATGTCTGGCAGGAAGAACTGACGCCGGTGCTGACGATCATTCGCATGGGGCGGGGGCTGATGATGGGCGTGGATCACAACAAGAATATGGAGTGGGTGGGGGCATCGGCAGGATTCTACCCAGGACAGTCCAGCTAGCCGAGCGCGTACACCGCCCTGCCGTTGACCTCATACTGGCCGGCAGGCTACTTCAGTTTTACGAAGAGCAGCACGAAAATCGCCCAGATCCCGACGGTCACGGGAAACTCCACAAGCATCGCGTCGCGCAAAGCGCCGCCTCTGGGCAGCGCAAACGTCAGCAGCATCATGGCAAGAGCGGTAAGGACTCCGACAAGAATTCTGCCTTTGGGGTTCATCGTTCGTCCTCTTATTCGGCGTGGCCGAGACTTTGTTTCTGACTGGCAGCCGATTCTACATCGCTTTCGTGCAAAGTCTACCTCTTTGAGCCTGAAGAGTTGTTCGAAGCTATCCTCAATGGAAAGGCCGCAGACGCGAAGGAAAAAAGGCCCTGCTTTCCAAGAGGGCCTTACCTAGAGTGATCGTGTTACAAGCCGTTGGCAGGGCTCACTTCCCAACGTAAGTCTTGGGGCTGCCGACGCCGCTACAAAGGTCCCACTTAGCCACCGCGAGGTTTGCGTCGTAGAAGCTGCAGAAGCCAGTAGTGATGTCGTGATAATCCGCAGCGTAGGTCGTCGCGTTGTTGTAGGCGTTGTAGATAGTGGTGAGCTCGGCGGCGCTCGAAGCGGCAAAGTGACCTGCCTTATTTACAATGCCGGCCCAGGTGGGCGAGGAGACACTCGTGCCGCCGAATACATACCAGCAACAACCGCCGACCGGGTTATTGTCATAAACCCAGACCCCTGTGTTGGGGTTGGCGTCCGAGGAGACGTCTGGCACGAGGCGGTGGCTCGCCGCCGGTAACACGCTCTGGTACGAGGGGCGAGGTTCGTATAGGCTCAACCCTCCGCCACCGTCCTCCCACGCTGCCTCTGCGATAAAGTTTCCAAACGTGGCGCCGCTATTCACCCTTCTGGTGGTAGTGCCGCCGACGGAAACCACATTCGTGGAAGTATTTGGCCATGAGGTACCGGCAGAATCGCCGCTCGAAGCAAGGTAAACGATCCCGGCATGTACGAAATGCGAGTCCGAGGAAGTTTCGGTTGAAAACTCAGAACCACCCCAGCTGTTGGAAATCTCGCCGCCGCCGGCCGCCGCTACCTGCTTGGTGGCGCAGTCCTCGGCGACCAAGAGATCATCAAGCGAATTCAATTGCGCTTCCACAAGGAAGATTTTGGCGGCGGGCGCCATGGCGTGCGCCCATTCGATATCCAGCGCCTGCTCCCCCTCCCATCCACCAGTAGGATCGCTGGGGGGTTGAGGACCGGCGCAACCGCCGGTGCCCCCAGCGAAGACGACTTTGAAGTTGGTCGAGGTCACGTTGGGCAGACCGAACTGCGTCGAGAAGGCATTCAAATCTGCCATTGCAGTCGGATACCTATAAGCATCGACGATCCCGATGGCCTTGGTGCCACCTGTGGGATTGGTTTTGAAAGTGTTGGGATTGCAGCCGGCTACCGCCGTCACCAGACCATAGAGACAGGCAAGCGAAGCTGGTGTCTCGAAGGCGAACCCGGAGAAAGGAGGCCCTGCTGGCGTTAACCCGGGTCCGAAATCGGGCAGGGCATATTGATTTGGTATGGCCCCAAACTTCTCCCGGTCGGCTGGGACAAAAATTCGAGTGTTGGTATGCATGCGATACCCGACGTCCTCAGGGCGTTCAATACTGGAATCAGGAATCACCACTCTGCCCTTGCGGGCTAAAAACCGTTCCTGGGCAGGCGTAGAAATCGCGCTCCCCACTAGCAGCGCGGCGACAGCCGAAAACACAATTACTCGTCTCATTTGCACTTCCTCCTCTATTCAGCAAGTTGGCTCACGTTTTGTTAACGGTTGGGCTACTCGCCAACGGGGGGAGCCTTCTTTTGGGGAAAGGCTTTGGGCGAGAACAATTTGGCGAGTTATTCTAACCCAAAGCGACGTTTGGCGCACTAGATTTATGAACAAGGGGGATCTGTAATGTTCTAGTGCCGAAAACCGCGATGCTGTGAAAGAAATTACACAGTGAGGCTGGGTCGACCGATGCCCCTTATCCCTTGCGGGCAAACTTCACTCTGGCGACGTCCATTCGGTAGCGGCGGCTCTGCGCGCAGGTGCGGCAACATTGCCCGGGCGAGCCCTCGTTGCAGGGAGAACCTCAGCCGATGTTCTTGATGATCGTAGTCTCCAGTTCCCCGCCGCCGTTGCGTCTCACAAACATTTTATCGGCGTCAAAACGCACCATAACCGGATCGCCGGCCGCGAATTCGCCGGGAGCATAGCCGTCGGCGGCCTCGACCGAGTATTCACCCACATAGCGGATGCCGCTAACTTTGACCACGACCGCGGCTCGGCGTGAACGCCATTCCGCTTCACGAAGGATTTCTGTTCGGCCTGCACCCAATTCTCGAGGTCACGGCCAGGGATTCCGCCGTTGCGAATGTAAATTTCTTCCGCGCGGCGGCGAATGGCGCCGTGGCGGTCTGGATCGACCGACGAAGGGTTGGGCGGAGGTTCGAATGAGTCACGGCTTTCATAAAGATGCTCTCCAATTGTATGAGTCCTTCGGCAGGCGTGCGCTGGCACACAGGTGCCTTCTGTTATGGTATTTGGGCGAAACCCAAGGCGGAGCGCCAAGCATCTTACCGATGGACATGGCTGGGACAAATCTGGGAAGCGATTCAAATCGGGAGGCACCGATGAAGCCAGTCAAGAAAAACGGTGCAGGTTCCGACTCCGACCGCACTCCCATGACCTTGCTATGCCCGCTGAAGCCTTGGGAGTTGACCGCAGTCGGTGGGGAGCCTAACATTACCGCCGAGCACGGTCGGAACAGCTCATGATCGGTCAGCAGGTATCCCACTATCGCATCCTCGGAAAACTTGGGGGCGGTGGTATGGGTATCGTCTACGAAGCCGAAGACCTGAAGCTAGGCCGACACGTAGCCCTGAAGTTCATCCCAGAGAATCTGGCCGGCGACCCCAAATCGCTGGAGCGGTTTACTCGCGAAGCGCGCGCGGCCTCCCAACTCAACCATCCCAATATCTGCACCATTCATGGCATCGAAGACAACAACGGGCATCCCTTCATCGTGATGGAGAAGCTCGACGGCGAGAGCCTGAAGCAGCACATCTCCGGCCATGCCATGGAGGTCGACAAAGTCCTTGACGTGGGAGTGCAGGTGGCAGATGCGCTGGTGGCGTCGCACTCCAAGAACATCGTGCATCGCGACATCAAGCCGGCCAACATTTTTCTGACCCCGAGCGGGCAGGTCAAGGTGCTCGACTTCGGGCTGGCGAAACTCGTTCACAACCTGGGAACGGAAGACGACGCCGGCGCCGACAATTCTCTGACCGCGGTTGGCGTCATCCCGGGCACGGCCGTATACATGTCGCCCGAACAGGCGCGCAGTGAGACCGTGGACGCGCGCAGTGATCTGTTTTCCTTTGGCGTGGTCATGTACGAAATGGCTACAGGCAAGAAGCCGTTCACTGGAAATAATTCGCTGGTCACGTTGGATGCAGTGCTCCATTCGAAACCAATACCGCCGCGCGACTTGAACCCGAAGATTCCGATCGAACTCGAGGGTATTATCGGTAAGGCGATGGAAAAGGACCGCAACCGTCGCTACCAGAGCGCCGCCGAAATGAAATCGGACTTGGCGCTGCTCAAGCGCGAGACCGAGTCCGGACAGGTCAAGAGCGGGACCAATACTGCCAGGCTGCGGGCGGCGACCCGGACCTTTGGCCGGAACACGCGTTGGCAGATCTATCTCACGCTGGCTATGGCGGCCCTGCTGGTGACCGTGCTGAGCTCGGTCGGGGCGTGGTGGTACAAACATCGCGAAACGGTCAACGCTGAACAGCGGAATGCCATCGCCGTGCTGCCCCTGCAGAACATGAACGGCGATTTCAACATCGACTACCTGCGCTTCGCGCTGGCGGACGAGTTGACTAGCGTGCTGACCTATTCACGATCGCTGGAAGTGCGGCCCTCGTCGGTTACCCGCAGATACGTCGCTCTCGATCTTGATCCGAAAAAGGTAGGGCAGGAACTGCGCGTCGGGAGGTTGCTTTCGGGGTCGTTCCGCAAGCAAGGCGACCAGCTGACCGTCACGCTGGAGGCCATCGATGTGCCCACGGACCGGCTGCTTTGGCAGGCCAACGTCATGGCCAAGGCCGACGACATGATCGGGTTGCAGGAGCAATTGAGCACACAGGTGCAACATGGCCTGTTGCCGATTCTGGGTGGTGCGGCTGGCGCCACCGAGGCCGCGGCGTCGCGGCCCAAGAATCAGCAGGCCTATGACTTCTATCTGCGCAGCGTCGCCGTCCCGCATGACCCCAAGCCCAACAAGGAAGCCATCAAGATGCTGGAGTGGGCGGTGGGCATCGATCCCAGCTATGCGCCGGCGTGGGAAGCCCTGGGACAGAGGTATTACTACGACTCGACTTTCGGCGGAGGCGGCGAAGAAATGTTCCAGCGGTCCAATGCGGCCTATGAACGCGCGGTCACGCTGGACCCAAATCGGACGATGGCCGCGAGCAACCTGATTACAAACCGCGTCGAGCGCGGCGAACTGGGCCGGGCTTACGACGCTGCCACGGATTTGGTGCGGCGGCGTCCGCAGAGCGCCGATGCTCACTTTGCTTTGAGCTACGTGCTTCGCTACGCCGGGATGCTCGATGAGTCCACGCAGCAGTGCAACACGGCGCGTTCGCTCGATCCTGGGAACTTCGCCTTCCGTTCCTGCGCCTGGTCCTTCCTCGAGATGGGCAAGACAGACCGCGCCATGGACTTCGTGCACCTCGACGCGGGTTCGGAGTGGGCGGCCTGGGTCACGCCGTATGTGTATATCGCAGAGGGAAATATGGCGGAGGCTCGCGCGACCGCAAAGAATATGGGGACGGCCTCCTCCTATCACCGCCCGCTGATGGAGGCTTGTACGGCGGCGCAGCGTCCTGCAGACTTTGCAAAAGTTGTGCGCGAAGCCGAATCGTCGGTCATGATGGAACCTGACGCCGAGGCGTGGTATCACGTAGGATCACTGATGGCTGCTTGCGGGCAGAATGAACCCGCCCTCAGGCTGCTTAAGTCCGCAGTGCAGCAAAACTATTGCGCGCATACGGCGCTGCTCGACGATCCGCTGTTGAAGGAACTGCGGAAAGACACGGCGTTTAACGAAGTTCTGACCGCCTCCAGCAACTGCGAAGCGGTGCTGAAGGAAGGGCGGCAGTAGAGCGGTTGACACCGAGTTGCTAGTTTTCATCGCAGCCCCGTGAGAGTGCTGTGGAAGGGCCGGCTTTTCGCCGGGCCGTTGCTCTCTCAAGAAAGAGTGGCCTTAAGCCCCTGAGGACGTCGCAAGATGCGGACCGTGACCAGGCGCACGTTGCTCAAATCTTCGGTAGCCGGCGTGGCCGCGCTGGGCGTTCCGTCGCTTCATTCTCTCTCGGACTCAGTCGTCCAGGCACGAAAGGGACGAATCCATCAGTCCGTCTGTCAGTGGTGCTACCCGCACACCCCTGTCGACCAGTTGGCGGAGTATGCGGCAAAGATCGGACTCCGGGGAGTTGACCTGCTAAAGCCAGAGGAATATGAAATCCCGCGCCGATACGGCCTGGTGTGCACCATGGGATATGCCGGCGGCGGCGAAATTGGCAAAGCGATGAATCGCGTCGAGAACCATGCCGCGGTTGAAGAGGCGTTTCGCGCCAACATTCCGCGCGCGGCCAAAGCGGGCGTTCCCAACGTCATCACTTTTTCCGGCAACCGGGGCGGCATGTCCGACGACGAAGGCGCGAAAAATACCATCGCCGGACTCAACCGCGTCAGGAAGATCGGGGAAGATCATGGCGTGACGATCTGCCTGGAACTGCTCAACAGCAAACGGGACCATCACGATTACATGTGCGACCACACGGCCTGGGGAGTGCGCGTGGTGCAGGAAGTGAACTCGCCCAACGTGAAGCTGCTTTACGACATTTACCACATGCAGATCATGGAAGGTGATCTGATAGCGACCATTCGCGACAACGTTCAGTGGATCGGGCACTTTCACACCGGAGGCGTCCCCGGCCGCCACGAACTCGACGGCACGCAGGAGATTCAGTGGGACGCCCTCATGCGCGCCATCGCCGACTCGGGCTACAAGGGCTATGTCGCGCACGAGTTCCTGCCCACCGCCGATCCGCTGGTTTCGCTGCGAAACGCCGCGGATTTGTGTGATGTTTGAGCCGGACATTTTTACCTGAACGATGCGACGGAACGGCGGCCTGCAAGAAAGAATTTGCGTCAAAGCCGGGGTAGGCCCCATCCTTGTAACGTGAGAAATCCCGGACCCGTCAGCCTGCCGCACCTCGCTCGCGGCGTTTCCAGAGTATTTCTGAAACTGCATTCCTTCGGGCTGAAGTTGGTTGGACTCGTCACGATCATCGCTCTCGCTGCACCAGCGCAGGCTCCGTCAGCCGCCCCCGAGACTTCGTCTGTGGCGAAGGCGTCGACGCCTCAATCCTCTCCCACCGTAGTCCTCCCCGATCCTCCCGGCCTGCTGTACCAGGGCGTTCCGGCGCCGATCCCGCAAGATGACGGAGTGGCCGGCTTACGCCTCGAGTTGCTGCGCCTGGGAACGGCCGCGCGCCTGATGCAAGTGGTTGCGCATCCCGACGACGAAGATGGCGGCATGCTCACGCTCGAATCCCGCGGGCACGGCGTGAGTGCTCTGCTGATGACACTGACTCGGGGCGAAGGCGGGCAGAACAAGATCGGCAGCAATTTGTCAGACGTGCTGGGCGTACTGCGCGCGCTCGAACTGTTGGCTTCTGACCAGTATTACGGCGTGCAGGAGCGCTTTTCGCGCGTCGCCGACTTTGGCTTCTCCAAGAGTCCAGAGGAAACATTCGGCAAGTGGGGCGGCCACGACGTGGCGCTGGGCGACGTGGTGCGAGTCATTCGGACCTTTCGCCCCGATGTGCTGGTCCCGCGGTTTTCCGGGACCAGTCGCGACGGCCATGGACATCATCAGGCTTCGAGCATTCTTACGCAGGAGGCGTTTCGGGCGGCGGCTGACCCGACCCGTTTTCCTGAGCAGATTGCCGAGGGACTCGCACCCTGGCAGGCGAAGAAGCTTTATATCGGAAACGTCTGTGGCTTTGGCGCAATGACGTGTCCCGACGCGGACTGGACCCTGCAGCTCAATACCGGCGAAAAGAGCACCGACTTGGGCATGTCGTACATTCAGTTCTCTATGCAGGGGCTACGGCACCAGATGTCGCAGGGCGCGGCCAACTGGACCGTCGATCCGGGAGACCGGTTCACGTTTTACAAGCTGGCAGATTCGGTAGCGCCTTCCACCGCTGGCAAGGATGGTCACGAAAAGGACTTCTTCGACGGACTCGACACGACGCTGCCCGGGCTGGCGTCGAGGCTGGGCGCAGAGGAGAGCAAGGTTCCGCAAGTGCGCCGGCAGTTAACGGAGATTCAAAAGCAAGTTGGGGAGGCGGCCCAGGTCGCCAAAAACGATGCCTCCGGAGCGGCTGCGCCGCTCATGAACGTCGTGGCCGGCTTGAACCAAGTGCGCAGCGAGGTGAGCAATACCGCGCTGAGCCCGGCGGCGAAGTTCGATTTTCTATCGCGGATCGACGAGAAGTTGCAGCAGGCGCAGACCGCGCTGAATCTGGCTCTGGGAGTGAGCATCACTGCCGATGTCTCGTCCGATGGCAACCGCGACGCCCACCCACTAAAAGAAGCCGATGCGCTGACCACGGTTTCCCCAGGCCAAGAGTTTCTCATCGCCGCAAAATTTCACAACGGCTCGAACCAACCACTCCTCATCGATCAGATCAAACTCGAAGTTCCCGCAGGATGGAACACGATCAGTGGTAAAACGAAACCAGAAACGGTAAAGCCCGGAGAAGATTTGCATGCGAATTTCCGGTTGCGTGTGCCCAACGACGCGAGTTACACGCGGCCATACTGGCATCGAGACAATCCCGATACCGAGAGCCTGAATCACATTGATAACGAGAAGTATGCCACTCTTCCCTTCCCGCCTCCGGCGCTGCGCGCGCATGTTGAGTATTCCGCCGGCGGAGCGGGCGGAAAGACGCAGAATTGCATTACGGTCGTCGTGGTCACGCCTTTTCTGGACGATGCCGGAAAGCTGCGCACTCGCCCGCTGGCGATTGTGCCCGCGTTCTCCGTGGAATTGGAGCCGGGCACGCAGGTGATATCGACCCACAACGGCTCGACCTCCACGGTTACGGTGGGAGTGACGAGCAATCTCGCCCGCGGAGTGCACGGCGTACTTCGGCTGGAGTTGCCCAAGGGCTGGCGGTCGGAGCCTGCTGAGTCCGCTCTGGACCTGACCCATCGCGGAGAGAAAAAAGACTCCGAGTTTAAAGTCTTCCCTGCCGGCTTACAGGAGGGTCGAGCGACGGTGCGCGCAGTACTGGACTCGGAGGGTCAAAAGTACAGCGAAGGATACACGCTGGTTACGCGCGAAGATCTCGGCAGTTTCTACTATTACCAGCCAGCGCGGCAGCGCGTGAGCATCGTTGACGTCCGCGCCCCGCACGATCTCAAAGTCGGCTACATCATGGGAGCGGGCGATGATATTCCGACCGTCCTCAAGCAGGTTGGAATGGACGTCACCTTGATTCCGGCGGAAAAACTAGCCTCGGAAGACCTCGGAAAATACGGAACGATCGTTCTGGGCATTCGCGCCTACGACACGCAGAAAGAAGTTGCGGCCAATAATAAGAAGCTGTTGGATTTTGTTTCCGCCGGCGGAACTCTGGTGGTGCAATACAACGCCGGCACCGGAGATTTTAATAGCGGAAAGTTTACTCCTTATCCCGCGGAACTGAGCCGGGCGCGCGTGTCGGTCGAAGAAGCTCCTCTGGAGATTCTGGCGCCAGACGATCCCGTCTTCCATTCTCCTAATGTCATTACAGCCAGCGACTTCGACGGATGGGTGCAGGAGCGCGGCTTGTATTTCATGAGCAAGTGGGATGAACATTTCATGCCGCTGTTATCCAGCCATGACCCAGGCGAAGACGCGCAGAAGGGCGGGTTGTTGCGCGCTCAATTCGGCAAAGGAACGTACATCTACACCGGCTACGCGTTCTTCCGACAGCTGCCTGCGGGCGTGCCTGGAGCGGTGCGACTATACGTAAATCTATTAAGCGCGGGAAAACTCAAGCCGTAGAGACGTAGCTTGATACGTCTCTGCCGGCGGCGTTGCTGTACCCAGAGCTCTGAGGTGATGCCGGCAGAGACGTTGCCAGCAACGTCTCTACGAAAGATGCAATCTCCGATCAATCCTGAAGCCAGTTCACCCAGCCTTATCCGTGGCATGGGCCTCGGCGCCGCCACGGCGCTGAACATGATTGACATGATCGGCGTGGGCCCGTTCATCACCATGCCCCTGGTGGTGGCCGCGATGGGCGGGCCGCAAGCGCTGCTGGGCTGGTTGGTGGGCGCGCTGCTGGCCGTCTGTGACGGGCTGGTGTCGGCGGAATTAGGCGCGGCGCTGCCTGCGTCGGGCGGATCGTATCGCTATTTGCGCGAGATGTACGGTCCGCAGAAGTGGGGACGGCTCATTTCGTTCCTATTTATCTGGCAAGTATCGTTTTCTGCGCCACTATCCATCGCGACCGGATGTCTGGGCCTGGCGGGATACGCGGCATATTACTGGCCGACATTGGATAGGGTGTACGCGCATCATGAGGCTGCCCTGTATATTCCGTGGGCAGGAACGCTGCAGGTTACCTGGATTGTCACATCTGGAACCGCCGTTGCCGTGTTGATTTGCTTCGGTACGGTACTGCTGCTTTATCGACGTATCACAACTATCGGGCGGCTTTCGAAGATATTGTGGTTTGGCGTCATGGGAACGATTGGTTGGATCATCTTCGCCGGCCTGACCCATTTCAACGCTGCGCGCGCTTTTGATTTCCCTCCGGGCGCATTCACCCTGTCTCACCAGTTCTTGAATGGGCTGGGCGGGGCCATGCTCATCGCGACCTACGATTATTGGGGATATTACAACGTGTGCTTTCTGGGCGACGAGATCAAGGATCCGGGAAAGAATATTCCGCGAGCCCTGTTGCTTTCTATTCTGCTGGTGGCCTGTCTATATCTAATGATGAACATTTGCATCCTGGCCGTGGTGCCCTGGCAAGAGATGCTGAAAGCGGGACAGAACAACAGCGGGCTGTATGTTGTGTCACTGTTTATGCAGAGGATCTACGGGGCATGGGCTGGGCGCCTGGTCACCGCCCTGGTAATGGCAACCGCATTTGCGTCCGTATTTTCGCTGATGCTGGGATATTCGCGGGTGCCTTATGCCGCAGCCAAGGACGGAAACTATTTCAAGGCATTTGCCAAAGTGCATCCGGTGTACCGATTTCCGCATGTTTCGCTTTTGGCACTGGGAGTGGTGGCTGCGGCGTTCTGTTTTCTGCGATTAAGAGATGCGATCGCTGCTTTGGTGGTCATTCGGCTGATCTTGCAGTTTCTGGTACAGGCCGTGGGGGCGATTTTGCTGAGGATCCGGAGACCGGAAATGCCGCGGCCGTTCCGAATGTGGTTGTATCCGTTACCGGCGTTACTGGCGAGCGCGGGGTTTCTCTTCATATTGTTTAATCGGGTGAACTGGCAGAAGGAAATGCGGTATGCCACGGTTATTTTGCTGACCGGCGTGGCCATTTATATGGTTCGGGCCTGGAAGGATTCGGAGTGGCCATTCGGCATTGCGACGGGAAAAGCCGTGGGCTCTTAGGGACAGAATCAAGAACTTAGCCAGACAGGACCAGAAGGCACCGAGGTAAACGCGAGGATGGCAGACGACATCACAGTTTCGCCGGTTCGAGGCGCCAGCATCCACCAGGCGGATGCGGCTTGGGCGCCATTGGGCGAACCGCTATTTCGATCGCTTTGGATCGCCGCGGTTGTTTCTTACACTGGCACCTGGATGCAGAACGTCGGCGGTGGCTGGCTGATGACCCAGCTGACGACGTCCCCGCTGATGGTAAGCCTGGTGCAGGCCGCGGCTGCGGTTCCGTTCTTCCTCGTGGTGTTGCCGGCCGGAGCCCTGGCCGACATGGTCGACCGGCGCCGGCTGTTGCTTTTCACTCAAGGTTGGATGGTCGTGGCCGCGGTTGCGCTTGGCGTCCTCACGCTGCTCCAGGCGGTAAATCCGTGGGTGCTGCTTGTGTTCACATTTTTGCTCGGGCTGGGTGCTGCGATGAATGATCCGGCGTGGCAGGCGATTACTCCCGAAGTAATTTCGCCGGAGCGTCACGCATCAGCCGTGGCTTTGAATTCGGCCGGGTTCAACGTGGCGCGGGCGGTCGGTCCGGCACTAGGAGGATTCGTTGTTGCGGCTGCCGGATCAGGGTGGTCCTTTCTATTGAACGCAGCCTCATTTTTCGGCGTCATCTTCTTCCTCTACCAGTGGCGGCGCGCACCGCACGAGACATTGCCCACGCAGAGCGTTCGGGATGCGATAGTCGAGGGATTCCGTCATGTGCGCGTTACGCCGCAGGTAAGATCAGTCCTGATCCGCGCGGGGGCTTTCAGCCTGGGAGCATCGTCACTCCTGGCGTTGCTTCCCGTCGTCTGCCAGCCCCACGGGGCGCAGGGATATGGCTTTCTGCTCACCTGTTTTGGCCTGGGCGCGCTGGCTGGTGCCGCAGTGTTGCCGCGCTTGCGCCTGCGCTATTCGGTGGACGGCCTGGTGGCCGGCGCGACTATCATCTTCGCAGCCATGACCTTCATGGCGGCTCAAACGCATATCTTTGAATGGCTGTGTCTGGTATTGTTTAGCGCTGGAGCGGCCTGGATCGGCATCCTGGCCTGCTTCAACGTCGTGGCCCAAACGATGTGTCCCTCGTGGATGCGCGGTCGGGCGCTCTCCATGTATCTGCTGGTGTTGCAAGGAGGCCTGGCCCTGGGCAGCGCCGTCTGGGGCGCATTGGCCTCGTGGCAGGGTGTTCCGGCGGCCTTAATGTGGTCGGCCCTGGCCATGATCGTAGGACTGACCAGCATCGTCAGGCATCGTTTATCAGCTGCAGAGTTGAAGACGGCTCCGGCCGTTGTGAGAGATTAGACCACAGGGGGAATTGATGAGGAGAACTCTGGCCGTAGTGGCGTGCGCCTTGCTGGCATCGACTGTTGCCGCAGCCGCGCAGACGCCTAAGCCCAAGGAGGAACGTCGTTCGGTCACTGAGATATTGGACCATACGGTTAGCAATCTCGAATACGAGTTTGTCCCTGCCGCAGAGGCGATGCCCGAAGACAAGTTCGGATTCGTCCCCACCAACGGTGAGTTCAAGGGTGTCCGCACATTCGGCGAGCAGATCAAGCACGTGGCGGCTGTGAACTACGAACTCGGAGCGGCGATTCTGGAGCAGAAACCGCCGGTCGACATCGGCATGGAATCAGGCCCCGACTCAGTCACGACGAAGGCAGACATCCTGAAATACCTTAAACAATCGTTCGAATACGTACATAAAGCTGTCGCCACGATCAATGAGACAAATGTGACGGCAACCGTGAGAAGCCCCTTCGGTGAGGGAAAAGTATCACGCCTCGGCTTGGCAGCCGCGGTTTCGTCGCACGGTTACGACCACTACGGGCAGATGGTGGAGTACCTGCGAATGAACGGGATCATCCCCCCAGCGAGCCGCTAAGCCTGGGTGTAAACCGCTAAGCCCCAGCGGATCTCGCACAGGCGACCGGGATCAGGTTGCTGCGATGCTGTTCGAAGGTGACTGTCGGGTCCGAGGCGAACCGGTCCGGATACGACTCGATAGCTCGCAGAAAGGCTTGCATCTCCTGCAAGACCTGTTCATTATTCCAAACCTGAGCCTCCACCCTTTCCCCAACTAAAATAAATTTCTTCACACCACAAACTCCTACGTCCGCACCTCAGATGCCGAGCCCGGCATTTTGCTGCCACTAACAAGTACTGCAAATGTAGATTCGGGTTTTGGGGGAAGGTTGAACTTACCAGGAATGCCGCCCGTGAATCAATGGCCCGTTCGAGCTAAACCGACGCTTATAAACGCGCTCCACCCATGGCAATGGAGGTGGAAATGAGTTCGGCGGCAAGGCCGTTTCTCGAGAGATGAGCCGACACAGCTTTGCGTGCTTTCAGCACCGAAGCGTTGGGGTCCAGAAACATCAGGACCGAAGGACCGGCTCCGCTGAGGACCGCGCCGAGGACGCCATCTTTCCCTTTCAATTCCTCAAGACAAGGCAGCAGCGGACAAAGCGCCGCGCGGTACGGCTGATGGATGCGGTCCTCCAAAGCAGCGGATAACGAGTCGTGCCGGCCTTGCGTGAACGCCGCGAGAAGCAGCATCGAGTTCTGAATGTTGGTGACGGCGTCGGCGCGCGAATACTGCGCCGGCAGCACGTCGCGCGCCTCCTCGGTGGAGAGGCTTTGGCTCGGCACGGCAAGCAGTAGCGGCCACTTCCCTTTCGGCCGAATGCAAACGACCTGGGCTTCCGCCTCTGTCGCCATGCGCGCCACCGTAAGCCCGCCCATCCAGCAGGCGGAGGCGTTATCGGGATGGTGCTCGCGGCGCGACGCTTCTCCGATGATTTGAGCGTCGGTCCAGCGCAGGCCGCCGAAGTGTACCGCCAGAGCAATGCCCGCCAGCCGCGCGGCCGCCGAAGAGCCGCAACCCTTGCCGATCGGAATGTCGTTGGCAACGCGCAGTGACAAAGGTGTGGGGTGTTGGCCTAAGGCTTCGAGCACTTCGCGGTAAGTGCGCAAGATGAGGTGGTTTTCGAGCGCTCCGCAGATTTCGCGATCGCGGCCGGTTGCAGTAATGGAAAACTCGTTTGCCGGGTGGGCTTCGATCTTGATGTAGAAATCCAGAGCCAAAGCAGCGGCGTCGAACGCGGGCCCAAGATTGGCCGATGTGGCGGGCAGCGAGATGCGGAACTGTTTTGGGATTTTGGTTTTCGATGGCATGAGCAATCGTCGCGGTTCAGGACTTCTCAGCTTGCTCCAAGGTTCGAATTACTGCGTCCAGCGTGGCATCCAGCACGATGGGCGGACGGCGCAAGCGCTCCAGTGCGCCGCTCGCACCTTCGGCGCCTTCGAACAATTCGCCGCGATGGAAGTCGATGGTGAAGTCGGGATCCTTCAGCAGATTCCCGGTCAGCACGAGAACCACGATCTCATCCGGCTTAACGAATCTTTGTTGCACCAGCTTCTTCAAACCAGCGAGCGTCACCGCCGACGCCGGTTCGCACCCGATGCCTTCAGCCCCGATCTCTGCCTTGGCTTGAGCGATCTCGACTTCGCTGACCTGCTCGCAGGCCCCGCCCGTGGCTTCCAGGACGCGAGCTGCTCTCTTCCACGACGCCGGATTTCCGATGCGAATCGCCGTAGCCCGGGTCTCGGCCTGCACGCTGATCAGGCATTCGCCCTTGGCTTCGCGCAAAGTACGCACCAGAGCATTCGCTCCTTCGGCCTGTATGACCGACAGCTTGGGCAGATGCGAAATCAGCCCAAGGTCGCGCATTTCAAGCAGCGCCTTGCCGATCGCGGAACTGTTTCCGAGATTACCGCCGGGAACAATGATGTGGTCGGGAACCTGCCAGTCGAGTTGCTCTAGCAGTTCGAGCGCGATCGTCTTCTGGCCCTCAAGACGAAACGGATTGATCGAGTTCAACTGATAGACGGGCGCTCGCAGCACGAGTTCCTGCAGCAGGCGCAGGCAGCCGTCGAAGTCGGTCCGCAACTGGCAGGTGACCGCGCCATAGTCGAGAGCCTGTGAGAGTTTGCTCCACGAGATCTTTCCTTCCGGAACCAGCACCAGGCTGCGCATGCCTCCGCGAGCGGCGTAGGCAGCCATTGACGCCGACGTATTCCCGGTCGAGGCGCAGGCGACCCAGCGGAATCCGGCGCGGCGGGCAAAGGTGGCAGCGACGGTCATGCCCGTATCTTTGAACGAACTGGTAGGATTCATCCCCTGGTGTTTCGCGTAAAGGCGCGGCACTCCCGTGATGCGAGCACACTGCGGAAGTTCGTAGAGCGGAGTGTTTCCTTCGCGGAGCGTGACCACTTCCTGATCGTTCTCGATCGCGGGCAGCAGCTCTCGGAATCGCCAGACCCCGCTTAAATCGACCGCACTAAGCGAGAGCCGGCGTTTGCGCCACAGGGACTTCAGGTCGGCGGCATCGGGCTTTGCTTCCTCCCACCGAGGATAGGTGATTTCGAGTAGGTCTCCGCAACGAGCGCAGCGGAAATTCTGGCTGGCGCTGTCGCTGAGTTCGCCGCAAGCGATGCAACGAAAGCGCGAATCCGCGGGCTGCACAACGGGCACAGAACTGGAAGTCGGTGGCATGGCCCGGATCTATTTCTCTCCCCGCAGATACTGGTCGGTCTTGTTGATCCAGTCGGCACGCGGGGGAGCGAAGACGTCGAGGTCGACCGTATCTTCCATGGCCTCGGCTTTGTGCGGCATATGCGAAGGGATGCAGAGAGTTTCTCCGGCATGGACCACGATCTCTTTGCCATCGATCCAGAACTTGAGCGCGCCCTCAAGAATGTAGGTCAACTGCTCGTTGTGGTGGCTGTGCTCCGGAACGATGCATCCCTTCTTCAGCAGCACCCGGGCGAGCATGATTTCCTGGCCGACAACGAATTGCCGCTGCAGCAGTGGGTTGAGATCTTCCAGCGGAATGCTGCTCCACGGAGTGTACTGGAGCGCAGCCGGGCTAGCAGCGTGCCTCTTGAGCGCGCTCTTAGCGCGGGCGTGTGCACCCGCGGTCAGGGTTCGCTTGGTTGGGGACGATTTGGACTTGATTTTCTTTGCCATGCAAATTTGTGGTACGGAGATTGGTTTTTGCGCCAACACCCGATTGTAAGGGAAACGCGGGGATTCACAATCCTTTATACACGCCGCCGTCGACCAGCACGGTTTGGCCGGTGACGTACGAGGCTCGCTCGGAAGCCAGCCAGACGATGGTTTCCGCCACTTCGCGAGGCTCACCCAGGCGCTTGAGGGGAGTTTCGGCGGCCCATCCGTCGAAAAGTTCTTGCTCCGTTTTTCCCGAGGCAGCAGCGCGGGCTTTCGCCAACTGTTTCAGGCGGTCGGTGGCCGTGAAGCCGGGACCCACGTTGTTGACCAGGATTCCGTCTTTCCCAAACTCGTTGGCCAGGCTCTTCACCAGGCCAACCACGGCGGCGCGTACGGCGTTCGAGAGCACCAGGTCGGCGACCGGCTGCTTGGTCGTGATCGAGGTGAGGGTGATGATTCGTCCCCAGCGCTTGCGCTGCATGTGGGGGATGACCTCACGAGCAAAGTAAACCGTGCTCAAGAAGTTCAATTCGAGCGCGCGCTGCCAATCGTCTAGGCTGGCGGCCAGAAATCCCTTGGCGGGTGGGCCGCCCGCGTTGGTGACGCAAATGTCGACGCTACCGAACTTGCCCGCTACTTCGGTGACGAAACGGCTGACCGCGGCGGAGTCGGAGACGTCCAACGCTTCGGCGAGGACTTCGGCGTGGTGCTGTTTTCTGACCTTCTCGGCGGCGGCTTCGAGCGTCTGCCGGTTGCGCGCGCACATGGCAACCCGGCATCCTTCGGCGGCAAAGGCTTCGGCGGTGGCCAGGCCAATTCCCCGACTGGACGCGGCAACCAGGGCGACGCGGTTTTTCAGTCCCAGATGCATATCGAATCGACTTGAAGTCAGCGAATTGGCCATTATAAACGGTCGCGTCCGCGCTGTTGCCCGGGATTGGCTTGCCGGAGTTGCACTGCCGCATTAACCTTGAAGGACGAGGTCGCCCATGAAACGTCGCACCCATCGTCCCGAAACCGCGGCCGTGCACGGCGCAGCCGACCTGGAGAAGAAAAACCGCCCCGTTACCACGCCGATCTATCAAACCTCCACCTTCGAAGTCGCCGACAACGACGAACAGCAACGCGTGACCTCAACCGACCGCTACTACACCCGCTGGGGCAATCCGACGAACACTGTGGCGGAAGAGACGCTCGCCGCACTCGAAGGTGTCGAGGGGGCGCGCACATTCGCTTCGGGCATGGGGGCGATCACCTGCACGATCCTGGCGTTGCTCAAAACCGGTGACCACATCGTGGCCCAGCGAGACATCTATGGCGGGGTAACGAAGTTCTTCTCTGAGTGGCTGCCCAAGATGGGGATTGAGACGACGTTCGTGGATACGACGGACTATGAGCAGCATGCGCGGTCGATCCGGCCCCATACGAGGCTGTTGTACCTGGAGTCGCCGACCAATCCGGCGTTGCGGGTGGTTGATATGAAGAAGGCCGCCGCATTGGCGAAGCAGCACGGACTGATCAGCATGATCGACAGCACGTTCGGCACGCCCATCAACTCGCATCCAGCCGAGTACGGAATTGATCTGGTGATGCATTCGGGGACGAAGTACTTGAGCGGCCACGCCGACGTCACTTGCGGGGTGGTTTGCGGGCGGCTCGAACTGATGAAGCAGTTGTGGGAGACACGAACAACTCTGGGTAACTGCATGGACCCGCACGCGGCGTGGCTGCTGATCCGGGGACTGAAGACGCTGGCGGTCCGCGTGTCGCGGCAGAACGAGAATGCGCAGCGTGTAGCGGAATTCCTGGAGCAGCACGCGAAAGTGCGGCGCGTGCATTATCCGTTTCTGAAGAGCCATCCGCAGCAGGCTATTGCGCGCGAACAGATGAGTGGCGGCGGCGGCATGGTGACGTTCGAAGTCGAAGGCACAGGCGAAGACGCGCGGCGGGTGAGCGAGGCCATGAGGTTGTTCACGCTGGCAACCAGCCTGGGTGGAGTCGAGTCGCTGGTATCGATTCCGGTACTGACGTCGCACGCCATGATCTCCGCCGAGCAGCGGAAGAAGATGGGCGTGACCGAGCAGATGGTGCGGCTGTCGGTGGGGATTGAGAGTGCCGACGATCTGATCGCCGATCTGGAAAGCGCTCTGGAAGCGGTGGGAGCACGGGCGACCGTGCCCGTGGGAGTAGATTAGCTGCGAGCTAGGATAAGGCTAGTACGCGTTGTCCCAGGACAGGAGTCCAAAACGAACCCCGGCCTCTAGCGAGGCCGGGGTTGTTCTTACCGCCGGAATTCTGTCTAGAAGTTAAACCGCGCGCCAAACTGGAACTGGCGCGGCGTGTTGATTGTCTGGGTAATCGCGCCGTATGGCTGGCCGCCAGTTGATGTCATGCTTTGCCTGCTCGGGCTTGCAAACTGCCGTGTGTTGCTCAGGTTGTAAGCCGAGACGTCAAAGCGAAGCGCCATGGCCTCCTTGATCTTGAACGTCTTGTAAATGGACATGTCGAAGTTGCGCGCTCCCTGAGTCCGAACGTGATCCAGATAAGCCGGCGCAGTCCCCGGAATGAAGGGGCTGGCGGGAAAGGCGAAACAGCTGTTGTTGACCCATTGGCTAGCAGACCTTTGAAAGCCTTTCGACGGATCACAGGCCAGGTCGGCACGCTGATTGAAATAAGAACCGGTAGGCGCTGATATGACCGGTGAAGCAATCGGGACTCCCGTACCGAGGTAGAGAATGCCGTTGACCGTCCAGCCGCCCGCAACGGCGTTCGCAATGTCATTCAGATTTACTGCCTGGCCCTTGCCAATCGGCAGGTCATAGGATGCCTGCCCGGTGAACGAGTACTTAACATCCTGGGGAGCTATCGCGTGTTCGTAGCGCAGGTTTCTCCAGTCCTGGACGACGGTAGAGTGAGTACCGACAAACCCCAAGGGAGGGTGCCCATCATCGGTCATCAACTTCCCCCAGGTGAAGGTGGCAAGCGTGGTGAAGTGACCGGTCAGCCTCTTCTGCACCTTGGTTTGTAGGGAACTGTATTCCGAGTCTCCTGCGGGGTAGCCATTCACGAGAACGCCGTTGCCGCCGTTCACGCCAGTACTCCCATCGTAACCGCCATTGCCGAACTGCGGGAATGGCTGGAGCGTCGCCCACAAGGGAACTGGACCGCTGAAGTTGGAGTTGAGGCTCACCGGCCCAGTGTTGGGCACCATGCAGCTCGCCGCTGGCACGACACACAGCGAAGCGCCATATTTTTGGATCGTGCCGAGATCAAGTTGGTTCAGATCGACACTGGAAAGGGGCAAGAAAAGTCCTCGGCTCCCAATGTAGCCAACACTCACGATGACCTGATGCGGCAGCTCATACTCTAAGCCGAAGTTGAAATTGTAGGTGGCGGGTGTGCGCTGGGAGTGCAGCACGGTGCTCAAAGATACTCCGAAGTTATTGGTGAGGCCCGAGGGCGAACTGATCGGTTGAATAACACCGTTGGGGAAGGGGTTGCTTAGCGAAAACGGTGCCGCATAGTTCCCCGGAGTGGGAGTGGGACATCCAGACGTGCCGCTAAAGACCGTGTTGCCGTCCGCGTTGAGGCAAGTGGCGTTCCAGGTCGTTGACGTAGAGTACCCATCCGTGTCATTGCCGGCGCTAGCGACGTTGTGCAGGCTGGGGCCATAATAGATGCCTGCGCCACCGCGCACGACAAAGTGCTGAACGGGCTGCCAGGCGAATGCCAGGCGCGGCCCGAAGTCGTGCATGTTCGTCGTGAACGGAGAGCGATGGCTGCCGTTGGCGTAGATCTCCGCACCCGTAAAGGGAACGTTGTTTAAGCTGCCGGTGGCACGAGGATCGAAGTATTCCAGGCGGTTGAAACGCTCGTTGCGCCCTCCGAA